>OBWS01000092.1_pt1 | contig 60621 bp, 53 predicted proteins | sample 1495291 | NCBI WGS metagenome assembly OBWS01 (sample SAMEA2580090, study PRJEB22360) | human gut metagenome | biome: human gut; feature: human-associated habitat; material: faeces | place: Denmark | collected 2008/2010 | reverse complement strand
TGCCGGACATCGCCTTGAAAGACGGCCATTCCATTCCGCAGGTCGGCCTTGGCGTCCTACGCGTCGATGACGAGGGCGTGGTGCCCGTCGTCGAATCCGCGCTGGAAGCTGGATACCGCCACATCGACGGCGCCGCCGGATACGACAATGAGGCCGGCGTGGGCCGTGCGCTCGCCGCTTCCGGCTACAACAAGGGCGCCAAGCGTGAAACCCTGTGGGTCACCACCAAGCTGCGTGACTCCGAGCAGGGCTACGACTCCGCACTCAAGGCATTCGACAACTCCCTGAAACTCCTCCAGCTCGACTACGTGGACATGTACATGATTCACTGGCCCACGCCGTTCGACTGGCGTAGCACCGACACCTGGAAGGCCTTCGTCAAGCTGCGCGACGAGGGCCTGGCCCGCACGCTCGGCGTGTGCAACTTCATGCCCGCCGACCTGAAGCGTCTGCACGAGGAGACCGGCGCATGGCCGGCCGTCAACCAGATCGAGCTGCACCCCACGTGGCAGCAGCGCGAAGTGGTGGCCTTTTGCAAGGAACATGGCATCGCCGTGGAGGCTTACTCGCCGATGGCCCGTGGTGCTGACCTCAACGCCGGCAACGGCACTATCGAGAAGATCGCCGCCGCGCATGGAGTCAGCCCAGCCCGGGTGATTCTGCGCTGGCACATCGAAAACGGCACCATCATCATTCCGAAGTCCGTGCACGCAGCACGCCAGAAGGAAAACCTCGACCTGTTCGGCTTCGAGCTCACCGCCGAAGAACATGCCGCCATCGATACTCTTGACGGTCCGACCCGCGCCGGTCATGACCCCCTCACCTTCACCTACGCCTGATGCCTCCGCACCGTCGTCCTTACCGTTCCAGCGCTCACTTCAGCCGCCGCTTCAACGCCTCCGGGCCGCTGGAGCGTGTGCTTATTCTCATTGTCATTGCGGCGGTCATTGGCATTACGATCGGCCTGCTGCTGCCGCGAGTCAATCCTGATGCAGCCAAGCTCACCGGCGGATACACCGCCACCGGTTCCGCCGCTGACACGTTGAACAAACTTACCGTGGATGACAACCAGAGCGCACACGGCTACGACCGCGATTCCTTTGCATTCCGTTCCGTCGATACCGACGGTAACGGTTGCGACGCCCGCGATGATGTACTTGCCCGCGACCTGACCAACGTCAAATACAAATACGCTGGTTCCTGTGTGGTGGTGTCCGGCACATTAGATGACCCTTATACCGGGCAAACCATCAACTTCGTGCGCGGCCGCACCACCAGCGCCAAAGTGCAGATCGACCATGTGGTAGCGCTCGAAAATGCATGGCAGTCCGGTGCCAACAAGTGGCCCGCAACCAAACGCCACGAGTTTGGCAATGACCTTTATAATCTGCTCGCCGTGGATGGCCCCGCCAACCAGGAGAAAGGCTCAGCCTCCGCCGCTTACTGGCTGCCCACCAACAGCGAATACCGCTGCGACTACGTGGCACGCCAAATTGGCGTCAAAGACAAGTACCAACTCACCGTCACATCCCAAGAAAAGGACGCCATGCTCGCCGTCCTCCACACCTGCCCCGGCCAAGCCGTGCCAGCGGATTAGGAGGAAGAGGCTATCTCGAGGGATTATCCAGTAGAGGAGCGTGCCCCTCGTCAAATGCTCGTAGCAGTCGTCGCAAGAGAAATGTGGCGAAGTAAGGTGCAGTAAACACATGTTCACTACTGCCGATATTGCCTGCAGATAATTTCACGCCAAACTGAATCTCCGGATACGAGTCAGAAGAGATCAACGTTCGCATAGATTTGGCAGTAGTAAACATGTGTTTACTGCAATTACTGCGATTCTGCACTTTCATGAGCGAGTTTCTGGTGACGTAGCATATTTCATGAGTGAGATAAACGGCGTATCCTCTGTTGACTGACTCATCATTCGCCAATTGTCCGCAAATCGTTTGTGTATTGACACCCGAAACATGCCTGCGCTATAACTGGGCGCGGTATGAAGGAAATAGGGGAAGACGATATGACAGCACCACACACGGCAGCAAGCGCCACTGCGGCAGACATTGAGCAGGAAACGTCGGAAATCGAGAAGGAACGCCGAATTGCCAGCGGTGAGGCGAACAACAAGGAAAATCCTCATGGCCATGCGCTCGCTAGCATTTTGGGGCCCGCGTTCGTGGCCGCTGTGGCTTATGTGGATCCAGGCAACGTGGCCGCCAACATCACGTCCGGCGCACGCTACGGCTACCTGCTGGTATGGGTGCTGGTGCTCGCCAACGCTATGAGCGTGCTCATCCAATACCAGTCCGCCAAGCTCGGTATTGTGACCAATAAATCCCTGCCCGAGTTGCTGGGCGAACGTATGAGCGACGCCGGCCGGTTCATGTTCTTCATGCAGGCCGAGGTCATCGCCATCGCCACCGATTTGGCGGAGGTGATTGGCGGCGCCATCGCGCTGAATCTGCTTTTCGGTCTGCCGATGTTCCTCGGCGGCCTGGTCATCGGTGCGGTCTCCACTGTGATGTTGTGGTTCCAAGGCGGCAAATCGCAAACCACATTCGAGCGCATCATCATCGTGATGCTGCTGGTTATCACGTTCGGCTTCATCGCGGGTCTGTTCGTGGCCCCGCCGAATCCCGTCGAAGTGGCCAAGGGGCTGATTCCGCGCTTTAAGGGTACGGATTCGGTGTTGATGGCCGCTTCGATTCTGGGTGCTACGGTGATGCCGCATGCCATCTACCTGCACTCCACGCTGGTGAACGACCATTACGCGGGCGGCGAGAAGCCATCGGTCGAGCGTCAGCTCAAAGGCTCGAAGATTGATGTGGCTTGGGCGTTGTTGCTGGCCGGCACGGTGAATCTGGCCATGCTGGTGCTTGCCGCCAACTCCCTGCATGGCATGTCAGGCACGGATTCCATCGATGGCGCTCAGCGGGCGATTGCGCAGGTGCTCGGCCCGGTGATTGGCATGATCTTCTCCATCGGCCTGCTGGCTTCGTCGTTAAGCTCCACGTCGGTCGGCACCTATGCCGGATCGGAGATCATGCACGGCCTGTTGCACGTCAACGCCCCGATGTGGGCCTGCCGTGTGGTCACGCTGGTGCCGGCTCTGATTGTGTTGTGGTTCGCCAAGGACCCTACGGAGGCACTGGTGATTGGTCAGGTGGTGCTTTCCATCGGCATTCCGTTTGCCGTGATCCCGCTCATGCGCTATACGCACAGCAAGGAACTCATGGGCAAATGGGCTGATGGCACGATTAAGCACATCATCTTCCTGATTGTGGTGGCGCTGATTGTGACCCTCAACGTGCTGCTCATCGTCCTGACATTGATGGGACGGGCGTAAGAAGCTGATGAGCCGGCTCCCGCCAGCGGAAGCGAGCAGCTTACCGAGCCATACGCCGTGCGCGGCGTTCGCGCAGCGCACGCAAGGAAATAATGTCACGCGTACGTCCGGCACCGTCGCCCTTGACGCCGAAAAGCACCATAAGCACCATCGCAAAGCACAGCAGCGCGGAGAATCGCAGCGCCCACTGGATGCCGAAGACGGAAGCCGCAACGGCCGAGGCTCCCGCTTGATGCCTCCATGCGGCAAACGTCTCCATAAGAATCACCAACACAGGTGCACCCACGGCACCTGCGATCTGCCGCGCGGTGTTCGTGACCGACGATCCGGCAGACACCTCATCCGGTCCGTTCAAGCAGTTCAGCGACCATGTGGTAATCGGCATAAGCAGGAATCCCATGCCGATCTGACGCGTGAACTGGCAAATCGACACCCACCAAATCCATGTATCCATAGACACCAAAGACATGCCGAGCGTACCGACGGTCAGCACAATCGAGCCGCACAGCGCCACTGGTCGCGCGCCAAAACGGTCCATCGCCCGCCCGCCGAAGAACTGGGAAACGCACTGGCCGAGGGCACCCGGCAGCATAATCAGGCCGCTCATGGTGGCCGAATAGCCACGGTCGGTCTGGATATACAGCGGCATGATGACCAGAATCGAGCTGAACGCAAAGAACGCCAGAGATGCCGTGATGGTGCCGACGGTAAAGGACCGATTCTTCAGCACTCCAAGATCCAGCAGCGGAGGCTGGGGGAGTGCGGCCGGCTCCGCTCCCGACTGCGCCGCCTTGGCTTCGCGATACCGCCGACCGTGACGCAGGTTGCGCATCACGAACCATACGATGCCGACCAATCCCACAACCATCGGCCCCCACGTTACCGGTGCCGCAAATCCATAGGTCTCCGAATTGGTGAAGCCGAACATCAGCCCGCCAAAGCCAATCACCGACAGGCTTACCGAGAAGAAATCCGCGCGGGCCGACGGGTCATGAGAACCGAAGTTATGCAGTCCGAACATGGCCGCCACCAGCGAGACCACGCCAATCACGGTCATGGTCAGGAATATGGAGCGCCAGCCGTTCGCATCGGTTTGCCAGCCGCCCAGCGTGGGTCCAATGGCCGGCGCCACACTCATGGCCATGCCCACCGTGCCCATCGCGAATCCGCGGCGAGACAGAGGATAAATGGAAAACACGGTGATCTGCAGCACTGGCCACATCACGCCCGTGCCCGCGGCCTCAAGCACGCGCCCGAGCAGCACCCAGATGAAGCTCGGGCCGACCCAAGCCATCAGCGAGCCGACCGTGAACACCGCCATTGAGCAAATCACGATCTGGCGGGTGGAGAAGCGCCGGGTCAGAAACGCGGTCAGCGGCACCATCACGCCCATGACCAGCTGGAACACGGAGGTGAGCCACTGTCCGGTGGTCACGGAGATATGAAACTCGGAAACGATGATCGGCAGTGCCGAGCTCAGCTGCAGCTGCGTGAAATTGCCAACAAAGGTAATAAAGGTCAGGATTGCGATGGAAATAAATGCCGCGCGGCTCAGTTTACCGTCCACGTATGATTCCTCACGGCTCAGTACCCGCTGCAATTCGCCGCGACGATTCTTGATTCCCTGAGCTCCAGTCACGCACTACCCCACTTCTGTTGCCCGGCCTGTTGCCTTGGCGGTGTCGGTGGCGCATCTGTTCAGTGATATATGCGCCTCGCATATCAATGCGTATTCGATGTATTCGGCGACCGTCGTCTTCGCGTGCTTGGCCGAGCAGCCTCTCAAAGCACCCCAATACGCTATACCCAGGGGTGGTCCAGTCGGTTCGGAATATGTGCAGAAGCGGGGGCGAACACGCTTTGTGCACAAGACCGGGGCATAATAGGCGGTTGGTTATTGCAAGAGGTTACAAGTCAATAAGATCAGTTTGGGAGTTAGTATGAGCGTTCATAGGGCAAGTCACGCAACAAGTATTCCACGCAGAAGGCACCGCATCTGGCCGTGGGTGGTGTTGATTCTGGCGCTACTTGTGGTGCTGCTAGGCGTGAGCGGATTCTTCGGTTTGAAGCTGTATTCCGAAGCCAAGCAGGTAAAGGCGCATGAGGAACAGGCGATGCAGCTGCTGGGCGGTGTAACCGACCTCGGTAACCTCGACAACCTCGATACGGTGAGCCAGCAGATCAGCCAGGCAAAGACCGAGACCTCGGCTGCGAACGAGATTGCGCACGGCACGCTGTGGAACATCGCTTCGAAGGCGCCGGTGTACGGCGGTGACATCACCACTGTGCAGGGTATGACTTCGGTGGTGGATTCGCTGGTCAGTGATTCGGTGCCGCAGTTCATGGACGTACTTTCCACGCTGAAGAGCGCACAGCTCAGCTCAGGCGACGGTCAGCTGAATCTGCAGCCGATTCTGGAAGCCCAGAAGAATATTGCCACCGCGAACCAGTCACTGCAGCAGCAGGTGCAGAAGTATCAGCAGCTGCCGAAGGCCCATATCGGCATGGTGAAGAACGCCTATACCGCCGGCAATACGCAGCTGACCAAGATGGCGGACAAAGTCAATCAGCTGTCCGGCACGTTCCAGATTCTACCGGACTTCCTCGGTTCCGATCAGCCGCGCACGTATGCGTTGATGGCTATGACCACTTCGGAGGAACGTTCGTCCGGCGGTCTGATCGGTTCCGTAGGTGTGGTAACTACTGACAACGGCAAAATCAATATTGGCGATTTCCGTTCGAATGGTGAATATATCCCATATGGTGCTGGTGATCCTACGGAAGACGAGCAGCGCATCTTCCAGCAGTGGGGACCATTGAACATGTCGTTCGATGTGCGAGATTTGGCCGTTTACCCTGATACTTCACGCAGTGCCGAAGGTATGCGCGCGATTTGGCAGCGCACGCCGTGGGGGAGCAATACTCAGCTGGACGGCGTGCTCATGGTTGATCCTGTATTTTTGCAGGAACTTACGAAAATCAGTGGTAATGTCACTATTCCTGATGGAACGGTGCTTACGGGAGATAACACTGCTGAGTTTTTGTTGAACAAGGTGTATGTCGATTACCCAGTCTCCATGCAGGACGCCCTATTTGCTCAAGTCGCAGAACAAACAGTCGGTAGTATGTTCAGCAATGTTGATTTGACTAAACTCACCAAGGTCGCCCAGCTCATGGGCAGCATGGCCGAAGGCCGCCACTTCTCCATGTACGCATTTGATGAGACTGCTGAAAAAACCATTAGTGATGCAGGCTTTACCGCGCAGACGCCAAGCAGCGAGGAAAACCCGCAGGTGGGAGTGTATGTGACTGAGCAGAATCCATCAAAGATGGGATGGTATATTCATCGTACTTCGAAGGTGGCTCGTTCCACCTGTGGTAATGATGGTTCTCAGACCTATCATGTGGAATATAAGATGACAAATACACTGGAGAGCAGTCAGATTGGTGCTCTAACGAGCTATATCCTTGGCTCCGGCGGACAAGGTGTGGAAAAAACTCTGATTTATGCGCCTGCCGGCGGCTCCATCTCAAATCTTAAGACCAGTGGTGGTTCAGTGACGGAGAGTCGTCAAGAAACATTGAATGGTAAAACCGTGTATGCGAGCAATGCCACGATAGCTCCTGGAGAGTCCGTCACCTATTCCTTCGACGTGACCACGTCCACCAAGGCTGTCTCCGACCTCACTATCGACCAAACTCCAATGGGCTGGATTGATTCCGGTGTTACCATCGACACTGCTGCCTGCTCCATCAACAAGCAGTAAAAGTTCCCTCTGACGAGGACTGTCAGCCACAGGCTCTGAGGGAGAGACAAAAGAAGGGCGTCAAAGCTGACGCCCTTCTTCGCGTTGTGAAAACTACATACCAGTCCCATTAAATACTGCGCCCACCGTCTTCAACAGAATCGCAATATCCCCCGTGATAGACCAATTCTGAATATATGACACATCTGCATATTCAGACTGTTCCTGAGACAAATCATTACGCCCGGAAATCTGCCAAGGGCCGGTGATACCCGGCTTGACCAGTAGGCGAGTGGAATACAATGGCGAGTACTGGTCAACCTCATATTGACGTTGCGGACGCGGACCCACCATAGACATATCGCCCTTCAGCACATTGAAGAACTGAGGAACCTCGTCAATGGAAGTCTTGCGGATGAACTTACCAATTTTAGTAACACGAGGATCGTCCTTGACCTTGAATGTTGTTCCCAGTTCCACGCCAGCTGCGGCAGCCACTTCGGCATCCATCTTATCGGCGTTCAGCCGCATGGAACGGAATTTGTACATAGTGAAAGGCTTGCCGTAGATGCCGATACGAGTCTGCGAGTAGAACACGGGGCCACCGTCTTCTCGCTTAACCTTATATGCAGCCCATAGCATGATGGGCGAACTCAGAATGATTGCCACCAGGGAGAGAACGATATCGCACACACGCTTAAAGATGCGAGTCGGCAGAGAATACTGTGCAAGTCGGGCTGTCAAAATCGGCATAGAGGGGTCATTGTGTAGCTGCAGGTTTGCGCCGCTCAGATCTGCAACGGATGCAGTAAGAGCCAGCTCGATGCCCATAGATTCAACAGCGAGCGAAAGAGTACGCATGGTTTCAGAATCACGCGTCAGCACATCAGCGATCAGAATAGTGCGAACTTTCATCCGCTTGGCGGTCTGAGGCAAATGGGAGTTCAACGCCAACACCTTGAGCCGCGCTTCTTCATCATTGGCAGGAATAAACGGAACCGATACAAGATGTTGAGCAGCATTCGGGTCATCCGAATCACACACAGAGGCAACAGGGCAGACCGCGATGGGTGCATACCCCAGGCTGAGGCATACCTTGAGCTGCTTCAGCGTTTTACTGATGCCCTCCGGAGAGCCAATGATAATAGTGGGGTAGTTGAACTCACCTTTTGCTCGATTGCGGTGAAGCGCACGACGCATCAGCCACCGTTCAACGATAACGAGGATGAGAGAAAGGATAGGAATAAATACATTCAGGGAACGCGGCACATTCAGATGGAACAAGTAGCCCAATGTACAGAGCATAATGAAGTCGATAAAGGCCGCATTAAGCAGCTTGGCATATAGTCCGTATCCCTTGCCCATAGTGTGGCGTTCGTAGCTTCGAGCTGCATAGAGGCTGATGAGCCAGGAGATGCAGGCCAAGCTCAGGAAACTGAATACACCATAATCGGATGGTCCCATGTTCTGCACATTGGCATATGCTCCTGGATTGCACGCGAATACGATGCAGGTGGCGATGATGGTCATCAGCAGATCCAGAATCACCATGGTCGTATTGTACAGATAACGCCATTTGGGTACTGAATATTCGGTGAGATGAGGCCTATCGCCAGCATCGTTATGAGTAACGGTGCCATCCGGAGAAGACGAGAAGTAAGTGCCGTCAAAAAATGTTGGTGCAGCCGTATCAGGAGTTGCGTCCGCAATGTGAGAATCCGTATGTGCTGCCTGAGCACGGCTGATTTGCACTCGGTGCAGTGTCTCAGTCTCTGCTGTGGTGTTGCTCATATGTTGAGCCGTTGCTGATGCCGTGGTGCTGATTCTTGACATGGTACGTGAACTTCGTCCCCTTAAGGTATTTCCTGAAACTGCAAGGAAATCATGTTAATTTCATCTCTGTTGCACACCCTACCATGAGTCCGCCCTCCCCCCCCCCTTATAGCAAAATCGCTCAAAAAAACGAATTTCCCATTAGCGTTCTGTGAAGATAAAGTGATGGTGGGCGGACACGGATTGGTCACAGTCCGACGTATCGGACTAAAATGGTGCGCTAGTGGTTTGTACGCAGGCCCGCAAGGTAGCGTTGTAAGTATGAAGAAGGACTGAGCCCATGCACATTATGTTCGTCTGCACCGGCAATATTTGTCGTTCTCCTATGGGTGAGCTATTGCTCACTCGCTACCTCTCTGGCACCACGGTGCAGGTTTCCAGCGCGGGTACGCATGGTTTGCCCATGCATCAGATTGATCCCAACAGCGCCCTGCTTATGGAAAGCGTAGGGATCGAACCGAGTGGGTTCCGTTCTCGGCGCCTGACGCAGCCGATGGCAAAGTCCGCTGATCTGATCCTGTGCTTTGAAAAGGATCAGCGTAAGGACATTGTCACGTTGGCTCCCACTGCTGTGAAATACACGTTCCTGCTGGGCGACTTTGCGAACATGTGTGAGTACTGCGCGCGCAATGGACTGGTCAAGGGCTTGACCATTCAGGAACGCTTGCAGTCAGTGATCAACTCCGCGTCCATTATTCGGCCAATGCTTCCCGAACCTGAGGATATTGAGGACCCTCACGGCAAGGAATACGCAAAGTTCCGTACCGCAGCAGAGCAGACGAACAAAGCGCTGCGCACCATCCTGACCAGCATGCGTAAGCACTACCGCGTTGAGGAAGCCCCGGTACGGCCTCAAATTACGCGTCAGCGAGCTCGTCGATCCACGCCATGAGCAGCTCCTTGCTTTTCGGATACCCCAGCATCTGCATGGTGCGGCTTGATATGAACTGATTTTTGTTCCGCATTTCCTCTGACTCGATGGGAGATGATGGAACCATGGCAAAGGGCGCTCGATATACGCCGGAGTTCAAGGCGAAGGCGGTCAGGCTGCTGGCGGAATCGCGTTCCTCGTATTCGTCGGAGACGAACGCGATCTCCGCGGTGGCGAAGGATCCGGGGATAGCGCCGGAATCACTGCGGCGTTGGCGCAACCAGTCGGACGCGACGGTCGCGGAGGAGACGAGGCAGTCGGCCGAGGACGCGATGGCGGAGCTGAAGAAGCTGCGGGCCGAGAACGCGCAATTGCGTCGGGCGAACGAGATTTTGACGACGGCGTCGGCTTTTTTCGCGGCCAGGCTCGGCCCGACACGGCGTTGATGGCCGCGTACATCGACGAGCATAGAAGCCGTTTCAAGGTCGGGTCGATCCGCAGGGTCCTTTCCGAATCGTTGGACTGCGGGTTTCTCACGCCGCGCGGCTACCGCATGTTCAAAACACGTCTCGTCAGCCGCATGCGGGCGAGGTATGAGGCGCTGGCCTGCGAAATCCTCCAGATCCACTCGGATTTCTTCATGGCCGTGTACGGTTACAGGAAGATACACGCGCAGCTGGTCGCCCAGGGCTGGGATCCGGCCGAGGCTGGCCGCGACCAGGTGATGAACATCATGCGCGAGCTTGGCATCCGGGGCGTGCGCCGCGGCAAAACCCTGGTGGCGACGAAACCCGCCAAGGGCACGGGCGGCAGGCCGGATCTGGTGGACGGGAGGTTCGAGGCTTGTGCGCCGAACCGGCTGCACGTGGCCGGCATCACCTACGTGCGCATGGCCAACGGCTCGTTCGTCTACACGGCGTTCGCCGCCGACGTGTACGCCCGTCGGATCGTGGGATGGGCGTGCGCCATGACCATGAACACGCAGGAGCTGCCGTTGCAGGCGTTGGAGCAGGCGATCTCATGGGCCGCGTCCCGCGGCGGCACGGATGGTCTTATCCACCACAGCGACCATGGCACGTAGTACACCGGCACGGTGTACACCACCAGGGTTATGGAATATGGGATGCTGCCGTCGACCGGCACGGTCGGCGACTCGTACGACAACGCCATGGCCGAAAGCGCCGACGGCGCGTACAAGACCGAGCTGGTATGGCGGCGCAAACCCTTCGCGGATCTGAAGGACCTGGAATTGGCGACGTTCCGGTGGGTCTCGTGGTGGAACTCGAAGCGGCTCCACCAGTCCCTGGGCTACAGGACACCCGAAGCGGTGGAAACCGAGTATCATGCAAACCAAGCGGCACAAGCCGCCTCACTATAAAAGCGGAACGAAAATCAGGCCACTTCAATAAGATGATAAAAGGGATTGTAGAATGGAGAGAAGACGTGACGGATGGAATTGACCAGCCTGATGTATCTGGTGTCGATAAACATTGTGACGAAAAAAACTCAGACCGTGGGCCGATTCGTGTAGCCCAGATTGTCGGTAAAATGCTTGGTGGCGGAGTTGAAGCCGTAGTGATGAATTATTATCGTCACATTGACCGCAGCAAAGTGCAATTTGACTTTTTAGTTGATGAAGATTCCACTCGTGTCCCAGAGGATGAAATCACTGCTTTGGGTGGCCGAATATTCCGCATACCACCCTACCAGCATCCAATCCGCTACCGTCGTGAGCTGATTCGCTTGATGCGTGAACAGCAGTGGCCGATTGTGCACAGCAATATCAATACGTTGAGCGTGTTCCCGCTATCGGCGGCGAAGAAGGTTGGAGTGCCTGTTCGTATCGCGCATTCTCATTCGACCATGGGCAAAGGTGAGTTTGCAAAGAACGTGATGAAACTTGTGTTGCGTTCGTTCGCCAATGTGTATCCAACGGCTCGTTTTGCCTGCAGTCACTATGCAGGAAAATGGTTATTTGGCAAGAATGTGGATTTTACCGTGATTCCCAATGCTATCGAATTGGATAAATTTCGTTTTAATGCTGAAACGCGTAAACAAACACGTAAAGAGCTCGGCATTTCGGATGATACGTTCCTGATCGGTCATGTTGGACGTTTCATGCCACAGAAGAATCAGACGTTTCTGGTTGATGTGCTTGCGGGGCTGCTTCCTAAACGCCCTGACGCCATGCTCGCCTTCGTCGGTGATGGTCCTGACAGGACTGCGGTTCAACAACATGTTGAAGAACTTGGTATCGCTGATCATGTGCTGTTCCTCGGTCAACGCTTGGATGTCAATCGTCTATACCAGGCGTTCGATGTGTTCTGTCTTCCCAGTCTTTATGAAGGATTGGGCATAGTTGCTGTTGAAGCTCAGGTCGCGGGTTTGCCTTGCTTGCTGTCCGATGTTGTTCCTTCGGAAGCGGATGTGACCGCCAGCTCCTATTTTCTGCAGATTACTGATGCAAAGCCTTGGATTGAAACGCTGTCAAACTTGCATTCCTCGAAGCGCTCAGATCAAATTAGCGGTGACATCGAAGAATACGATATCCAACGATGTGCAAACAGCTTGGTAAAAAAATATGAATCATTTATCTGCAAATAAGAGGAACGGGAAGTAAAGATGAATCCACGTGTTGCTGTTATTACTTCCGGTTACTTGCCGGTTCCTAACGTGCTTGGTGGCGCGGTCGAAGCGTTGGACATGATGATGGTCCGAGAGAATGAGAAGACCCCGAATTTTGAGTTCACGGTTTTCTCTTCCTGGACACCTGGTGTTGATGAAGTTATTCGTGATGGTGCTTTTCAACATACTGATTTTCGCTTTATCAAAACTTCAATGCTAGTAAAGACCGCCGATCGGTGTATTTACTGGGCTGCAAAATATATTCTTCGCAAGAAGAAGCTCATGAGCTACCGGTATATTGCGCAACGTTTGTGGTACATCCGCAAAGTGGCCAAAGCGTTGAGTAAAGACGATGCGAGCGGCAAAGCGCCATTCGATAAGGTCATGATCGAAAACCATGCCACATTGTTCATGACCATGCAGAAATATGGCAATGCTGAACGTTATGCGGACAAGGTGTATTACCATCTGCACAATGAAGTGACCAATGATTTCGGTTGCAAGCATGAGATAGCCCAGGTCAAGAAGGTTTTGGGCGTTTCTAATTACATCGTTGAGACGCTTGACAGGTTCCTTCGAGAGCATGGCGAGGGCGGGCTTAAGCCCGAGCAGAAAGCAGTATGGCGCAACGGAGTTGACACCAGCTGTTTCGGATCTGACGAGGCCAAGCACAAGGCCAAAGCTTTCCGTAAGAAATACGGAATCAACGATGATGATATTGTGTTCTTATTCTCAGGACGCCTTACCCCAGAAAAAGGTGCTGAAGAATTGCTGGAGGCTTTTACCCAGGTTGTAGATCAGGTTCCCAATGCGAAGCTGGTTGTTGCCGGTGCTTTCTTCTTCAACTCGAACATCAAAAGCCCCTTCGAGCAGAAGCTGCATGATCTTGCTTCCCAGCCGCAGATCAAGGAGAGGATTATATTCACTGGTTTCGTGGATTACAACGATATGCCTGCCCTGTATGAAATGGCCGATGTATGTGTGCTGCCTAGCATTTGGGACGACCCTGCGCCGCTGGCAGTGATTGAAAGCCTGGTTTCAGGCAAGCCATTAATTACTACTAGGTCTGGTGGCATTCCTGAATACGCGAATGATGATTGTGCCATTATTCTTGAACGTGATAATCAACTGGTCGATCATCTCGCACAGGCTATGGTGGAGCTTGCTAACGATTCTCAAAAGCGAGCGTCTGTGAGTTCAAGTACTAGTGGCTTGAGATTACAACTGAATTCACGCGCATATATAGGCCAGCTATCAGAATTGATGGCATGACTGTATGCCTTTAAAATAAAGGATTTATCGATGTCTAAGCCTAAACAACGTATTCAATGGATTGATATTGCTCGTGCAATGGCCATGTTCCTTGTGTTCTTTGATAATAAGAACAAGTAAGTCAATTATGATCAGAAAATATTTGTAAGGATTAAACTTATGCCCATAAGACAAAGGACAAGGAAACTGGTAGATTATTGTCGCTATGTATCGCCGGCTTTCCTGGGAATAACAATGATGGGAATTCTTGATGAAAGAAGGAGGAGAATATTTGGCGGCCCATATTGCCGGGCAATATATGCTTTGAAAGATCGGATGTTTCAGTCTTTCCTCTACAAACGATTCGGTGGTTGGATTGAGGGATGGAGAAACTCTCCAGAGTCTGCAGAAGCCTTTGCTAATCCTAAAGAGGCAACCATCTGGGTTTGCTGGCTGCAGGGTGAAGATGCGATGCCAGAATTCGTTAAGGAGATGGTGGACAATATCAAAAAGAATGCTAACGGCCATCCGGTTGTGGTGACTTCGATTGATAATATTCATGAATATGCGGATATTGATGATAAATATATACAGCTGTATAAATGTGGAAAAATAGCGGCGGCTCATTTATCAGACATATTCCGAATTAATCTTCTTGCTTCTAATGGCGGTCTTTGGCTGGACGTGTCTGTTTTTTTGACTAGGCCGGTGCCTGATTGCATTTTTAATCGGCCAATGTGGAACGCAAAGGGGCTTGACTCTCATTTTGTTTTAGAACCAAAATGTATAGATATCACGATTTGGGAATCGTATTTTCTTGCTGCGCAGAAAAATTCGCTGTTAATGAGGTTCATGAAAGCATTTATTGATGAATATTTTATTCATTACAATGTTATTCTTGATTACTTATGGATTAATCATTTTGCGAAAATCGCTCGTGAAAATATAAAAGTTATTTCTCAAGAGTTTTGTCAGATTCCAAATAATAACCAGTCTTGTGAATTGCTAGATGGTGCCTTACAGGGTCTGAATAATGAGAATGTCTCTGATTTGGTCAGAAATTCTGAGACCTATGTATACAAACTTTCTACTCGTGCCCCATATGCTGAGGTGCAGGAGAATGGCCATTCTTTTGCATGGAATGAGTTTATAAAAATTTGGAAAGAAGATAATCATGGCTGATTCAAAGATCAGTGTTATTGTGCCAATTTACAAAGTCGAGCAATATCTTGATGAATGTGTTGGCTCCATTGTCAAGCAGACATATCAGAATTTGGAGATTATTCTGGTTGATGACGGATCTCCTGATGGTTGTCCGCAGAAATGTGATGAATGGGCTAAAAAAGATGCGCGTATTCGCGTTATACATAAGCCCAATGGAGGATTATCATCTGCACGTAACGCAGGATTGGATATAGCTTGCGGACAATACATTGGTTTTATAGATTCCGATGATTGGATTGCGTCGGATATGTATGAAAGCATGTTGAATAATCTTTTGCAGGCTGATGCTGACATAGCATATACAGCCAGTTCTCATGTCTATGAAAATGGCGAGATTTCTACTGCGCACCTAGTCTCTGGTGTAAAACTAATAATGAATGCAGGTGAAGCTTTTAAGTACATCAATTTACCCGGTTATTTCGGTATCGCTGCGTGGGATAAGTTGTTGAAGCGTGAAATTATAGGTGATTTGCGCTTTCCCGAAGACACTAAGCGTGACGAAGATTACGGATTCGCCTATGCCACATTGGATCGTGCTCATACTGTTGTATACGATTCTTCCCCGAAATATTTTTATCGTCAGACACAAGGCACGCTTTCGAATACGGCTTCGACGATAGGCACCCGTGCAGCTGAGGAAACCGCAAAGATGGTTGAGTTGGTGAGAAAGAAGTATCCGGAGCAGTTGCCATATGCGTTGTATGGTCACTTACTTGCGCAAATGGGAATCTGGGATCAAGTGGTGGTGTCAGGGCAGACGAAGAAACCTCAATGGAGAGCTTTTTGCCGGCAACTGCGACAGTTTTTGAAGGAATCATTCCCCATGATTATGAAAACCGGAGAGTTGCCTAAGAACCGTGTGATTCAAATTCGACTTTTCTTGATAAGCCCTACGTTGTATGGTCCGGTGTTCAAGATGTTCAAGAAGCTACATCCGCATCGTGTGGGATGAAAGGACCTACTTATGGGATTGAGAAACGGAATTAAGACCCTTGGCTTGTCTGTGCTATATGGGCATAAGTCCGATGAACGTAAGTACGTTGCGTGGCTTCGTTCGCAGGGAATGCGCATCGGAGAGCATGTCCATTTGTATTCTCCATGGACCATAAAGATCGATACGCAGCGTCCATGGATGATAGAAATCGGCAATAATGTGCATATCACAGCCGATTGCTCAATACTGCAGCATGATTACAGCTGGGCGGTTCTTCAGCATATGACTGGAGAGGTCCTGGGATCCTGTGGCAAGGTGCACATTGGCAACAACGTGTTCATTGGTCAGAAAGCATTAATCCTCAAAGGTGCCGATATCGGAGATAACGTCATCATTGGTGCTGGAAGCGTAGTCTCCAGAAAATTGGAAGATAACGCGGTGTATGCGGGAGTGCCTGCAAGACGGCTGATGGGCATTGATGAGTTTTTGGAGAAACGGCGCGATGCACAGGTGCAGGAGGCTGTCTTGCTGGTCAGGGAATACGAAGCGGTATATGGACATGCGCCGGAAAAGGAATTGTTGCGTGAATTCTTCTGGTTATTTGAACCAAGAAATCTTGAAAACTTGAATCAAGTATTTGCCGATGTACTTGACTTGGATGATCAGAAAGAACAATCTGGCGCAATGTTCAACGTAAGTAAGCCACGGTTTGATGGATATGATGATTTTTTGAATTATTGCAATCTGAAATGAAATTCTTGATTAACGAAAGTAACGCATTTAATGAATAAGTATAAAGGTCTATTGGTCAATATAGGGCTATTCGCCTTGAATGCCTTAGCTACAAAATTGATGGCTTTTATCTTAATGCCGCTATATACTCTGTATCTTACTTCAGGTGAGTTTGGCATTATGGACATGTCAACTGTTGTGATTAATTTGGTCTTTCCTGTATTTACAGTATCGATTGCCAGCGGTGTGTTGCGATTTATCATTGACGACAAGCAACATACAAAATTTTACGCTACCGAAGGCTTACTGGTTATTTTCGTAAGTTGTCTTGTTGTTTTGATTTGTCTTCCGTTTTTGAATTTGTCGATATTTGGCGGTCTAGGTCAGTATAAGTGGCTGTTTCTAATATCATATGCATTTAGCTCTTTACAATCATATTTGGCAGAAGTTGCTCGTGCTGTTGATCAAATCAAACTAATATCTGTGTCAGCAATATTCTCTTCGCTCGTTATGGCAGGCTCAGCCTTTATTACCATCGCTTGGTTGAAAATGGGACTTGTGGGATATTTTATATCCTTTATCCTTGGAAATGTCTTGGCATTTGTGATTTTTATGTTTGCGGGAAAACAGTGGAGATTGTTGAGTATTCGTAGCTTGTTCGAAAATAGAGAGCTTAGAAAAGAGCTATATAGATATTCTCTTCCTTTAGCCCCCAATACTATTGGATGGTATATCAGCACTGCTTTTAGTCGTTTCTTGATTACGGGAATTTTAGGAGTGCAATCGTCTGGTTTGTATGCTGCTGCATCGCGTATTCCCAATATGCTTAACGCATTGCAGCAGGTTTTCTCTTTGGCGTGGCAGGTATCTTCATTCCAAGAGTATAAGAAAAAATCCGTCGAACATTTTTATGGCGTCATTTGGTCATTTTATTTAGTGGGAATGTCTTTAGGAAGTTCTGTCTTTATACTTCTTTCGAATTGGCTTGCGTCTATTTTGATGCAAAAAAACTTTTACAATGCATGGACTTTGATTCCTATTTTAGTATTTGCATTCTTTGTTGATTCTATAAATAATTTTCAAGGTGTCATCTTCCAAGCCAAGATGAAAACGAAGTCTTTGATGATGACCACCTTGATTGGTGCCGTGGTATGTGTGACAACCACTGCCTTGACATTAAGCAGTATGGGAATTATAGGAGCCTGCTTTGGTGTCGTGCTAGGCAATATTACTATTCTCATTATCCGAGGTAAGGCAGTAACACAATTAATGGCTGTGAATTGGCATTATCCGATGATGGTTGTGCTGATGGCTTTTATCGTTGCTCAGGTTGTAATGGTTGTTTTTGTAATTACAATTCCCTACATTATCCCTTGCGCTTTATGTGTAGTACAGATTGTAATTTCTGTTCTTTTCCTGAGTCCTTATATCAAATCGTTTATGGCTTCAGGTGAATGACAAAGCGGTTTTGCTATTCGGCTATTCTTTTTATTGAATAGTCGAATAGCAAAAAAGCAATTTGTATATCTCGCGTTATTGTTCGAGTAATCTGCATACTAATGCGTGAGCTGCCTGATTGATATCGAATCCAGCTTCTGCAACCTGTGCACAAGCAGACAGCCGTGTGCTTGTGTCTGAATTATTAATGGATGAGGCGATTTTTTGTGCCCAGCTCTCAGGCTTAGCATTGCGGCTCATGGGCTGAAGCAACGGTGTTAATGCTATCTCATTCGTTATGGTGTCAGATACGATGCAAGGTAATCCAGCTGCTTGAGCCTCCACTAATACTACTGGAAGACCCTCAAAACGTGATGGCAGACAAAAAATATCCATAACTTGATAAAGTTGCGCAACATCTTTTCTAGCCCCGAGGAATCGAACCGCATCTGTGGTTCCTGATTCTTGATTAATTCGCTCGCATTGCTCTTGTAGCTCACCAGTTCCAACTACCAGTAGCACGCTATCCGGATTCATATGATGATATTCAGCGAAGATATGCATCAATAGCTCAGGATCCTTTTGATATTGCAAACGACCTACAAAACCAACGACTGTGGTATGAGTGGCTATGCCTAGCTCACTGCGTTTCGCTTGTCTTATTTCTTCATTAAAGGCAAACTTATGCGTGTCTATGGCATTGGGAATGAATGCATATCGTTCACTACTCATATTTTTTTTGGTAAAGAAATACAGTCCTGCGTCATATGAACATGCCCAATAGTCAGTGGCGAGATGATTCGCTGACCTACGATTCACTTTATGTAACAAGGATTTCATTTTGCCACTTAACCCGGAAAACATATCGCGAGAGTTGTGACTGTGTAGGATGATTCGAGGAATACCTACGCGCTTTGCGAGTTTCAGCTCGTCGATATGCACCAGCATTGAAGCATTATCCCAAAGGATGTGGTATTCCTTGCCATGCTGTTCGAAGAAACGGGTCATGTCTGTTAAAGCTTTGACGGGATTGTTTCCGTATGCTGCGCCATGGAAGATATGGCATCCCAGTGCAGTTAGTTTTTCTTCAAAGGCACAGCAATTGTTATTGCACCAGAAATCGAACTGAATTTTACCTTGCATGCGACTGACATAGTTGAACAAGGACGCTTCGACGCCGCCATAATTGGTAGTCATACCTGTGATAAGAACTTTTGTAGTCATATTGCTATCTCGTATTAACTTTCTGAATTAATCAAAGTTTTGTTTGACTGGGTGTTCGAGCAATTTGCCTTTTGAGTCGTGGACGTACTAACCAGTTTTTGTGCTGCGGCAAAAAAGAGATATACGTTCATAACGCATGGCGGATATAGGTATGATTGATCAACACAAAAAGCGACAATGACACATAAAATTGCTAGGGCGATGGTCTTTGTATGCACGTTTTTCCAACAAATAATGACAAGAAAAATGAGGCCAGTATAGAATGCTATAGTGCATGGCAGGCCAAATAAAGCAAAGAAATTAGGCAATCCTTCTCCGCCAAATGTTGCTGTTGGATTTTTTCCGAAAAAGAATTGTCTAATCAGTGTAGGCAAATTCATTTGTGTAACTGCATCAATAATACTTTGCCACTGGTCGGTTCTTCCGCTAGCAGTTGGATCCGCAAGAGTTTGCGTGATGAGACGGTCTGTGATTTTGAATATCATTGCGGGCTGTGAAGCTGCGAATATGGCTAAAGCACAGCCGCCGAAACCGATTCCTGCAACGATGTTTTGTCGTAACCGTGGGGGTGTTTGTCGAACGCTTTGAATTAGGATGAAGACTAGGCAAATGCAAAATGGAATTTGGATGGATCGGGATCCCGACAACATGAATCCAATAAAACCGACAAGTAAAGCGGTATTTTTAGCAAAATTCCACCGCCGATTGAGAGGAAGCCGAATCATCAAATAGCCTAATCCAAGCGCATCGAACAGTCCGTATGAATTACCGTTTTGATAGGTGGAAATCATTTTTTCGGTAGTGCCGTCGGCATTGAAACCAATAGGCTTGTCACTAAGTGATTGGCCGTAAGTATACGTTAACCCCTCAATAGCAGTGCTTTCGACACCGAACACATATTGCACTATGGCATAAGTGTTAACGATTAGCATCGAGATAATGATAATTTTGGCAAATCGTTCCGGTGGAAGCCGAAAAGCCGCGATGCCTACAAGTGGTGACCCTACTACGATTAGCATCTGTGAAAGAGTGAATGGTGCGGCTCCTTGGACGAAAGCAAGTAGCATGGATAGAACACCGAAAACAAACAGGAGGGAATAAGCCAACGTGATACTGTGATGCTTTTGTATGCTGAGTAGTGTTTGATTGGGATGACGTAATATCACATATATAGTCAGAAGCAAGTTGAGGGTGAGAGGTAATCCCGCCACCTGTGCTCCGGCTTTGGGGAATGCTGTGGTGACAAAGACATACAATGCATCCATTGGCTAATCTACTCTCTGTTGATATTCAAATTCTCTGCATAATATACCACTAGTGATACCCTCTATCTGATTGAAGTAGATATAAAACTCATATATTTTGGCGGAGTCTGAAGCCTTCAAAATGGAAGTTTGCACAGTGGCTTATTGCAGAGCCTATCTTACAGAAGATTTAAATATTTGCGTATCTGGTTGGATGCCTTATTCCATAGCAGGTCGAACCAGCGCCCGCGACGTCGGTCGATAGTGGTTGCGAACAGTGCCTGGCGGATGAAGTCGAGCAGGGTGCAGGCCGCGTAGATCGCCAGCAGGATGCCGAGGATCTGCAGGATCGCGAACGGCTGCTGGCAGAGGTCTTGCAGGTTGAACAGTCGTGTCCAGAGCAGTTTCTCGGAGGCCGCGTAGTCGGTGATGAGGTATACGGCGAACGCGGACTGCGCGATCCGGTTGATGACTCGATTGTGGAAGGTGACGCTGTCGAACAGCAGGAACACACCGAAGCCGATCATGATGGCGGGCAATTTCCAACTGCCGTTGATGAATATTCCCATATCATGACCAAGTAGCGACAATACTATGGAAGCCGCTGCGTATAGTAGAAAAAAATTTATACCGATGAGTGTGAGAATCCATGCCTGCTTGGCTGATAGCGGTTGCAGGTGCCACTTGTAGGCAGAGATTAGGATGAACAGGTAGATGAACCCGAAGAAGCCGTCGTTGATTCTCACCATTCCGGGGATGAAGCTGGTCAATCCCCATATGACCAGCACGGTCGCAGCTAGCGCGAGGTGGCATTCGCGGCCGAGCGCCTTCAATCCCTTGGCCAGGAAGGGGAGCAGCGCCAGGAAGACGGCGTAGGCGGTGGCGTACCACCATATGCCCATGCTCAACGGCATGACGCTTTTCGCCATGAGTTTCATACTGAGATCGGCTCGGTCGAACACGAGGTAGAACGTTACGAGGATAAGGCTCCAGAACAGGAGCTCGCGTTCCATGATCCACACGCGTTTCAGGTTGGATTTGATGGTTTGCTCCCTGTCGAGGAAGAACCATGCGGAGATGGAGAAGAAGATGTCGACACCGATTGCACCACCACTCTGCATGACGAGCTGGAAGAATATCCGCTCCGGCCCCAAGGGGAGTTTCAGTACGTCATAGCCGTTATGGACGATAAAATGACACATCAAGATCATGAACATCGCGATGATGCGCAGCAGTTCGATGCTGGAATTCCTCTGCCCCCCCCCCATTTACGATTCGGAAATGTGCCGGTGCGCTGTGCTTGGCGTTTACGCGGTTGTTGTTCTCCGCGTCCTGTTTCTTTTTGTCCATAATTCTCTTCTAGTCTGTGGTCTCTCTTCCCTCCGAATCCTACATACCCAGACCGACTGGGATATTTTACGAAAAGATAAAATCGAACAGATGTTTGAGTGTGTGGTATGCTGCCGTTGAGGATTAGATAGGTGTGAGTCGGAGAATGGGGATATTGTCTCGGCGGGGAAGAGATTAATGTATGAACTATATTCGGCAAAAGGTTGGTGGAATGATTAAAGCCATTGGAACTTTTTTGAATACCGAACATCCGGGGCTTACCAATGTTTCAGACATATTCACGGTTGGTATTTCCGTGATTTCCATCGTTATTGCTTTTATGTCATATGACTATGTGAAGAATCATGACCAGCAGATTGCCAAAATTGAACAAGCGAATGAGATATCGTCTTGGGTGGTACATGATTCGAAAGGCGGCGTTCAGATGGTGGAGAATTCTCCATTAATGAAGGTTTCCGTCAATAATGGTTCGGATCAGCCGATCTATGATGTCGTTTTAACTTCTGGAACATATCAAGGGGCTGGTGCCGATTATTTGAGCGGGACAAATAATACTGTTTGTGTAGGTACCGTTCCTCCTGGGAGATTTACGACTTATGTTCCTTATCCGGGCGAAGGAATGCATGTTCGTGTTGAATCGGTTATTGCCTTTCGAGACAATAAGGGTAACAACTGGATTCGCAACGCCAAAGGCGTTCTTTCTGAAATCAAAATGAATTCGTATGAATATCTCAAACTAGATCTTCCTCCAGATAATTGGCAATCCCTCGAGTCGGAATGACGAGACAAAATATTGTTGATGTGCTGTCGGCGTTATCGGATCAGTTGCCCGCTTGCCGACGGTTCGTTCGGCATGTTGTTGAGTCTGACTCCGGGCGTGAACAAGCATAATGTTGCCTGGCATGTATGCGATTCAATAAAGGTGCCCAGCGGGGGCATACGCTACATCGTCGGTTCGTGCAGCACAAGGTCGACCGGCCCCATGCGAGTGCTTGGCTACCGCGCGACCGCCGAGCCATTCGCCGACGAGCCGACAAGCCTACAAGCCTGACGAAGGCGTTGCGCTTACAAATGAACAACGGGTGGCATCCATACATCATGATGAACGAGTAAGGTTGACGGGAGGGGGAACCACATGAACCAGGCATGCGTGCATAACGACACCATCGACGTGGGCAACCATCATGGCCGGCCGCAATGCCGGCCGTTCCTGCAATTTCTGACAACGCAGGAACGCAACGTCATTTGGCTGCTGCTGGCCATCGCTTTTCTTCCGGTGGACGGCACCACGCTTGGCCTGTACGCGCCGTTCTGGTCGCCAATCAGTCCGGCGCTGTTCGCCGTGTACTGCCTATGCAATTGGCGTCAACTGCGCATCGTAGCCAACCGGTACCTGCCAATGTTCCTCCTGCCGGTGGCCTGCATAATCCTGTCCATCCCGGGATGGCTGAAATTCGGCATCCATCTCAACGCCGCGTTCATGAGCATCACCGGATTATTGGGCGTGCTCGCCACTTTGGGTGCGATCGCCATTGCGTTCGACATCAAACGCATTCCGTGGCGTACGCCATTGCGGATTCTCATCGCTTCTTACTGGTTCTCCTTCGGCGTGGGCGTGGTGCAATGGCTATCCATCCATCTGCATATCAAGCCGTTGGCCGGCTATTTCGCGCACCTCATGTACCGGCAGTACATCAATGAAAGCTCGGTGTGGGGCGGTGGTCGCCCGCAGTTCCTGTTCGCGGAGCCCAGCTATATCGGCATGCATCTGTTCGGCGTATTGCTGCCGCTTATGTGGCTTATGCGTGGGCGCGACCGTATCTATGCCAAGCGGTTGCGCAACCTCATCGTTGTGTATGCGATTGGCTCTGTGCTGATGCAGGCCGGCACCCGGATCGTTCTTGATTCGGTGGTGGCGTTGCTGGTTGCCATTATTGTGCATAATTCGTGGTGCGACAAGAAACAGCGCGTGCGTGGTATTGCGCAGCTGCTGGGTGCGGTTATGCTTGGTCTGCTGGGAGTGCTTGCCGATTCCCGACTATCTTCGATTGCGGAAAACGGTGCCGAAGGAGACGGATCGTTCTTCGCGCGAATCTACCAGAGTCTTGACCCGATATGCGGGCTGCTCGCCCATCCGTGGACGGTGCTTACCGGATATGGCGCCGGCAACATCATCAACGCGGTATGGGCCGGTGCGAAGCATGCGGGACGATTGTTGAATGGCTTGGGTATGAATGGAAGTGCTGCGGTGGGATTCGCGGCTGGCATGAATGCGGACACCGTATGGACGATGTGTGCGTATACCAGCGTCGTTGCCGAATGCGGATTGGTCGGCCTGGTTCTGCTGGTCATCGCTTCCATAGTTTCCATGACGCGTGTCTTCGATACGGCAGCTGCCGAGCATGGTGTTTGGAGCAAGACTGTTGTCTGCTGGCTTGTCCTGATCGTGTACCTGTATATCCAGTGCGAGAACTACGCGTTCGCCGCGCTGCCGTTGTTTATCTCCGCGGCAAGCAAGCTGCGCAAGTAACCATATTTGACGGGATATGGATGTCTTCTTCTGGATAACTTACGGTTAGAGAAGCCGCTATCGCAAGTATTCTTTAACCTGTCCACAAGGCGGCAGGCATTAGCAATCATTTGGGTAGGTAATGTTCGACTGTTCAGTTTTCGAGCCTTGCCGCTCTGGAGCTGCCATAAGCGAAATGAGACGTGTTTCGTTGCTTAGAGTGCAGTGGTCACGGCCCGTTCGGACAGCAGCTCCTCGATACTTAATATGCAAGACGGCAGTCGATGGCCGTCTATGTTGGATGAAGTGATCTGAAGTGATTTTACGGGCTGCGGATTTGCGAGCCGAACGGCCATAGCGCTAGTTTGACCATCTTGAACGATTGAATGCCGAACGGAATACCAATGATGGTGACGCAGCCCCCTACTAAGGGGAGTTTCAGGACATCGTAGCCGTTATGGTCGATGAAGTGATGGGCGAGGATCATGAACATCGCGATGATGCGCAGCAGTTCGATGCTGGAATTCCTTCCCCCCCCCCATTTGAAATTTTGGAGTGTGCCAGTGCGCTGTGCTTAGCACTTACGCGGTTGTCGTTCTCCGCGTCCTGGTTTTCTCTCATAATTCTCTGTATCGGGCATAACCCAGAAAACTGATGCAAGACGGATTGTCATCGTTTGTTGTGGCCATATCATGCCATAGCTGTGCGCGAGTTTCTGCATACTAGAAATCCGTGTGACCATTCATCTGATCGCACGGATTTTTTAATGCCTGAATCGTAATGCGGTGCTGTTTCCGTATCTTACGAAGGCGTCACTATAGGGATTCTGCAGAGGATAGGACTTTCTCGACGATGAGATTGTCTAAAAGTCCTTCTGCATACTGTATGGGCTGCTGTGTGTCCTTGTGATAGCGCACGATGACTCTGCCGTAGAATTTGCGGTATTCGGTCAGTTCCTCTCCCTCGTAGCCGACATAGTAGGGGTCGTCGTCTTCGCTCTTTTCCTTTGGGCATTCCAATGGGTCCCCGATACGCTTGAGACATGTGAGCATCCAGAGGTCGTTGTTTTCTGGAAGACGTACCAGGCCGATCACGTTATTCCCCTTGTGCAGGTGCTCCGCATCTTTCCCGTTGTCGTTCCTTTTTCGGGACAGAAGCCAATCGGTGTTGAGCTCATCGGGGTCTCTCCTGAACACCTTGATGGGTTCGGTGCCATTGTAGTTGGTCATGAAACGGATTTTCGTCCTGCTGATCTCCTCGTCAGTGAGGCGAAGCAGGTCATTTAATTTAATATCTTCACTCATATCTACATGATAGCTCGTGAGGACGGAACCTTGCATTTGTTTTAATGCCGCTTATTGCATACAAAGTCACACTAGTTGTTGGTCTTTTTCGTCATGCGCGGAATATACGGTGAGGGGCCGCCGACATGACAAGGAAAATCAAGATTAGGGAGATGATTTCTCCTGAGCGTTGAAGCTCATCAGGATATGAAAATGAGACTGGATGCCGGAGCATACGCGAGGCTGCTTCTGATGGAGACGAATAGGGAAGTGTGCGCGAGCAGCTTCAGAGGTATTGACATAAGGAAGCAGTTTTCTTGGTCTTTTACGCCAAACCTGGAATTCGAAAAGGTGGCAACTCGGGCGTGTCATTTTCTTTGCCCTAAAATTTATAGATTTTTGAATAGTTCGTCGATTTGAGAATTTAGGCCTTTCGCTGTTTGGCGTGGGTGAATTCTGTCAGGTATGATGGTTCGTAAGTCGAGTTTGCCGCAGGTCAGATAGATCATAGTGCTGAAATAGCCCATGTTCCTGAAGCCCCTTGCGTGGGTTTCACGTTCTAGATGACGCTTCCCGGACCCTTGAGGACCGCGTTGGCGTGCCGGTGGTCGAAGTAGATGTCGTCCCCAGTGACGGCGTAGCTGCCGTGCCAACACCTTCATAAGTGTGTGTTTCTGCAAGTTGGCGTCCGCAGCCCCTTATCTATATCGGTCAATCCATGCTGTAAGAGAAGACGGAATCGCGTCAGCGGACGGCCGTGGGACGAATGTTCCGAAGCGAGTTAGGGGCGTGGGCTGGAATGCAGAAAAAAGTTCGACTGGGGTTGGCGCATCGGGTTCGAAGACATCTGCTTGTGGCAGGAGTTCATGGAACAAATCCACAACCAATCCATCAACCACGGCCGGATTCCTTGTCCCGTCGGCATTGTGAAACAACGGCTCATGATGCGCAATACGGTTCCTGCACTCGTTGATGAGACGGATTTTAGCGTTCAGGTCCGCACGATTCGTCCCGGAGGGCCACGCGTGGTGGAGGTATGGTATCCACAGAATTCTTTCGTGGGCTTTGTCGGTCAGATGCGCCCAGAATCCAAGTGGAGGGTTCGCGATCATCTTGTCCGGTTGTATGGTCTCCGTACGGGAGGGTGTGGCGTTGCGAATGCTCGTCCGGTTCAATGCGTTCGCGTCGAACGACTTTCCAGCTCTGTTATGTCGTGGTATAGGGATGTTGACAGGTGAATCGTCATCGAACAGCCAGTGCCTGGTACCGTCCCAACGCGAGTCGATTTCTCTGTTGTAGGCATTGCGTAGTGCGACTTCGAAGAACGCGATGTCCTTCATCAGGGTCTGTCCAAGATTGATATTCCATTCGTACAACCGGAGGGCGCGCTGCAGATTGTTCCCTGAAGCATCAAGATACGTTTGGAGACGTGGTGATGAGAGCCATTCGAGGACCCATGTTTCATCTGGAGCGTGGTTGTGCGCGAGGACGTCAATCATTCTTGGGACTCCTTGGCGTCGTAGGCGAACGAGTAAAGCAATGCCCCGGTGACATGGGAACCAGCGGTCAGCACGGGGCTTGTATCTATAAGTATAACAGATGTTTCGAGGTCTTTGTCTTTCCCCGTTGTCTATTTAGACGTGCAACGTCGGTCGAACGCGGCGCCAGACTGCGCGAACGGCGCGTAAGCCACGGCATCACCCAACAGCAGGTCGGCGAGGCGCTGTGCGTGCCGTCGAGCCGCATCAGCGAAATCGAACGCGGAACACGGAACCTGCCCGAACTCGAGCAACGGGCCATCCAATGGATTCACTCCATCACCAGTCCAAAACAACATGATATGGCCTGATTTTTGTTCCGCCCTTATAGTGGGGCGGAACAAAAATCAGGCCACTTCATGGTACGTGAAAAGATGGGTGAGTGTACCGCACTTTTCATCAAAAAGGATACCGTCCGCATCTGTATCCTAAAACGCCTGACCGATCATTCCGTATGCGCACTCTTTATCGGCATGACAGAGAGTAGCGAATTGTGATTCTCGCAATCTAAAGGGAATTGATGTTGTTTTTTCCTCGATTCATTATTGTGCAGACAGCCCATATGAACAGTGGAATTGCATAGAATGCGTATGATTCAAACTGAATATATAGGTATGCGAGAAGAATGAACCAGCATATGTTCCGTCGGCTCCATCCATGATGGACCGCTACGTGTACTAATACCAAGAGCAAGAAGGCCAAAAAGCAAAATAGACCAAATTCGGTAATGAAGCTGGCATAGATGCTCATTGTGAAAGTATCCGCTGGGGGATTTGCTAAACCATCGATTTCGGTACTGGGCGCACCGCCATGGGTGTCATACCATTGGCGGGCACCGGCGTAACCAGTACGCACTGCATTAGAGATATTGCCTGCGCCCCATCCAAACATGAAGTGAGATAGATCATGTTTCCATGACCACATGGGAGCGAGCATATGGAAGATTCTTGCACTCATCGATCCGTCACCAGCAAGTAATCCATTGGTGGCTAAAGAGTTTAGGCGCGGATTGATGATAATTGCGCTCAATCCACCTGCTCCAAGAAGTCCTAAAGCACCGACGAACCCAGCTGTTACTTTACGTGAGTGGAAGTTGATTGTCTCTATCAGCCAGATAAATGTAGCTACCACTGTATCCAGTATGATTCGGGTGCCGGAGCCCATCGCAATTGCTCCAGCGGCAAATATCGGTATCAATATGCCAATCTTGCGGTCGCGGGTCAGCCAGAAAACTGGCAGGAGTACGCCGAACAGATGCATGCCGATATAGCTAGGTTCTGCGAACATGAATTGAGGACGAACGCTCGCATAGTTTCTATACAGAGCACCCCCAAAATATGCTAGTACTGGCTGCCAGTTCAGATGTCGTTCTAAAGCGATATATTGCAGTATCCCAATGAGGAATGCCGCTACATATGCGGTGAATAGCGTAGTTAACAATGTTCGTACAGGTACACGTTTAATGCGGATCGCGATGTCGAGCGAAGCCAAGCACGTCAGCCCTAACAATATGGAGATGAATGACTTTGCGGTTGCGCTGGCGTGTATTCCATATGACTGCCAGCCGTATACGGATGTGAGCACTAGTAGCAGGGGAAAGAGGAAGAACGGCAGGAAGCGGCGTGCGGTATCGCGCAAGTATCGCCAGTTGATGATTGTGTACAGGGTGAACAACCAGGGGGAGATTGGCGTCCAATAGGGGAGTGAAATGCCAATTTTTGTGCCATCAAATGGCAGCATGGCCACTGCGGCAAACATCAACATGTCTGATGGGGTGATGGTGATACGAGTCAGCGTCTCGGTCATTGCCCCACGCTGTAGCGCGGGGCAATGACCGGAGTTTCTGCGTTTTTCTTGAACTGACTTGTTGCCGAGCTGCGTATTGTTCGGTGTGGGCATACTTGGTTCCCTCCCATATCCTCCGTGAGAACTGTACCAGTTGCATGTGTGGGTGAGGTGATGGGGGTTCGGTCAACCGTTCATTTTCATGAAGTACTTTTAAACTCCCACCAAGTAATTGGCAGTCGCTTACAAAAACTGAATAATCTATGGGCCAATCAGCCGTTTAGATCCTCTCCGTGGGGCTGGTGCATGTATTGTTCAACCCAAGCCATGCTGGTTTTTGGAAATTAAAAGCCTGAATTATCATTAATTCGAAATCCAGGCTTTTACAGTATTCGTATAATCGCGAATTAAGCAGAAATCACTCAGCCTTCTTGCGGCCGCGGCGCTTCATGGTGCCAGCAGTGGCGTTTGCGACATCAAAAATCACGGTCTTGTCTTCCGGGTAAGCAGTGCCGTTGATGGAGGCGAAAGAGACCTCGCCTTCTGGAGCTTCGACAAGCGTGAAGTACTTGGAAATTGCTTCAACAAGCACAGCATTCTTGATACTTACAGACGTAGTCTGCTTGCCCTCACCCTTGCTGAATTTCACGGCATTATCCGCCTTAGCGGTAGTCGGCGTGACGGCAATTTGTCTGGTTTTATCGTTAATAAGGATCTTAACTTGTGCTGGAAAATTCAGCACTTCTGCGGTGGCCTTATTAAAACGTACGACGGAATCGGTAACGGTCATTACCGTTTTGCCAACGGGCTTAACTAGCTGAACTTCTTCGAATCCTTGAAGCAAGGATGCCATAATATACTCCTTCACATTGCATAAACATTATTGACAATTTTGATTGTAATGAATGATAATTTGAATTGCAATTTTATATATCACATTCTCAATTTCAATTCATAATATGGAATAGGGAAATAGTGCTGTCGCAAAATATTTAGTGAGAATACATTGTGATTGCGATTGTGTACAGTTATTCTGCAGTCGTATCAAGGGTTTTGGTCATTGTTCACAAGGATACAAAAGCTCGAGAAGTTCTCCGGTAGGTGCTAAATTATAGACCATCTGTGAGAATTTCCCGAAGAGGTAAGGAAGAACATTGACCATCGCTGATTTGCTGCAGATCGTTCGCAAGCATCTCGCGTCTGCGATTATCTCGTTCGTGGTGGTGTTTGCTGCAGTCGCAGCTGTCACGTTCATCATGCCGCCGAAGTACACGGCTACGGCTGAAGTGTTCGCCACGTATGCCGGTCAGTCCGGCGAGACGCAGACCACCAACGATATGAGCTCGGGTGCCAATTATTTGAATACCCAGATCACGACGTATCCGGAACTGGTGAAGACCGAAGCCGTGCTCCAGCCCGTCATTAAGGACCTCGGTCTGGATATGACCACGACCGATCTTGCCGATGTGGTGACCGCTACGAACCCCACGAACACGTTCATGGTGGATATCTCGGCGGAAGTCGGCGATCCGCAGCAAGCGGCCGACATCGCCAACAGCGTGGCGAAGAACCTGGCCGATCAGGTTTCTTCCGACCTGTACAACAACTCCTCTTCCAGCGGCTCTCCCATCAAGCTCACGGTAGTGCAGAAGGCTCAGACTCCTACCGGGCAGAGCTCCCCGAACATTCCGCTGTATCTGGCCGCGGGCCTGATTCTCGGCCTCATCGTAGGCATTGGCGTTGCCCTGCTGAAGGACATCCTCAACACCAAGGTGGACTCCACCGATGATGTGCGTGAGCTGACCCACGCTTCTTCGCTGGGTACTGTGCCACAGGCTACGATTCTTGACGACAGCCGCCCGGTCGTAGTCGCTCAGCCGGCCGGTAGCGAGGCCGAGGAATTCCGCCGCATCCGCACGAACCTTTCGTTCCTTACCACCACCGCCACGCAGGGTCATGGCCGACTGCTGGTCATCACCTCTACCGATCCGTCCGAAGGCAAAACCACGGTTTCCTCCAACGTTGCCGTGGCTCTCGCCGAGGAAGGCAAGAGTGTGCTGCTTATCGACGCCGATCTGCGCCACCCGTCCGTGGCCCACAAACTCGGCATCGAAGGCCACGTGGGCCTGTCTCACGTGCTGTCTCGCCAGGCGTCCCCGGCCGATGTCATTCAGAAGTACTGGAAGCCGAACCTGCACATCATGCCTGCCGGCAAGCGCCCGGCTAACGCCAGCATCTTGCTGAACTCCGATCTCATGAAGGAAATGGTCGAGCAGGCCCTCACCCAGTACGATTACGTGATTATCGATACTGCTCCGCTGTCCGTGGCCAACGACGCCACCGTGTTCGGACGTATGGCTGGCGGTCTGGTGCTCGTGACTGGTAAGGGCGTAGTGGAGAAGAAGGAGCTGGAGAACACCGCTACGGCTCTGCAGGCCGCTGAAGTGCCGATTCTCGGCTTCATCTTCAACTTCGCTGATCCGAAGAAGATACACTCGAAGAACTATTACTACTACTATTACGAGGACGGCAACAAGCGCAGCTCTCATAAGGGCGCCAAGAGCAAAGGCGAGAAGAAAGCCCGCAAGTAATAGTTTGGCGTTTGCCGATCGTCTTGCAATATGAACCGTGCGGTACTTCTGTGCCGCACGGTTTACTGTTATAAGACCGAGTTGTTGGATTTATGGTGCTGGCTGTATATCGAATAGTAAAGAATTGTGACATTCTTGAATACCAGCTGGCACGCTCGGCATAGGGCTGGATAAACTGACAGTTTGGAATGACTTCAATGACGCAAAGGAATGAGAAGAGCATGGGAACAGATGAACGCCCTGAACCGAACGCGGAATCTGGTTCCTCTACGTCGCCGGCTCGCGGTGACATCGTCGATACCTTCTGGGATATACCGCCCATCTCGTTCGACGAGAACGACGGCGGTATTACGCAGGGTGACAATGGTACGGGGACTGTTGCGGGTGGCGTTCAGTCCGTCTTCCCCAGCTTTGACGAAGTATTGGAATGGCCTACTACGAGTGCGGCGAATACTGCTGGCGATGCCTCTTCCCCTTCCGATGCTGTGGCTACTGCCCCGATGACTTTTGCGGCACCTGATACTGCGGAAAGTGCTCAGTCGCCTCAGCAGGATAATAATGCGACGCTGCCGCTTTTCGCGCCGATTTTTGATGACAAGCCGCAACGTGATAGTGCCATAGACGATTTGAACATCGATTTCAGTGCCATTGAACAGAACCCTGAGCCGGTGGAGGAGCCGGAAGAAGACCGTGTGGCAGAGACTCCTCGCGGCGGTAAGGGCGGCAAGAAGAGGACCAAGGGCATTATCATTTCGGTGATTGTTGCGCTGGTGGTGATTGCTGCGATCATTGGTGGTGTATGGTACTGGCGTTTCAGCGAGCAGCGTCGGGAAAGCCATCAGCTGCATCAGGATGCGTTGACAGCATGTACTGAGGCCGTGGACCAGAATTCCACCGCTCAGAAGGCGCTGGCCAAGGCGCTGGCCGACGCCAAGAGTGCTCAAAGCATTACAGCTGATCAAGTGGCTGACGGCGCGACCGTGGATGCGCTGAAGAAGGCAATCGCCGCGGTAAAGAATGTGGAAGCGGTGGAGTGCAAGACTTCAGCTTCTACGTCGGACCTCCAGGAATATGCCAAGACGGCCACTAGCCAGACCAAGACCGCCAAGAAGAACGCCACTGCGATTACTGCCGCGGCAAAGGCCGTGACGGACAGCAAGAACGCCAAGGATCAGGCTAACGCTCAGCAGGCGTTGCAGAGCAAGATAGCCGAGGCTCAGACTTTGCTGGACAACAGCCTGTATGCCGTCGACGATAATTCAACGCGAGTGACACTGGAAAGCGACATCGCCAACGCCAATACCGTGCTGTCCCAGCAGGGCACTGACGTAAAGGCCATGCAGGATGCCGTCAACACGTTGACTGCGTCCATGGATGCAGTCAACACTTCCATGGCAAACTACAGTGCAGCTGTTGAAGCTCAGCGAGAAGCAGCGCGGCAGAAAGCTCTGAATGATTATTATGCACGATTAAGGCAGCAGCAGTTGTTGCAGCAGCAACAGCCAACACAGTCAGACGGTACAGACAATCAGGTGACGGAACCGAAAGATGAGCCGAAGCAGTAAGTGATTGTGCTAGCCTAAATTGTTAAAGGAACCGCGAATAACAGTAGTGCGCATTTCCACCATTTGCTGTTGCAAACCAGCTCAATATATGCGTGCTTTGTGCCGCTATGCCGTCACGGATTCGCATAATCAGTTGTGGAGGGCACTTCGTATGACACGGTAAAAGTGACCTCTAGGGCGTTGCATAATGCAAGGATTCGGCTGATAAGGCGCAGAAATGCCGATGCCGGTCCCCGATGATTGGGAACCGGCATCATGCGCATGAGTTCGCTCGGCGTTTGGGCCGGGTTTCACTCAGCCTTCTTGCGGCGCGGAACCTGTTGTGTACGTGTTGATTTGGCTGGCTTAGTAGCTCTTGTGCTTCTGCCAATGCTCGTACGCGCCGGAAATCGAGCCATAGCGGCCGTTGCAATAATTCACAAACCACTTGAACTGGGTCTGGTAGTTGGTCTGCCAGTCTGCACCTGCGGAAGCCATCTTGCTGCCCGGCAGCGCCTGCGGCAGGCCGTAAGCACCTGAAGACGGGTTCGTGGCGGTGGGGCTCCAGCCGGATTCGTGGCTGATGATGAAGTTGGCGGCGGTGAAGTCGGCCTCGGAGTAGCCGTTGGAAATCAGGTAGTCATGCGCCCAGGACTGAATCTCGCCGGCCGGCGTGGTGGTGCCGAGGCTGGCGGCGCTGGGCGAAGACACGGTGGCGGTGCCCACCAGAATCACCTTATCGACCGGAGCCTTCTTGACCCAGGAGGTGAACACATTGGAGGAAACGACCTGATCGCCGGAGCGGGTTACCAGAGACGTGGTCTCCAGCACGCCCTTCTCGCCTTCGGTCTCGACCTTCTCCTGGCCCTTGGGCAGGCTCGAGGTCTCCTTGCGCACTTCATTGAAGGCGATTTCGGTGTCGGTGGTCTCCACCGTGGTGTTGGCGCGGTTGATGGAAATGACTGTGGACTCGCTGACCTTGGAATCTAGGCTCGGAGTCACGCTGTCTTCCGGATCGAGGACGATATCGCCGGTTTCCAGCACATCCTTGACGGTGGTCATGTTGGCTTTTTCGCCGAGGACCACGCGAGACTTGCCATTGACCTTGACGGTCACGTAGGTGGTGCTCTTGAGCGCGCCGCGGGATGACGAACGGGAAGCCGCACCATCAGTGGCGGAGAATGAGGTTGGGGTGATGGAAGGTGTAGCGGTGCTCGACTGATAGAAGTCGCGAGATATAACGCCTGCAGTGGCAATGAGACCCACTGCGGCCACGGCCGCCGCGATCTTCGCCCACTGGCCCCGAGACAGGGTTTTGACGAATGAGGTCCGCTCAGCGTGCTTCGACATTGCGCTCCTTGGTTGGGTACACACTACTCTCCATCATAGGGCGTCGAGTGGATGAATAAAAAATCCGTGGTGGGTGTTCAACCCGCCACGGATGGCATATGTAGTAGTTGGCAGTGCGAGGAAGCGCTATATATGGGCTTTTCCGCGCTTCCGTTGCCGCAGTGCGATAAGGCTTACTGCTGCTCCTGCGCTGCCTGCTGTGCTTTGGCGGCGGCCAGATCCAGCGCCTTGGCCTGGGCGATGAGGTCGTCCAGATCGGAGGCCTGCAGCGCGCCGGCCTGCTGGAAGATGACCTCGCCCTGCTTGGCAATCATCAGCGTAGGCACAGCTTGGATGCCGGCAGCCTGAGCCAGATCCTGATTGGCGTCGATGTCCACCTTGACGAAAGCGATGTTCGCATTCTCCGGCTCGTTGGACGCGGCTTCGAAAATCGGACCGAATGCTCGGCACGGACCGCACCAAGTGGCCCAGAAGTCAACGAACACGATTTCGTTGTCAGTAATGGTCTTCTCAAACTCAGCTGAAGTGATGGCGGTGGTGGCCATTGAAGTTCCTTCCTCAAACACAGTGCTTGATGCTGTGTACCAGTTTCCCAGCACCACCCAACATTTCGGCACAAGCTTGTGCCCCAAGCTGAATGGGTTGCGGGCGCATGGAGGCGATGAGGCGCTTTGTTGAGAATTCACAGACAATTTTTCGGTGAATTGTGCCCATGTTCATCAATGCGCGCGATAATGAGACCATGCCAGTCATGAATGATGAAGTGCCCGATGAGGGCGATTACGATGCCGGGCGTGGCCGCGGCGAATTCGACAACATCACGCCTGAGGACTTCATTCACGGGGGCGGTTCGGGCCATGGCAATCCTCCGGGGTGGCTTGGCCTGGCCGATATCAACCGGGCCCGCCACCAAATGCCCATCGCATACGTGGAGATAGTGCCGGTGCGTACCGATGAAATGGGGCGCATTGTCCAAGTCGGCTCGTTGCTGCGCGTTTCCGAAGACGGGTCCATTGAGCGCACGCTGATCACCGGCCGTGTGCTGTATCACGAGACGTTGCGCGAGGCGATTGCCCGTAATGTGGCCAAGGATTTGGGAGATATCGCGCTGCCGCTGCTGCCCACCTCACTGCAGCCGTTCACCGTGGCTGAATTCTTCCCCACGCCGGGGCTGGGCGAATACTATGATCCGCGCCAGCATGCGATCGCATTGTGTTACGTGGTGCCCATGCCGGCGACTGCAAGCCGCAGGACGAGACCCTGGACGTGGAATGGGTGGACCTGAAGAGCGGCATGATGGATACTTTCGTGGCGCAGATGGTCAACGGGCATGGCCACATCGTGCGGCAGGCGCTGGCTTGGGCCGGAATCTGAGTTTTCAACCTCCCGCTGGCGGGAGGTGGCGCGTAGCGCCGAAGGGTGGTCCGGGGAGGATTCCGTCTGAGACCACCCCCAGTCGGCTTTGCCGACAGCCCCGCCAGCGGGGCATGAATGTGAAGGAGTAATTCATGGCAATAGAACTGGCCAATCATATATATAGGGACGGCGAGGGCGTGCCGGTGGTGCTGATGAACGCCTACCCGGTGGACCACCGCATGTGGGACGTCTGTGCAAAGGCGCTCGCCGACTTTGCCGATCTGGAGGATGTGCCGCCGTTCCCGATTTGGGCGCCGGATATGGCGGGCTCGGGTGAATCCCCGGTTCCCAGCGAGGCCGATTCCGGGCCGCGTATGGCCAACGGCGCATATAGCGAGGCTTTGGATCGACTGGCCGATGCCTACGTTGATCTGATTAAGGCCGCTGGCTACGAACAGGCGATTTGGGTGGGCCTGTCCATGGGCGGCTATGTGGCGATGGATATTCAACGCCGCCACCCCGAAGCCGTGGCCGGTCTGGCTTTGTGTGACACCATGGCCGCCTCTGACGGTGTGGGCGGCGAAGGCCGTCTGACTATGGCGAACGCCGCCGAGCAGACCAATTCCGTGGAGCCGGTCATGCATTTCGCACGCCCGGCCGAGGGCGATTCCACCGTGAAGCGTACGCCCGAATTCATCGAGACCATGACCGCTTGGATAGAGGAGCAGAATCCCGCCGGTCTGGCGTGGCGTCAGCGCATGACCTATGGCCGTCCCGATATGAGCGATGTGCCGGCCACCATCAGCGTGCCCACCGTGGTGGTATCCGGCGAGCAGGATCCATCCAGCAATCCGAGTGTGCTGAAGCCGTTGGCCGAGAAGATCGCCGACGCAGAATTCGTGGACATTCCCGACTGCGGTCACTTCAGCGCCGTCGAACACCCGGACACCGTGGCCCGTGCCCTGCTCTCGCTCGTCAAGCGCGTGCAACAACACTGACTTCCTCCCGCTGGCGGGAGGTGGCGCGTAGCGCCGGAGGGTGGTCTGGCGAGGATTCCGTCTGAGACCACCCCCAGTCGGCTTCGCCGACAGCCCCCGCCGGCGGGGGCAAAACTGCATTTTGGAGATACGTATGACTGCTGACATTCACTTCTCGCCGTTGGCGCTGACCCGCGCGCTGCCGTTCCTGCCGCTTGCCCAAGGCGATATCGACTATCAGGTGGATCGGCGTAGCGAGCCCGATCTGATTGACACCTTGCTCGCGGATCCGGCCACCAAAGTGGTGCTGACCCGTGGCGGGCTGGTTGCCGTGCCGCGCGGGCAGGGCGACCTTGTGGACTATGAAAACGTGAAAATGCGGCTCGCCACACTGCCGGGCGCATACGTTGGCGAGGAGTTGCGCCGTTACCCTGAAGCGGTCGCCATGTTCCTCGGCTCGTACGGTGGTGTGCGCGGCGAATGCGTGATTGCGGTCGACATTTCCCGCGTACCGGACGCCGGTGAAGGTGCTGTGCCCGGCGCACAGCCCAACGGCGTACTGGGTGTTCAGGATGCCGGCACTGTCGATGGCGCGATGGGCTTGGCCAACGCCAACGGTAACGCTGCTGGCAAGCGTGCTGGCGAATCGGGCGGAGCCGCCGAATCCGCCGCTCCCTTTGGTGTGCCGGATTCAGCTGGGCAAGGTGCGGATGACGCATTTGACGAGTCGGTCAGCATCCCGGCATCCCACGCCGCGCCGAAGCCCACACTGCTGCAACAGGCCGTAACGCGGTTCGATTGGGTGGATTTGCGTGGATTTGCGCCACACGCCAACGCGCGGGAGGCCGGTCAGGCCACCAGCGCGGTCACCCTGAGCATCTGGCATAGCCGTCAGCGGTTCTGCCCCACATGCGGTGCCCCTGTGATGCCGGCGCTCGCCGGATGGGCGCAGCGTTGCTCCAATCAGGCGGACGGCAATCGTATTCTGTTCCCGCGCGTCGAGCCGGCGGTCATCACCGCCGTGGTGGACGGTCAGGACCGTCTGCTGTTGCAGCACAATGCGGCGTGGAAAGACCCGAATCTGTATTCGGTGTCTGCCGGATTCGTGGAAGCGGGGGAGAACCTTGAGCATGCGTGCCGGCGTGAGGCCCGCGAAGAAACCGGCATTCAGCTGGGCGAGGTGCGGTATCTGGGATCACAGCCGTGGCCATTCCCTGCTTCGTTGATGATGGCGTTCAAGGCACATGCGATTACCACGGATGTGCATGTGGACGGTTCGGAAACCGTGACCGCGCGCTGGGTCACCCGCGACGAATACACCGCCGAGCTGATCGCCGGCCGAATGGTGGCACCAGGGCGCGCCACCATCGCACGGTACATGATTGAGGAGTGGCTTGGACGCGAGCTATAGGTTAGGCTGGTGTGTATGAGTGATGAAACCGAACAGCCGCTGAACCTCGATATTCCCGAGCATCTTGAGTACTCCGACGAACACGTATGGGTGGATCGTTCGGACGATCTTGCCATCATCGGCATCACCGAATACGCCGCCGACCAACTGGGTGAGCTCGTGTTTGTGGATCTGCCTGAGCCGGGCACCCGCGTAGAGGCCGGCGACGAAATCGTGGAGCTTGAATCCTCGAAGGCCGTCCAGCCGCTGATCAGCCCGGTGGCCGGTACCGTGAAATACGTGAATCGCGACGTGGCGGACGACCCGTCCGTGGTGAATGGCGATCCCTATGGCGAAGGTTGGATTCTCAAAGTCGAGCTCGACGATGATGAGCCTGAGCTGCTGACCGCCGAGGAATATGCCAAGATTATACGGTAGCCAAGTGTTCAGGAACTCATAACCTGAGTGGCCTATATTGGTGCATATGAGAAGCCCACGCGAGGATTTTGAAGCGGCCGCCCGACACCTGCCGCCAGTACATGGCAGTAGTGCGCCATCGCCCGATGACATGCCTACGGTGCCGATTCCCGCGCGCAAGGCCGCCACCACTTTCGATACACCGTCCAGCCGTGAGCGGCTTGAGGTCAAGCCGGCGTTCACCCGTGTGATTCGCCGTACCCTCACCGGCACGTTCGGCATTTGGTCGCGTCTTTCCGCCCTGGCGGTGCGCCATCTCGGCTGGTATCCACGTGTGGAACCCTATGTGGGCTATGGCACCAGCGACTATTCGCGATTGATTTGCCGTACGGTATACGCTCCCGAAAACGCGCGACCCGGCGAGGTAAGCAGAGGCATTCGCGGCATGCTGACCGTGCCCGCCCCACGTACCCATGTGCAGGCCAGCATTGATGACATGCCGTTGAACACCATACAAATTGGTGATTCTGAAGTGTATGACAAGGTCGATCGCACCCGTGACCTCAGTAGCGAATATGCGGTCTCTGATTCCGCGGGATATCTTGACCTCGTGGCTGAGCATCGCCTTGAACCCGGTATTCATCGCGTCTCGTACAGCGTGAAGCGCCGCAAGCCCGTTTCCGCCAACCTGTACACCATTCCGGCCAGTGCCAAAGTCGGCATCATCTCCGATGTGGACGACACCATCATGATCACGCAGGCGCCCGTGCTGTGGAAGGCCGCCTACAATCTGCTTTTCCTCAACCCGAAGAAGAAGGCTTCCGTGCCGGGCATGAGCGTGCTGTTCACGCGCATCGCCGATCTGTTTCCCGGTGCGCCGTTCTTCTACCTTTCGACCTCGCCATGGAATGTGGAAAGTTCGATTCGTAACTTCATCACCGATCATGGGTTTCCTGAAGGCCCGCTGCTGTTACGCGATCTTGACCCGCGTCCGAAGACCTTCGTGCCTTCCGGCCCGCAGCACAAACTGGAGTTCGCCGAGCAGCTTATGGCTGATTTTCCGGACATGAAGTTCATCCTTGTTGGCGACGATGGGCAGAAGGATCCCACCACGTATGCCACCATCGCCCATCGATACCCAGGACGTGTGCTGGCCATCGCGATTCGTCAGCTCAGTCCCAAGGAATCATCCGGTTTGGCTTCCGTGGCGGGCCTGACTTCCACGCAACCGATGCCGGTCACCGACGTTCCGGTGTTCACCGGCACCACCGGATCGAATATCTTGAAGACCATGCTGCCGTATCTGAAAGAACACGTGGTGTGAGTCTCGCGTACAATCGCGTGGTATGACCGACGAGAAGACGAACGCCGAAGTGCCGATGCCGCCTGTAGCCAAGCGCGAAACGAAGCGCCGTGAATTCCACGGTGATGTATTCGAGGATGATTACGAGTGGATGCGCAATAAGGAATCCGCCGAGGTACGCGACTACGTGGCCGCGGAAAACCGGTACTGCGAGCATCGCATGGCGCATTTGGCCGGTTTGCGCAACACGCTGTTCGAGGAGCTCAAATCGCACGTGGAAGAAACCGATATGTCGGTGCCCACGCGCGTGAACGACTACTGGTACTTCACCCGCACACAACAAGGCAAGCAGTACGGCGTGCAGTGCCGTATACCCGTGCGCGGCGAGAACGATTGGGAGCCGCCGGTGGTGGACGCCAAAGGCGAGCCCGGATCCATGCCCGGCGAGCAGATTGTGTTCGACGTGAACCGCGAGTCCGAGGGGCATGATTTCTTCCGGCTCGGTGGCATGGATTTAAGCAAAGATGGCCGATGGCTGCTGTACGGCGTCGACGTCACCGGTGACGAACGCTATGACTTTCGTATTCGAGACTTGGAGTCCTTGACGGCCACCGATGCTGACGGGGCGTTCCCCGACCTCGATATGCCGATGGCTGATGAATCTCTGTCTTTCCGCGATGCGAGCGCGGCCGAACCGGCTGAAGCGACTGCCGGTGACGAGGCCACGGAACGTCCTGCGGCGGCGGAACTACCCGAACACTTTGATGGTATCGGCAGCGCATGCTTCACCCCGGACGGTAAATGGGTGTTCTGGGTGGAGGTCGATGATTCCTGGCGTCCGTTTGCCGTATGGAGGCATCAGGTTGGTACGTCCGTTGACGATGACGTGTGCGTGTATCGTGAAGCGGACGAGCGTTTCTGGGTGGGCGTGGGCATCAGCTTCGATGAGCGCAACATCGTAATTGGCACCGGTTCCAAAACCACCACTGAAGTGCTGATGCTGCCTGTGGTCACTCCCGAAGGCGAGTTTCAGGCGTTCATTCCGCGCCAGACCGACGTGGAATACGATGTGAGCTTTGCCTGCTTTGAAGGTGCGGGTGAGCATGGCGAGGATGTGCCGCTTGCCGTGGTCTATCACAACGCCGTCAACCCGAATTTTGAGATTGATGTTATCGACATGCGCGACCATAAGCCGCCTTACCGGCTGGGTGAAGGCGTATGCGTGGCTGCCGGCTCGCCCTATGGCTGTGAGCGTGGCGAATCGGATAAGCCGATCACTGAAGCCTACTTCAATCCCGCCAATCCGGCGATTCTGCAAGGTGCGCATGGTCTGGGCATTGAGGGCATCGCCCTGCACCGCCATTTTGTATCGCTGAGCTACCGTTCCGACGGGCAGCCGCATGTGGCATATATGACCAAAGACGCTGCATCCGCTGATTTTCTGGCCGGTCGTCCGTGGCGTTTCGTGGAGTTGTTGCCTCCGCCGCTTGAGGGCGATTGGGACATGGTCGCGGCGGATAGGCAAGACGTGACCGGAGACCACGGCGAAACCTTGTGGACCGATGATGCCGAAAAGGCTGAATCATCTGCCAGCGCGAGCCCGGGAACAGGTAAATCCGCGACCTCCATGAAAGGTGACGGTATCAGCAAGCGCAGCGGCGACTGGTTTGGCGGTTTGTTCGGCTCGACCACCGACCACACCGAATCCTCCGATGGCGCCAGCGACGACCACCTGCCCGGCGAGACCCGGCGACTGTACACCATCGGCACCGGCGGCAATCCCTCGTATGACGCGCCGCGCATGCGCTACTCCTTTGCCAGCTACACGCGTCCCGGCGAGTTGCGCGAAATCGATCCCGCCACCGGGAAAGACGCGCTGCTCAAGCGTGCCACTGTGCTGGGTGACTTCGACCCGCGTAATTATATGGAGCGCCGCGTGTGGATTACCGCGCGCGATGGTGAGCGGATTCCTGTTTCGCTGGTCTGGCATCGTGATTGCCCGGCGCAGGATTCGCCGATGTTCATCACCGGATATGGCGCATATGAGATTTCCTCCGACCCTGGCTTCTCGGTGGCTCGGTTGAGCATGCTCGACCGTGGCGTGTTGTACGCAGTGCCGCATATTCGAGGTGGCGGTGAGATGGGCCGCGCCTGGTATGAGCAGGGGCGGCGACTCAACAAGAAGCATTCCTTTGAGGATTTCGTGGATGCCACGCGCGCATTGCAGGACGCTCATTTGGCCGATGCCAGACGCACGGTGGCCAATGGCGGTTCGGCCGGTGGCCTGCTTATGGGTGCCATCGCCAACATGGCACCCGAGTGCTATGCCGGAGTTGAGGCCGATGTGCCGTTTGTGGACGCGCTGACTTCGATTCTCGACCCGGATTTGCCGCTGACCGTCACCGAATGGGATGAATGGGGTGATCCGCTGCACGACCCCAAGGTGTATCAGTACATGAAGTCCTACACGCCGTATGAGAATGTGCCGGTCGCCAGAGCGGAGGACGGTGATGGAGAAACCGTCGATGACAAGGTCTCTTCTGCCGGTGCCGCCACCGGCAAGGCCGTTTCCGCAGCGCAGTTCCCGAAGATTTTCATCACCACCTCGATGAACGACACCCGCGTGCTGTATGTCGAGCCGCTGAAATGGCTGGCCCGATTGCAGTCCGCAGGCGTGGACGCGGTGGCCAAGATTGAGGTTGAGGCCGGTCACGGTGGCATTTCCGGCCGTTACAAGCAGTGGCAGGAGGTCTCGTACGAGAACGCCTGGTGCATGGACGTGATGGGTCTCGCTCATTAGGTGTCATGTCCACTAGCTGAGCTGGTTCGGGCCATCAGGTGGCCATGCGACTAGGCTCCTTGAACTATGGCAAAGACATATAAAATTGCCGTCATCCCCGGCGACGGCATTGGCAAGGAAGTCACTCCGTGGGCCCAGAAAGCGCTTGAAAAAGCAGCTGAAGGTGTAGCTGACTTCGAGTATGAGAACTTCGACTTGGGTGCCGAGCGTTACCTGCGTGACGGTGCTATTCTGCCGGAGGACGAAGAGGAACGTATCAAGGCGAACGACGCCATTCTGCTCGGGGCCGTGGGCGATCCGCGCATCAAGGCTGGCATTCTGGAGCGCGGCCTGCTTTTGAAGCTTCGCTTCGACCTTGACCAGTACGTGAACCTGCGCCCGTCCAAGCTTTACAAGGGCGTCACCTCGCCACTTGCCAACCCTGGCGACATCGACTTCGTGGTGGTGCGCGAAGGCACCGAAGGCCTGTACTGCGGTGCGGGTGGCGCTGTTCGTCGTGGCACTCCGCAGGAGGTGGCCACCGAGGTGTCCATCAACACCGCCTATGGCGTGGAGCGCGTGGTGCGTTACGCCTTCAAGCTGGCCATGAAGCGCAAGAAGCACGTCACTCTGGTGCACAAGAAGAACGTACTCGTCAACGCCGGCGATATGTGGCAGCGCATTGTAGACAAGATCGGTGAGGAATATCCCGAGGTCACTCACGATTACCAGCATATCGACGCAGCCACCATCTTCCTGGTCTCTAACCCGAGCCGTTTTGATGTGATCCTCACGGACAACCTCTTCGGCGACATCCTCACTGATGAAGCCGGTTCCGTGGTGGGTGGCGTGGGCTACTCCGCCTCCGGCTGCATCAACGCCTCCGATGAATATCCGTCCATGTTCGAGCCGATTCACGGTTCCGCTCCGGATATCGCCGGTCAGAACAAGGCCAACCCGACTGCTGCGATTCTCTCTGCCGCCATGCTGCTCGAGCACCTCGGCTTCGATGACGCGGCCAAGAAGATCCACACCGCTGTGGAAGCGGACATCGAGGAGCTCGGCTCCACTGTGCGCTCCACCGACCAAGTCGGTAAGGACATTCTGGCCCGTATGTGATGTCTCTGGCTCCCTTCAAGGAGGGGAGCCAAGTACTCTTATACTGGTCGCATGCACATGCGACATGGGGAATGCAAAACGCCGGGCGGCAAACTGGTTGCCGTGAATGTGGCCGTCGACGAGGATGGCACAATCAAATCCTGCCATATCAGCGGTGATTTCTTTATCGAACCTGACGTGACCACCCCCACCCGCTTTGCGGGAGCCCCCGCCAGCGGGGGCGAGGCTTCGGAAGCATTGATTCATGACCTTGAGCAGGCTCTGGTTCGAGGCGGTTCGCTGCAATCCGTATTGGATACGCACTCTGATTGCCGGCTTATCGGCACAGACGCATCAGCCATCGAAACCGCATTCCTCCGAGCTATAAGCAGCGAGCTTACGCCCCCGCCGGCGGGGGCTCCCGCAAAGCGGGTGGGGGTGGCCGGCGCAGACACCACCGGAACTTCTGTATCCGTCGATACACAATATGGGCAGACCGACAAAACCGCCGAATATCAGTCCCGCTGGAACGAGCTCAAGCGTAACCTCACCGTCATTCGCGACCATCCATGCACCCCAGCCGAGCAGATGACCATCGATGAAACCTGGGCCCGCGAAGTCGCAGCGGGAACACGGCCTCCCACCATCCGATTCTGGGAATGGGCCGGTGCGGCCGTGGTCATCGGCAAATTCCAGTCAGCTCCGGACGAAGTGCATCTGGCCGTGGCCGAACAGCTTGGATTCAGCGTGGTGCGGCGCTGCACCGGTGGCGGCGCGATGTTCATCGAGCCCGGCAACACCATCACCTATTCCCTCTATGCACCACTTGATTTCGTGCATGGCATCAGCATCGAGGAATCATACCGGCTGTGCGATTGGTGGCTGGTCGAGGCCTTGCGTGGTCTTGGTCTTGACGTGCGATTTGCCGGGTTGAACGACATCGCCTCCCAATACGGCAAAATCGGGGGAGCGGCACAACGGAGATTCCCCGGAACCGGTAACGCCGGTGAGTCGGGCGCGGTGCTTCACCATGTGACGATGGCATACGACATCGATGCGGCCAAGATGGCCCGTGTACTCAATATCAGCCAGGAGAAACTTTCGGATAAGGCAGTGCGATCCGCCGTTAAACGAGTGGACCCGATGAAGAGTCAGACCGGTCTCACCCGTGAGCAGATTATCGATGATTTACTCGCATGGTTCACCCCTGCTCAATTTCGCGGTGATGCCTCGTAGCGAGGGTCGCGGTGGCTCCGTGCGATAGATGGAACGTCGCTGTCGAATCCCGCGGGTCGCGTTACAATATGACGGATGACCGATGACGGCCACACAGATAAGGACGGTGCAATGAGCTTGGAAACGCCAAATGCTTTTGCTGATGAGGAGAACATCCTGCTGCATACGGCACTGTTCAAGCAGGTCTCGCCCAGCGAAGCCGAAGAACTGTTGCCGTATCTGAAGCACGCCGCATACGACAAAGGCGACTACATTTTCTCTGAGGGCGATACCGATCACCGTATGTATCTGTTGGAGCGCGGCCGGGTCAAGCTGGTTCGTACTTCTTCCGACGATCGTGTGCAGTTATTGTCCATCCATGCGCCCGGTGAAGTGCTGGGAGAGATTCCGGTATTCGATCCGAATGGTGGTCCCCGCACCGCGTCGGCTGTGGCCATGAGCCATGGCACGTGCGTGGTCTGGTTGGAGCACGACACCCTGTTCTCCTGGCTGGACGAGCATCCGCGTGTGGCCATCGATATGCTGCAGGTGATGGCTAATCGTCAGCGCGATAACAATGAGCGCATCTCCGACCTGGTGTTTATGGATGTGCCGGCGCGTTTGGCCAAGACCCTGCTCAATCTTGGTTCCCGCTTCGGTGAGCCGGTGGAACAAGGCCTGAAAGTGCCGCATGACCTCACCCAGGAAGAGCTGGCCCAGCTGGTTGGATCCAGCCGTGAGACCGTGAACAAGGCGTTGATGGACTTCTCGAATCGTGGCTGGATTGCGCGTGATGGCCGATCGATTATCATCTTCCAGCCAGGCATGCTGATTCGGCGCTCGCGGCGCTAACGGCACGTTTCTTCGCGATTTGCTGCATATCCAGTTGCTATTCAGCAAACGTTATACGAGTGCGGTTCTTGTGATGATTGACCATTTTGCGGGGCCGAACACTCGGTTGGTAGGGCGGGCCATTTAGAATGGGGCCCATGCCCAAAAAGAAGTCCCTTACAGTTCGTCGTGTGCTCGTTCTGCTCTTGGCCTACATCATGCTTGCCGTATGCGGTGGTGTGGCGACCAGCGTGCTGCTTATCCCAGGCGTCATCGGCGCCAATAACGTAGCCAAGGCAGTGATTCCGTCACTGAAGGTCGAGAACGTGGACTTCGATGTGACTAGTCTCCCGCAGAAGTCGACGATGTATGCGAGCGATGGCACCACCGTCATTACGGATTTTTACAGCCAGAACCGTATCGTCGTGCCGCTGAAGAAGATTTCCAAGGTCATGCAGCAGGCCGTGGTGGCGCGTGAGGATCGCCGTTTCTGGACCCACGCCGGCGTGGACGTGCAGGGCGTGATGCGAGCGTTCGTCAACACCTATCTGTTGAAGGGCGATCAGCAGGGCGGTTCGTCGCTGACCCAGCAGTATGTCAAAAACGTGCTGCTTATGCAGGCCATTGAAGACAACGATTCGATTGCCCAATACCATGCCACGGAAGACACTGTGGCACGTAAGATTCGTGAGATGCTGATCTCGGTGCAGATGGAGAAGAAGTACACCAAGGCCGAGATTCTGCAGGGATATCTCAACATCGCCCAGTTTGGTAGCAACCTGTATGGTGTTGAGACCGCGGCCCAGCGGTACTTCAGCGTGTCCGCCGCCGACCTTAATGCAGTGCAGGCGGCTACGATCGCGGCCATCACCAAGAACCCGAACAAGTATGACCCGCTGATTGAGGCGAATCAGGAGGAGAGCCAGAAGCAGCGCAATCTTGTGCTGGATCTGATGGCACAGGAAGGGTACATCAGCGAGAAGGAATGCACGGAGGCCAAGAACACTCCGCTTAAGGACACGCTGAAAGTACAGGACGTCAATGTCGGTTGCCAGGATACCGGCGATTACGCCTTCTTCTGTGATTATGTGGTGCACCGTATCCAGAACTCCGAGGAGTTCGGCAAAACCGCTGCCGAGCGTAGCAAGTTGCTGCAGGAAGGCGGTCTGAAGATCGTTACCACGCTGGATGTTGACGCCAACCGCATGCTTATGGACACCGCGCGTAACACTATTCCGCCGGACGATCCCAGCGGTATGGAAATCGCAATCGCCGCAGTGAAACCGGGCACTGGCGAGGTGCTGGGCTTTGGTCTCAACCGCCACTATGACGCCACGCCTGAGGCCGCGAACGACGCTACCAAAACGAGTCAGAACTATGCGGTCGATGCCATCGATGGCGGTGGCAGCGGCTGGACGATTGGTTCGTCCTGGAAGCCCATCAATCTGGTCGCATGGATGGAAGCGGGTCATTCCATCAACGACAACTTGCAGACCACCACTGCGTACTCCACTTCTGATTTCAGCTGCGGCAGCTACACCGGCGGTAGCGAACTTTGGAAGGTGCAGAACGCGTTCGGCACGACCGTGAACCCGGAAAGTCCGTTCCTCGGTCTGGTTCGCTCGCACAACACCACGCAGGCTTCCATGGGCACAATCATGAAGCTGTGCAAGGTGGCTGACACCGCCACGGAGCTCGGCTACCATGACGCTAGAACCGGTGAGACCATTGAAAAGACCTCTTCGTACACGCCGTCCATGATGGTCGGTTCAGTGAATGTTTCGCCGTTGACCATGGCCAGCATCTTCGCCGTGTATGCCGCAAACGGTGTGCAATGCAACCCGATCGCTATCACCAAGGTCACCGACGGTGACGGCAACGACCTGAAGGTGCCTTCCGCCAACTGCCATCAGGCGGTCGATCCGGAAATTATTCAGACACTTGCCTACACGTTGAACCAGGGTGTGACCAGGTCCGACGGTCAGGGCCATAACTTCCAGCTCAACAACGGGCGTAAGTCCTTCGGTAAGACCGGTACGAGCGAAGACCTCGCCGTATCCAGCGGATCGTTCATTCCCAACCAGATTGCCGCGTTTGCGTCGGTGGGTGATGCACAGGCTCCGTATTCCCATCGTATTGCCAACATCCGCATCAATGGTGTGTACAACAGCTACTGGGATGGTTCAACGATTGCAGCACCGGCATTGCGCAACTTCCTCAATGCCTACGCGGATGCGAAGCAATTGCCGATTGATAACGACTACGGTCAAGGCGTTGCGAAGTACATGACCAGCGGCACTACGTTCGGTATTGCCGGACGTTCGTATAGTACGAGACGGCCAACCACGACGAATAACGATAACAACAACAATAACAATGATTCGTCCACGAACAATGAGTCGAACAACTCACAGAACGATCAGTAACACATGACGTATTACCTACATATGTGATTGCTGGTTACGTAGTTGACGGGCGCGGGCCTTTTCGGGCCTGCGCCCGTCTTACAATAATGACGGATATTGTGCCGACTGCACCACCGGTATCGACCGGCATCGGAAAGGGGAACGATGAACGACGATGAGACGACGCACGGCAATTTTGATTTCCGAGGGTTCGACGTGCCCGAACTGGAGGCAGTGACGCTTGCCGCAACGGCGGACGGCGGCAAATCTGCAGGCTCTGGGAAATCGGGTAAGTCCGGTAGATCAGGCAAATCCAGCAAACATAAGTCAGACCAAGACAAGAAAGGCACAACGGTGGCTAAAGAAGAGAAGAAGACCAAGAAGAACCGCCCGGGGCTGTTCACCCCGATGGAGCTGCGTGGCCTTACCGTGCGTAACCGCATCTGGCTGCCGCCGATGTGCACGTATTCCGCCTATGCGCGTGATGGCAAACCCACGCCGTTCCACTACCAGCATTATGTGTCTCGTGCCTTTGGTGGCTTTGGACTGATTATTGCCGAGGCGACTGCAGTGGCACCGGAAGGCCGTATCTCGCCGTGTGATCTGGGTCTGTGGGAAGACGGCCAGATTGACGCTTGGCGCTGGATTGTAGATGGTATTCGTGAGGCCGGAGCGGTGCCAGCCGTGCAGCTCAACCACGCTGGACGTAAGGCTTCCACCGGATGCTTTGCAGTGGGATATGAGAATCAGAGCGTGCCTGTTGAAGCGGGTGGATGGCCTACGGTGGCACCGTCCGAAATCGCTTTTGGTGGGTTGGATATGCCGCGTGCACTGTCCGTGGATGAGATTCATGGCATCATCAGAGCCTTCGCCGCTGCGGCTGGCCGTGCGGTCGCCGCCGGGTTCCAGGCAATTGAGATTCATGCCGCTCACGGGTATTTGATTTCCCAGTTCCTTGATCCGCTGAGCAATGAGCGTGACGACGAATACGGCGGTGATCTGAACGGTCGTGCACGTTTTCTGCTGGAGATCGTGGACGCGGTGCGCGGAGTTGTTCCCGATACTTTGCCGGTGCTGGTGCGTATCTCTGCGACTGATTGGGCCGCGGGCGGCTGGGACCTGGATCAGACGATTCTGGTATCCAAGATGCTCAAAGAGCATGGCGTGGATCTGGTGGATGTGTCCACCGGCGGCATCGTGGCTGGCGTTTCGATTCCGGTCAAGCCGAACTACCAGGTGCCGTTTGCCGAGCAGGTGCGTGCCAAGGCCGACGTGCCGGTGACGGCGGTGGGTCTTATCACCAAGCCGAAGCAGGCGGAGAAGATTCTGATTCACGGCGAAGCTGATGCGGTGGAGATTGGCCGTGCTGCGCTGCGCGACCCGAATTGGCCATTGCGTGCCGCCCACAAGCTTGGCGTGCCGGTTGCCGAGGCGCCTTACGCACCGCAATACGTGCGTGGCGCGTACTGAGTGTTGTGTACATAGGCTCCCGCTGGCGGGAGCCGACCGGTAAAGCCGGACTGAGGGTGGTTAACGCACATACGTCGACCACCCTCAGCCTCACTGTGTTCGGCAGCCCCCGCCAGCGGGAGCCGGGATATCTAGATTCGCAAACTACTTCACGTCCACGCCGACGGCGTCGGAAACATGCTCGAATCCATCACGGCGCAGCAGGTTGGCTAGGCCGCGCTTCAATACGGTGATTTGCTGCGGGCCACGGTACATCAGCGAGCTGATGAACATGACCAGGCTTGAACCGGAACGAATCTTCTCATAGGCCTGCTCGGGGGTGAAGACGCCTCCGATGCCGGCGATGGCGAACCGGTCGCCATAGTCCTTGTACACTTTGCGAATCAGCTCATTGCTGGCCTGCGTGCACGGGCCGCCGGACAGACCGCCTTCCCAGTCGCGCGGAATCTCAAGCCCGGTGCGGTCCTTCTGCAGATTGGCGATGGACAAGCCTTGCACATTGTGCTCGGCCAGCACATCGAGCAGTTCCTTGTACTCACCCCACGGCTTGTTCAACGGCATCTTGACCAGCGTTGGCTGCGGGCGATCGATCTTGTCGAGTGCGGTGAACAGTCGGTCAAGTGCCTCCGATGTGGAGGTGAACGGTTCACCCACGTGTGTGTTCGGACAGGAGACATTGACCTCCACCATTGCGGTACGGCCGGCGGCACGGCGCATGGAGATGCAGTAATCCTCGATGCCTTCGTCCAAATCGCCGCACTGGTCGTCGTTGGTGCGGGCGATTGAGACGGACACTTGCATTTGGTTTGCCTGGGTCCATGCCTTCTCGGCGCGCTCGATGACCTTGTCCGAGCCGATGTTGGCGAGTCCCACATGCACCATCATCGAATCGTATTCGGGCAGACGATGGAACCAGGGCTTGGCGTTGCCCGGGCATGGGCGGGAGGTGGTGGAGCCGACCGTCTCAAAGCCGAAACCGGCGTTGTCAAGCAGCACGGGCATCTCGCAGTTCTTGTCGAGGCCGGCGGACAGGCCGAACGGGTTGGTGAAGTCGATTCCCATCACATTCGTCTCCAGAATGGGATCGGTGTAGTTGAGCATCATGCGCTCGGCAAACAGCAGTGGCGGCATGTGTTTGACCACGGAGCAAAATTCGATCATCTGATCATGCGCTTCATCGGGGCGATGGTTGAACACGAAGTTCGGCTTGATGATGTGCTTATAGCCAAAAGTGAACAGGTCAGTGGTGGCTTTGTTGACGGCGTCGTGCCAAAAGCTTTCAGAAACGTAAGTCATATTGCCCATTGTCTCACGTTTCAGCAGATTGTGACCAGCATGGTGTTCCTATTCTTTAAGTTCGTCTTTCTTGGCTCCCCTCTCTGAGGGAAGCTGTCGCGCAGCGGCTGAGGGGAGATTCGTGGGGGTGCTGCACGGTGGCTGAAGGAAGTTCGGAACATTACATGTTGACAGTCCTGAAAAATGTGCGTTTTTGCGCGGTTTTGCAGGAGTATAGGTTTGAATCGCCCGGAATTTTCGGGAAATTGTCCCCAAAACGCTCAAGCCGGTTTGGTTTGTGAGCTTTTGTGTGCGATAATGTTCGCATGATTTCGTCACAACGTCAGCATCTCATCTTGAGCAGGCTGCGCACGCGCGGTGCTGTGCGTATTACTGCGCTATCGAAGGAGCTGGGTGTGTCAGCGATGACCATCCGCCGCGATATCGCCGAACTTGCCGACAAGGGTTTGTTGAAGCGCGTCCATGGCGGCGCGGTGACCACTAGTACCTTGCTGAGCGAGCCTCTGTTCTCCGTCAAGTCCCAGATGGACATCGGTCTGAAAGATGCCATTGCCCAGGAAGCTATCAAATACGTGGCTCCTGGCGACGTGATCGCCATCGGCGGCGGCACCACGGCCTATGTCTTTGCCCAGCATCTGCTCGAATCGCAGCAGTCCAGCGGCATCACCATTCTCACCAATTCGATTCCAGTGGCCGAGTTGGTGCAGGCCCTCGAATCCAAGGATGTGGAAGTGATTGTCACCGGCGGTGTAATCACCCGCTCAAACTCGCTTGTCGGGCCGATTGCGGACAAGGTCGTCGCCTCGCTGCGCGTCAACACTGTATTCCTCGGCACTCATTCAGTGTCGATTCCCCGCGGCTTCCTCATGCCGAACTCGCTTGAGGCCGCTACCGATATGGCGATGATGGACATCGCCGATCGCACCATAGTTTTGACCGATCACACCAAGTGGAGCTGCACGTCGCTGTCGCTGTTCGCGCGCTTCGACCAGGTGGACACGGTCATCACCGACGACGGTCTCGACCCTGACTCCGCCGCCAAAACCAAGGATTTGGTAAAGGAACTCGTGCTGGCCCACCAGAGCGAGACCATTGAGGAAAGTGAGTAACACCCATGGCTGATTTCGCCAACTACACCCCCGGAGAGTACGCGAAGAAGCATATCCGCATCACGCCGACGACGCTTGCCGACGGTCGTGACTTCTTCTATCTGGACGACGATCCCGAGTTCGTCTCCGGTGCCAAGACCCGCGAGCTTAAGGATCCGCGCCCGCTGGACTACCGTTTTGCCCCGCACCTGGACGCCGACGGCAACGAAGTGCCGTACGCCGCTCCGCAGATGCGCCGCGACCCGCTGACCGGTGACTGGATTCCGATGGCCACCGCGCGTATGAACCGCCCGATCACCGCTGGCCCCGGCGCCACCGCCAAGGGCAACCCGCTGGCCGCCCGCAAGCCCGGCGACCCGTATCAGGACGGCGAGGTGCCGGACACCGATTACAACGTCGTGGTGTTCGAGAACCGCTTCCCCTCCATGGTGCGCGTGCCCGGTGTCTCCGAGGATGTGACCTACGTTGATGGCAACCCGCTGTGGGAAAAGAAGCTGGCCGCCGGCCGCTGCGAAGTCATTTGCTTCGATCCGAACGAGAACGGCCTGCCGGCTGACCTGCCGGTGTCCCGCCTGCGTACCGTGGTCGAGGCATGGGCCTTCCGTACCGCTGAAATCTCCAAGATGGAGGGCATCGAGCAGATCTTCCCGTTCGAGAACCACGGTCAGGAGATCGGCGTCTCCCTTGCCCACCCGCATGGTCAGGTCTACTGCTACCCGTTCATCGCCCCGAAGATGGAGAAGGAACTCCAGCACACCGAGGCCTACCACGAGAAGACCGGTGGCAACCTGCTTAAGGACATCATGAATGCCGAGCTCGAGGCTGGCGAGCGCATTGTGATGCGTAACCACTCTTGGGTTGCTTACGTGCCGGCCGCCGCCCGCTGGCCTCTTGAGGTCCACGTGGCTCCGGTTCGCGACGTGCTCACCTTGGACGAGCTCAACGACGAAGAGCGTTGGGACCTTGCCTCCATGTACTCGCACCTCCTGAAGCGCGGCAACGCGTTCTTCGACAAGGGCGACGGCAAGGGCATGGACCTGCCGTACATCGCCGCATGGCACCAGGCCCCGATTCACGACGCTCGCCGTGAGAACTACCGCCTGAACCTGCAGTTCTTCTCCTTCCGTCGTGCTGCCAATAAGATCAAGTACCTCGCTGGCTCCGAATCCGGCATGGCCGCCTGGATCTCCGACACCACGCCGGAACTCATCGCCAAGCGCTTCCACGAGCTCGGCTCCATCGATATCGCCGACTGATAGAAAGAAAAACACCAATGTCTGCTGTTGAATTCATTGAGCCGCTGACCCATGAAGAGGGCGTCTCGCAAGCCACCAAGCTGTTTGTGGACACCTACGGCGCTGCGCCCGAGGGCGTGTGGGCTGCTCCGGGCCGTGTGAACCTGATCGGTGAGCACACCGATTACAACGCCGGCCTGTGCCTGCCGATCGCTCTGCCGCACCGCACTTTCATCGCCCTGAAGCCGCGCGAAGACACCAAGGTTCGCGTCGTCTCCGGCGTGGCTCCCGACAAGGTCGCTGAAGCTGATCTCGATGGCCTCAAGGCCCGTGGCGTGGACGGCTGGTCCGCCTACCCGACCGGTGTGGCTTGGGCGCTGCGTCAGGCTGGTTTCGACAAGGTCAAGGGCTTTGATGCCGCCTTCGTCTCCTGCGTGCCGCTGGGCTCCGGCCTGAGCTCCTCCGCCGCCATGACCTGCTCCACCGCTCTGGCTCTGGACGACGTGTACGGCCTTGGCTACGGCGATTCCGACGCCGGCCGTGTGACCCTCATCAACGCCGCCATCAAGTCCGAGAACGAGATGGCCGGCGCCTCCACCGGCGGTCTTGACCAGAACGCTTCCATGCGTTGCACCGAAGGCCACGCGCTGCTGCTTGACTGCCGTCCGGAGCTGACCCCGCTGGAGAACGTCTCCCAGCAGGAGTTCGGCCTCGACAAGTACAACCTCGAGCTGCTTGTGGTCGATACCCAGGCTCCGCACCAGCTCAACGATGGCCAGTACGCTCAGCGTCGCGCCACCTGCGAGGAAGCCGCCAAGATTCTCGGTGTGGCCAACCTGCGCGTTACCGCCGACGGCATCTCCAAGGCCGATGACCAGTTCCAGGCCCTCAAGGAAACGCTTGACGCCCTGCCTGACGAGACCATGAAGAAGCGCGTGCGCCACGTCGTCACCGAAATCGAGCGCGTGCGTTCCTTCGTGCGTGCCTTCGCTCAGGGCGACATCAAGGCTGCGGGCCGTCTGTTCAACGCTTCCCACGATTCGCTGGCCGCCGACTACGAGGTCACCGTCCCCGAGCTGGACATCGCCGTAGACGTGGCCCGCAAGAACGGCGCCTACGGTGCGCGTATGACCGGCGGCGGCTTCGGCGGCTCCATCATCGCTCTGGTTGATAAGGGCCGTTCTCAGGAAGTCGCCCAGAAGATTGCCGACGAGTTCGAAAAGCAGGGCTTCCACGCTCCGCGCGCCCTTGCGGCTTATGCCGCTCCGAGCGCCAGCCGCGAGGCCTGAGCTACCTACTTTGGCTCCCGCTGGCGGGAGCTGTCGAACGTAGTGAGACTGAGGGTGGTTTGTCGTATACAGTGACCACCCTCAGTCAGCTTCGCTGACAGCTCCCGCCAGCGGGAGCCCCCTCCTCTTCTCTTTTTCCCCTCCCTATCGTGCCGCGACACGCGGGGCGTACTTACGAAGAATTTCGAATCGTATTACGGTTGCGGATTGTTTTGAAAATCGCATGGCTTCTGCCGAAATCACATGGCAGGCCATGCGTTTTTTTGTTGCCGTCGTTGGCCCGGACATTAGGGGCATATCGACATTTTCGCGCGACGGCAATGATGAAGAGACAATCCGAGAGAGGTTCCGTTGTCCGCTACCCAGACAACCCCTGAAAATACTACGTCCGCCGGTGCATCCGGCCACACTATGAATACGAGCGATGCCCGCGAATCCTTCGATGAGGGCAGCAACAGCAATATGTCGGCTACTCAGCGGCCCAGCCGAGGCGAGTCCGGCGTCGCGGTGGTGCGGTTGAGAGTCTGGCCGTGTGAACATGGCCCAACGGACTCGATGATTCCTGAGAGTCCGCGAATCCGGAAATGGAACGGCATGAATGGCGTGATGCAGGTTTGTGACTTGTCTGAGCTGTTCCATTCCGGCGGTATTGGTGCCTGGCAACGGTCAGACGACAGACGATACATGAATCGGTAATGAACATAAATGGCGGGTGTCTTCCCTATACTTGGGGGAGTCACCCGCTTTTCGTATACGACCAGGGAGAGCCATGAATAAGGCCATCATCACCGTCGTCGGTCAGGATACCGTCGGCATCATCGCGCGCGTCTGCACCTATCTGTCCGAGCATAACGTCAACGTGCTTGATATTTCGCAGACCATCATCGACGGATATTTCAACATGATGATGATTGTCGACTATGCCAATGCGGACAAGGACTTTGGCGCCATGGTCGGCAACCTTGAGGATCTTGGCGACGACATCGGCGTGCGTATCCGCTGCCAGCGTGAAGAGATCTTCACCAAGATGCACCGTATCTGATTCTGATATAGCTTTCGATTCCCTCCCGCTGGCGGGAGGTGGCGCATAGCGCCGGTGGGTGGTCTCATGTTGGATACCACCCCAGTCGGTTTCACCGGCAGCCCCCGCCAGCGAGGTCGAAAAAACAACCGTAAGGAACACACCATGCTGAATATCATGGAGGTCCACGAGACCAATCAGATGATCGAGCAGGAGAAGCTCGACGTCCGCACCATCACCATGGGCATCTCGTTGCTCGACTGTGCGACGGACAACGTCGACACGACTTGCAACAACATTTACCGCAAGATCACCACCTACGCCAAGGATCTCGTCTCCACCGGTCAGGCCATTGAGCGTGACTACGGCATCCCGATCGTCAATAAGCGCATCACCGTCACCCCGATTTCACTGGTGGGTGCCAGCTCCTGCAAGACGAGCGAGGATTTCGTCAAGATCGCGCATGCGCTGGATAAGGCGGCCAAGGAAGTCGGCGTCGACCTGATCGGCGGCTACTCCGCGCTCGTTTCCAAGGCCATGACCCCGGCTGAGGAACTGCTGATTAAGTCCCTGCCGCAGGCGCTTTCAGAGACCGACATCGTGTGCTCGTCTGTGAACGTCGGTTCCACCAAGACCGGCATCGACATGAACGCGGTCGAACTGCTCGGCCACATCATCAAGGACATCTCCGAGCGCACCGCCGACAACGACTCTTACGGCTGCGTCAAGTTCGTGGCGTTCTGCAACGTGCCTGACGACAACCCGTTCATGGCCGGTGGCTTCCACGGCGTTACCGAAGGCGACGCGGTCATCAACGTTGGTGTCTCCGGCCCCGGTGTGGTCTCCCGCGCACTCGATGCGGCCAAAGGCAAGGACTTCGAGTTCCTGTGCGAGACCATCAAGCGCACCGCGTTCAAGATCACGCGCGTGGGCCAGCTTGTGGCTCAGGAGGCTTCCCGCCGTCTTGGCGTGCCGTTCGGCATCATCGACCTTTCCCTCGCTCCGACCCCGGCCGTGGGCGACTCGGTGGGCGAAGTGCTTGAGAAGATAGGCCTCGAACAAGTTGGCGCTCCCGGCACCACTGCGGCCTTGGCCATGCTCAACGACCAGGTCAAGAAGGGCGGCATCATGGCGTCCTCCTACGTGGGCGGTCTGTCCGGTGCGTTCATCCCGGTCTCCGAAGACAAGAACATGATTGACGCTGCCGCCTCCGGTTGCCTGACCCTCGAGAAGCTTGAGGCCATGACCTGCGTATGCTCGGTGGGTCTTGACATGATCGCCATTCCGGGCGATACCTCTGCTTCCACCATCTCCGGCCTGATCGCCGACGAAGCCGCCATCGGCATGGTCAACCAGAAGACCACTGCCGTGCGTGTGATCCCTGTGGCGGGCAAGGGCGTTGGTGAAATGGCGAACTTCGGCGGCCTGATGGGCTACGCGCCCATCATGCCGGTCAACCAGACCAGCTGCGAGGCCTTCGTGACTCGTGGCGGTCGCATTCCCGCTCCGATTCACAGCTTCAAGAACTGATTCAGTAGGGTATCTGCCTTCAAGAGGTACCTCTGGCTCTTCGCGGAGAGCTATCTGCTTTCAGAGAGGTACCTATATACGGAAACCTCGAGTATGCGCGTTGGAATATCAACGTCCATACTCGAGGTTTCTTAATTGAGGTGCCCCTTTGAAAGCAGAAAGCATTCTGCAAAAGCCCGAATGCACCCCCTCCGAAGGCGGATATCGATTTGGATGACCTTTCGAGAGGTCTATTCCCGTTTCGAGGGGCTGATTTCGACCTTTCTGGAGGTCTACTTCCGTTTCAAGGGGCTGATATATGCGAAGACCCCGAGTACAAGCGTTGATATTTCAATGTCTGTACTCGGGGTTTCGTCCTTTGACAGCCCCTTGAAACGGAGATAGACCTCCGGCGGATGCCGAATCAGCCCCTCAAAGCGCCGATAGACCCATCTTCTGCGTTCATTTCCACAATGATGGTCGTGCTGCGAGGCTCAGGGTTTCCTCCCTCACGCCTGTCGGCGTTCGTTCGGCGTCGCTACTCGAAGGCCCACCGGGCCTTCTCCTCACGCTCCGCCCTTGAAATTCAGTTGGCGCCAGGCTTCGTAGATGGCGATGGATGCGCAGTTGGTGAGGTTTAGGGAGCGCAAGGACGGGCGCATGGGCAGTCGCACCTGCTCGGCCACGTGCGGGCCTTCCATGATGTCCATCGGGTCGGGGATGTCGCCGGGCTCGGGGCCGAACAGCAGGATGTCGGTCGGCTTGTATTCCACTTCGGTGTACAGCTTGGTGGCATGTGCGGTGAACGCGATGATGCGCGAATTGGGCATGGACTCCACCAGGTTGTCGAAATTCGGATGCAGCACCACGTGGGCCATGTCGTGGTAGTCGAGGCCTGCTCGGCGCAGCTTGGTGTCGCGCAGGTTGAAACCCAACGGCTCCACCAAATGCAGGATGGTGCCGGTCACCGCGCACAGGCGGATGGCCGAGCCGGTGTTGCCGGGAATACGCGGTGAGTAGTAGCACAGGTGCGGTGTTACGGTTTCGGTGGTGGCGGCCTTTTCAGCTGAGAGCATCGCGTCCACCACGGAGATGGGGTTGCCATGCGCGTCGGTTACGAGTTCGTCCGGTCCGTAATTCGATTTACGGTACCCGTACTCGAACATCTTCTCGACTTTTGTTTCGGGATTCTGCGCGTTCTGCGAATTCTGTTCTGCCTCGTTCGTCATAGCTGCTAAGAATAAGAACGATGAACGACACAGCAATTTCTTTACGGCTCGGCGCATGGTGGGAGGCCAATGCGCGTGACTTGCCATGGCGCTTCGGACGGGCCACGCCGTGGGGCGTGCTGGTCAGTGAGGTGATGAGCCAGCAGACGCAGATGAGTCGTGTGGTGCCGTATTGGAACGATTGGATGGCGCGCTGGCCTGACGCCCGTGCTCTTGCCGCAGCACCTAAAGCCGATGTGATCACCGCATGGGGCCGGCTTGGCTATCCTCGCCGTGCGCTGCGATTGCAGGAATGCGCCCGCGTGGTGGCGGAAGAATATGGCGATGAGCTGCCTCGCACCTACGACGAGCTCGTCGCTCTGCCCGGTATCGGCGACTACACTGCCTCCGCCGTGCTGAGCTTTGCATTCGGTGAGCGCATTGCGGTGATCGATACGAATATTCGCCGCGTGCTGAGCCGCGTATTCCTCGGCACCGAATCTCGCGGGGGAGCGGCGAGCCCGGTCGAACGCGCGCTCGCCAACCGCATGTTGCCCCAAGACAGGGTTTGTGGGGACGGTGCCGATTGCACGGACCATGCATACCGATCCGGCGAACACACTTTCCTGCAGCGCAGCGAACCTCCATCGGTCACGTGGAATCAGTCGGTGATGGAATTGGGCGCGGTGGTTTGCACGGCCAAGACGCCGTTATGCGAGATTTGCCCGATTGCGGATGATTGTGCATTTCTCAAAGCCGGCCGCCCCGGACTGGGGGAGCGCCGCACCCGCCCGCGGCAGCGATTCCAAGGCACTGATCGTCAGGTGCGCGGACTGGTGCTTGCGGCGTTGCGCGCATTGCCGGCGAATGACACGCTTGCCAGAGTGGATGCCGAAAACCTATGGAAAGACCAGGTTCAGCTCGACTCCTGCATCGCGAGCCTTGACGATGACGGGTTGATCGAGATTCTGGAGAATGGTGCCCTTCGTCTGCCCCACGACTGATTCCGCACAGTGCTATGAAGTGGTTGAACCGCACACGTGTGAGAGCGTACGCGTGGATGAGCGGATGATATCGCTGAGCGGAATATTGGTCTTGGCTGACATTCTGTGAAAATATGGGACTGCCGTGCGTGCATGGCGATGACGACCGTACACTGAAGAGGTTATGGCAGTGCAGAGGAATAAGTCAGGTGCGAATCCTAAAAGCGCCGGAGATGGTCGTGGCGGGTGGGGCGCCCGATGTCTCGCGGCAAAAAACACCTCTCGCAAGTCTGCTTCTCGGAAGTTCTCCAATCCCGTTCGCTCCGGTAGGACTGTCAAAACCGCGATACCTGCAAAGACCATCCGGTCTGCCAAGGCAGGTGCTGCCACAAAGCGCACCATCAGTAAGAAGAAGCAGACGATGTACCGTCGCCGCCGCATCGTGGTTGGTGTGACATTGGTGTTAGTTCTCGCGCTAATCGTATTTTGCGTCTACAGCCTTGGCCGTGGGGTCGGAGCCATCAACACGGCAATTCATCATGACGAGGTGTATGCCATTTCCCGCGACACCGTGCCGACGCCGAAGAAAACCAGCGGTGTTAAGGATTGCTCGGCCAAGGATTTGTCGCTTGATCTGAGCTCGGCGTCCCAATCCGTGCCGGTTGGCGGGTCATTGGAATTCACCGCCAAGATCGTGCATGACGGTTCCGACAGCTGTCTGGTCGATGGATCCGATGCGGGCCGCGTGCTCACCATTACTTCCGGTCAGCAAACCGTCTATACCTCCGCCTTGTGCGCCACGGATTCCCGCATGCTGTTGATGGCCAAGGGAGACAAAGACATTCAGCAGCTCAAATGGAATGCCGATTCCAATGCCGCGCTGACCGAGTGCACGGATGAGGCGGACTGGCCTCGCGTGAACGCGGGAACGTATGTGGCTCGGCTGAGTCTGAAGGATCATCCCAAGGTGAAGAGCGATCCGGTGACGTTTACGGTGGAGTAATTGGAGGGGGCTGCTCCGGGCTTCTCTCCGCCCTCGCCCGTGTGAGGTCGGCCTCGGTATCAGCGGGAAGTCGCGCAAAAGATGTCCTGCTATAGCGTTATTCTTTTGACTTCGCATGAGGTGTGTCATATTGCGGGCATGCCATCGACAATGAAGCGTCCGCATAGGCATATGGTGGCCATGCCGGCGCTCCCAGGGGAATTATTAATCTAAGCGAGCGATAAGGAACGTCCATTGGCTACTGAGTCTACGACGAACACCACCACCATCATCGCACGCGCCGACCAGCATGACATTGATCTGCACAAGGCGT
>OBWS01000074.1_pt1 | contig 65955 bp, 53 predicted proteins | sample 1495291 | NCBI WGS metagenome assembly OBWS01 (sample SAMEA2580090, study PRJEB22360) | human gut metagenome | biome: human gut; feature: human-associated habitat; material: faeces | place: Denmark | collected 2008/2010 | reverse complement strand
TGGCGGCTACGAAGCCCGCCATATCGGTAGTTGCCCCGCCTCCGAGCGCCACCACCGCGTCCTCGCGAGAAAAATGGTTTTCACCCAGACAGCGCCAGGCATCTTCCACAATCCGGATATTTTTGGCACCTTCTCCATCCGGGTGCTCGAACAGTTTTACCACTTGTCCCGATTGGGTGAGGCTAGTAGCCAAGGCACGGGCAGCGCCCGAAAGCGGCGGCGGATAGATTAAGAATATTTTCCGAGGATGCTCTTGTAGCATCTGAGTAAGCGCTGCGCCTGCCCCCTGCCCCACGATGACCTGGTACCCGGCACCAGAAGTTACCGGAATCACCCGCGACGCTGCCTTAACCTGCGCCGGTAAAGTAGCCAAAGCCTCCAGATGGTAGCGGCGCACCGGGAGCTGCTCTTTTCTGCCTAATCCCCGCATTACCGCGGAGGAGACTTCGCTAAGAGTGCCGTTAGCGGGAACGATTAGGGTAGCCGCCTCCAGATAACTCTCCCGGCGCTCTGCTTCCAATTGTGCAAGCTTGCCACTGGGACTGTCCACGTCAGCTAAAAGTGGGCGGTTAGCATCTTTCCCCACGCGGGCAGCCGCCTGGGAAAGTGAAACATCTAGGAAAACCACATCTTTGCCTGCCAGCGCTGATCGGGTTTCCTCCCGAGTGAGCGCGCCGCCGCCCAGGGAGATGACTCCAGCGTCGCTAGCGAGCAGTTCCGCAATAGTCTTTACTTCTAAGTCTCTAAAGCCGTCCTCACCGCGGGTAGCAAAAACCTCAGGGATCGACATTCCTGCCTTTTGGCTAAGCACTTGATCAGCATCCCGGAAGGAACAACCTAAACGCGCGGCCACGAGCCTGCCTACCGAGGTTTTACCGCTGCCGGGCAAACCAACGAAAACTATTTGCTTTTGGCGAGTCATAGCCTCGCCTCCACGCGCTTTTGGTAGGCCTGCAGATTCTCGCGTACCTGATCCAGGGAATATCCCCCCACATGCTCTAACAACGCATCAGCCAGGACTAATGCCACCTGTGCTTGGGCGATCACCGCCCCGGGGACTACCGCGCAAGTATCGGAGCGTTGATGAATAGCTCGGCTTTCTTCCCCGCTTGCCAGATCAATGCTGCGCAAAGCACGAGGTACGGTAGAGATCGGTTTGAAGGCACAACTGACTCGGATTAGCTGTCCGTTCGACATGCCACCTTCGATCCCGCCGGCATGGTTGGAAGCTCGGGTTATTTCTCCGTTTTCTGCCCGAACAATCTCGTCATGGGCTGCCGACCCCGGCAGATACGGCTGGGTTCCATCCCCGACTTTTACGGTTTTCACCGCGGGGATCGACATTAGAGCAGCCGCTAACCGAGTATCTAAACGCCTATCTGCCGTCACATGGCTACCGAGACCAAGCGGTACCCTAAAGGCCGCTACCTCGACACTGCCCCCGATAGTGTCTCCATTTTCCTTAGCCGCATCGATCTGGGAAATCATTTGCTCGCTAACGGTTTTATCCGGACACCGCACCGGGTTTTCGGCTAGGCTGCCTTGTTGATTCAAGTCCGGAACTGGATAATTTACCGGTAGCTCGGCTTTCCCAATTTGAGTTACATAGGAAATCAGCTCTATTCCGGCGGCTTGTTTTAAGAACTCTTGGGCAAAAGCTCCCAGCCCTACCCGCATTGCGGTTTCCCGGGCGCTGGCACGCTCTAAAACCGGGCGAGCCTCCTGCAGGTCATAGGCGAGCATTCCCGCCAGATCCGCGTGTCCGGGGCGAGGACGAGTTAAAGGTTTATTGCGAGCAATTTCCCGCTGGTCGCCTTTACCAGCGTCAATTTTTAGTGCCTGCGGATCTACCGGATCCGGGCTCATCACCGTTTCCCATTTTGGCCATTCGCTGTTTTCAATCAGCAGCGCTATAGGGGCACCGGTAGTCTTTCCCCTGATCACCCCAGCTACCAGATGGGCACGGTCCTGCTCAAATTTTTGGCGGGCTCCCCGGCCGTAGCCGGCGCGCCGACTGGCTAAATATTCGGCGACTTTTGCGGTCGTGATTTCTACCCCCGCGGGCATTCCTTCCAAGATTCCTACCAGCGCGGGGCCATGCGATTCGCCGGCGCTCATCCATCTCAACATGGCTTCATTCTTTCATGGAACCATTTTTTCCGGTTTAGCTTTCCACTTCTAGAACAGCTAAGCACACCGGCTAAAAAAACAAGTTTTCTAGCGAGGAACCACCAGTAGAGCGATATAGGTGGCTGCTAGCAACCAAGGGCCGAAAGCAAAGCGGGTAGCAGAGCTGGCTTTCTTCACTGTCACTAGATAAAGCGCCCACAGACCGCTACCTACTACGGAAAGGATCCCCATCAGCAAGAGGCTATGCCAAGAAGAGCAGGTAGCCAGCCCCACCAAGAGGGGAACTAGCCGCAAATCACCAGCCCCGATACCGTGACGTACAAAAGTACCCGGGAGCAGCAGTATAAAGCTTCCGATCGCTACGATGAGAGCATAAGCCGGTTTTACCCACTGTCCAGTAATGAAGCCAGCCAAGATAACGACTGTTACCACCAGTATCAAGAAAGTTAGAGTCATCGAACGCGGGAGCCTTTGGGTGCCCGCATCAATAACTGAAAGCACCGTCCCCAGGGTGAGTAAGGGAAACAGCAACAGTAAATTGATGGATCCGAACCGTACAATTACTGCAGTTCCGACTGCAACCCCAGCTATCAGACCTATCACCCACGGCTTATTCCAGAATGCTCTCGCTTGACCAGAAAGGCGAAAATACTTATCTACCTTGGGTAACCCGTATGCCAAGTTTCCAACTCCCGCGAATAATAACGCGATAATCAGGACTAACAATTGCATTTTCATGCCGTTATGCCTCCTTAAGAGCTGTCCGCATAGCTTGAAGATTGGGAGTGCGGGAAGTAAATAACTTGACCTGCATTTGGGCTTGATGTAGCAGCATGGATTTTCCGGAAATAATAGTGGCGCCGTCGCGGCGAGCTTGTTTTACCAGTTCGCTCGGCCAAGGATCATACACAATGTCTAATACGGTTTGATCAGAGTTAAAGGAAATAGTTTTATATAAGCCATCCAGAACTTCGCGAGGAACGGTGGAAATAATCAGTTCCGCTGCCTGCAAGGTTTCGCGAGCCTTCTCACTGGCGGCTAGGGGAATATATCCGGGATCGATGCCTAACCTGGTCGCCGCCTGCAGGGCATTACCTGTCCCCGATACTCTGCGCGCCAACAGATTAATCTGAGCGGCCTCAAGTTCGGTTAAAGCGGCTAGCGCCGAGGAAGCAGTGGCCCCCGATCCTACTATGACCGCTTTTTCGGGGCTGAAGTCACGACCCTTAGCCTCTTTAATGGCTGCCACCAACCCATAAACATCGGTGTTAAATCCCGCGGTAACTCCTCCTGGGAAGGGCACTACGGTATTTACGGCTCCGGTTGCTTTGGCTAGCCCATCAACTTGGGAAAGTAGGGGAATAATCACCTGCTTTAAAGGCATAGTCACCGACAGTCCCACCAGGTTTTCCGGCCAGCTGGCCAAAAATGGCTCCACCTGATCCTTGGTAACTTCTATCCGGCGATAGTCAATATTTAACCCAAGATCCCGATAGGCTGCCAGGTGGAGAACTGGAGACAGCGAATGGCTAATCGGGGATCCGATTACCGCTGCCCAGGGAGTTAGCGTTTGCATTTGCCCTGGTTTTGCTGGCACCACTGCTTAAGTTCCTCCACGCTCTTCTTCTGTTCTTCTAAAGTGAGGGCGAACTTAGTTTCCCCACTGTCCAGATTGACCGTGGTGAAGTAAAGCCATTTACCATCAGCCGGTTTCACCGCCGCTTGCAGTGCCTTCTGCCCTACCGTCCCGATGGCAGTTGGGGGCAGTCCTTTATGCTTGTAAGTGTTATACGGGGTGTCTTGTTTTAGATCCTCGCTACTGGGAATTCCGCCGGAGCGGCCAAGACCATAAACCACCGTGGAATCCATTTGTAAAAATCCGTGAGTATCCGGATTATCTTGAAGACGATTTTCAATAACCCTAGCTACCTGGGCGTAATACTTATCGAGATTGACTTCTTTTTCTAAGATAGAAGCCTTAATCAGGACACTAGCACGCTGCTCGGGAGCCACTCCCGCCTCATCTAAGCGTTTAATCTGGGTGTCCACCATGGTTTTTACCAGATCTTTTACGCTCTGTTTGGTGGAAACAGTATAAGTATCGGGAGCTAGCCAGCCTTCGAAAGATTCTTCGCTTTGCCCGGGAATACCGTATTCGGCGGGGTCTGCGAAGGCTTCAGCTACCTGATCAGCATTGAATCCGGCAGTTTCCTGCAAGCGGGTCTTTATCTGCTTAACGGTAAACCCGGGAGGAATAGTTACCTTAATATCTGCTTTGGAGGTAGGATCTAGCAGCATTGCCAGCGCTTCTCGCGAAGACATCCGTTTGTGCAGTCGGAATCGTCCGGCTTGCACCCCTTGTGCCAAAGAATTTTTCTTAAATATATCGGCAAAGACGTCCGCGTCCGCGATTACTCCTTCTTTTTCTAGGATTGTTCCGATAGTTTTACCCGAGGCACCTTCGGGAATCTCGATGATTACTTCCCCGCTGCCTTTACCTTCGTAGTCTTCACCCCCAGATATTATGCCGCTAATTCCTCCGAGCTCTTTGGCAGCAATAACTGAGGCTCCGGTAATTAACCCGATGACCACCAGGATTACCACTGCCGCAATAGTACGTTTTTTACGGCGGGCTTTCCGCCGCGCACTACGCCCGGTAACGGCTGACCGGGAAGGAGTAGTCTCAGCCGACTCCCCTTCCCAATAGCTGTCGAGGTTAGCGGAATCTTGCCTTTGAGAAGGCTCCGCTACGCTGTTCTTATCGGCGCGGCGGGACGGAAAATGTCTCCTAGCCTCGTCATTTTCTTCCTCGCGGCTCATCAGGCTCCCTCGCTTTCAGATCCGTTGGCCAGCGGCAATCCGGGGGGACGTCCGGTTCGCCGTTCTATTTCCAGCGCCTGCTCCAGGATTAGCACTGCAGCCTGTTGGTCTACGACGCTCTTATGGTCACGCCCTCCAACTCCGGCAGAGCGCAACTGCTGATGAGCGCTCACCGAGGTGAGTCGTTCATCTACAAGTCTCATGTTACAAGTTGGTAACAGCTGTTCCAACTCTGCGCCCCACGCGCGCACGTCGGCGGCGTTTTTGCCTTCTTTCCCACTGAGTAAACGCGGCAGGCCAATGATGATTTCCTTCGCCTCATGCTCAGCTACCAATTCGGCGACGCGAAACAGCTCTTGCCCGCCGTCACGGTAAACAGTTTCCACCGGCAATGCCAAAATACCGGCCGCATCGGAGCGAGCCACCCCAATGCGTCTAGTACCCAGATCTATCGCTAGTCTGACGCCGGTACGCATTAGCTATTTGCAATCTCGCGTTCAATTGCTTGCAAAGCCTCAGCAAGCTTACCTGCGTCTTTACCTCCGCCTTGCGCCAGGTCGGGTCGGCCTCCTCCGCCGCCTCCCATGGTTTGAGCAGCGATCTTCACCAGATTCCCGGCTTTAAGTCCTGTATCCCGAGCGCTAGCGGTAGTGGCAACAACTACCGAGGGACGATCCTTAAATACGCCCCCTACTGCTACTACTGCATTGGCATCGCGTAAATGTTGACGCAGTGCTTCTGCAAGTACCCTCAGGGCTTCCCCGGGCACCTGCCCCGCATTAAAGCTAACTACCCGCTTGCCCGCAATCTCTTTGGCAGAGGCCGCTAACTCCCCTACTCGGGATAAGAGATTTTCTTGTTGCAGGCGGTTAAGTTCTTTTTGCGCATGACGTAGGCGAAGTAGGGCATCATCAATGCGGGAAGGAATCATTTCCGGTTTAGTTCCCATAATCTTGGCGATCTGGGTGATTAATTCATGTTCTTTTGCCTGAAAATCAGCGGCTTTATCGGCTACTAGCGCCTCGATTCGTCTAACCCCTGACCCGATAGAGCTTTCAGACATCAAGACCACCTGTCCCAGGTATCCGGTGGTTGGCATGTGGGTACCGCCGCAAAGCTCACGATCCCAGCCGTTACCAATATCAACTACCCGCACTTCCTGCCCATATTTTTCCCCGAACAAAGCGGTAGCGCCCGACTTCTTGGCATCTTCTAATGACATAATCTCGGTATTAACCGGCAGATTTTCCCGCAGCTGATCATTAATCCGGTCAAAAATCTGCTCTGTTTGCTTATCGTTTAGAGATTTGCCGTGGTGGAAATCAAAACGCAGACGGTTTTCGTTATTTTCACTGCCTGCCTGGGTGGCTTGGGCGCCTAAAGTTTCTTGCAACGCCTTATGTAGCATATGGGTTGCAGTATGGGAACGGGCAATCGCTTGGCGGCGAGCGGTATCAATCGCGGCCACCACCTCGTCGCCTACGGCGAGTTGTCCCGCTTCCAAAGTTCCTCGGTGTACCCGCAGACCGGCAACCGGACTTTGCACATCTTCGACCTTAAATTTAGCACCCTGGAAGGAACGGATTACTCCATGATCAGCCAGCTGCCCGCCCATTTCCGCATAAAACGGAGTGGCATCTAAAACGATTTCTACATTGCTTCCGGTAGAAACAGCCGGTACTGCCTGGCCATCAGCCAGCAGTCCAATCACTTTCGCGTTGCAGCTGTCTTCGGTATAGCCCACGAACTCGACTTCGTGACCGAGGTCAGCTTCCAGTTCATGATAGATACGCGCATCCACGTGCCCAGTCTTTTTAGCCCGGGCATCTTCGCGGGCACGGTTCTTTTGTTCCTGCATTAACTCGGTGAACTTCTCGCGATCAACCTGGATACCCTGTTCGGCGGCCATCTCAATAGTCAAATCAATCGGGAAGCCGTAGGTGTCGTGCAAGGCGAAGGCATCTTTACCCGATAGCTGGCTTTCATGATGTTGCTTAAGGCGGGTAACAGCCTGGTCAAAAATTAAGGTCCCGGACTCTAGCGTGCGCCTAAAAGCTTCTTCTTCCGCGTAAGCCACAGTAGAAATGGTTTCCCAATCCCGGTCTAATTCGGGATAGGAGGCTGCCATTTCCCGCTTTGAAACCGGCAACAGATCAGGAAATACCGGTTTTTCTACCCCCAAGAGGCGCATAGCGCGCACTACTCGGCGAATCAGACGACGCAGTACATATCCGCGACCATCATTACCGGGACGAACCCCATCCCCAATCAACATTAAAGCGCTGCGTACGTGGTCAGCTACTACCCGCATCCGGATATCGTCAGGATTATTGGAAGTTTTACCTTGGGTGTAGCGTTTCCCCGACAGCTCCTGAGCCTTTTCAATTACCGGGAACACCTGGTCGATCTCGTACATATTGTCCTTGCCTTGTAGCAAGAACGCTAGCCGCTCCAGACCTAATCCGGTATCAATGCATTTCTTATCGAGTTCGCCGAGCAGCGGATAGTCTTTACCGCGTCCTTCACCACGTAAGTATTGATCAAAAACCAGGTTCCACAGTTCCAGATAGCGGTCGCCACCGGTATCTGCTTCCGGGCCACCTTCTGGGCCGTAGCCGCTTCCGCGATCAAAGTGGATTTCAGCGCAAGGACCGGCAGGCCCGGGCTGCCCGGTATCCCAAAATATTTCTTCGCGCGGCAGCTTTTGTAGATGCATCGGATCGAGGCCGATTTGATTTAGCCATATGTCCTCGGCTTCAGCATCGTTTTCCCAAATAGTTACCCACAGTTTGTCGCCGTCCAGACCATATTTGCCGTCCTCGACCGAACCGGTGAGCAGATCCCAGGCCATGGTGGAGGCACCCTGTTTGAAATAGTCACCGAAACTAAAGTTCCCACACATCTGGAAGAAAGTGCCATGCCGGGTGGTTTTCCCAACTTCTTCAATATCGTTGGTGCGGATGCACTTTTGCACACTGGCAACCCGCGGCCAAGGCGCTGGCTCGGTTCCCACAATGTAGGGAATGAACGGCACCATTCCCGCGATAGTGAACAAAATCGACTTATCGGGAGAAACCAAGGGAACGGAAGGGGCTAGGTGGTGTCCCTGCTTTGCAAAATAGTCGAGCCAACGGGAACGAATTTCAGAAGTTTGCATTATGCCTCTAGATCTTAGTGAGGAGGAGGTGAGCTCCCTCCTATTGAACATGGGATTAACTTAAGGGGGTGGTTTGTGGCATTAACGCCGCCCGCAATTGTCTTTCTCGGACTTTAAAATCTTCCTGGAAAGCGGATCCGGCAGCTTGTATCCGCTGACGTACCGGAGGGATCGAATAGGCAACGGCACCCACAACCGCCACGGCGATCCCCAGTTTCACTAGTTTCTTCATTAGTCTTGCCCCTTCCGGTTAAACATTCTCCGGGCGGCGTAAGAAAAGGCAGAGAGCTTAATCAGTGGGCCGGCAAAGGTAGAAGAAACCAAGGTCGAAACTGCAGAGATATCTTGCGCAACTTGTGCTGCGGAAGTGGTTACTGCATCTACCCGCACCAACTGAGCATTAGCGTCCCGGACTGTTTGGGAAACTTCTTTAACGGTATCGCCCGTATCTGCTGCTACCTGCTTAATTGATCCTTGAAGCTGGTCAAATACTTTCCCCAGCTTCCATAGAGGTATCGCTAGAAACACTACCAGCAGTAAAAACGCTAAAGCGGCGATTAATGAAGCAACCTCACCCACGCTCATTGTTCTTCCTTCCTAAAGAATGCTTGTATATAGCTAAATTTTACCCTACCGAGCATCAGTCCCAGAACCAAGCAAAATATGCGTGATGCCTCCCGAAAAATCGGGAGGCATCACGCAACAAGAATAATTACTTAGCGTGAGTAGTGCTCAACCACCATCTGCAGATCGCAGACTACCGGGATTTCGTCGCGCTCAGGCAAACGCACGTAGGTTGCCTGTAGCTGTTCTAGGTTCACATCCAAATAGGGGGGAACATCCGGGAGTACATCGCGGTGAGAACCCGCGGCCGCCACAATAAAGGGATCTTTAGTCTGGGACTTGGGGCAAATCTGGATAACCTGACCAGGCTTTACCCGGTAGGAGGGGCGGTCAACCTGCTTGCCATCGACCAGCACGTGACGGTGAACTACCGTCTGGCGAGCCTGCGGCATAGTGCGGGCAAAACCAGAACGCAAGACCAGGGCGTCCAGACGGGACTCTAGCAGTACGATTAGATTTTCACCGGTCATGCCCTTAATCCGCCGCGCCTCTTCGAATAGGCGGTGCATCTGAGCCTCGCGGATATTGTATTGGGCACGCAGACGCTGTTTTTCCTTCAAACGGATCGCGTAGTCAGATTCGCTGCGACGGCGAGCCCTGCCATGTTCACCAGGCCCATAGGGGCGACGGTCAAAGTAACGCTGTGCCTTGGGGGTCAGTGCGATCCCCAAGGCGCGAGAGAGACGAACCTGCTTACGTGCACGTTTATTTGCCATTTATTTTTCTCCTGTATGGGTTCTTTAATTGTCATTCACCGGTATTGCCGGTGGGGTCACCACGCGGGCTAAGACCCCAGGGTTGTCTGGAGACAACTGTCTTAGATTAGCTTATTTTTGTTCCCCATTGCCATTGGCCAAAATGCCGCGGATGGTATGCAAACGTTTAGACACCAAATCTTCGTAGCCGTTATCGGTGGGGTAATAATACTGAGTGCCAACTAAAGACGCAGGTAGATAGGTCTGCGCCACAATATGATGCGGATAATCGTGCGCATATTTATATCCGGACACTCCCAATTTTTTCGCATCAGCGTAATGAGAATCACGCAGATGGGCAGGTACTGAGCCGCTTTCCCCGGCGCGCACATCTTTAATGGCGGCTTCAATTCCCAAATAGGAGGCATTGGATTTCGGGGCGGTAGCAACTGCCACTGCGGCCTGCGCCAGAATAATCCGCCCCTCCGGCATTCCAATCATCTGGACTGCCTGAGCCGCGCTAACTGCAATTTCTAGCGCTTTAGGATCGGCCATCCCCACGTCCTCGCTGGCACAAATCATGATTCGCCGGGCAATAAAACGTGGGTCTTCTCCCCCTTCGATCATGCGTGCCAAGTAATGCAAGGTGGCGTCGACGTCAGAACCACGCATGGATTTAATAAAGGCACTGATTACGTCATAGTGATCATCGCGATCATATTTCACGATTGCAGTATCGGCGGCGCGAGCTATATCTTCAGTGCTGAGGACGCTACGTCCCGCCGTTAACGCCCCCTCCGCGGCCGCTTCTAACAAGGTCAAAGCTTTGCGCGCATCGGCTCCCCCGAGATCCGCTAGGCGATTTAGGGCGTCCTCGTCCGCGGTTACCTTGCCTTTCAGTCCGCGTTCATCAGTGAGGGCGCGCTGCAGCACTCCTTTCACGTCCTGCTTATTTAGCGGGTTTAAGGTGAGCAGTAAAGAACGCGAAAGCAAGGGAGAAACTACGGAAAAGGAGGGGTTCTCGGTAGTGGCGGCTACCAAAATAACCCAAGAATTTTCCACCGCCGGCAGCAGCGCATCTTGCTGGGACTTGGAGAAACGATGTACTTCGTCAACAAAAAGCACGGTTTGTTTACCAGTGGCTCGCAGTTGCTCGCGTGCCTGCTTTATAACTGCCCGCACTTCTTTTACCCCGGCAGAAACCGCGCTGACCTCCACAAAGTTTCTCTGCGAGGCAGTGGCTACCAGATAGGCTAGCGTGGTTTTCCCAGTTCCGGGCGGGCCCCAAAATACTATGGAACTAACTGCCCCCGCGCTGCCTTGGGGTTCTAGAAGCCGCCGCAAGGGAGAACCCGGCTCTAGCAAGTGTGCTTGCCCGACCACCTCGTCAATACTGAGCGGGCGCATCCGTACCGCCAAAGGTGCGGATGCGGAAAAAGCGGGGATCCCCTGTTCGTTAAGGGCCGCCTGTTGAAAAAGATCCACTAGATCATTACATCCGAAAGATCACCGGCACCTTGGCGTAATATCTCAGGCACCTGGCCGGTGAGATCAATAACCGTGGTGGGACGGGCTTCTTCTACCGGTCCTTCAATCACTGCATCTAACAGGTAACCGATTTCATCGCGAATTTCCCACCCGTTCGCTTCTGGTACTTCTTTATCTGGCAAAATCAAAGTGGAGGACATTAACGGCTCCCCCAGTTCTTCTACCAGTGCCAAAGTAGTTATGTGGTCAGGAATCCGTGCCCCCACCGTCTTTTTCTTAGGGTTGAGCATGATCCGCGGTACCGCTTTATCGCCCTTCATAATGAAGGTGAAAGGCCCAGGGGTGAGCCGGTTTATCAGCTTAAACGCCGAATTGTCGACGATCACTAGCTTCCCCAGCTGCTTGAAATCATGGCAAATTAGGGTGAAGTTGTGAGTTTTAGGCAGCTTGCGGATAGTTTGGATCCGTTCCAGCCCCGCTTTATTTCCAAGTTTGCAACCGAGGGCGTAACCAGAATCGGTGGGGTAAGCGATCACGCCTCCATCTCGAATAATGTCAGCAGCTTTAGTGATTAGCCGGGCTTGGGGATTAACTGGGTGAATATCTATATAGGCAACCATGTCTTACAGTTTAGCAACCCGAGAATAATCAGTTCCTCCTGTTTAGCTTGGAGCATTAATCTGCTCGCACTTTACTTTCGATTCGAGGACGGATTTAGGTATTATTGTCCCGGATCAGTCGGCCGGGCGGCCGCGGCTAGCGATAGTCGAGGAAAGTCCGGGCTCCACAGGACAGGATGATGGCTAACAGCCACCCGGGGTGACCCGCGGGCTAGTGCCGCAGAAAATATACCGCCACGCCTCGCGTGGTAAGGGTGAAAAGGCGGTGTAAGAGACCACCAGTGGTCAAGGTGACTTGGCCAGCTAGGTAAACCCCATCCGGAGCAAGACCAAGCAGCAAGTTGGGTGGTCCGCTTTAAGCTTGCGGGTAGGTTGCTAAAGACCTGCGGTAACGCAGGTTTCAGATAGATGGTCGCCGCTGGCTTAGCCAGTACAGAACCCGGCTTATAGGCCGACTGATCTGTTTAAACTTTTTGAAGGATCCACCTTCGCCCGGCCCCAACGAGGATCGGCGCTATTTCTTATCTGTCTTGGCGTAGAGATCCTCTATTTGTTCCCGATAGAGAGAGCGAATCCGATTACGCTTAATCTTCAGTGATGGGGTCAGCATCCCGTTCTCGGTAGTCCAATCGGTAGTAATTATTTTGATCTTCCGGATAGATTCTGCCCGTGACACTGCCCGATTGGTACGTTGGACTGCCCGTTGTAAGGCCTCCAGCACCCGGGGATCCCGCGCCGCACGGGTAACATCCATCTGCGCCATACCGTGATTCTTTAACCAGGTAGGCAACATTTCTTTATCTAAAGTAACTAGGGCGGCTACGAAGGGTTTATTGTCTCCCACCACCATTACCTGCGAGATTAGGGGATGACCCTTTAGCCGTTCTTCTAGAACCTCGGGGGCTACATTCTTGCCCCCGGCAGTCACAATGATTTCCTTGGCGCGTCCGGTGATTTTAACGTTTCCATCCGCATCAATCTGCGCAATATCTCCGGTTTTTAGCCAGCCGTCCTCGGTAAACGCTTCCTTGGTGAGTTCTGGTTCCCCGTGATAGCCCCGCATAATTGAGCCGCCGCGTGCCTGTAGTTCGCCACCCTCGCCCAGACGTACTTCGTTACACAGCAAGGCATGTCCCACGTATCCGGTTTTGTTACCGATTCGGTCAGACATGGTGAGCGGCCCGGTGGTTTCGGTCGCACCATAGCCTTGCAAGACTTCGATTCCGCATCCGATGAAGAAGCGGCCGAGCCGCTCGGCCATGGGGGCTCCCCCAGAGACAATCCCCTGTAAGTTACCGCCCATAAGTTTGCGAATCTTATTTAATACCAGCCGCCGTGCCATGCGAATCTTGATTTTTTGTCCGAAAGAAATCTCTTTCCCTGACTCTTGCAGCCGCGCCCACTGTTCGGCGGTGCGCGCTGCCATCCGGAAAATCCGCAGCTTTATCCCGGAACCCGCGGTGGCATCGGCAGCGTTATAGATTTTTTCCAGCACCCGGGGTACCACTAGTATCGCATGTGGTTTAAATGTCTGCATATCTTGCACGATGGTCTTCGGGTTCGGCAAGAACGCAGCGGTACCATGGCCTACCAGCTGCTGATACCCCAAGAATCGCGCAAGTACATGGGCTACTGGCAGGAAGTAAATCACCCGGGCACCGGGATCAAAAATCCATTCATTCCAACTTTTTCGCTCGATTACGGCATTTAGGGGGCGTAAAAAGTTTGCGTGAGTGATTTCCACTCCCTTGGGACGCCCGGTAGTCCCGGAAGTAAAAACGATAGTGCACAGGTCATCCAGTTTTATTTTTTCTAAGCGTTCGTCTAGCTTAGCGGGGGGAATCGTGCGGCCATGCTCAAGCAGACGGGTAAAGCCCGAATCATCCAGGGAAAAAACCACCGAGATTTGCCCGGTTAGTTCGGGTTCGTTATCCAATTGGCGGATCATATTGGCTTGCACCGTAGAATCAGTAATTACCGCCTTTACCTGGGCTTTTTGGGTAATCCATTTTACTTGTTCATAGGAGTCGGTTTCATAAATTGGTACCGTTACCAGTCCCGCGGCTTGCGCGCCTAGATCCATAACCATCCACTCATAAGAGGTGGATCCCAAAATAGAGACCGCATCTCCCGGTTTGAGCCCCAAACCGATCCAACCTAATCCAGCTGCTCGGATAGCGTCTCCTAGCGAAGCTGCGGAGATTTTTTCCCAGGCTGCGCCCAAAGCGGAAGGGCGTTCCACCGCTATTTGCCGAGGGCGTCTGCGAGCCCGATCAAGGACTGCTGCGCACACCGAAGTGAATTGCATTAGATCGATAAGGGGAGCTCCCATTGGCGAATCTCCAATTCAAAATAGGTTTCTCTTTCCCGTAGATTAGCACAGCCGAAAAGACGACAACGGCCTCTTCCCTTGCGGTGCTTTGTCTTGGGTAGTTGCTATCCTGCTGTGACCGTAATCCATGATCCGTATGATTCAGACCAATCTCTTGCTCCTCCTACGTGCGTCAGGATTAGTTTCGAGCATTGTCTTCCTCACTAAAGCCGTTCACATGGTAATGATTTCCCATTGGGATTTATGCTTGTAAAACAAACGGCTTATTAACAATCTGTTTCCGCAAGCAAACTACCGCGCCTTGGATCGCCTGCGGATATTTTCCAGTTTTCGTGCCATGCATAGAAAGAACTAATGGTTAAGTCTTATGCATCATTTAAATCTTGGACACTGACTACTTTTTTAATTTCAGCGATCGCTACGATTAGATCGTTAATACTATGGTGTTTATTTGAATTTACTGTTATATCGATTGCTACCTTATTATCACTGTTAACATCAGAATGGGAATGTAGTTTATTAATACTCCAACCTAATTTAGTTGCTTCTGAAACTACCGACCGTAAAACTCCAAACCCTTGCGAATAAGTAACTCTAAGCAGTTCTTCTTGTCCAGTTAGCAATCCCTGTAAGTAACCTGCTAGAGGCGCCAAAACCCAGACCGCAGTAAAGTGACAAAATAAACCAGCCGCTCCTAACCACCACATTCCAGCACCACAAGCCATGCCTATGGCAGCTGTTTCCCAAATAGTTGCCGCAGTTGTCAGGCCACTAATTGTTCCGTGACGGGTAAGAATAATCCCAGCCCCTAGAAAACCGATACCAGAGACAATTTGTGCAGCTACACGTGAGGGGTCAAGCCGAATAGTTCCCTCCGTGATCACATCCATAAAACCATACTTAGATATGATCATCATCGAACATGCAGTTACCCCAACAATAACTTGAGTACGGATACCTGCACTTTTACCACGAGATTGTCTTTCAATCCCGATTAATGAAGAGAATATCAGTGCCACCAGGAGCAATATCACTTGGTTTCCCGGCAAAGAAGCGTCAAAAATATACATGATATAAATCCCTGTATAGTTACGTCGTCTACAAATCGCGCTGGATTATTTATACCGCTGGAGTATTGCAGCTAAATACTGTGCGTCTCCACAGCGAAAGGAGTCGATCATTATCCACCGACGTCATCACTTGTGCCTTGAAGGGGCTGTCTTCCAGTTTCTTACTCGAACCAAGTTGTTGATTGATAGCAGGGTCATCACTAGAAATTCGTATTAACTTTCCCTTGGGTTGAGCAGAAAGCGTGAACAACCCTGACGCTACCTGCGTAATATCAGGACAAAGCAGGTGAGCGATAACCACCATATCGTGTACCCACATCCCATCTACAGGACGAGTTTTAGCACTGTATTCAATCCAAGGTCTCAGCCACGAGTCTATTTCCATAGCTCGTTCCTCGTTCTGCCGATGTTTACATGCCCACTGCATCGTGTTTAACCAATAATCTAGTGTCATATGAGTTGTACGCGTAACATCGATAGGTACCATAGTCACTTTAATTCCAGATTGTAAAACTATTGCGGCAGCCAACGGATCAATAGCAAAATTGGTATCTACTAAGTCTCCGTACCCCAAACAACCTCCCATAAGAAAAATCTCTTTAATCCGTTTTGCCGCATCCGGCTGAAAACGAATTAGGGCAGCAATGTTGGTTAAGGGCCCCAAGGCCGCAATGGTTATAAAGTCTTTCGGATTATTTCGTAATAAATCCTCAGCTAGTCTAAGAGCAGCTTCTTCAGGAGATTCGCATTTTTCATCCTGGAAAAACAATATATCTTTTTGTCCTGAAAGTCCCTCGGGTCGATAGCGATCAGAGTTTCGCCACAGCTTACGAGTCTCCGAATCAAGCCTGGGAGCGTCTAGTTTTTCCCTCCACGTAGAGGGGGAAACATAGCTATCAAGAGGGCGATCACAACCTTTAATTATCGGCGTATTAACACGAAAAGTGTTTGCGAGACATTGAGCTGAGTTAGCAGCTTCTGCAGCGGTAACATTTCCGAAAACCGTCCAAACAGAGCTAACCTCAACTTGTGGTGCCGACCACGCCAGGCAAAGGGCTAAAGCATCATCTACATTCGCACCAGTAATCCCATTTCCGGGATCACAATCAATAATTAGGGACATCCAAATTCACTACTTTCGTTTATATTTGGAAATATCTCTACCGAAACAACTACCTCGTTCCACAAAAAATAAAGATGGGACAATCGTTTCAGGAGTATCTTTTTCCAAAAGAGAAATGCTCAGTTTATTCACTAAATCATCTATATCAATGTGCATTGCGGATAGCGATGGTGCATAAAAGGGAGCGTGCGGAGTGCCGTGCATTGCGACAATGCTTACGTCCTGGGGAATACTCTTTCCCAGGGCAGATATATGCCCCATTAACCCTACTGCTTGCATCTCATTGGAGACGACTATTCCGTCGCATCCTAATCGCAGAAATTCCTCTGCCGACGCCCAGCCACCTTCATGGGTGTAAGGTGCAGTCAAATAAAGCGGATGGCTTTCCGGATTTCGGATACCGTCATCTCCTATGGCTTGCAACCAGCCCCTTGAACGTTCCGCCGAGTTGATACGATCCTTAGGGCCACCAAGGTGCCCTATGGTACTGCAACCGCGTTCAATCAACTGCCTGGTGAGTTCTGCTGCAGCTGCGCACTCATCTTCTAGTACACTTATCCTTTTTCCAGTAGCATCGAGCATTTTAACTGGATAGCAGGCATTCATGAAGGCTACGGGTTGATGCATGTCTTTCACAAATTCAACCGGGGATGGCTGATCTACTGAATACCAGATGAGACCAGCTACTTGTTGACTTATCATCGTTTCAATAATGCGTTTTTCCCGAGTTAAATCGTCGTGTGAGTCAGCGACTAAAAGAGAGTACCCAAGCTCGAATAATTTGTCCTCTATGCACTGAACCATATGCGATAAAAAGGGATTAGTAAGATCCGGGATAACCATTCCCAGCGTAGAACTCTTTCCAGTTAGCAATGTTCTCGCAGCATTATTCGGGCGATAGCCAGTCTTCTCTATCGCGGCTAGAACACGATCTCTGGTTTCGGACGCCACTGGTCGCGGACCTCCGTTAACCACATAGCTAACGACTGCAGTTGAAGTACCAGCCACTCTCGCGACATCGGATTGCGTAGCTAACCTTGATGACATGACAATATGCTCTTCATCCGGAACAATGATTCGTTAACTAAAGACGATGCGGGGGAACAGCTAAAAACGTCAATTGGCTCTTCCACCCAAACCATTTTACCGTCACCTAGATAGCGTCTTCAAGCAAAGTTAAATCACGTCCGCGGGTTTCAGGCGCAAAGAACGTGGTTATAAAACCAATTCCGGCAGTAACACAGAAATATATAGCTAAAGGAATCCAAGAACCAGTCGCCGCTAGTAACGCTGAGGCAATCATAGGAGCGGTACCACCCGACAGGATAGAACCAAGTTCTTTTGCAATCGCCATAGTGGAGTAGCGATGCCCTACCCCAAAAAGCTCTACACCATAAGCAGCCTGCACACCGAAAATTCCCAATGAACCGATGCACATTCCAACTACGATCACCGCACCAACTAACACGGCATTTCGGCTTTCCATCAAGGCAAATGCAGGGACTCCATACAGCACTAACAAAGCACAAAAAACTCTGTATGTTATTCTGCGACCGTATCTATCTGAGAGCCAGCCGGAAAATGGAATCACCGCAAACCCGAGAATCGACGCTACTAATACGGCGGTAGTTGGAACTCCTTTATTCATACCAAGCGCGTTGACTGTGTATCCAACTAAAAATCCCTGAGCCATATATGAAGGCCCATTTTCACCGATACGCAACCCAAGCATTACAAAAAAGGCTTTCCACCCAAAGCCTGTTACTTTCGAGGACGCATCAACTGATTCCAATTTGGATAGTTCCTGAGCTTTTTTCTTCTGATAAGAGCGGAAAACAGGGCTTTCATCCATTGTGCGACGAAGCAACAAGGCCAAACATGCTACCAAAATGGAACAAAGAAATGGGATACGCCATCCCCAAGCTATAACTTCGTCATGTGGAAGAAGCAACACCAAGAGCCATACGGTTGATGCAAGTAAGGTGCCGCTATTGGATCCTACCCCAATCAAAGAAGACACCAGTCCCCGATGTCGAGTAGGCGCATATTCCGCAAGCATTACTGCGCCACCTGATAATTCTGCCCCTGCGCCAAATCCCTGACATATTCGCAAAACCGCCAAAATAATCGGCGCCCAAATACCAATGGCAGCGTAGGAGGGAATCAAACCAATCCCAGAGGTGGCTATACCCATCAGAGCGACAGTAAAAATTAGTATTTTTCTCCGCCCGAGACGATCCCCTAAGCGGCCTAATACAAACGCGCCAACAGGTCTTGCCAGGAAACCAACAGAATAGGTAATAAATGAAGACAGTAAAGCAATTATTTTTGTTTGCTCAGGAAAGAACACGTCACTAAAAACTAAGCCAGCGGCTAAACCATATAGAGCGAAATCAACGTACTCCATAGTAGTGCCAAGCCAGATTGAAATGACTGCAGACCAGAATGATTTTCTTCCGTGGCTAGTTGCAAAATGCTCGTCCGTAACTTGCTCTGCTTTGCGGTTATCTCCCATAGTTCCTCCAGTACATCGTCTTCCTCACTGAAGCGACAACAGAAGTCTATACGTATAGATACAGAAAGTGCAAGCACTTTTTCGCACAGTTTTGCATTGCCGTAATGATTATGATTACGACCTAGAAGAGAGAAGCCACAGCTAAAAAATGAGACTCAGTGGGATCAGCACCGATTTACCTTAGCTATCCTGTTATGGATCTCTATCATGCTATTCGAAATTTCATAAATATTGTCAGAATCGCAGCTAGAGAATATCCGCAGGTTTAACACTCCCACTAAGTCTTGCGGGGAAATTGTCAAGAATTACCAGAATGGCTTTGGCGCCTAAGAGAGAATCACTGCAACATTGGGCGCAGGTACTGCCCGGTGTAGGAAGTTTTTACTTTTGCTACTTGTTCCGGGGTGCCTTGCGCTACTAGCGTACCCCCTTCGTCTCCGCCCTCCGGACCTAAATCAATTACCCAATCGGCGCACTTGATCACATCCAGATTGTGTTCGATTACGATAACCGAGTTGCCCTTGTCTACCAAGGACTGCAGAACCAGCATTAATTTGCGAATATCTTCCAGGTGTAGCCCGGTGGTAGGTTCATCGAGGACATAAATAGTGCGTCCATTGGAGCGGCGCTGGAGTTCACTGGCTAGTTTTACCCGCTGGGCTTCCCCACCGGAAAGAGTGGTGGCGCTTTGCCCGAGGCGCAAATACCCTAATCCCACCTCTACCAGGGTGTTCAAATGTCGGGATATCTTGTTGATTGGCGCAAAGAATTCTGCCGCTTCGCTGATTGGCATATCGAGCACTTCGGCTACTGATTTGCCCCGGTATTTGATCTCTAAAGTTTCCTGGTTATAACGTGCGCCCTCGCAGACTTCGCAAGGTACATACACATCCGGCAGGAAGTTCATTTCAATCTTAAGCGTGCCATCTCCTTTACAAGCCTCGCAGCGCCCTCCCTTCACATTGAAAGAAAAACGACCCGGCCCATATCCGCGCAGTTGCGCCTCAGGGGTTTGGGCAAAGAGGGCGCGCACCGCGTCCCACACCCCGGTATAGGTGGCGGGGTTAGAACGAGGATTGCGTCCAATCGGACTTTGATCTACGTGTACCACCTTGTCCAAATGCTCGATTCCTTCGATCCCTTTATGGCGACCGGGAACCACTCTTTTGCGCTGCAGCTTTGCCGCTAAAGCCTCATACATTATCTGGTTAATTAGGGTAGATTTTCCGGAACCAGATACCCCGGTTACCAGCACTAACTTACCTAGAGGAATCGAAACATCTAGATTCTTCAGGTTATTTTCTCGCGCCCCCATAATTTTTAGCTGCCGATCTTTTTCGATCTGGCGCCGTTTTTTGGGGACTGCAATCTGCTTGGCACCCGATAAAAACTGACCGGTAAGGGAGCGCTGACAGTCAGCAATCCCCGCTACCGGCCCGGAGTAGAGAACTTCTCCCCCGTGCTCTCCGGCTTCCGGTCCGATATCGACTATCCAGTCGCTAGCGCGGATAGTGTCCTCGTCATGTTCTACCACCAATAAAGTGTTTCCGAGGTCGCGGAGCTTCTTTAGAGTTTCGATTAGCTTGTGGTTATCGCGCTGGTGCAAACCAATTGAGGGCTCATCCAGCACATAAAGTACCCCTACCAGACCGGAACCAATCTGGGTGGCCAGGCGAATCCGCTGGGCTTCTCCCCCGGAGAGCGTGGCTGCTCCCCGCGCTAGGGTTAAATAGCCCAGACCCACATCTTGTAAGAATTGCAAGCGTACCTGCACTTCTTTCAATATCGGTTCCGCGATTTTTTTGGCCGGCCCCGCAAGTTCTACTTCCGCCAAGTATTTGCCACTGGCAGCAATCGATAGTTTAGTTAACTGCGCAATGTTTAGTTCGCCAATCTTTACTGCTAGGACTTCTGGCTTGAGACGGTCACCGTGACAGGTAGAGCAGGGTACTTGGCGCATATACCCCTCGTATCGCGCGCGCATTATCTCGGATTCGGTTTCCTCGCGTTTGCGTTTAATCCAAGGAATCGCGCCCTCGAACCCGGAAGAATAGGTGCGCATCCTGCCCCAACGATTCCGGAACTTTACTTTTACCTGGTAGTCACGTCCTTGTAACAGGGCTTTTTTCTGGGAGGCCGAAAGCTGACAAAAGGGAGTATCCAGATCAAAGCCCAGTTCTTCCCCCAGGCCAGCCACCATGTGCATTAAATATTTGTTCTTTGTTGACCAGGGGGCAATCGCGCCCTCAGAAATTGAAAGCTCCGGGTTAGGAACCACCAATTCCGGATCGACTTCCAGATGAGACCCTAGCCCCGAACAATCTGGGCAAGCCCCATAGGGGGCATTGAAGGAAAAAGTACGTGGCTCTATTTCCTCTAGCTGTAGGGGATGATCATTGGGACAGGCGCGGTTTTCAGAAAAACGCCGGGAACGCTCGGGATCAGATGGATCTCGATCCACAAAATCGACCACTACCAGTCCGTCTGCCAGTTTCAAGGCAGTTTCTATCGAATCCGAAAGCCGGGTGCGCACCCCCTCTTTCATCACCAGACGATCTACTCGCACAAAAATATCGTGCTTAATTTTCCGCTCCAGCTTCGGGGGCTGGGTCAGGCGCACGGTTTCCCCGTCTACCACTGCCGCCGAGAATCCCTGGGTTACGAGCTCGGCAAATAGCTCGCTGTATTCGCCTTTGCGTCCGCGTACCACCGGAGCCAATATCTGGAAACGGGTTTTTTCTGGCAGAGTGAGGAGACGATCGACGATTTGCTGAGCGGTTTGCGCCTGGATTTTTTCCCCACACGCCGGGCAGTAGGCCTGCCCGGCGCGGGCATACAGCAAACGTAAGTAGTCGTAGACCTCGGTAATAGTACCCACGGTGGAACGCGGATTGCGGGAAGTAGATTTTTGATCGATAGAAACAGCCGGAGATAGCCCGGCGATAAAATCCACATCCGGTTTATCTAGACGACCTAAAAACTGGCGGGCATAAGAGGAAAGAGATTCCACATAGCGGCGTTGCCCTTCGGCAAAAATGGTATCGAAGGCCAGTGAGGACTTCCCCGAGCCAGACAGCCCAGTAAATACCACCATCTTGTCGCGCGGAATCTCAATCCCCACATTGCGTAGATTGTGTTCGCGTGCCCCTTTAACTACCAGTTTTTCATCCACATTCCTATCCTACGAACAAACGTTCTATTTTGCATTTTTGCAGTTAGTTAAGCTTCCTTTTCTTTGGTGACGTCCCAGCTGGGATCAGATTCGATCCCTTTTTCGACTAGCTTGGGGTCGGCTGAGAGCGGAGTACGCGGTTTCGGATAACGCTTGTCCTGTTTCCACCAAGGCATCCACCCGACATATCCGTCTACTGGCGGCTGCTGCGATTCGGGTTCGAACCCCAGCTGGGAGGGAGTTTCGGGGATGAAATCAGTCAAGAAATATTTATCCTTATCATCCGCGTAGAGTTTCACCACTTTCCTAAAGGCCCCCAACTCAAAGAACAGGCAGTTTGTCCAAGGATTGCGATGATGTTTCTTCATCTTGTAGAGCCAATATACAAACAGTGCCACATTAGAAAGCAATGCCAACCAGGCACACACAATATTGGCCGTCGGGTTCATGGTGGCGTAGTTAGTCATTATGGAGGGGCGCACCAAGAGTTCCGGGAAGATATTATTAGCCGCAATCCAGAACATCAAAGTGAAACAACGGAACCAAATCCATTGTCCTTTCGCCCAGGTAAAGGCGGGAACCGTACAGGCTAGTAGTAACGCTAGAGTACAGTACCAGGTGTAATCCGCGAGCGAGTTGTACAGGAAGGAATGATTCCACAGATCATAGGCAATAATCCACGGCCAGGCCATATCTGCCCAGATCAGCCCCTGTACTTTTCCTTTCTTCGCCGAGGAAATAAAGATTTTACCCAGCCCAGTAATGGTAATAATGTTTAGCACTCCAGCGGCAGCAGATAGCAGATTCCAGTAGCCGCCGATAGTGCGGAATCCAGTGGCGGGATCGATTCCCACTCCGCTGGCTTTGAAGGCGTCGGCGGCGGCTTGATACCAGGCAACAGAACCACTGGCAGCGGTAATGTCACGGGTTTCTGGCAACCCTTCAATCATTGAGATTGAGCGGGCGGAATCGATATCCATTAGGCATTGGAAGTTGGTGGCGCAGGCACGGTAGGTGTCGGCTTCAAAATAAATGGTGAGGTCGCGAATATTTGCTTCCATAATATTTACGGCCAATCCGATCCAGAGGGCTACCCCGAACCAAATCGCGTAGCGGCGAGCTTTTAGGGGGTTGCGTTTCCCCCAATGCAGCAAGAACGCGGTCATAGTGGCGGTGGCGAGCATGATAATGAATTTTCCGAAGGGGAACCAACCGACCATGGGAACCCCGTGGATAATCACATAGGGAATCGCTAATACTCCCCCGACTGTCCAGAGGGCGAAAGCAGTCCAGGTCCAGCGACGGTGCATTTCCGCCACCAGCATTTGGAGGACAAAAATCAATATCCAAAAAAGGTAGACCCAAACCGGGCCTACTTCCCATAAAAATCCCATTAGAATTCCTTCTTATTAACCAGGCTGCGCTGCCCGATTACTTTGACCTTACCTATTAACTTTTAAAACTGGCACTACCTGCGGATGCGTCACCATAAAATACCTGTCCAAAAGACCTTTGAGTCCGGCAGACAGTGATAGGTTAAATGTTAACGCAGGGTTAACAACGATGTTACCTGTTTAGAAAATATCCAAAATACACAACTACGGAGAATCTATATGTCTAGTAAATCTGGCCGAATGAAAAAGGTCTTGCGCCTAGGCGCTTTAGGGGGCAGTGTCGTGCTCGGCGGAATGCTCGGCTTCAGTCAGTTTTCGGGCAAAGCTACCAAAGAGGAAAATGAGTGGCACTATCCTTCCGATGACTTGATCGATCGTTGCTACGCCAATGGCCGGTCTTCAACCTATGCCATTAATATCGATGCTCCCGCCTATGCGGTGTACCGGCACCTAAAACAACTAGGTTGCGACAAGGCTGGCTCGTATTCCTCAGAGTTCCTTGAGCGTACCTTCGCCCGGCTACCTTTCTTTAACTCTTACGAAATTCAAGAGCAATGGCAAGGACCGGACGCCTTAAAGCCGGGCGATATCGCAGCTTTTGATTATGCCGGTATGTCTATGGAGTGGGCGGATGTAGTCCCGGGCAAGTATCTTTCGCAATGGGTAGATACCAAGCATCCGCCTCGCGCTCCTGGTTCTTTTGCTTTCCGCTATCCCGGTATGAAGCATTATGCGGCTGCCTGGTGCTTCTATCTGATTCCCCTGCAAGGTAATCGTTGCCGGTTAATCAACCATTGGCGGATCGGATTTGAACCGGATACCAAGTTTGCCGCCGCGATTAACTGGATCAATATTGAACTCATCGGGGGATGTATGGCGCATCTGCAAAACCTGTATGTGAAGCGGGTGGCAGAGTTCCGTAAAAAGCCGCAGTGGCAAGGACGGATCAAACGCGCAGTCCTGGGAGGCAAGCTCTTCGGCTACGGTACTCCGGCCGGACGTTGGGATGATACCGAGCTTTATGAAGACACCCATACTCAGTGGCTGCGTTACGGACGGCAAGACCCGGCTGTAAACGAGGTTCGTCCTCCGGTAACCGATAACCCTGCCTGGCCGCCCACTTCCGCTGATTCTCCTTGGGCCGAGGTCGTAGACAGTGACTATTTCACTGATTGGGAAGAACCAGAGTTTTCTTGGGAGGAACAAATCCGCCAAAAGAAAGAGAAAACTTATCTTCCTGACTGGGGTAAAAGGACGGCGAAATAACTGATGAAACCAGATTATCCTACCCTGTTCTTTTTTGAACTTGGGCAATGGTATGACTACTTGATGCTAGTGGTGGTGATCGCTGCCTTGGCGGCGATGGCCTGGCTAGCTATTCGCTATAAATGGGTTGCTATCGCCGTATTTATCGTGATCCCAGTGGCGCTGACAATTTTTTGGTGGCCTACTTCGCGCGCCGGTACTAACTCGGACGGTTGGTTTCCGATAGTAAAACAGTACTCGGCGTTAATCGGCTCCCTATCACTGGTAGCGCTGCAATATTTCCCGAAGCTACGCACTAAACGCTGGTATTTATGTATTCCCCCGCTGATTTTGGCGGTAAATATTATCGAGGCGGTAATCCGCGACTTCCAGTGCTATTCGATTCATGGCGTGGATCCCTCGCAAGGAATGGTGACCTGGGGCGGGCCTTGGAACATTATGAACGGAATCGCGGGAATCTTAAATTTCCTCATGATTTCGGGCTGGATGGGAATCTATGTATCCAAAGGTAAGAATAAGCAAATCATCTGGGGGGATCTAACTGTTGGTTGGATTATTGCCTACGATTTGTGGAATGTTGCCTACGTATATAACTGTCTAGCTGACCGCGCCTGGTATTCGGGGGTGGCGTTGCTGGCTTCTTGTACGATTCCCGCATTCTTAGCGTTCGGGAAAGGAGCCTGGATTCAATACCGAGCCTATACCTTGACCTTCTGGTCGGCGATAGTGTTAACCTTCCCGCACTTTATGCAAGATTCCATGTTTGCTCACCGCAGCGCGCACAATCCCAGTGCGATGCTATTGCTCTCGGCAGCAGCTTTAGTAGCCAATGTGGCGGTGTTCGGGTATCACATCTATAAAGTGCGCTCGACTAGGCGCAATCCCCTTACTCAGGAAGTTTATTGGGACACCCCCTATAACCAGCAGATTGCTCGCGAGAACGGAGGAAAGCTGAAGAATAATTAGCACTTGGTGACCTAGGTACTAGCAGTAGAGCCTGCCCTCGATTTCCTTAGCTTGATCAAGGTTTATTGGGGGGCAGGCTCTTTGCGGTACCAGGTCTTAACGGTATTTCCCGAGGGCGAGGACGCTCGCGATATTTTGGGGTTGGCCTGCGAAACCGAGTAGTTTAGTAGGGTATGTAAACACCGGTTTCTGCACCCGGAGAGGGGGCAGAGCCGGTAGACAGAGAAAAGATGAAACAGGAGATGGCCGATGAGTAATCCCCACGATCACCGGGATTTAGCAGATCTACACTTGCCCGCCCCGAAAGTTCCCCAGCGAGTAAGCGTAGACGGCCTGGAAGAACGCTGGGTCGAGGCCTGGGAAGACCAGCAGGTGTACGCTTTTGACCGCGAGGCGCAGCGCGAGCAGGTGTTCTCGATTGACACTCCCCCGCCCACGGCCTCGGGATCCTTGCACGTAGGGCACGTGTTCTCCTATACCCACACCGATTGTCTAGCCCGCTACCAGCGAATGCAGGGTAAAGCAGTGTTCTATCCCATGGGTTGGGACGATAACGGTTTACCTACCGAGCGGCGCGCCCAAAACTATTACGGAGTCCGTTGCGATCCTTCACTGCCCTATGACCCAAGTTTTGAGCCGCCTCATCATGGCGATTCCAAATCGGTTAAAGCCCGCGATCAGGTGCCAGTTTCCCGCAAGAACTTCATTGAACTGTGCGAACAGCTAACTAAAGAGGACGAAAAATCCTTTGAGGCACTCTGGCGGCGCCTGGGTCTCAGCGTGGATTGGAAGCATCAGTACCAAACTATTTCTAAAGATTCCCAAAAAGTAGCGCAGGCAGCGTTCTTGCGGAACCTTAAGCGCGGGGAAGCCTATCAAGCGGCAGCTCCCGGGCTATGGGATGTAACTTTCCAAACTGCGGTAGCGCAGGCCGAATTAGAGGCTCGTGACTACCCCGGTTTTTACCATGCCTTAGCTTTCCATCTGCCAAGCGGCGAGGACGTAATCATTGAAACCACCCGTCCGGAGCTATTGGCTGCTTGCTGCTGCCTGGTGGCACACCCGGATGATCAGCGGTATCAGCATCTATTTGGTAAGACCGTGACCAGTCCCGGATTTAACGTAGAGGTTCCAGTGTTGGCTCACCCGGCAGCCGAAATGGATAAAGGCGCCGGTATTGCCATGTGCTGTACCTTCGGTGATGTTACTGACGTTCAGTGGTGGCGGGATCTAGAACTACCTACCCGGGTGATTTTGGCAAAAGATGGCCGGATCACCCAGGAACCAACTGATTGGATCAGCGATCCGGCTGGCAGAAAGCTAATGGATGCTATCCGCGGGAAAACCACTTTCTCGGCGCGGCAAATCGTGGTGGAGGCTTTGAAAGAAAGCGGAGAGCTAAAGGGCGAACCGCAAAAAACTATGCGGCAAACTAATTTCTTTGAAAAGGGAGATAAGCCGCTGGAAATAGTAATGTCGCGCCAATGGTATATCCGCAATGGCGGCAGCGACTACACGCTACCGGAACATCAAGAAAACCTTAATACTGAACTCCTCAAACGCGGAGAGGAATTGCGTTTCCACCCAGATTTCATGAAGGTACGCTACGCCAACTGGGTACATGGCCTGCATAACGACTGGTTGGTTTCTCGCCAACGTTTCTTTGGAGTACCGATTCCGCTGTGGTACCGCGTGGATGAGAGCGGTGAAGTCGATTATGACCAGGTGCTGGTGCCTTCCGAAGAATCCTTGCCGATTGATCCCAGCAGTGATGTTCCGGAAGGATTTACCGAGGATCAGCGGGGTAAAGCCGGCGGATTTGCCGGGGAAGTCGATATTTTAGACACCTGGGCAACCTCTTCCCTGACTCCCCAGATTGCGGGTGGTTGGCTGCGAGATGAAGATTTGTTCCAGCGAGTTTACCCCATGGATGTGCGTCCCCAAGGTCAAGACATTATCCGTACCTGGCTGTTCTCGACCGTGGTGCGTGCCCACCTGGAATTCGGGGCACTCCCCTTTAAGAATGCCGCGATTTCCGGCTGGATTCTGGATCCGGATCGCAAAAAGATGTCGAAATCTAAAGGCAATGTAGTTACCCCCATGGGGTTACTGGAAAAACACGGCTCTGATTCGGTGCGCTATTGGGCAGCTGCGGCTCGTCTAGGCACCGACACTGCCTTTGAAGAAGCGCAAATGAAGATCGGACGGCGCTTAGCGATGAAGCTACTCAATGCTTCCAAGTTTGCGCTGTCTATGACCGAGGACGCCGAGCTGTGCCTTGACCCAGCAAAGGTAACTGCTCCTCTAGATAAAGCGGTCATTGCCCGACTAAACGAGGTTATTTCCGCGGCTACCACTGCTTTTGATAAATATGACCACACTCGCGCCCTCGAGATAACCGAATCTTTCTTCTGGGATTTTTGTGATAACTACCTAGAGCTAGCTAAAAACCGAGCCCATAACTTCTCTGGAAGCTGGGATAGTGAGGAGCAGGATTCAGCGCGCACCGCTCTCGCACTGGTGGTTGACAACGTAACCCGCCTGCTCGCGCCATTCCTGCCCTATGCAGCTGAAGAGGTTTGGTCTTGGTATCGCACCGGATCGGTTCATACTGCTCCCTGGCCAAAAGTTACTCCCGCCCTCAAGCAAGCAGCCGGGCAGGCGCAGCTGCTGGAGCTTGCCGGTGATACGCTGAGCGTCTTGCGTAAGGTAAAGTCCGAAGCCAAAGTGGGACAGCGCACCCCGTTCGAGCAAGTAACTATTGTTTACGCGGACGATTGGTCAGCGGAGAACCTGCCGGCGGTGCGAGCGGATTTAGATGCTGCTGCCTCCCTGAATGGAACGGTAAATGTCCAGGTCAATAAGGAGGCAAGCACTCAGGTTTCCACCCAGGATGCGGTGCTGGGCACTCCTCCACCCAAGAAGCCTCGTAACTAACTTAGGATAAAATACAGTCATGATTAAACGGTTCAAGGAGAAACCAGTGGAAGCAGATAAGGGATTTACTTTTCCTCCCGGAACAGTTGCGGTGGCCGGGGATACTCCCGGTAAATTAAAAGAGTTTTCCATGCCGGCAACCAAGGTTCGTTCTGAACACGATAATGTGGTCTCCCTGTTTCGCCGTCGCGTTACCCAAGATCCTAGCCAAACGGTTATTGAACAAAAAACTATGTTGGGAGAGCAGTGGCGCAAAGTCTCTGCCGGAGAGTTCTGGGACGAAATTAGTTCGGTAGCGCGTGGCCTGCTGGGCATTGGCCTGAAACCAGGAGACCGCTTAGCCTTACACGGCCCTACCTCCTATGAGTGGACCTTGATCGATATGGCAGCGATGGCAATCGGGATTGTTACGGTTCCCATTTACGAAACTGACTCCGCCGCACAAATTGAATGGATTCTACAGGACTCAGAAATTCGCTATGCGATAGCCTCCAACCAGTCCTCTCAAGAATTAATACAAGCAGTGGCCACCCGTGCGGATCACAAATGCCGGATATTTTCATTGGCAGCCGGGGATTTGCTAACCATCATTGAGGCGGGACGACAAATTGCTCCGGCAGTCATCGACTCCTATAACTCCCAGATTACCGGTGATACTATTGCCACCATTATTTATACTTCCGGAACCACCGGGCGCCCTAAAGGCACGATCATTACTCAACGTAACGCCACCGCATTGCTGCCAAATCTCTTGGATTATTTGGCAGAGATCGGGATGCAGAAAACCACGCGTTGCTTGCTATTCCTACCGGTGGCACATGCGCTCGCGCGTCTGGTATCCTGGGGCGCTCTGATAGGGCCAGGAGTTCTCGGATTAGTACCTGACACCAAGAATCTATTGGCGGATCTCGCCTCTTTTAAACCCTCATATATATTGGCAGTCCCTCGCGTCCTTGAAAAGATCTACAATGCCGCCGATGCGTCCGCTGGACATGGGATAAAGTTACGTTTATTTCGAATGGCAGCCAAATCCGCTATTGACTATTCCAAAGCTCTAGACTCCCCGCAGGGACCTTCCCGGGCACTCAAGATTCGGCGACAAGTGTTTTACCAGCTGATTTTATCGCGCTTGACTAATCTTTTAGGGGGCAATGCCAAATACATTATTTCGGGGGGTGGTCCCCTATCGGTACGCTTAGGGCACTTCTTCCGCGGTATTGGGGTCACGGTTTGTGAAGGCTACGGCCTGACCGAAACTTTAGGACCGGCTACCGTAAACGTACCAGCTCGCGCCAAGATCGGATCGGTAGGCCAACCGGTTCCCGGGATCGCAGTTCGGATCTCTGACGAGGGCGAAGTACTGTTTAAGGGCGACGCTATGTCTCCTGGCTACCTCAATTTAGAAAAAGAAACCGCCGAGCTGTATACCGAAGATGGATGGCTGCATAGCGAAGATAAAGGATGGATTGATGCTGACGGTTTCGTATATATCACCGGGCGGATGAAAGAAATTATTGTTACTGCTGGCGGCAAAAATGTCTCTCCAGAAATCTTGGAAGATGGTCTACGCGGACACCCGCTGATCTCGAATGTGGTAGTTGTAGGAGATCGTCGCCCCTTCATTGCCGCCCTAGTTACCTTGGATGCGGAAATGCTGCCGGGTTGGCTGCGCAATCACAATTTGCCCCCGATGGATGTTTCAGATGCGGCACGTAACCCCGCAGTGCTAAAGGCATTGGAACGGGCGGTGGCACGTACCAACCAGAAGGTTTCGCGCGCTGAATCGATCCGCAAGATCCGGGTATTAACCACGGACTTTTCTTTAGAGAATGGTACGATGACGCCCTCGCTAAAGGTAAAACGTTCGGTAGTAATAAAGCGTTTTGAAGACGAGATTAACGCTATCTATGGCGGACCGCTAGAAGATGATTAGGGGTTAGCAATTAGCTTATCCCTGCCATAGTTCAGTCTATTGTCGGTAGGACTAGCCGCGCTGCTGCTCCGCAATATCGATATGGTGGCGAATAACTTCTTGCACGATAAAATTTAAGAATTTTTCGGCGAACACCGGATCTAGTCCCGCTTGTTCAGCTAAGGCTCTTAGTCTTGCTATCTGGCGTTGCTCCCGTCCTTTATCCTCGGGATTAAGACCTAGGCGAGCTTTAAGATACCCCACCTTTTGGGTACATTTGAAGCGCTCCGCCAAGATATGAATTAACGCCGCATCGATATTGTCAATAGTGGCACGAGCCTGAGCCAATTCGGGCGGAATCTGCGAGGTGGTGTCTTCCTGCTTACTGTCCATGTCCTAAGGATAAATGAGAGATAGCCAGTACGGCCAACACTGTCCAAGTAAGCCCCACTAATACTGCTGTCCGCCAACAGTAATCGCCACCCGCTAGCCGCTGCGCTAGGTGTAGCGTTTACGAGAAATCTAAAACGGCTATTAGGCGGTCTTTGAACGCAGAACCGCCTCTAGCAAAGTGGGTTTCGCCCCCTGGTTAACTACCTCTTCGGTGATAGTCACCGAACGTACATCAGGTTGGGAGGGAACCTCGAACATAGTTTCCTTTAACACGGCCTCCATAATAGAAGAAAGCGCCCGGGCACCGGTGCCCCGCTCCCTGGCCATCCGAGCTATTGCGTGAATGGCTCCATCGGTGAAATGCAGGTCAATTCCATCCAATTCAAATAGCGAGCAATACTGGGTAACCAGAGAATTTTCCGGTTCCACCAATACCCGCACCAAATCGGATTCGGTGAGTTCCTTTACCGAAGTTAATACTGGCAAGCGTCCAATAAACTCTGGGATTAAGCCGAAACGATGCAAATCGTCTGCAGTTACCTGCGCATAAAGATCTCCATGTTCAGCGGAGGATTTTAAGGACGAACCAAAACCGGTGGAATGTTGCCCTAGTCGCGACTTCACAATGTCATCTATACCGGCAAAAGCTCCGGCGGCAATAAAGAGAATCGAATTGGTATCAATCTCTAGATAGTCCTGGTGAGGGTGTTTACGGCCGCCTTGGGGTGGTACCGAGGCCACGGTTCCCTCGATGATTTTTAGCAGCGCCTGCTGCACGCCTTCCCCTGACACGTCGCGGGTAATCGAAGCATTCTCTGCCTTACGGGAAATTTTGTCGATCTCGTCTATGTAAATAATCCCGCGTTCGGCGCGTTTAATATCACCATCGGCGGCATTAATTAACTTAAGCAGGATGTTTTCAACGTCCTCACCTACGTATCCGGCTTCGGTTAGCGCCGTGGCATCTACGATGGCAAATGGGACGTTAAGCAGTTTAGCTAAAGAACGCGCCAAATGAGTTTTACCGCAACCAGTAGGACCTAGCAGCAAAATATTTGACTTCGTCAAAGACATGTCAATGTTCTGGCCACGTTCTTTAGCCTGCACCCGCTTGTAATGGTTATAGACCGCGACTGAAAGTGCCCGTTTAGCCTGGTCTTGCCCAATAACATAGTGATTTAAAAAGTCGTAGATTTCTTTAGGCTTTGGCAGAGGTTTTGCTTTGGAGCGCGAGTGTTTCGCGGTATCCTCTTCCATGATTTCGTTGCAAAGATCAACGCATTCATTACAAATATAGACAGCCGGCCCGGCAATTAATTTGCGTACTTGCCGCTGCGTCTTACCGCAAAACGAGCATTTTAAGAGCTCGGCCTCTTCGTCCACCTAGATCCCTCCTAAATCAAATCCCTACTCCCCTAGCCTAGGGGTATTTCTAAGACTGGGCAGCGCCAACACGCGCCCTGAGGGATGCTAGTGCTTTACGGGGTTCTTACGAGACTCTAAGACCTGATCGATCAGTCCGTACTCCTTGGCAGCCTGGGCGGTCAAAATCTTATCGCGCTCGATATCTTTGCGCACTTGCTCGGAAGTCTGTCCCGAGTGCTTAGCAATCGTGTCCTCTAACCAAGTACGCATACGATCGATTTCTTCGGCAATGATCTCGATATCAGTCGCCTGTCCTTGCGAGCCCTGCATCGAAGGCTGGTGGATCACGATTCGCGCATTGGGCAAAGCCAAACGGCTACCGGCAGAGCCACCAGCTAAAAGCACGGCCGCCGCCGAAGCTGCCTGCCCCAAACAGACCGTCTGGATCTGCGGTTTAACGTATTGCATGGTGTCATAGATTGCCGTCATAGCGGTAAAGGAGCCACCGGGCGAGTTAATGTACATGGTGATGAGAGAATCGGGGTCTTGGGATTCCAACACCAGTAGCTGAGCCATGATATCGTCAGCCGAAGAATCATCAACCTGTACCCCTAAGAAAATGATGCGCTCATCGAAAAGCTTAGTGTAGGGGTTTTGGCGTTTGAAACCATAGGAGGTACGTTCTTCAAACTCGGGAAGCACATACCGATCAATAGGCATGTTAGCTGCTAAACGAGGTGCTCCCGCCGGGTATAGAGGTGAAAAAGCCATAGTGATTACAGTTCCTTTCCATCAGCGCCGAGGTTGCGAGCCGACTCAATAACGTGGTCGATAAAGCCATATTCCAGAGCCTCTTGAGCGGTAAACCAGTGATCCCGTTCGGAGTCTTCGCGAATCTGTTCGACAGATTTACCGGTGCGCTGGGCGTTGATCTCCGCTAGCTCTTGTTTCATCTGCAAGATCAAGTTAGCGTTAATGCGAATATCCGAGGCGGTGCCACCTACTCCCCCGGAAGGTTGGTGCATCAAAATCCGGGCATGCGGAGTGGCATAGCGTTTACCCGGGGTACCGGCGGTAAGTAGTAGCTGTCCCATTGAGGCTGCCATCCCCAGCGCCACCGTTACTACCTCTGGCTGAATATATTGCATGGTGTCATAAATCGCCATGCCGGCAGTAACCGAACCTCCTGGGGAATTGATATACAGGAAAATCGGCTTGTCTGGGTCTTGCGCTGCCAGTAACATCATCTGCGCGCAAATCTGGTTGGCGTTATCCTCGGCTACTTCCGAGCCCAACCAAATAATCCGTTCTTTTAACAGCTTATTGAATACATGGTCACCTAAAGCTAGGGAGCTAGGCTGATCTCCCTCATTTTTTACTGCCGCAGTTTGCACAGGTTTTTCCTTATCTGTGGGACTAAAATAATTCACTATTAAAACTATCGTCTTTGGAAGCGGTTTTCTTCTTACACATGCCGTTTACGCTTTTAGCGCAGGAAATTGTGAGGCTAGGATCATTTTAAACACTTACGACCAGGGGCTATTACCAGCCTGAAGATGTGTAATGATGAGAAATACTACTGGGGGCAGAAAGCTCTCGCTTTCCGCCCCCACCAGCTTCGAAAGGTTAACTTGCTAAACGGAGCTAATTCTCTTCGCCTTCGCCCTCAGCCTCACCTTCGCCGGATGCGGCGGCCTCGGCGGCAGCTTTCGCCGCCTGCTCTGCACGCGCCTCAGCAGGATCCTTAGTGAACTCTGAAAGGTCGATCTCGGTGCCGTCCTCGTCTTTGACGGTCACTTCCCGCAAAGTAGCCACTAATGCTCGATTACGCCGCAAATCTTGCCCCATTGCGGCCACCTGGTTTTGATCCTGCAGCATCTGCATAGGATCAACTCCATACATTTGAGCAATCTCAAAAATCGACTGATACAGCTCGTTAGGATCGATCTCAACGTCGCGGTCATTAGCGATCCGATCCCCCAATATCTGCTGCTTGGCTTGCTTCTTCACCGACTCGGTGATCTCCTCCCGATCGGCGTCTTCATTTCCCTCAGCCAAGCGATCAACCTCGGAATCAATAAACGCTTGCGGCAGCGGGAAATCAGTATTTTCTACCAAGTAGTCCTGCAGCTTCTCGCGAGCCTCCAGAGCCTGCTGCTGGCGACGCATCTTCTCCACATTGCCACGTAGGTCGCTGCGGAGCTCTCCAATGGTGTCGAACTCGGAAGCCATCTGGGCGAAATCATCGTCAGCTTCTGGCAATTCGCGTTCCTTAACCTTATGGAGAGTCAAAGTCACATCAGCTTCTTCGCCCTCGTGGTCGCCACCCTTTAAGGTGGACTTGAACTCGGCAGTATCTCCGGCGTTCATCCCGGTTAAGGCCTCATCCATACCTTCGAGCATGGAAGCAGACCCGATCTGATAAGAAACCCCAGATACGGAGTCAATTTCTTCGTCTCCAATCTTGGCGACCATGTCAATAGAGGTAAAGTCACCATCTTGGGCAGGACGTTCAACAGTCTTTAGCGAGGCAAAGCGATCACGAAGCTGATCGAGTTCCTTCTCTACGTCCTCGTCACTAACTTCGAGCTTGGCTACTTCTAAAGAAACTCCTTCTAAGGAGGGCAATTCGAACTCGGGAACAATATCAACTTCCGCGGTGAACTTTAGATCCCCGCCCGGTTTACCTTCTACTGCCGGAGTTTCTATAATGTCTACTTCCGGCTGTCCCAGCGGGGTAAGTTCTGCTTGCCCGAGGGCGCGCCCATAAAAGTCACCTAGCCGCTCGTTAATGGCCTGTTCTAGTACGTAGCCACGCCCAATCCGCTGGTCAATGATCTGATTCGGGACGTGTCCAGGGCGGAATCCAGGTATAGAAACCTGCTTCCCTAGCTGCTTGTAGACCTTATCGATTTCCGGTTTGAGATCTTCGTAAGGTACCTGAACGGTTAGTTTCGCCCTGGTTTCTTCCAGCTTTTCCACGTCTGTTTTCACAAATACGCTCCCGTGGCTCGTATGCGGGGCTCTGCCTATAGAAGGCAAATCTCCCCAGCTCGGATAAATTGCAACGCTGATAATCTTAGGGCAATCCGCGATATTCAGGAAATGATGACCCCTAGGATGTGAGCTAGCGTACCTAAATGGCACGTTTTGGGCTTCACACCGCAATAAGCAGTGCCCGCAAATGAGGCCGGAAAGCCTACCTTTATAGAGGTTTGATCTGAGCAGTAGAAGCAGCGCTAGGCGGAGCTTTTAGCTCTGTCGCTTGGTCCTCGGTAACCTGGCGCAGATTAGCCAGATAGCGAGCGGCCGTGGCTTTAGGTAAGTTGGTTCCAGCGCCCTCGGGAGTTTCAAAAAGATATCCCGGAACCACCTGTAAAGTAGAACGATCCATAATCAGCGGGATCCAACCTGCCGCAGAAACATAAGGCTTACCGGTGGACGGCAAGGTGATGGTGGGAAAGGCGATTTGGCCGGCTTGGGTGCCGATCCCCTGGCGAGGATTCATCCCCGAAAGCAAGTTACCGACCCCGTAGTAAACCCACAGTCCTTTACCATCGACTCCGCCCGGAATCTTCCTAATCGGTTGGGGAACGTGCACGTGGTGACCCAAGTAGAGGTCGACTTGCCCAGATTCGGCTAAGGTAGTGGCGATGCGGTCTTGCTCCGCAGAAGGGGCGGATTGGTATTCCACTCCCGAATGTACCGAGGCAACTACAAAGTCAGCACCCGCACTACGCGCTTGCCGGGCAATGTCCACAATAATTTGGCCGTCAGTAGTGAGATTTACTAGCCAAGGATTCTGTTTATATTGCGGGATTTCACCCTGGTTTAAGCCATAGGCAGTCGAAATATGCGCGAGTTTAAAGGATCGTCCCTCTTTGGTGATCTCATACATTTGATAGCGCGGCGCTTCGGAACTTTCTGCTGATCCAGTTACTCCCAACCCCGCAGTCTGCAAGGCCTGGATAGTGTGCACCACCCCATCTCGTCCTTGATCTAAGGTGTGGTTTGAGGCAGTCGAGCAACCATCATAGCCAATATCTTTGCTATCTTGCGCCCATCCTAGTGGCGCTTTGAACACCGGATATCCCTCAGAATCTTTATCAGATTTACCGAAAGGGATTTCTTGATGGCACAGCGCGATATCGGCTCCCGCTATCCAGGGACGCAGCTTCTCTATCGACGGGATGTAGTGGCTTCCATTGCCGTGCTTCCAGCTGGTATGTACTACCGGGCCATGTGCCAGTACGTCCCCGGTTGCCGCCAAAGTTATTTGCACTTCTTTTGGCGCAGGCGTACTGGAAGTCGCCGGCTTTTCAGTTTTAACCACAGCTTTAGTGGCATGAGTTACTTTGGGCTGGTTAACCTTTCCGGCCTCGTACATGGAGTATCCCATGAGCGCTCCCACGGCAAGCACGGTAATCAGCGACAGGACCCCTAAAACCGTAAGCACAATTTTCCAAGAAGACTTACTCTCGCGCCGATGTGCGGGCGGGTGTTTCGCTTCTTTGCGCATGATGGGGAAGGCTTTCTCTAGGGTCTTAAGCGATTATTTAGTTAGTAATGACACTATGAAAAAAACCGGGGCAACAGGCCAAGGACAACCACACTGATAAACCAGACGATAGCAGTTACTACGGTAATGCGATTGAGGTTGCGCATAGCAACTCCAGAGGAGCCAGCGCTAGAAGTAAGGCCACCTCCGAACATGTCGGATAGCCCGCCCCCGGAACCTTTATGCATCAAAATAGTGAGAATCAGGAATAAGCTGGATAGTACCAGCACTACTTGCGCGATAATCTCGATTACGGTTTCCACTAGTTTCTTCTCCCAAATAAGTATGAACTGCTCTTCACTATAGCGTATTGGCGGCGGGTCTAGGTTGACCCGCCGCCAATCGTTAGGAACTTCACCGCTTAGGAGCGGAAAATTTAGTAGCTTCCTGGCTAGTCGTCGAACCGAGCGATCTTAGAGAACTCTTCGGCCTTTAGGGAGGCTCCCCCCACGAGGGCGCCGTCCACATTCGGCTTCGCCATAATCTCGGCTACGTTAGCAGATTTAACCGAACCGCCGTAGAGAACCCGGATGGACTGCGCCACGTCTGCCGAATACAGTTCCGCTAGTTTTTCCCGGATAGCTCCGCAGACTTCTTCCGCGTCCTCCGGAGTGGCGGTTTCACCGGTACCAATCGCCCAGATCGGTTCGTAAGCAACTACGGTATTAACCGCATCATCTGCAGAAATGCCTTTATAGGCGCCTTCGATCTGCTTAACTACATGGGCTACATGCTGACCGGCTTTACGTACTTCTAAGCCTTCACCGCAGCAAATAATGGGGGTCATACCAGCTTCTAAAGCTACCTCAGCTTTTTGACCTACCAGTTCATCGCTCTCGTTGTGGTATTCGCGTCGTTCCGAGTGGCCAACTACCACCCAGGAGCATCCCAGCTTGGTGAGCATAGAAGCTGCGATTTCCCCAGTGTAAGCACCGGATTCATGCACAGAAACATCCTGGGCTCCATAGGTAATTTTTAGATTGTCAGATTCCACTACAGTTTGTACCGAGCGAATATCAGTGAACGGGGGAATCACTACGACATCATTGCGGTAGTCGAAATTGTGATCCTGCAAATCCAAAGCCAATTCTTGAACCAGACGAGTTGCCTCGAGGTGGTTCATATTCATTTTCCAGTTACCAGCTAGCAATGGGGTGCGAGTCATGTTATTAATCCTCCAATACGGCAATACCCGGAAGGGTCTTACCTTCTAATAGTTCCAAAGAAGCTCCGCCACCGGTGGAAATATGGCTGAACTTATTTTCATCAAATCCCAGGGTACGAACAGCGGCTGCGGAGTCTCCCCCACCGATTACGCTAAAGCATTCAGAGTCAGCCAGAGCTTGGGCTACCGCTTTAGTGCCTTCGCTAAAGGCAGCGAACTCAAATACCCCCATAGGGCCGTTCCAAGCCACCGTTTTGGCGGCTTTGATCTTCGCGCCGAACAGTTCGGCAGTCTTAGGTCCGATATCTAGCCCCATCTGACCAGTGGGCATCTGGTCGCAGTCGACCAAAGTTGCCGGAGAGTCAGCCGAAAATTCCGGAGCGACTACAGTATCAACTGGCAGCAACAGGTCTACCCCGCGTTCGTCAGCTTTTTCCATATAGCCTTTCACGGTTTCAATCTGCTCAGTTTCCAGCAAGGAGTTGCCTACCTCGTAGCCTTTCGCAGCTAAGAAGGTGTAGGCCATGCCGCCCCCAATAGCCAGGAAGTCAGCTTTTTCCAATAGGTTTTCGATAACGCCCAATTTGTCGGAGACTTTGGAGCCTCCCAGAATGACTCCATAGGGACGTTCCGGGTTATCGGTTGCCCGGCGCAAGGATTCAATTTCCTTAACTACTAAGAATCCTGCTGCAGAGGGCAACAACTTCGCAATGTCGTAAACGGAAGCCTGCTTGCGGTGTACTACCCCGAAACCATCGGAGACAAAGAACTCAGCCAGTTGCGCATATTCTTTAGCCAATGCTTCGCGCTCTGCATCATCCTTGGAGTTTTCGCGTCCGTCAAAACGAACATTCTCTAGCAGTAAGACCTGTCCATCTGTTAAGGAAGCGGCCTGCTTCTTGGCATCTTCACCGACCGTATCCTTCGCCAAGACTACGTCTTGTCCGAGTAGTTCTCCGAGCCGTGTTGCCACCGGCGCTAGGGAAAACTCGGGATTTACCTGCCCTTTCGGACGACCGAGGTGCGCCATCACCACTACTTTGGCTTTGGCGTCCACCAGAGCTTTAAGGGTGGGCAATGCGGCACGAATGCGGCCGTCATCTGTGATTTTGCCGTCCTTTAACGGCACGTTAAAGTCGGAGCGCACCAGGACTTTACGCCCTGTTAAATCTCCTAAGGACTCAATATCTCTCAGAGCCATTATTTAGTTAACCTTCCTGCCCCGGTGGGCGTAAAACGACTAATAAGACGGTGCCCGCCTGCCTGGAACAGGCAGGCGGGCACAGCTTATGCATCACGTCGCATTAGTTTAGAGCTTTTCCCCTACAAGTTTGGTCAGGTTGACCAAGGAGTTGGAGTAGCCCCACTCGTTGTCGTACCAGGAGACCACTTTCACCTGGCCATCGATTACCTTAGTCAGAGCGGAATCGAAGATCGAGGTGTGCGGATCGGTCATGATATCGGTGGAAACTAGCGGCTCGTCATTGGAGTATGCAAGAACTCCCTTGAGCTCGCCCTCAGCAGCTTTCTTCATCGCCGCATTGATTTCTTCGGCGGTGCAGGGCTTGGAGGGGGTGAAGGTGAGGTCAGTAACCGAGCCGGTAGGTACCGGTACGCGCAGTGCGTATCCGTCCAGCTTGCCCTTCAGTTCCGGCAAGACCAGAGAAACTGCCTTGGCAGCACCAGTGGTGGTAGGCACAATGTTCAGCGCAGCAGCGCGGGCGCGACGCAGATCCTTGTGCGGAGCATCGTGCAGACGCTGATCCCCGGTGTAGGCGTGAATCGTGGTCATCAAACCACGTTCAATACCAAAGTTGTCGTTTAGTACCTTTGCCATCGGAGCTAGGCAGTTGGTGGTGCAGGAAGCATTGGAAATAATGGTGTGCTTTTCCGGATCGTAATCGGTGTGGTTTACGCCCATTACGAAAGTAGCATCCACGTTCTTGCCGGGAGCGGAAATAATAACTTTCTTAGCTCCCCCATCCAGGTGAGCCTTAGCCTTGGTGGCATCAGTGAAAAAGCCGGTGGACTCGATAACGATATCTGCACCCACTTCGCTCCAGGGCAGGTTAGCAGGATCGCGCTCTTCGAAAGTTACGATTTTGTGGTCGCCTACGGTAATAGATTTTTCATCGTAGCTAACCTCAGCATCAAGGCGCCCCAGAATCGAATCGTATTTTAGCAGGTGAGAAAGAGTTTTATTGTCGGTGAGGTCGTTTACTGCCACAACCTCGATATCGGCACCCTGAGCCCGAATGGCCCGGAAGAAGTTACGGCCGATACGGCCAAAGCCGTTGATTCCAACACGGATAGTCACTATTATCCTCCTGAACTGCTGGTTTACCAGCGGAGTCTATTTATTCGGTCAAGATCCGCAGCCACCTAGTGAAACTAGTGACCCCAATCTTGGGGACGACCATCTTGAGCCGTCCTCTTAGTTTTTAGTTTACACAATATAGCGGCTTTCCGCTTAGGCCAATAGTCGTTATTTACCAAGACTTTACTGTGAGAGAATTCCCGGTCGCTAGGAAACCAGAATTACTGATTATCCTGCCGGTCAACAGCTTCTTGAGTGGAAGGTATACCCCGCTCATGGGCGACTTTATCTGCCATCGCTAATAGTCGCCGGATCCTGCCGGCAACCGCATCTTTCGTTAGCGCAGGATCGGCCTTATGCCCCAGTTCCTCCAAAGATGCTTCCTTATATTGCAGTCGCAGTTGACCTGCTTGTAACAGGTGTTCTGGAATGTCATCACCCAGAATTTCGAAGGCTCGCCTGACGCGGGCAGCCGCCGCGACCGCTGCCCGGGCACTGCGTCGCAAATTAGCATCATCAAAATTCGCTAAGCGATTAACTGACCCCCGTACCTGATTAGTTTCGCGATTCTTCTCCCAAACCGCTTGCGCTTTAACTGCCCCGATAGCCGTTAACAGTTTTGAGATTTGCTCCCCATCGCGAACTACCACCCGATCCAAGCCGCGAACCTGACGAGACTTTGCACTTACACCGAGACGGCGCGCCGCCCCCACTAGCGCTAACGCGGCCTCTGGTCCGGGGCAAGTAATTTCTAAGGAGCCCGAACGGCCTGGCTGAGATAAAGACCCGCGAGCCATAAAAGCACCACTCCAGGTGGCCTTAGACACCCCCAAATCACCAGAAACTAGCCGCGGCGACAACCCCCGCACTGGACGGCCGGCTCGATCAAGTAAACCGGTCAAGCGGGCTAGAGTGCCAGCATTTTCTACTACCCGCACCACATAGCGATCATCGGCATGAATTCCCTTGGCCTCTACTTTCACCACATCGGGGTAGGCGTCAAAAAGGTTTTGCAGGCTGTCAACCAAATTCTTCATTACCGCTACATTGTCGACATCAGCTTCCACCACGATATTGCGGTTAATCAGATGGATCCCCCCAGCAAAACGCAAGATACTGGCGGTTTGCGCCTTAGCCTCAGACTGCCTAGCTAAGGTCTTCTCCGCTAGTTCATTTTTAATATCTGAGGTCAAAGACATCTGCTGTTCCCTTTCCGCCCTAAAAAACAAATACTTAGTTTCTTTCTAGGCTTATTCTAGCTAGAGCTCAGAAAATCCGACTTCCGAGAGGTACCCTTCGAAAGCATCCCGCAGCGCTGCCGCCAGACGCAAAGGGTCATGCTGCTCCGAGGCCGAACCAGCTCTTACCTGACGCATGATCAGCTTTGCCCCGATAGATTCCGCGGCGCTTTCTAGATCATCATCATCTTCAATAGCAGTAGGATCCACGATTACCACGTCAATATGGGTATCGGGCGCAAAATGGCGAAAAGCCTCAATATGTCCGGAAACCGTTAAATCCTCGGTTTCGTCCGTGTGGGGCTGCAGATTCATCACCATTACTTTCCCTGCTGATGACTGTTGCAAAGCCTCAGCCAATTCAGGAACCAACAGATGGGGAATCACCGAGGTGTACCAAGATCCCGGCCCGAGAACAATTCCCTCGGCATCTTGGATCGCCTGGATAGTCTGCGGACAAACTCGCGGATGAGCCGGGCTAAGCCGCACGTCAACTACTTTCCCCGGGGCTTTAGCGGCTTTTGCCTGCCCGTGTACCGTACGTTTTTCTCCCCCTCGTACCAAATCTGCTTCAATCTCCATCGGCTCGGCACACATCGGTAACACTTTACCTTTGCAGTTGAGTAACCTCGCCACCCAATCAAGGCCTTCAACTACGTCTCCTAATAGATCCCACATGGTGACAATCAAGAGATTACCTAGGGCATGGTTATCAAGCGGACCATCGGAACTAAAGCGATGTTGCATGGCATCACGCCAGGTCAGTCCCCAATCGGTGTCATCGCATAAAGCCGCCAGCGCCATCCGTAGATCCCCGGGAGGCAGTACCCCCAGTTCTTTGCGTAAACGCCCCGAGGAGCCTCCATCGTCAGCTACCGTGACCACAGCAGTTAGCTGCCGGGTAATGTGACGTAGCGCCCGTAAAGTTGCAGACAAGCCATGTCCCCCGCCGAGCGCGACAATATTGGGTCCTGTCCACCCGCGGGTCATCCAGCCTTCTGAATCTAGTAACGTCCTCATTCCAGCCCCAGATCTCGATGAACAGTGCGTACCGGCAAACCCTGCGCCCGGAAAAGCTCACTCATTTTTTCCGCCAGTGCGACTGATCGATGCTGCCCGCCGGTACAGCCCACCGCGATAGTAACGAAGGGTTTGAGCTCCGTTAGATAGCCGTCAAAAATCGGGCTCAACATATTAACCATGTTTTGTACAAATTCCTCGGCTCCCGGCTGATCCAGCACATACTTCGCTACCGGTGTGTCCCGGCCGGTTAAATGCCGCAGTTCGCTCACCCAATAGGGATTAGCTAAAAAGCGCACGTCACATACCCAATCAGCGTCTAAGGGGATCCCATTTTTAAACCCAAAGGACATTACGGTTAGTTTCATCGGGCGTTCCCCTTCGCCAGCAACCACATCCCGCATATGCCGATTCAGGTCATGCACATTCATATTAGTGGTGTCGATTAGGGCATCGGCACGGGCGCGAATGGGAGCCAGTATTCGCCGCTCGGAGCAAATTCCGTCAAGTATCCGGCCCCCTCCTTGCAGCGGATGGGGACGCCGATTAGATTCATAGCGACGCACTAAGACCCGCTCGTCCGCATCCAAGAAAACTAGCTGATAACGGATATTGCGCCGTGAGAGTTCATCCAAAGCATGCTGCAGTTTAGAAAACAGTTCCCCACTGCGCACATCCACAATCGCCGCCAGGCGGTGAATACCCTCCCCTTCCGGAGTCATCATATCCGCGAAGGGCAGCAACATAGCGGGCGGGAGATTATCGACTACATACCAGTCCAGGTCTTCTAATGCCTGTCCCGCTCGCGAACGCCCCGCCCCCGACATTCCGGTAATAATAATCATCTCCGGAACATTCGCATCGCGAGGGGGCGCGGTTTCGTCAAGAATAGGTACTCCCTCGGGCACGGTGGGCGGGGAGGATTGGTATTGTTGGTGAGCTTGATCCATGTTCTAAGTATGCAACGAAGCGCGCTAACTTACCGGCTATCGGCAAGAGATTGATAAATCTGTCGTGCCATTACCTGGCCAATACCTTCAACTTGCGCGATTTCACTTTCTTCGGCTGCCCGCAGCCGCTTTAAGGAACCAAAGTGTTTTAACAAGGCCTTCTGCCGTACTGGCCCCAATCCCGGAACCGTATCTAACACCGATTTCCGCATGGTTTTGCCGCGTTTTTTCCGATGTGCAGTAATCGCAAAGCGATGGGATTCATCCCGCAAGTACTGCAAGAGATAAAGCGCGGGAGAGGTACGAGGCAAGATAACTGGAAAATCTGATCCCGGTACCCAAACTTCTTCTAGACGCTTGGCTAATCCAATCACACTCACATTGGCGCCTACGGCTTCCAAGGCTTTTTGCGCCGCATTCACCTGGGGCGCTCCCCCGTCTACCACGATTAAGTCCGGAGGATAAGAAAAACGGCGCAGGTTACGTTCCCCAGAGATTTCGGTACTTACTAATTGCCTTTGTGCTTCCGCTTCTTCCTGGCGCAGCCTAGCAAAACGCCGGGTGAGGACTTCGTTCATAGCTTTGGTATCGTCAGCAGAATCCGAAGGGGTGCTTTGGATATTAAAGCTACGGTAGGCACGTTTTAAGGGAGCCCCATCTTCGAACACCACCATCGAACCTACTTGGTGTGCGCCTTGAGTATGGGAAATATCGTAGCCCTCAATCCTCAAAGGAGCATCCGCTAACTCTAAATACTCTTGCAATTGGCGTAAGGCTTCGGAACGTTGCGTTAAATCTCCTACCCGTTTAGTTTTATGTAACCGCAAAGCTTGCGCAGCATTTTCCGCCACAGTTTCCATGAGGGAGCGTTTCGGTCCTCGCTTCGGTACCCTAATTTCGACTTTTTTCCCGCGAATGTCACTTAGCCAGGCACTCAAGGTGGCTGCGCTGGCGGGCAATACCGGCATCAAAACCTCAGCCGGGATGGCCTGGGTAGGAGTATGCTCCACGTCATCTACACTTTTAGCGGGGGCGACTGCCTTATTTAACTGGCGATATTCCCCGTAAGTCTGTTCTAAGAAACTCTCTAGCATTTCTGGCAGATCGCTATCTTCCGGGGTGTCCACTACCCACCCGCGCTCGCCGCGTATCCGGCCTGCACGTACGTAAAACACTTGCACTATCATTTCAAGATCATCTTTGGCGAAGGCGTAAACGTCCGCATCCACCCCCTCGTCCAGCACTACCGTATTCTTTTCACTAACTTTTTCGAGGGCGCGCAGCTGGTCGCGTAGTTTCGCCGCCTGTTCGAAATCCAACCGAGAAGCGGCCTGTTCCATTTCGCCTTGTAAACGGGAAGTAAAAGGCTCGGTTTTACCATCTAGGAAAGAGCTTACCTGCTCGGCTAGCTTGCGGTATTCTTCACTGGAAATCCTGCCTACACAGGGGGCAGAGCATTTATCAATGTACCCTTCCAGACAGGGGCGCCCGAGTGCCTGGGAACGGTTAAAAACCCCTTTGGTACACGAGCGCAGCGGGAAAACCTTTCGCAGTAAATCCATGGTTTCCCGAATCGCCCACACCTGGGTGTAGGGACCAAAATAACGCGAGTTAGCTCGGCGCCGTTCCCGCGTAATGTGGATCCGGGGATACTCTTCACCCAGGTTTATTGCCAGATAGGGATAGGATTTGTCATCGCGATACATTACATTGAAACGCGGCGCAAACTCTTTTATCCACGAATACTCTAGGGATAATGCCTCTAGCTCGTTCCCGACCGTAACCCATTTTACAGCTGCTCCCGTGGTTACCATTTTTCGGGTGCGCGGGTGTAGCGACTCTAGGGGTTGAAAATAGTTAGCTAGGCGGTTACGCAGGTTAACGGCTTTACCCACATAGATAACCCGCCCATTTTTATCCAGAAAACGATAAACCCCGGGACTGGGGGGTATATCTGCCGGAGCCGGCCGGTAGGACACAGGATCAGCCATGGTCTTAGGATACCTGGCGCGCGACAGCTTTATTATCGCCCATTGCTCAAGTTTAGCTACCAGAGAGCGACAGTTAGATTCAAAAATTATGCCCTAAGTCCCATTCTCACCGCCACCAATTGTGAGAAAGGCAAAAATGTTAATGCTTTAGTCAAAATGTGGATAGCAGTGGTAAAGTTTCGGCGGAAAATGAAAACTAAAAGGGTAGTGCGCTTCGTTCGATACGGCGGACGAGACATACCGAAAAAGTTTTAAGGAGGCGCTTGATGAGCAGTGTTGTGGAAAAGGTTTACGATGAAGTTCTTGATCGTAACCCTAATGAACCCGAATTTCACCAGGCAGTACGGGAGATTCTAGAATCCATTGGCCCCGCGGTAGAAAAGCATCCCGAGTTCGTTGAAACTAAACTTCTTGACCGGCTGGTAGAGCCGGAACGCCAGATCCTTTTCCGGGTTCCTTGGGTGGACGATAATGGCGAAGTACAGGTTAATCGGGGTTACCGTATTGAGTTTAACTCCGCGCTCGGTCCCTATAAAGGAGGCCTGCGTTTCCACCGGTCGGTGAACCGTTCGATCTTGAAGTTCTTAGGCTTTGAACAAATCTTCAAAAATGCGCTGACCGGTCAGGGCATTGGTGGCGGAAAAGGCGGATCAGATTTTGATCCTCACGGACGCTCCGACACCGAAGTAATGCGCTTTTGCCAACAGTTTATGACTGAGCTTTATCGACACATTGGGGAATACACCGATATCCCCGCCGGTGACATCGGGGTTGGGGGACGCGAAATTGGCTACCTATTCGGTATGTATAAGCGGCTAACCAACCGTTTCGAAACCGGAGTGCTAACCGGTAAGTCTCTTTCTTGGGGCGGATCCCAAGCTCGTACGGAAGCCACCGGTTACGGGGCAGTACTATTTGCCCAAAGAATGTTACAAACTCGGGGACTCGACCTAGAGGGACAGCGGGTAATGATTTCCGGCGCCGGAAATGTAGCGATCTATGCGGCGGAAAAAGCGAAACAACTAGGCGCGAAAGTCGTGACGGTTTCCGACTCTTCTGGCTGGGTTCTAGATGAAGACGGGATTGATGTCCAGCTACTCAAACAGGTTAAAGAGGTAGAACGGGCGCGGCTAACCGAGTATGCCAAGCGTAAACCGGGGGTTACCTACCATTCCGGATCTAAACCTTGGGCAGTTGGGGGAACCGTGGCACTCCCCTGCGCTACCCAAAACGAACTTACTTCGCAGGACGCCAAGCGTTTACTTGACGGTGGGGTAAAGGTAGTGGCTGAGGGCGCAAACATGCCTTGCACCCCTAACGCCACCAGCTTGTTCCAAGATTCCGGGGTGCTATTTGCTCCCGGTAAAGCCGCAAATGCGGGCGGGGTCGCCACTTCGGCCTTGGAAATGAGCCAAAATGCTTCCCGCGCCTCTTGGGACTTTGAGAAGGTAGAAAAAGAACTCACCAAGATCATGCACAACATTCACGACGAATGCGCGCAAACCGCCGAAGAATATGGGCATGCCGGTGACTATGTAATGGGCGCTAATATTAATAGCTTCCTGAAGGTGGCTCACGCCATGATGGAGCAAGGCATCGTTTAAAACCCCACTTGTATAACTAAATAGTGACTATTGCGGGCAGCGAATCAGCAGATAGCCTTCGTCCTCGGAGGTAATAATTTCTTCTGGTTTCGCTGCCCGCAAGTGCGCGATTTCCGCGACCGAAAAAGCCAGATCATATCCAACGGGTCTTCCGTCAACTACTTTCACTGCTCCTACTCCCCCGGTTTGTCCGCGTACCTGCTCGTAAAGAGCTAACAACTGGGTATCTAGGGGGCTTGCTTTTTCTTCCCGTTCACTTTCTAGCTGCTGCAACTGGGCAGTGATTTGCGAGTTTTCTACTCCAACTTCGTCTTTTAATCGCGAAATCTCTTGGGCGTGTTCCTGTTTGCGCTGGGTGATTTGCTGCTCGAGATCCTCTAGCTGCTCCAGCTCACCCATCAGCGCAAGCATTTGCTCCTCTAAATCAGAGATTCGCTTACCCATCTGTTGGATTTCTTCTTGGAGGCTCACCAACTCTTTAGGGGTTCCCGCTCCCGCATCCAAGCGTTGTTGCTGAGTTTGCAGGCGATTTTGGATGCTTGTCAGGTCATTTTCCAGGCTGGTAATTTCCCGCTGTTTATCGGTTTTAAGCGCTGACAGTTGCGTGTGTTTGTTGTCCAACTTACGGTCTTTTTCACTCAGTTCCGCTAGCTGTACCAATTGGGGCATTTTCTTGAGCCGAAACCGTAATCTGGCAATCTTAGTGTCCAGCTCTTGCAAATCTAGTAAAGCCAGCTGGTCTTTCCAAGGCGCTTCCATTGCTTTCTCCTCTAACTCTCCAATGTTTTCGGCGCTATCCGCGCTGCCCAGGGATCAGTGCAAATCTTGGAGACCTCCACCGTCAGTTCTCCAACAAAACTATGTTCTAGTTGCCGAGCACAAGCAGGTACCCATGGCCATTCACTTGCCCAGTGAGTGGCACAAATAAGATAGGGTTTGCCCGCCTCTAAATGCTCGGAAGCCGGATGATGGCGCAAGTCAGCACAAATATAGACATCTGCTCCCGCCTTGCGCGCCTCCTCCAAGAAAGAATCACCGCTACCGCCGCTAACTGCGATCCTTTGCACCTTCGCGTCCAGATCTCCTCCCACTAAGATTCCGGCTGGGCACGCCGGTAAAGCCTGCTCAACCTGTTGCGCATATTCTTTCAGAGGTAAGGCGGCGGGTAAATCTCCAATTCGCCCGGTGCCGGTATGTTCGCTAAGGGGAAGCAACGGACGAGTATTTTCCAATCCCACCGCAGCGGCTAGGCAATCAGCTACCCCACCCTTTGCGGAATCAGCGTTGGTGTGCGCGTTGAACAGCGCAATCCCGTTTTCAATTAACTGATGGATCAAGCTCCCCTTTGGATCGGTAGCTGCCACAAAAGAGGTACCGCGTAAATAGAGGGGGTGGTGGGTAACAATAAGTTGCGCCCCGACCTCGATCGCTTGCTCCAGAACTTTGGCTACCGGATCCACTGCTACCAGGACTTTATCGATTTCAGAATCTGGATGCCCGGTAATCAATCCCACCCGATCCCATTCTTCAGCTAAACGGGGCGGATACAGTTCCTCCAGGCGCTCCACCAGGCGACTTAACTTTACACTCACTATTTGATCCTAATAGAAAAACGAGAAGCAAGGAGAACCCGCGCCCCATTACCTAGGATTGTCAACTTCTTTTTGGCTCTTGGCAGGCACAGAAAACCCCTATTTGCTGCCAGGTTTACCGCCGGCGTTGCACCCACTATTATGGGTAAGGGCGCATGACCCCCGTTAAGTTGACAAACAGGAAGGGTCCTATGCGGATTGGTTTTGATTCTGAGCGTTATATTTCTTCACAATCGCAACATATTGATGAACGTCGCCAGCAGATAGGTGGCAAGCTCTACCTGGAAATGGGGGGCAAACTTTTTGATGATTACCATGCGTCTCGGGTACTACCGGGATTTACTCCCGATAACAAGATCTCTATGTTGGAGCGGCTACGCGATGAAATGGAAATCGTGGTTGCCATCAACGCGAAAGATCTCAACCGTCAAAAAATTCGCGCAGATTTAGGTATCCCCTATGAACAAGACGTTCTCCGCCTGGTAGACGTATTTCGCGAACGGGGCTTCCTGGTAGAAAACATTGTTTTAACCCAGATGGAAGAAGATAACCACAACGCCAAGCTATTCAAAGAACGCCTAGAGCGTTCCGGTCTTAAAGTTGCCCGGCACTATACGATTCCCGGTTATCCCTCCAATACTGAGCTGATCGTTTCGGAGGACGGTTTCGGTCGCAATGACTATGTGGAAACTAGTCGCGATTTGGTAGTCGTGACTGCTCCGGGACCGGGTTCCGGAAAGCTAGCAACCTGCCTTTCTCAGATATACCACGAATATAAACGGGGCATAAAAGCTGGTTACGCCAAGTTTGAAACTTTTCCGATTTGGAATCTTCCCCTCGATCATCCAGTGAATCTTGCCTATGAGGCCGCCACTGCTGACCTGGACGATGTCAATATGATCGATCCTTTCCACCTGCAGGCCTACGAAAAACAGGCGGTGAACTATAACCGGGATGTGGAAGTTTTTCCCTTGCTGCGCTCCCTGCTGCAACAACTAGCGGGCTCTTGCCCCTATCAATCGCCTACCGATATGGGCGTCAATATGGCAGGCTTTTGTATCAGCGATGATTTAGTTTGTCAGGAAGCGGCTAAACAGGAAGTGGTACGCCGTTACTATCACGCCTTGGGTAATGAGGCAGCTACTCATGCCGAACCCATCGAATCGCATCGGATTGCCATGACCATGGCAAAACTAGGAATCACTAAAGAGTATCGTTACGTAGTCCGCCCAGCTTTGAACCTGGAGGCCGAAACTGAGGCTCCGGCGGCAGCGATGCAGCTAGGTGACGGACGCATTGTTACCGGTAAAACTTCTCCCCTGCTGGGTTGTTGCTCAGCGATGCTACTGAATGCCTTAAAGCTATTGGCCGGCATTGACGAGGAAGTGCAGCTGCTGGCGCCCTCTTCTATTAAGCCCATCCAAACCTTGAAAGTTGACCATTTGGGCGCGCGTAACCCCCGTTTACATACGGACGAGGTTTTAATTGCCCTGTCGGTTTCAGCAGATACTGATGAGAACGCACGCAAAGCGTTAGAAGAACTCGCTCACTTGCGAGATTGCGAAGTACATACCACCACTATTTTAGGTTCGGTTGACACCCAGATTTTCCGGAATTTGGGATTACAGGTAACTTCCGAGCCGGTTTATGCCCGCAAGACTCTATTTAAGAAATAGGGTTGCCCAAGTAACGCAGGCGCTTTATATAGAACTGACCGGCAGGAGGATTAATCCTCCTGCCGGTCATTTTTAAAAGCTCGATATTTCTAGTCGTCGGGGGTTACTTTCCAGATCTTGTGTTTGGTTTTGGCTTGCACCAATTCTTTCCCGACTCCCATCGTGGTCAGGAACATTGCCATCCGTACCAAGACCCCATTATCGGTTTGCTTAAAAATAGACAGCCCCGGTAGCTCATCCACATCGGTCGAGAGGTCAAGAGCGTTGGGGCGGGAATCTCGCGGCAATGGATGGCAGATAACAATGTCGTGGGCTCCGGCTTCCTCTAGCATCGCCTTATCTAGCAGGCACCCCTGCAATTCTTTCGACTTAGCCAGCTCTTCAGTCATCCGTTCGCGCTGCACCCGGGTCGCGTAAACCGTATCTGCGCCCTCCAAAGCCTCAATCTGGTTATTGCAATCGATTACTCGCCCGCCTCGTGAAATCGCATACTCGGCGATTTCTCGGGGCAGCTCCAGGGAAGGCGGGGAGAATAGCCGGAAAGTCACCCCCTCATACAAGCTCATCAATTTCATTAGAGAATGGACGGTACGCCCGTATTTCAGATCCCCCATAATCGCGATGGTGCATCCATCGAGAGATTTGCCGCGTTTACCCAGTTCTTTGCGCATAGTAAACACATCTAGGAGGGCTTGAGACGGGTGCTCGCCAGAACCATCTCCGGCGTTAAGTACCGGTACCACCGAATGACGGGCGAATTCGGCTACCGAACCAGCATCAGGGTGGCGCACCACTAACACGTCGGTGAATCCGGAAACCACGCGGGAAGTATCGGCGATTGATTCGCCTTTAGCCATAGAAGAGAAAGTAAAACCGGTCGTGGTTTCTACTTCCCCGCCCAGCCGCAAGAAGGCGGATTCAAAAGATAGGCGGGTACGAGTCGAGGGCTCGAAGAATAGGGAACACAAAACGGCACCATCTAGCACCGTGCAGATTTGTTTCCGCTGCGCGACAGGACGCAAGAACTCGGCAAGATCGAAGAGTTCCCCCAGGTTTTCGCGATCAAATTGCCCAACCGAAATTAGGTGTTGTCCTACCCCGAAACGCGGGAAATCATAGTCTTCCGGCATGCTTTTGCCCTTTCCAACTGAGTGTTTTTGATAAAAAAATGCCCCGCCGCAGCGGGGTGAAAATGGAAATAGAAACCTCAGGTAGTTGCCGCCACCGTCTGATTCCCATCACGCTCCTAACGTTTTCCTGAAGGAAGAATAGCACATGGTTACCTCTCCTAATACCTTTAAGCCCGATAGGGGGCAGCTTTTGTGTCCTCTTTCTCCTTACTAATTCCTATAAGGTGCCGCAGTACACACCCTCACAAATGGCTTTGCGCCAACTAAGCCTCCTAGAATCGAATGACGGTGAAAATCAAAGGGGGATGATTTGAAGGGACTCAATCGCTACTATCTGCAGTCTCTAGCAGTTTTAGCGCTGATACTAACCACCGCTTTTTGGGGTTCTACCTTTTTCCTGATCAAAGACCTGCTGACCACGATGACCACCTTATCTTTTCTAGGGGTTAGGTTCGTGATCGCGGGAGCACTTTCGGCAGTGATATTTTTTCCTCGCTTAAAGAGGGCTAGCCGAAAAGTCTGGCAACATGCTTTTGCGCTAGGTGCAGTCTATTCCGCGGCGCAAGTCTTACAGACTAAAGGCTTAGAGAGTGCCGATGCCTCGGTGGTAGGTTTCATTACCGGCTTGTATGTAGTGATCACTCCCCTGCTAGTGTGGTTGCTTTTCAAAGAAAAAATTAAGCCAGTAAACCTAGCTGCTGCTCTGGTGGCGATGGCCGGATTAATGGTTTTGAGTCTTGATGGATTCTCCATTGGTTTCGGGGAACTATTAACTCTGGCGGGAGCAGCTCTTTTTGCCCTCCACATCGTACTCACCGCTCGCTGGGCCGCCAAAGACGATCCCATAACTTTAGCTGCCATCCAATTAATCGCGATTGGTGTTTTCTGTTTTCTAGCGGCTCTGCCTTTTGGTCTGCAGTTACCCCAGGACGCTAGGCAGTGGACAGTGCTGCTTTACACGGTGGTGTTCGCAGCCATCGGAGCCTTAATCATGCAGACCTGGGCGCAAAAACACCTGCGTCCCACTAAGGCAGCCGTAGTAATGACTATGGAACCGGTGTTCGCAGCGGCCTTTGCGGTTCTTTTTGGGGGCGAGGACGTGACCTCGCGAATGATCGTCGGGGGTTCCTTAGTAGTTGCGGCTATGCTTGCCACCGAGCTTATCCCCGCTTATCGCGCGCGCGATATGATCCGTGCCGGCGAATAAAAAAGCTGTTGGAACAGCTCCTACAGCTGGGTAGCTTGCTAAAGCAAAGCGGGGATTCTAGGCAGAGAAGTTCTTTTGAATCTCGGTTTGTGTCTCTAGATATTCCTGTTCATAGCTGCCCAGCCCGGCCGGATAGTGACCGGCGAAAGAATCCATACAGAGGCCTCCGTATTTACCAGGCAGGTTCAGCCCCACGGAGGCCACCAACCCCGGTATCGACAGGTACCCTAAGGAATCTGCCCCCAAATGATCTCGTAGCTCTTCCACATTCATATGGGCGCTAATCAGTTCTGCTGAGTTGGAAACGTCAATCCCGTAGAAACTGGGGAAAATAAACTCCGGAGAAGCGATCCGCACGTGTACCTCGCGGGCACCGGCATCTTTTAGCAGCTTGACGATCCGCCGAGAAGTAGTACCTCGGACAATAGAATCATCTACCATCACTACCGATTTACCTTCTACGATCCCTTTGACCGCAGAAAGCTTCATCAGTACCCCTTTTTCCCGCAGCGACTGTTTGGGCTGAATAAAGGTACGAGTCACGTATTGGTTTTTCACTAGCCCCATTTCATAGGGCAGGTGGGCAGCTTCTGCATAGCCAGAGGCCGCCGACAGCGAGGAGTTTGGCACCCCAATGACAATATCGGCACCGGGAGTAGGCTGCTCGTGTGCTAAAGTCATCCCGCATTGTTTGCGCACCGCATGAACATTTTTCCCTAAAATATTGGAGTCGGGGCGAGCGAAATAAATATATTCCATGGCGGCCACGCAAGTGTCTGCCGGCGGACAGTAGCGTTCGATCTTTAGTCCGTCCTCATCAATAATCGCGATTTCCCCGCCGCGCAGATCCCGATAAAACTCAGCTCCTATCAAGTCCAGGGCGCAACTTTCACTGGAGATTACCCAACCGCCGCGGGTCTTCATCTTTCCAATTACCAGTGGTCGTAAGCAGTGCGGATCCACGATCCCGTACATGGTGTCGTCATTCATAATCAGGTAGCTAAATCCACCCCGTAGCCGCTGCAAGGCTGCACAGAGCCGCTCGTAAAAGCTACCTTGTTCTCGCATAATCAAGTGCATTAGCACTTCTGAATCCGAGTTCGAGTTAAATAGCGAACCTTGGCGTTCTAACTCAACTTTTAGATCCGGAGAGTTCACCAGGTTGCCATTATGCGCCAGGGCAATATTCCCGTTATGCATATGAAATACGAAGGGCTGCAGATTGCAGCTCCAGTTATTACCGGAAGTTGAGTAACGCACATGTCCAATACCGCATGAACCGCTTAGCTTTGCCAGCCGTATGGGATCATCGAAAACCTCACTAACCAGACCTTTTGCCTTTTTAACCCTAATAGTTTCCCCATCGGAGACCGCAATGCCCGCACCCTCTTGTCCGCGATGTTGCAAAGCATGTAGACCGTAGTAGATCAGGCTAGAGGCGTCCGGGGAGCCGTAGACCCCAAAAACTCCGCACTCTTCTCCCAGGTTATTAACGATTTGAGCGGTCATGTTTCCCTCTCTAGATAGCATCCGCACCGATATCTTTCCGGTAGGTTTTACCTGCAAAATCTACTTTTTGGGCATTTTCGTAAACCACCTGGCGGGCAGCTTCTAAGGTGTCCGCGCGGGCTACTAGATTCAACACTCGCCCTCCATTGGTATACGCTTTCCCGTTTTCGTGGCGCACTCCCGCTTCCAGGTAATCCACGCCCTCTAGACCGGTAATCTCTTTACCTTTTTCATAGCTACCCGGGTAGCCTTCCGAAGCCAACACCAGGCAAATAGCTTTTTGATCGCGGATTCTAATATCAGTAGGTTCCAGGCGCCGCTCCATACAGGCCACCAGCAGCTGATAAAAATCCCCCTCAACCAGGGGTAACACTACTTGCGTTTCCGGATCCCCGAAACGCATATTGTATTCCAGCAGGTAAGTGCCGTTATCGGTGAGCATCAGTCCAAAGAAAATACATCCGGCAAACTCGAGACCTTCTGCTTGAATTCCTTTTAAGGTAGGAGCCAAAATATCACGTTCAAACTCTGCTTGCCGCTGCGCAGTGTAGAAGGGATTGGGGGCAAAAGTACCCATTCCGCCGGTATTAGGGCCGGTCTCCCCCTCCCCTATTTTCTTGTGGTCTTTGGCGGAAACTAACGGGAAGATCCCCTTTTCGTTGGCTAGACTGAGAATCGAGGCCTCTTTACCCACCAAGAATTCTTCCAGCACCACCTTTTCGCCGGCTTGCCCGAAGCGCTGGTCCACCATGATTTGAGAGATAGCGTTTTTTGCTTCTTCGGCAGTTTGGCAGATAATCACGCCTTTACCGGCGGCTAACCCGGAGGCTTTGACCACAACCGGTAAGTTAAAATCAGCTAGCCCCGCCATCGCGTCCTTCGGATCGGTAAAGGTTTCGTAGCGAGCTGTTTTCACCCCGTATTTTTTCATAAAGTCTTTGGCATAGGCTTTGGAGCCTTCCAGACGAGCCGCCGCTTTACCCGGGCCAAATAGTTTCATGCCGGCCTGGCTAAACAGATCTCCAATCCCGGCAACTAACAGATCTTCGCTGCCCACAATAGTTAGATCCGCAGCGAACTCCTGGGCAGTGCACAAGATTTCCTGCATATCTAAGGACGTGGTTTGGGCAATTTCGTGGGCTCCCAGGGCGCGCTTAATAGCGTTTTCGCGTCCCCCGTTGCCTACTATCAGAATCTTTGCCATCAGTATTATCTCTTTTCTATCTGGCTTTGCTGCTTGCGGTCAGAGCAGGCAGATTCGGGTCTCAGCAGGACTGTCGCATTGCTCTTTGCTAAAGATTTCTCCGATTTGATAGGCCTCGGGCAGCGACGCGGTTAGTTTCGATAATTCCTCTGGGGGAATCACCAGAGTGAAGCCCACTCCCATATTGAAGGTTCCCCACATTTCGCTTTCGGGTACCGCTCCAAATTCTTCGCGTTTAAAGATGGCGGGAATACGAACTTTTTCTTTTTCAATCCGCGCACAAAGACCTTCAGGAATAATCCGCGGTACGTTTTCCTCTAACCCTCCTCCGGTAATATTCGCCAGCCCGTGGATCTCTACTTTTTGCTCCAGCAACGACAGGATTTCGGGAACATAGATTTTGGTGGGAGTCAGCAACTCTGCAGGGAAAGGATCTTTAAACAGCGCCCTCACCAGGGAGAACCCGTTGGAATGCAGCCCAGAGGAAGGAAGAGCTACCACTACATCGCCCTCTTTAATCGCCGAGCCATCGATAATATTGGCCTTTTCTACCACTCCAACGGTAAAACCGGCCATATCGTATTCGCCGCTTTGATAAAAGCCGGGCATCTCCGCAGTTTCGCCCCCGATTAGCGCTGCCCCCGCCTGCTTGCATCCGGCGACTATTCCCGCAACCAGCTGCGAGGAGACCTCTGCGTCTAGCTCGGAACAGGCCAAATAATCTAAGAAAAACAGCGGCCGCGCCCCATGACAGAGCACATCGTTGACGCACATGGCCACCAGGTCTATCCCTACGGTGTCGTATTTTTTTAAGGAGAAAGCAATTTTCAGTTTGGTGCCCACACCATCGGTACCGGAAACTAGGACGGGTTCCTGGTATTTACCGAGTTCGTAGAGGGCAGCAAATGATCCTAGGGAACCCAATACCTGTTTATTTTGGGTGGAGGCGACCATTTGCTTTAACCGGCGCACATGCTCGTATCCTGCTTCTTTATCAACACCGGCATCTTTATAACTGACCATATTCTGTCTTTTTCCTTGCCCTAAGTAGCGGCCTGTCTCCTGGGGGTGGAAGTGTTACCTCCACCCCCAAGGATCTGCTCTAAAATCTATTTCTTGGTAATCCGATGCAGGATTTCTTTATAGGCTTCTTCGATCCCGCCCATATCCCGGCGGAAACGATCCTTATCCAGTTTCTTCTTGGTTTCCGCATCCCACAGCCGGCAAGTATCAGGGGTAATTTCGTCGGCTAGCATCAGGTTCCCGTCCTTGTCGCGACCGAATTCGATCTTGAAGTCCACCAGGAGGATACCTTCCTTCTTAAAAGCGTCAGACAGGATCTGGTTAATCTTGGCGGTTACTTCCAGGATTTCTGCCACCTCTTCTTCAGTAGCCGCCCCAATAGCCACCGCGTGATCGGAGTTGATCAGAGGATCGCCCAAGTCGTCATCCTTATAGGAGAACTCTTGAATCATTTTCTTCGGCATGGTGCCTTCTTCGAGCCCCAGACGCTTTGCCATAGAACCGGCGATAATATTGCGGGTGATTACCTCTAGCGGAACAATATCGAGTTTCCAGCACAGCTGCTCGCGTTCATTGAGCTTTTCAATGAAATGAGTTTTTACTCCCTGCGAGGCCAGCATTTCAAACAGGTAGCTGGTGAGCTCATTGTTGATAATGCCTTTATCAGCAATGGTGCCTTTCTTTTCACCGTTACCGGCAGTGGCATCATCCTTGTAATAAACAATTACCTTATCGGGATCATCAGTGGCATAGATTTTCTTGGCTTTGCCCTCGTACAGGAACTCTTTCTTTTCCATTATTTGCCTTCTTCTATCTAAAACTATTTTCTTAAAAACTAACCGGGTCAGCAGTAAACTTTTGCTTCATGTTCGCACGATACTCTTTTAGCTGTGCAGCTACCTGATCGTTGCTGGTGCCAATAATCTGCACCGCGGTCATGGCGGCATTATAGGAATTATTGATTCCCACCGTAGAAACCGGGATTCCTTTCGGCATTTGCACGATTGAGTAGAGGGCGTCTTGACCACCTAAGGCCGCGTCTAAAGGTACCCCGATTACCGGAATCGTCACTTTAGAGGCAATTACCCCGGGTAGGTGTGCCGCTAGCCCTGCCCCGGCGATAATGGCTTTCGCCCCCGAATCCACGGCCTCTTTTAGAATATTCTCTAAAAGTTCCGGTACCCGATGCGCCGAAGCGATATACGCTTTATATTCCAATCCGAACTCGTCTAAACATTTGGCCGCGCCCGCCATTTTTTCTTTATCGGAGGCGGAACCAAAAATGATTGCTACATCCATCGGAAATAATTAACCCCGTTTCTGAATAGGTTTTGTTCTATTTCGGGACAGTAGTTGAGGTATAGCCCGCTACCGCTCCTTTCTGAATGACCCATCTTTCCCAGGATTTGTCCCTGATGAGCCAACAGCCCTTCGATTCCGAAGGAAGATCCATTGGGGTTTTCCCCTAAATACTTAGTAGCTATCTGTCCCGAGGCCGAGCATTCGCGGTACTGCTCAGGGCTCATGACTACTCGTCCTTCGCCATGAGAAATCGGTATATGGTGGACTTCTCCCACATCAAAGGAACTGAGCCAGGGGGAAGCTACCGATGCAATAGCCGTATGGACGATTTTGGCGACGTGATGACCGCTGTCGTTTGCGGCCAAGGTCGGTGAATCCGGATCTAAATCCCGAATCTGTCCGTAGGGAAGCAATCCGGATTTGATTAGCGCCTGGAAACCATTGCAGATTCCCAGAATCAGACCGCCTTTGCGCAGTAGGGAGTGGACGGCTTCTTTAACCTGTTCTTGGCGCAGCACCGAAACGATGAACTTTGCCGAGCCATCGGGTTCGTCGCCCACGGAGAAGCCCCCAGGCAGTGCCAAAATATCGGCTTGCTCGATTTGCCGGGCATAGGAGGCAGCATCCCGATAAACCTCGGTTACTACTTGCGCACCCTCGCGCGCGAAGGCACGAGCCATATCGTATTCACAGTTAGTACCGGGGAAGATGGGGATAAATACCTGCGGATTTTGTTTTCTATAGGGCGCATGGCGCGGTTTAGTCAGGCAGGTTTCACTAGACCTAGAAATATCGTTAGGAAGCTGGCTGCCAGCGGTCGGGAAAATATCTGCCAGGGGCTGTTCCCAAGCTTGTTGTAAAGCTGCCAGATCTAAGCGTTGCCCGTTAATGGAACTATCTGACCAGCTACCGGTGTATCCCAACAGCGGTAAGTCCAAATGCTGATCGGTTTCGAGCAGGAAACTGCCATAGCGGGAAGCAAATAGATCTTCTTCAGTATCGATGCTGAACCCGATCCGGTTTCCGAAAGCCATTTTTGGTAGCGCCTCTGCGATCCCTCCATATCCGAGGGCATATGCCGAGAGGGGATTAATCGCTTGCAACTTATCAAGGGCGGCTTGGAAAGATTCCAGGTCTACTGCCCCCAGTTCATCGGTCTGCACTGGCAGCAGGTAGAGACGGTGATTACGAGCTTTAAATTCCGGGGTGCGCAGTTTATCCGCTTCCTGCATACCGATCGCAAAACTAACCAAAGTAGGCGGCACATGCATGTCTTCGAAAGTGCCGGACATGGAATCTTTGCCCCCGATGGAGGCCAGGTGGAAGTGGCGCAAAACGCGGTTAGCTCCTAGCAGGGCTTCCACCACGGTTCCCCACTTCTCGGGGTCTTCGCTCAGGCGCTGGAAATATTCTTGGAAAGTGAAATACAAGTCGTGGTAATCCACCCCGGCTGCGGCCAGGCGCGACATGGATTGCACTACGGAAACGATGGCGCTGTGATAGGGGCTAAGTTCGGCTAGCGAAGGTTCAAAACCGTAGGCCGCGACTGAGGCTACCTCGGCCTGTCCGTCCTCTAGAGATACCAGCTGCGCGCTCACCTGCGAGGGGGTGCGCTGGAATTTACCGCCATAGGGCAAAGTTAACGTGGTGGCACCAATCGAGGAATCGAAGATTTCGTTGAGTCCGCGCTGGGAACAAATATTTAAATCTGCCAGGTTATTTTGCAGTTTTTCCTGTAGGTTCGCCCCGGATACGCTGCGCCGGGTAGATATTTCCCCGCTAGATGCGGCTTTAAACTTAGCTTGGGAACGCACCCCGTTGGTATCGAGGAAGTCCCGGGAAATATCTACAATAGTTTCTCCCAGGTAATGCATCACCAGGCGCCGCTCTGCAGTCACGGTGGCCACGTGGGTTACTTCTACGTCCTCACTGGCGCAAGCATCATAGAAAAACTGCAGGTCTGTAGGGTCGATGCAGACTGCCATTCGCTCTTGAGATTCCGAGATCGCTAACTCGGTACCATTTAACCCCTGGTATTTGACCGGTACCCGGTCGAGTTCTATTTCCAAGCCGGGAGCCAGTTCTCCGATCGCAACGGAGACTCCTCCCGCCCCAAAGTCATTACATTTCTTAATCCGCTTGGCGACCTCGCCTCTGCGGAAGAGCCGCTGAATCTTGCGTTCAATAATCGGGTTACCTTTTTGTACCTCTGCCCCACAGGTTTGGGAGGAGTCTCGAGTGTGGGTTTTTGAGGATCCGGTAGCTCCCCCAATCCCGTCACGTCCGGTGCGTCCTCCGATTAGCAAAATCAAGTCGCCGGGGGCAGGTTCTTCGCGAATAATGTTCTCTGCGGGAGCTGCTCCTACTACAAAGCCGAGTTCGAGGCGTTTTGCCCGATAACCGGGGTGATATATTTCCTTAACATAGTTGGTGGCCAGCCCAATCTGGTTACCGTAAGAGGAATATCCGGCAGCTGCTCGCTGGGTGATTTCCTTACTGGATAGTTTACCTTCGATGGGGTCTGCTATCCGGGGATCGGCACTGCCGGAAATACGCATTGCCTGGTAAACAAAGGTACGTCCCGATAAGGGGTCACGTATAGCGCCCCCAATACAAGTAGAAGCCCCACCGAACGGTTCGATCTCGGTGGGGTGATTGTGGGTTTCGTTCTTGAACTGCAGGATGTACCGCTCTCCGCCCACAGTTACATATACCGAACAGGCGTTAATCTCGTTGGAGACTTCCTGGTTCTTTACCTTTTCCCGTTTAGCCGCCAAGGTGGCCAAATCCATCAAGGTAATCGGTTTTTCACTATTGCGTTCCTCTAGGTAGCGATCCCATTCTTCCTGCAGGCGATCCGCGTAAGGACCGCTAAAAGCGGCATCGGTGAGCTCAGTTTCAAACGTGGTGTGGCGACAATGGTCTGACCAGTAGGTATCGATTACTTTAATTTCAGTTTCGGTAGGTAGACGCCCGATACTGTCGAAATAGCCTTTGATGAACAGCAAGTCTGCTTTGGTCATCGCCAAAGCAGCATTTTCATAGTAGTCTTCGGTGATTTCAATACTGGGAGGCAATTGCCGATTAGGAACGTAAGTTTCGTTTTCCAGCACCGACATATCTTTAAGCCGCATCTCGATGGGATTGAATTCAACCTTGCCGGTATGCCCGTATCCGCATTTGACAGTAGCTTCATAGCCTTGCAACTGTAGACATTTTTCCGCGGCATCGGCACGCTGGTCGAATTGTCCCGGTAGGTATTCGAGGACGTAGTAGTCATCGATATCAATCTCGTCAAGCACCAGATCCTGGTTGATCTCAGCGAATACGGTGTACTTGGCTTTTTCCAGTGCAGCCGCGTCAAGACCAAAAATGTCATAGACATTGAACTGGGTAGTATCGTTCTTTTTCCTTACGAAAATCCGCTTATTCAAAGTCTTCCCTTATATGAAATAGCTGCCCGGTATGAAATTTTGCGCGCGGTATCGGGAAGTCGTCTGAATTCTCACCCACTACCCAACCGCATCCCCCTGACCTCTGGTAAAACCTGCTGCCCGGGGAGCCTGTTAGTTGCTTGCCCGGGACTTATGGAAACAAGCCCGCAGGAACCAACTACCCTTTTAGCCTACCAGGGGCAGCGCCTGGCGTACTAATCAGCTACTAGAAACCAACAAGCAATTTGTGTCAGCTTTTCTCGATTTTCTTAGTGCCGAGGAAGTACTTGGGCTTGGTGGGACTGCTTTCACATGAACGAGAATCAGGATAAAGGGTTGTGAACTTGGATCTGCTAGTCAGTTTCGCTAGCAGAGGTACTAAAGTAAAAAATATGTTAGTTGCATTTTCTATTACTCCTTCCGCCTCTGACGCTGAGGGCGGAGTTCATGACGCAGTTGCTGCCGCGGTAAAAGTTATTCGGGATTCGGGACTACCTAACCGTACGGATTCCATGTTCACCACTATTGAGGGCGAGTGGGATGAATGTATGCAGGTAATAAAGGACGCCTGTGAAGCGGTATCGCGTTTTGCTCCGCGGGTGTCTTTAGTGCTAAAAGCGGATATTCGTCCTGGCCGCAGCAGTGAAATGACCGCGAAACTAACCCGTTTAGATGCCGCGCTCAATAAGTTACAGTCCTAGAGTAAGCTGCTTAAAAATCTGGGTTAAAGCCTAATATCTGTTAGTAAAAAATCTGGTGGCGCCGCCCCGATTTCGGGGCGGCGCCACCAGATTTTATTTACTAACGCTCACGCAGTAAGTAACCAAAGTTAGCTACCTACTGAAGTCGTCTACTAGATAAATAAGCTATTTACCTAACTGTACGGTCCATTCGGGAGGAACGTCCTTGCCGGATTCCTCGTCCTTTTCCGCCTGAGCGAAAGTCTCTTGTACGATTCCCTTCGCATGGTGGGAAGGCGAATAAACTGCATAAACCTTCATCGGTTCATCACCGATGTTAATAATGTCGTGCCATTTGCCGGCCGGTACCATTACCGCCCAGCCATCGCCGACTTCTTGTTCAAAGGTGAGGTTATCTTCCGCATCCCCCATTACCACTTTGCCTTTACCAGCATCTAGGCGCAGGAACTGATCGTTGTCAGGGTGTACTTCCAGGCCGATGGATTCACCTACCGGGATAGACATCAGGGTTACCTGCAGGTATTTCCCGGTCCAGGCGGTGGTACGGTAGTTGGTATTTTCTTTGGTCTCGGTTTCCAAATCGAAGCTATAGGGCTCCGGTCCATTGTCATGAACTGCCATGAGTATTTTCCTTTCAACAGCCTTTCAGATCGTTCTCTTCCATGCTATCCAGGCTGAAACCAGGTCGCAGCACTTCCCGGGGAATATCGCTACCAGCGTTGAAACCGATTTTGTTCATTTTGAGAATATCAAGAGGCTGGTCAGTGTCTATGGTCTGATTTATTTAGTTTTCATTTTGCTGCTGATAGTGCTTGCTAGAGCGGGTTTATGCCGAATTTTTCCCCTGACGAAGATAGTAATGCTGGCGGCATCCCGGATCCTCTAATGGTTATCCTGCGGGAAAGATAACCGTCTTTGAACCAAACCCCTCTTCGGGCAACATGGACAAAATCCAAACACAAACAACGATTACGGGACACGAAATCACAGATTTTAATAGCAGTTATTAGCAGCAGCTCAGTTCTATTTTCAGCAAAGTAATAGTCGCTTTTTCTAGTCAGCGACTCTGCCTGTAAACTTTGCTGCGATGGGCGACCTCAAAGGCTAGTACTATCAACTCATCATCTTTTATTTCGCACAAAACCCGGTAGTTTCCTATTCGATAGCGCCAGGAACCCGCAAGGTTAGCACTAAGTGCTTTTCCTTTTTCTCTCGGATTCTCACATTGGGAAATATTTTTCCGCAGCCAGGAGGTAATCAGTTTCGCAGTTGGTTTATCTAACTTGGAGAGTTGTTTGACTGCATGGGGTGAAATCACCAATTTCCAACTCACAATCCCAGCATCTCTTCCACTTGATCTAGGTCGTAGCTAACTGGATTGGCATCATATTCCGCCTTAGCCTTTTGGTAGGCGGCAACATCTATTTCATTTTCAATCTGTTCCAATACGCACTGCCGCATGAATTGGGAAGTGTTCATTCCGATTATTTGTGCGTAATCAGCTATCAAAGATTTTTCCGCCTGGCTTAACCGCACAGTCATAGTAGCTTCTAACATCGACACCCTCCTTCGTATTACATTGTAACTCGAAGGAGAGTATCAACGCTATAGCTTTTTCGGATTACGGAACGTAGAGGGAGCCACTCCCCCAGTCAATCTTTTACAGACGTTGCTATTTGCTAGTTTTCGGCAAAACACCCAACTCCTTATACGCAGTGATAGCTGGGTAAACAGGCAGGTACTTGATTTCAATATTATCTCTGGGAAGGTAGTCCTCTTTTTTCTATTGAGGACGGTTTGGGCTTGTTAGAGTGGTGATATGTCGAAGTTTTCCCCTGATGAAGATAGTAATGCTGGCGGCACCCCCGGATCCCCGAATGGATTTCCTTCAACACCCCCACCAGCCCCTCCGGTTTACCCAATTCAACCAACATATGCTACTTCTCCCGGACAGCCGGTACCTCCTGCATACCATGTCTCGCAGACGACACCTCCTACCTATCCTGGGCAACCGGTACCTCCTTACTATCCGGGGCAGCCGGCTCCTGGTGGAAAAGCTAAATCGCGACAGGCTTTAATAGTCTCCTTGTGTGTATTGCTAGTGCTTGCGGTTTGTGCTTTAGGGATTACCCTATACAAGTTATTTAGCAGTGATGATTCTTTGGAGGTGGGGGTCAAACCAGCTTGGGATAAACCGTCAAAAGTAGTGATAGAAATAAAAAAGAACCCAGGCAAGCATATACGCTGTACGAACCGGAAAAAGACAAGCTGCTGTTGCTGCAACCATTCAAAGATGGCAGTGGTGTAGGACAATTCCTAGACCCTAAGTCTGGAGCTAAAATCGGTAACCTCATAGCCTTACCAAAATGCGATAGCTCCCTTCAGCAGCCCTACTTGACGGCAAGCGGGAAAATCGCATGCGTCACCAAAGACACCATAAAAACCAACCAAAACCAGAAATACCACTTCAAAGAACAAATTTACGCCGATAAGCACCTGATAGTTGGAGCTAGCCCTTCGGCCACTAACGCTAGGCAGATCGTTGCCTATAACCCGGAAACCAGCAAACTATTGTGGGTGCAAAACTTGGAAAAGCCCGCTGCAGTCACCTGTGACGGCAAAGGAATCTATACCACCAGTATCGCTCAAGATTCCCCCTCACAGCCCACCCAAAGCTCGCAGAATACTACCGAAAACGCAGAATCTGCAGAAACTAATCCTCCCACCCCAAAGGAAGCCTCCGAGCTAGAAGTTATGACCTTGATCGGCAGTTCTAAGGCGCAACCTCACCCTGAAAAAGAGTTAAACCCTAGTGAGAGCAAACCAAGTGAACCACCGGTAGCCAAAGACGCCATCAAAAACATTGACTTCGCCAACGCCTATCTACCCACTTTGGGACTTGATGGCTGTTCAGACCAATATTTCTGGAGCAAAAATGATGGCACTCCTATATCGAGAAAAATGCCAGGAGAAACCACCCCCTGCTGGGCAACCATGCAAAACGGGAAATCAATCGAGAAAGTCACTACTCCCTGGGATGAAGGGACACAGCTTCCTGCACTCAAGCTTTCAGAAAACGAAGGGAATAGCTCAAGCTTTTTTGATTCCGGAAGCTTTGCCGCGGACACCAGCAAGCGCTATAACGTGGCATATGGAGATGTAAACGGTGATGGCTACCTCGATGCGCTGCTAATAGCCAATGATTTAGAAGCAGTCAGTTGCCAGTTGGCGATTTTTGATCCCAGCGACCCCAAGCACCCCTATATTTCGATAATTGGGGGCACTCAAGAACCGAATACCGTAAGGATCGAAAACCCGGGAAAAATTACTATTTTCTATCCAGCATCTATGTCGCCTTCAGGAACTGAGCAGACCATAGCGGAAATATCGATTACCGGCAATGAAATTACCGGTTACAAAAAATTCTCCTAATGGCCGGGTAGTATCGGAGGTTTCCTTGAGATATTTACTGGGCTCAGGTAGCCCCGACTTGATAGCAGAAATGTCAATTAAAGGGTTTAAAATCAGCGACTATCACGATTCTTACTCTTCGCTATAGAGCAGGCAGGTCTGCCAGACCCTGGCAGAATTGCAAAGTGTCGCGGAATCGCTATTCACCGCTCCGAAGTGGGTAGCTGAGGCGATGCCAGGCTAATGGGGACATTTTCGGGCTCCGAGTAGCTTTTAGTGAAAAATCGGGGTTTCCGCCAGTTAAGTTCAAGCGGAAACCCCGATTTAATAATCCTGATGCCCTAGTTCCGTCTAAGGACGCACCCGATCAGGCACTACTGATTGAACAGTCCCTTGAGATCTTCCAGCTGGTCTACTTGCTGTTGCACTGTATCTTCTATCGCAGCTTTCGCGCTGGAGTGGACGGCATAGGTCGCGGTAGGAACCGCAAGTGCCCCAATTACGAGGGAAACGCAAATTGTCCAGATGATATAGAAAACGGTATGCCGCATCTCCGGGCTTTTATCTTGCGGGTACAGTTCTTTTAAGCCTCCGAAGATCAATAGCTCCATAATCAAGAAGGCGGCCGATAACAGTACTTGGAGGATCACTATCAATATCAGTGGCAAAACCGGAATCGGTAGCAGGGAAATCAAGAATATTAGCGCCAGCGCGAACGAGGGCATGACCAGCCCCGTTGCCACTATGGAAGCTACTTGAGTGAAGGTGATGCTACTTTGCTTGGTGCGAGCGGCAGCTAATGCTAATGCCGCCCGCAGAATAACGGCCGCAAATGCCACCAGAGTGAATACGAAGAAGCAAAGGAACCAATACCCGAAATATAAAATGCGGGCTAAGTAACATTTTGTGTGTCTTTTGCCGGGCGTGTTGGGGTGGTTTAGTGT
>OBWS01000068.1_pt1 | contig 67638 bp, 56 predicted proteins | sample 1495291 | NCBI WGS metagenome assembly OBWS01 (sample SAMEA2580090, study PRJEB22360) | human gut metagenome | biome: human gut; feature: human-associated habitat; material: faeces | place: Denmark | collected 2008/2010 | reverse complement strand
GGCTGCATAGGATGAATTTGGGCGCGTGGGGGCGGGAGCCGAGCGGCTCGGGCAACTCGGTTTCGATATCGGTCAAGTAGAAATCGAAAGTGACGAGGACGGGGACTTCTTAAGTTTTGCTCCCCGGGTAGTCGAGGCAGGTCATTTCCAGCGGCGAGTAAAAGATCTAACCGGTCTGGAAGTTCAAGAAGAACAAGCCAAACGGATCTACACCGATATTGTGACCTATCAACGCCGCAAGAAAATGGAGAAAATTCCTCTGCGTCTGGTGGCGACCACTTGGCTAGAACGGGTTTACCTGCCCACTATTAGCGCGATTCCCGATGATTTACGCGCAAAGCTAGAGCCTGCCCAGATTTTCCACGAAGTATTGGAACATCGCTGGTTTATGTCGGAAAAAGCGGGCCATCATATCCACACCCGCAAAGCAGTTAAAGATTATATCCGCACCCAGTTGGCGGTTCGCCCTGACGAACAGGTGGTGCTACCGATGCCGTTGACGGCGACAGCAGATGCTATAGACTATCTGGATCTAAAAGAGCTGTAACCACTTTTCCCGTACACACCGGGCATTAGTACTTAATTAATCGAGCCACCCGGCCCGTAGCCAATCTCCACCAGTAACAGCTATCTACGTTATTTGCTTATTTGCGTCCGTGGCGGCGTCCCACCACCACTAATCCTCCCTGCGGCAAGAGGCGATCCGGAGACATAGCTTCGGATACCGCCGAGAGGGAAATCGTGAATACTACCGGTTGGCGACTGGTGAGCTCAATACGCCCCCCATCGGCTTCTATCAGATCTTTCGCGAGCGCCAGCCCGATACCGCTGGAGCCATGACCGCTAACCCCACGCCGGAAAATATGGGGAGCTATTTCTTCGCTCACGCCCTCGCCCTCGTCAGTAACCTCCACAAATATGGAGCGACTAGAGACCCCTTTACGAGTAGAAACCGTGACCGTACCTGCCCCATACTTCAAAGAGTTCTCCACTAAAGTGGCGATTGCCTGCGATAACGAAGAGGGAGTGGCTAGGGGTAAACGATCAGTTACCGGGTTGTCGAAAACAATCTCGCGGCCTACCGCTGCAAATTGGGATGCCCATTCATTCTTTTGTTGACGGAAAATATCCTCTATCTTTACCGCTTGGGTATTTCCATGATTGGCTTGCGCGGCGCGCTTCTTTAAGTCCTCTACCACTTGGGTAATTCGTTCTACCTGTTCCAGGCAGGCTTCGGTTTCGCTACGTACTTCCTGATCATCGGTAAGGTATTCGATTTCTTCAATCCGCATGGACAGGGCAGTAAGGGGGGTGCGCAGCTGGTGGGTAACATCGGAAGCGAATTGGCGTTCCTTGGCGATCCGGCCAATAATCCGTTCCCCAGAGCGCGATAGTTCCTCGCTAACCAGGTCTATTTCTTCGATTCCGGTAGGTTGGATGTGGGCTTGGACTGCTCCTGACCCGATTTGCTCAGCCTGGGCTGAAAGATAGATAAGTGGAGCCGCCAAGCGTCGGGAACCGCGGAAAGCAAAGCCAGTACCCGCACCTAGCGCTACTGCCCCGCATATCAATACCGCACAGACCGCCCCCACCGCTGACCAAATCACTGGCAAAGCCGAGGAATGCAAAGACACATACAGGCCGCCGGCGCTGCGGGCATGGGAATACAGCTGCCAGTTAGCATCTACCGAACCCGAGTGATAAATCCGTCTTTCCCGTTGATCAATACTGATTTCTGACTCGGGTGCATAAACCCGCTGCCAGTTGGAAACCGCTTGCCGGGTATGTCCCAGATCGCGGGTACCGATCTGATCCAAGTAACGGGAAAGATTAACCGTGAGTTGATCTTGACTAGACTGGTTAGACTGCCACACATAAGAGGGCGCCAAAATCGCCAGCGGCAACCCCAGCAGGGTCAGAGAAACCAGGACCGACTGGAAAACCATTAACAGCGCACGCCGGCGCATGGCAGGTTACTTTCGTTCAGTCTCGAACCGGAAGCCCATTCCCCGCACCGTCGAAATGTAATAGGGGTAGGTGGCGTCATCTCCCAGTTTACGGCGCAGCCAGGAAATATGCATATCTAGGGTCTTGGTAGATCCAGCCGGATCCGAACCCCAAACTTCCTGCATAATTACCTGACGTGGCACTACGTTCCCGGCTTCTTTAATCAAGATCCGCAACAGGTCGAACTCTTTAGCGGTTAACTGCAGCTCCCGCCCATCTTGGAACGCGCGGTGAGCCGAAACATCGATCTTAATATCCTGTGCCTCTAGCGCATCATCTTGGAAGTCGCTGCCTGCCCGACGTAACAGAGCACGTACTCTGGCTAGCAGCTCCGCCAAACGGAACGGCTTGGTTACGTAATCGTCAGCACCGGCATCTAAGCCCACCACCATGTCGACTTCGTCAGCGCGGGCAGTCAGCACCAAGATCGGCACCGATGACCCTTGGGAGCGAATCTCCCGAGCCACATCTAAACCATCAATATCAGGCAAACCTAGGTCTAAAACCACCAGATCGGCTCCTAAAATATCACCGAGAGCTCCCCGACCGGTACCGTGGGCGCGTACTTCGTAGCCTTCGCGACCGAGAGCCCGTGCCAAGGGTTCGGAGATTGCCGGGTCATCTTCAACAAGTAAAACTGTAGTCATATTCCCATGCTAATCTAAAAAAAACTTTGTCGCCACTACAGCGAACTGAAAATAGCTTTACTATTTTTTTACTGCCGGAGAAGCTATCTCCAAGGTACTACTACGAAGCAAGGGCTGTTCGCCCCGTTTGCCTTCTCTGCGCGTAAGCAGCCATCCTTCTACCTCACCTAACCCCTGCAGTTCTTGAGTTGTAGCTGGCCTAACCGCGAAGTACCCTTTCTTATCACTGGCTTGGAGCTGCTTGGCGGAATCAGCATCCATCAAGATTTGCCCCCGCGGCGCGATATCTACCAAACGCGAAGCCAAGTTAACCGGGGGGCCGAAAATATCACCAGAACGAGAAACCACCCGTCCATGAACTAAAGACGCGCGCACTGGCAGGATTTCCGGCCGAGAATTTAAGAACTCTACGATGGCACACACAATATCCGCAGCTACTAGCAGTTCGTCTGCAACATATAAGACTGCATCCCCCAGAGTTTTCACCACTCGCCCTCCGCGAGTAGTAACGACATCCCGACAGGCCATCTCAAAACTTTGCACCAGATCGGCCAAAGCGGCTCCGCTCATCGTGGAAGAGCGGCGCGTAAATGCCACCATGTCCACAAACCCCATACAACGATCCAAAGGATAGGAATCGATGGCGTCTGCTTTACCTTCCCGCGTTTCCACTTCCCGGTTAGTATTCAGCAGCAGATACGCCATTTGTCGGCGCCAAGCGTATCCCAGTTGCGATTGCAATAGATCGACATATTCGTCGATTTTGTCTAAGACCAGCAAACGGGCGGAGGTGTCATCCAGGTTCATGCGTTCTTGAAAATCCGTTACAATCGCCTCTAGCTGCCATAACACCAGGCGATCGGCCATATAGGATTGCGCGCGCAGCAAGGAGGTCACTGTACCGCGTCCCAGGGTACCCTCACCAAATTCTTGCCGCCATTCCATGATTGCCTGCGCGTCTTGCTCAGTAAACATGTAGGTATCGGGATCAGCTTTCGGGAATCCACAAGACGTCCAAAAGTGGTCGATTTCTACAACACTAACCCCTAGCTGCTGCGCCATTTCCCGCATAGTCATAGTGGGCGCACCCCCGATAAGTTTCCACACCGGACGCATCACGGTGTTGCGCGCTATCTGGGCTGCAGACAAGGATTCACTCACCCTTCAACCTTAAGGTGAACGACCTCACTTTTTCCAGCAGAGCCGGCAATCTTTGCATATTAAGCGGAAATTTTTCCCGGTATTAACTCTGAAAGTTCCGCTCTTGCCATCTTCTTCTCAAATTTTGGGTTTTTGTCTGAGCGCTACTTCCATACAACACGTTTCCCCGCCCTCTGCGGCCTCCCGGCCTCGTCTCCTAAAATAGTCGCTATGACCGATCGACTTGTTTTAGCCTCCGCTTCCCCGGCTCGCCTTAAAGTATTAACCCAGGCGGGTATTCCCCCACTTGCCTGGCCTGCCAATATTGACGAGGACGCGGTGAGAGCCGAACTAAACACCACCGATCCAGCGCAGGTAGTTACCGCTCTTGCCCAAGCGAAAGCCCGTCATATCGGTCAGTTATTAACTAGTCCCGATCGCTTATACCCTGGGGACTTCTCTCAAGGCGTTAAGGTCCGCGAAGAGTTGGAAAGCATTCCAGCAGGTGAACGTCTAGTGGTTGTAGGCTGCGATTCCATGCTGCTACTGAACGGCAAGTTACGGGGAAAGCCACACAGCTTTGAACGGGCTCTGATGCAGATTCATGAACTTTCAGGAGCTAGTCCCACTTTATTCACCGGCCACTGCGCCCTCGCCTTAAAGCGTTCTACTACCGGTTTTACCTGGGAAAACGAAGTCGCGGATCATTCACAAGCCACCTTATATTTCAGTGAGATCACCGCAGAAGAATCCCGCGCTTACGCCAAAACCAAAGAACCACTAGAAGTTGCCGGAGGCTTTACCATCGATGGTTTAGGCGGGGCATTTATTGAATCAATTAAGGGCGATCCCCACGGAATTATTGGCATTTCTTTACCATTAGTGCGCAAACTATTAAATGAACTTGGCTTTTTTTGGCCAAACTTATGGAAGGTCTTACCAAACGAATCCTGAGCGGATAAGGTGGAGTTATGAGTGAAAGAAAAGCACGCGGGGTAGGCCTCGCAACCGTCAGCGAAACTGGTCAAACCCTGGATGTTTGGTATCCTCGCCCCTACCTAGGTGACCAAGCCAACAAATCAGATGCCGAGCTAATCGAAAAACTAAGCCAGATTGAAGGACGCGATGATGGGCGCGGGGTTAACCGTACCGCTACCGTGGTAACGATCGATCTGGACGAATCTGCCCGCTCTACCGCCGATGCTTACTTGCGTTTACATCTACTTTCCCACCGGCTAGTAAAACCGAACACCATTAACCTAGATGGCATTTTTGCTCGTCTACCTACTGTTGCTTGGACAACCGAAGGCCCTTGTGCGGTCGAGGATTTTGAAAACACCCGTATGCGAATGCGTTTAAGCTTTGGCCACCCAATTCACCTACTTAGCGTAGATAAATTCCCTCCGATGGTTAACTACATTATTCCCTCCGGGGTACGCATCGCCGATGGCGCAAAAGTGCGTCTCGGCGCCTATTTAGCACCGGGTACCACCGTGATGCATGCGGCTTTCGTTAACTTTAATGCCGGCACCCTGGGGGCTTGCCTGATTGAGGGGCGAGTAGCACAAGGAGTGGTTATCGACGACGGCTCCGATATCGGAGGAGGCGCCTCCACCGCAACCACGGTTTCCAGCCAGACAGGCAAACAGATTTCACTAGGCAAACGCTGCCTACTGGGCGCAAACTCGGGGCTAGGAATCGCGCTGGGTGATGACTGCGTGGTGGAAGCCGGATTGAATTTGACTGCCGGCACCAAAGTGTCAGTTCTCCCGCACGCCGGGGTAGCCCCCACTGCGGAAGGGTATTTCGCGGAGCCAGTAGTAGTTGCCGCGTCGGAACTCTCGGGAGTTTCCGACGTCATCTTTAGGCGGAATTCCCAATCTGGTCGCGTAGAGGCACTGCCGCGGGCTGGTAAAGAAATCAAACTCCCCGCCACCTCCCGCATCAACCCGTAACCTTTACGCACGCCGGGTGAAGCGCGGGGATAGGTTTATCCCCCGTCCCTGGGGTCGCAGCGTGTCGCTAGCGCGGGGGAGAAGTTTTTCCTCCGGTACGGTTCGAGCCGCAAAAGCACTCGGGGGACCCCAGTGAGCCTTGCTTCGCTCGGCTCAAGCCCCCTCTCGCATCTTTTACGGCTCGAACCTTGTGCGCGGGGGATTAGTTTTATCCGAGCAGGCTAGGTGGGCGCAAAACTTGGAAAACGCCGCTACGTTTTCCAAGTTTTTGGGCAGGAGGAAAAACTAATCCCCCGCGCTGGGTACGCTATTGATTCTGCTTACGAGAATTACGACTGATGGCGCCAAGCGGCGGAGCGCTGACTGGCTACCCAGGCAGCGACCTGCGTGCGGCGCTGCAACCCCATTTTGGCCAGCAGCGAAGTGATATGGTTCTTCACGGTCTTTTCCGCCACCCCGAGCTTTTCCCCGATTTCCCGGTTAGAAAGTCCATCCCCGATTAGGTTTAGTACTTTGCGTTCTGCCGGGGTGAGATTGGCGGTGGGGTCTTCATTCCCGGCGCGGCGGCGGGTCACGGTGCGATCATCTAGCAGTACTCGCCCTCCGACTACTGCCCGGATAACATCGGTAATTTCAGCGCCGCGCACAGTTTTTAGCACATAGGCTTTTGCCCCGGCCTGCAGGGATTCTGCTAATGCATCGTCATCATCAAAACTGGTGAGCACAATTGCCAGGGAATCTGGTGACACTTCCCGCAATTGTTTCATAACGTCAATGCCGGTACCATCGGGCATTTGCAAATCTACCAGCACTACATCTGGACAAACCAGTTCGGCGCGGCGTACCGCATCTTCTACGGTTCCCGCTTCGGCCACTACCTCCATGCCGGCAGTTCGATCTACGATTTCGGCAATCCCCCGACGCACAATCTCGTGGTCATCAATGATCATTACCCGCGTGGGTTTTTCTACTGTCTGCGATTGCTGGATCTTCACCCTTTGATTCTACCTAATCCTCTCAGCAGGCAAATAACCTTTCCACAAAGTTGCACCTAGTGAGGTAGAGAAAGCTCCAAACACTCAAGTGGTTCCGGGTAACGGTGGCATTTATATTTACCAAACCCAGATGACAAGCTCCAGGGGTCCGGTTAATCCTGTAGCGGCTGACATTTCGGACAGTAGGTGGCGTTACGTCCTGATTGTTGCAGTTTCTCCAAAGTGGTGCCACAGGTTTTACAGGGCTGACCGCCGCGTCCATAAACCTTTAGTTCCTGCTCGAAATACCCGGGGTTTCCGCTGGTGTCCACGTACAGTTCATCAAAAGAGGTTCCGCCGTGTTTGATTGCGGTTTTCATGATTTCCCCGGCGCATTTAAACAGTTCCTGGATTTGCTTTTCTGAAAGAGAGTCTGCTCTCTGTCCCGGGTTTACCCCGGAAGCAAACAGGGTTTCGTCGGCGTAAATATTGCCGATCCCGGAAACTAACTTTTGATCCAAAAGGGAGTGTTTAATGGAACTCTTGCGTTTACGCACTGTGGTGGAAACTTTTTCTAAATCAACATGAGGATCGAGGGCATCGCGGGCCACATTCAGTTCCACATTGCGGGGAACTAGGTGGTGCTTTGCCCCCAGGCCTCCCGGTTTCTCATCTCTGGTTTCTACCAGTGGTTCTACTACCATACGTCCGAAAGTGCGTTGATCAACAAAGTTGACGGTTCTGTCGTCTTCCATAGTTAATCGCACCCGCAGATGTCCTTGATTTTTATGGGACAGCTCTATTTGCGGTTGGTTAATCAGCAATTGCCCGGACATTCCCAAATGAATCACTAGCGAATACAGGGTTTGTTTACCTTCTTGGTTTTCTCCCAGCAACCACAAAAACTTACCGCGCCGTACCGCAGCGGTAATGGTCCAGCCCTCTAGAGCAGCACAAAATCGTTTAATGTCCTGTCCCCGCAAAGAGCCAGGGAATAACACTTCGACCTGTTTTATCTTGGCACCCAGCAGCTGCGATTCTAAGCCGCGCCGCACAACCTCAACTTCTGGCAATTCTGGCATGTTTCAGTTCCCCTCAAAACCTCATGTAACCATCTAAATCTGACTGGCAAACGTTTTAAAACCCTAGGGGGGTAGTCACCCCGTGTTCTTCGCGTAGGGTCATAACCGCCTGGCGGGCGGCCTCATGTTCCGCCACTTTTTTCGAGCGTCCCTTACCGGATCCCAGTACCCGATCCCCGATTAGGGCTTGGGCAGTAAAGCGTCGATCATGATCAGGACCGGTGCCTTCTACCGAGAATTCAACAGTCCGTACCCCCAGCTGACCAGTAAGTTCTTGTAAGGTAGTCTTCCAGTCCATTACTGCTCCCCGCTCTAGGGCGTGATCCAGTAAATCCTGCAACAGGTTTTCAACTACTTTGCGAGTGGCTTCTAGTCCGTGACACAGGTAGGTTGCTCCAATCATTGCTTCTACCGTGTCGGAAAGGATCGAGTCTTTTTCTCGCCCTTTGGTTTTTTCTTCTCCGCGCCCTAGTAGTATGAATTCTCCCAGATTAATATCGCGGGCAACCCGAGCTAAAGCGGGCTGCGAAACCGTGGCCGATCGCATTTTTGCGAGATGCCCCTCTGGGTGAGAGGGATAGGTCTTATACAGCCGTTCCGTCACTATCAGCTGTAAAACCGCATCTCCTAAAAATTCTAGGCGCTCATTATTGGGAAGATTATCTTGTTCGTGTGCAAAAGAACGATGAGTAAGCGCCAATACCACCATCTCGGGGTCTAACTCGATCCCCCACCTGGTTAGCAGCTCCGCTAGATCTTGCGAACCGCGACTCATTCGTCCTTTTTCTCCTGTTCCTCAAATAGGTTAGTTAACACTGACCAGCGCGGATCAATCTTTTCGTGGTGATGATCCGCACCCGCATTCGCTAGCATGATTCCACATTCGGGGCAAAGCCCGGGACAATCGGGAGCACAGAGCACCGAATAGGGAATCTGTGGAACGAGGGCGTCTATCAAAAGTGGTTCGAGATCCAATCGTGAATCTGGCTGCACCTGATAGGCCTCGTCCACGTCAGCATACACGATTGAGTCCTCACTCACCTCATTTAGCAGGTGCGCGAGTTCCTCGGGATAGTAGTAGACGCGACTCAAGGAAAAATCAAGGGTTTTTTCCACTGCTTTCAGACAACGCACGCACGCCCCTTCAGCGCGGGCTGTTCCGCTAACGCTCAGGGATACTCCCTCGGAAATTGCTACCGCTAGCAGCTGTAAATCTAGGGACTGTCCCGCCGGAACCGCCATATCTTCGGTTCCGATAGCGGTAGGTAAAGTTACCTGCAGCTGCCAGGTTTTACTATCCCCCTCGCCAGTTCCTAATCCAGTTAGCTCCAGCGGGATCTCGGCCTTCTTTACTTGCTTCATGCCCCTTACCTTAAGGGGTATTCAGCTTCGGCGCTAGCAAGCCCAACCTCAGTTATTAGAACTGGGGGCGCTCCTGACGCGAAAACTGGGCGCGGCCGCTGCGAGTTTGCTCCGCGATTGCCCCCAGCAGTTCCTCTAATTGGGAAAGTGCCTGGTTAACGTACTGGTCAGACTGATCCATAAAGTCTTTGGCTTCCGCGCGCGCAGTGTCGGTCATCTGCTGTGCTGCTTGTTTCGCCTCGCGGTAAACATTGTCCTGCGAAACCAACTGATCCGCGCGGGCTCGTGCCTCCTGCAAGATCTGAGCCGCCTGCTCATTGGCTTGGGCAACGGTTTCTTCCGCCTGGGCGCTGGCGTGGGCGATTGCCGATTCTGCCTGCCGGTCAGCGTCATCGATAGTTTCCTGCGCCGTAGCATTAGCTTGCGCGATAGTTTCTTCCGCGTTCTGGTTCGCTTCGGTAGTTACTCGCTCCGCTTCCGCGCGCGCATCCGAGATGGTTTGCTCGGCCTCTTCATCGGCGGCATCCAGCACTTTATTAGCATCGGCCACAATCCGATCCGCATTAACCAGGTCAGCCGGTAGCGCTGCACGCGCATTATCGAGCAGCTCTACCCCTTCGGCCTGGTTAATCATGACTGACGCAGAAAAGGGAACGCTGCGTCCGGCCTCAATCATCTCGCTCAGACGGTCAAGGACTGCGATAACGTCTGACGGTGCGTACTGCGGTTCTTCCTGGGGTTCCATATTCTTCCTTCCTGTTTTAGGCTGGCGGGTTGTCGGATTCACGGGTAGGGTTTTCATTTCCCGAGGACGCATCGAGTTCTTGTTGCAGCGCCTGGGCTACTTCGGGGGGAACAAATCCGGAGACGTCTCCTCCGTAGGCAGCTATTTCTTTAACTACCGAGGACGAGATCAAAGCATTTTCGGGGGAAGTGGGAATCAAAATAGTGTCAATGCCGGAAAGCTGCCGGTTAGCGAAAGCCTGGGTCATTTCGCTGTCAGTGTCTTTAGAGTTACGAATCCCTTTTACCAGCGCTGCTGCCTGATAGCGGGTTGCGAGGTCACAAGCTAGCCCCTCCCAGATAACGACTTGCACATTCGCTAGGTCTGCGGTGGCTTGAACGATAAATTCTTCGCGTTTGCTGGCCGGGAATAGATAGGTTTTCTTGGAGTTTTTCGCTACCGCCACGATCACGCGATCAAAAATATGGGCTGCGCGGCTAATTACGTCCAGATGCCCATAGGTAAGGGGATCGTAGGATCCGACGCAGACAACAGTACTCATAGCTACCAAAATACCGGTAAGCACTCCCGGTGCGGAGCGTCCCACGCGGATAAAGAGAGAAAACTAGGCTTCGCCGCCCTCATTTTCCGGGTATTCGAGGGCGGGACGCAGTAGGTAAACCGCGCTTTCTCCGTAAAGTTTGCGCGATTCTTCCTCCCACTGCTCTGTTTTCCAAGCAGGAGTTTCATCGCGCGCCGAACGTTCCACCACTATCCAGGCGTCCGGGTCGCATAGCGGATGCAGCTGGTCTAGTACCTGCAGGATTTCGCTATTTTCCATAGCGTAGGGCGGATCAATAAAAACTAATTCCCACTGGGGATTGGGGTTAGCTCCTAAAAGGCGCGACGATAAGAACGAAAGAGCCGGCTGTACATATAGTTTTGCAGCGGAAAAAACTGGGGAGGCAGCCCGGTTCTTTCGGATCGTTTTGGCGGCGCTGTGGGCATGGTCTACCAAATCTAAGCTGAGCGCCCCGCGCGATAGCGACTCGAAACCGTAGGCTCCTGATCCGGCAAAAAGATCCAAAACACAGGCGTCTTCCGTGGCTCCGCGAGATTGCAGAGCGGAGAAGATTGCTTCCCGAACTCGATCTTGAGTGGGGCGCGTACCGGAGGAGGGTACGGCTAGCTGAGTACCTCGGGCAGTTCCAGCTATTATTCTCATCATGATGACATTCTAACCCTAGCGACGTTCACACAGTAGCAGCTCATGGTATAGCGATTACAGCGCATCTTATCCCCGTTCTAAAAATTCTTGTTCTTCTTCGCTGATCCGCCGCGATATCGCCTGGTGTAACCCGGGATGCTGTTTCAGTTGTGGATCGGCTTCAACCAGCTGTTTTGCGTCCTTTCGTGCTTGGGAAATTACGTCTTCGTCTGCCAATAGATCCAGAATTTTCAATGAGGAGGCGCGTCCCGATTGACTATCCCCCAAAATATTTCCGCTTTCGCGTAGACGTAAATCAATCGCCGCTAGCTCGAAACCATCGGTAGTCTTGGTGAAAGCATCGAGGCGGCGGCTGGCAAGGGTATCTGGCTGCGCCCCCGACCAGACCAGACAAATGCCTGCGAACTTGCCGCGCCCGACCCTCCCGCGCAGCTGGTGTAACTGGGCGAGACCGAAACGGTCAGCATCGAGGATTACCATCATGGTTGCTTGAGGCACGTCTACTCCCACTTCAATTACCGTGGTAGACACCAAAAGGGGCGTTTTCCCGCTTATGAAATCAGCCATCGCACGGTCTTTTTCTTCCGCATCCATTTGACCGTGTAGCATCCCGATTTCAATTCCGGCAAGTGCCGGTAGCGTGCGCAACTGGCTTACGGTGTCGTAAACGTTAGCGAGGGATTCTTTTTCGGCTGCTACGCTGGCCTGCGCGTCGTCCTCGTCCTCTATCAGGGTCACCCCTTCTTCGCTTTGCATACCGGGTTTAATCGCCGGACACACCACAAATACCCGATGACCAGCTTTGATTTCTTCGGCGGCGCGTTGCCAGGTACGGGCTGTCCAGCTCTGATTAGCGGTATCTACCCGGAAAGTCTCGACTTTGGCTCGCCCTGGCGGCATCCCTTGCAAGGTCATATAATCCAGATCCCCAAAAGAGGTCATAGCTACCGAGCGCGGTATTGGGGTTGCGGTCATCACCAGCAGATGGGGAGTGCCCGATTCAGCTTGGCGCAACCGGTCGCGCTGACGCACCCCGAACTTGTGCTGTTCATCGATAACCACCACGCCGGGAGAAGTAAGTATTACCCGTTTAGATAGTAGCGCATGAGTTCCCACAATCAGTGCTGGTTGCCCCGTTTTAAGCGCCTCTAAAGTGCGGCGTTTTTCCGCGGCCGGCATCGAGGATGTCAGGCGATAAATCGGGACTCCCTGTCCCCCGCGCAAACTAAACCCTCCCGGCTGAGCCAGCTCCCCTAACAGGTTAGTGAGAGTGGCAAAATGTTGTTGTACCAGAACTTCGGTGGGCGCCATGAAGATCCCTTGCCGGCCTCCATCTACAGCTCGCAACATTGCCAGCAGGGACACCACGGTTTTCCCCGATCCCACATCCCCTTGCAATAACAAATTCATCGGATGCGCAGATGCTATCCGCTGATCAATATCGGTTAAGGCCTGCTGTTGGGAGTCGGTTAGGGTAAAAGGCAACGCGGAGGCAACCTGCTCGGTAAAGCCCCCGGCTACCGCCTGCAGAATCGGGGCATCTGCGGAGAGAACTTGCCGCCGCTGGGCTAAAGCCGCCTGCAATACGAAGGCTTCTTCATAGCGAAAACGCTGGCGAGCCGCCTCATATTGCTCGCGAGTTTGCGGGCGATGAATCTGCTCCAGCGCTGTGTTTAGTTCCAATAGCCCCTGTTCTGCGCGAATATCGGCAGGCAGGGGGTCATCGAAAGGTTGGGACTTTAATAGCTCTAAAACTACCGCAATCGCTTTTTGGGTAGTCCAAGTCGGCAGCCCTGCCTTCGCGGGATAAATCGGTTCAGGACGCTGCGCCTGCATTTTAGCGGCCTGATTACTGGTAGCGTCCAGGTTTTCGTCTTCCACCTCCTGATAGGAAGGGTGGGACAGCTGCAGGCGTCCGCGGTACATACTGGGGCGACCAGAAAAGAGTTTTGTTTGCCCCACCTGCAACTGGGAGGACATCCAGTTGATTAGATGCTGGCTTTTTGCCCAAAATACCGCATCCATGAGCCCTTCCCCATCGCTTAGTTGCAGGGAAAGCATCCATTTTCCTCCGCGGGTACGACGCCGGGAAGAGTCAGAGATTCGGGCGATTACCGATTGTTCTTCCCCTAAGATTAGCCCGGAAAAAGCCGTGAGTTCACCTAACTCGTGATAGCGCCGCGGAAAAAAATACAGCAGTTCCAGGGGAGTTTCAATCCCAAATTTCTTTTCTAGTTTTCCACCTGCCCGTCCCAAGATTTTCTTTAAAGATTCACCGGCCAGGGAGTTGGTTTTATCGCTCACGAAGACAGCACTCCCACTACGGTGGCTCCGCTTTGCCCGCCGCTAATCAGTTCGATCCGGATTCCCGGAGCCCCTTGGAAAAGCGCGTTTTGTACCCGGGAGATCAGTTCTGAGTCTTCTCCGTGCCCGCTCAAGATCCTTGCCTGCACATCATCACGGTTCACCGAGGAAGAAAGCATATCGAAAGGCATTTGCGGGGAAACGCTAAAAGTACGCTGCCTGGCCAGGGAATCAAAAGTGCGCGAACGCTGCAACTGGATTAATTCGGCGGGCGTAATTGCGGAAGATACCACTTGGGTGAGGGCGCGGGCAGCTTCTAGTACTTGCAGGTCATCTTGCGTGGGAGCCACCATCAGATCGATACCTTGATCTTTGGCGGGTCGAACTAGGTTGGTTAGCTCCGCCGCGCTCACCTGGTCACAGGGCAAGACTTGCACTACTTCTTGTTCCATTTCCGCGATTACCGGCAGTATTTGCAGCGGGATTCCCCGGCGAGAATACACTACCGTAGCCCCCAAGTTAGCTATGTCTGCTACCAAGCCGGGAGCCGAAGTGTAGGCTAACACCGCTGGTCTAATGGGGTGTATCGTATGGGAAGACCCCAGGCTCACCAGGTTGGAAGTCGAGGCTTCGGTTTCGACTGGTAGGGGCGGGCGAATCAAAACCATTCCCGATTTTTCGGGTAACAGTTCGATTACTCTGCGTGGATGCCGGCTGCGCACCAGCAATATGCGCGGCCCAATTCCCAGCATGTCCGCCCTGCCGGTCATCGCCCCATAAACCCCGTTTTCTTCTAACTGCCTGCGTAGTTCCTCAAAACGTGAGTTATCGGTTTCTCCGCGCCAAGTAAGCATCAAAGAGTTCATTTGCCCGGGCGCATGCACTGCAGAATGGGACTGCGGAACCATATCCCGTACCATCTGCAAACTGGTATTTACCGCCCCGACTTCTTGCTGGTTTTCTCGCGCATATGTTTCCAGCATGGCCGCTATTAAAAGCATTAATACCGCTGCCCGCGCGTCGGGACGTCCTCGGTTATCTTCCGCGCCCTCAACTAAGGCAACTTGGCTCGCCAGCCAAGCCCGCGAAAGAATGTCTTCGATCGACATTTGTTCTGGCTGGGTTTCTAGCTCCGCATTTACCTCCTCTATCAGCCCCGATAGGGTGGGAGGATCTAGGCGTTCAACTGCGGGCAGCAGGCAGCGATCAGGGCAATCTCTACTGGAACGCAATATTTTTAACAGCTGGACTGGGTTTAGGGTGGGGGCGCTGGTCGCCCCGGCAGCAACGCTGGCTAACTCCGCCAGTACAATCCCGATCATTCCTCTGGCTCCCGCCAAGGAGGCATCGGCAACTGCCTCTAACACCCAGCGTGCATCCTTATCGGCACCGGCAGGTAATCCGGCAACGGTCAGCGCCACCTTGTCCCAGGTGTAAAGGGCATTGGCTCCGGTGTCGGAATCTAGTTCACTGTGTAGATCCATGGCATCTAGGGCTGACTGACCCGCCTGTAGAACTTCCCCGCTAATCTTTACCCAGGTGCGAATATTAGCCCCGGTCACCAGGAGATCAATCCGTTCGGCAGATTCCAGGGTTTGTGCCACATTTTCCCGATGCCGTTTAGCTTTTGGTTTCACCGACTTCGCCGCTACCGGCGGTACTTCGAAATCAAGTAAACCGGTGGTTCCGTTAGGCTCGGCGCTCTGCGGCACTTGCGCCGAATTATCTTTTTTTCTTTGGGAACGAGGACGCGTGGGGGTTTTGCTCTTCTTGGCATTTTGGTTGCCGCTCTCGGTACCCTTTTCCCCCTGGAAATCATCTGTTTGGGAAGCAGCTGCAGTTTTAGCAGTTTTAACCGAGTTTTTATCTCGGGCGGCGCGAGCGAAATCTGCAAAAGAAAACAGATCCGCGAGGGGTTGTTCTTCTCCCACCGCCGCCTCCTTCATTACCTAAAGATGCACAGGGTTATCTCCTGCTTGCTCTAATAGTTTAGCGAGTTTTCAGTGAAGCCCGGCACAATAACCACCTGGTAGTTGGCTGTTGCCCCTCTAATCAGTTAACCTAGTCGGGTTGCCGATATCTGGATATCTTATCCCAGAACTAGAAGAATACTTGAAGGAGACTATCGTGGCTGCCACCTGTGACATCTGCGGAAAAGGCCCCGGTTTCGGGAAGAGCGTTTCGCACTCCCACCGGCGCACGAACCGCCGTTTTAACCCGAATATTCAAAGCGTGCGCGCAGTTGTTGGTAGCACGCGCAAGCGCATGAATGTTTGCACCAAATGCCTCAAATCTGGGCGGGTAGCTCGCTAGCTGAGAGGTAAAAATTGGCGCCGTCTGCGAAACGCAGGCGGCGTTTTTATTTCTAGATCCTTTTACTGGCGTCCCGGCCGCCCCCTACCGAAGGCGTGATGTGAGGAAGTTCAAAGGCCACCGGGGTGCTCTCAGCTTTCCTTAAGGCCCCCTGGTCTGCTAGGTTAGTTAGTAACCGACCAGGAAACTGGTGCGAAAGTGGAGGTTTTCCCACCTGGATGCTCTCGGGTATCGGGTAAGAACAGATGCTTAACGCGTCTGCGCGTTTTTCGCTGCCTCCGCCAAACAAGCGGGGGCTTTTCTTATTTGGTAAAGCCTCCAGAAATCTCAAGCAAGGAGTAGCTATCAGCAACGAGACACGCATTAATGACCGCATCCGGGTGAAAGAAGTACGCCTAGTTGGCCCCAGTGGTGAACAGGTAGGGGTAGTCCGGATCGAGGATGCATTGCGCCTAGCCACCGAAGCGGGCTTGGATCTAGTGGAGGTCGCGCCTACCGCGAAACCTCCGGTTTGTAAGTTGATGGATTACGGCAAGTTCAAATACGAGGCCGCACAAAAGGCTCGTAACGCTCGCCGCAACCAGGCAAACTCCCAGTTGAAAGAGATTCGTTTCCGTCTAAAGATCGATGACCATGACTACGAAACCAAGAAAGGTCACGTAGTGCGGTTCCTTGAAGGCGGGGACAAAGTGAAAGTCATGATTATGTTTCGCGGGCGTGAACAGTCTCGCCCAGAGCTTGGCGTAAAACTATTAGAGCGCCTAGCCGAGGACGTAACCGAGATGGCCACCGTAGAATCAATGCCCCGCCAAGACGGGCGCAATATGACTATGGTGCTGGCTCCCACGAAACGTAAACACCACACCAAGTCGGATCAGCGTCGTCGCCGTGATCAACAAAACGGCGAGACTATGAACCGGCAACAACTTAAGGATGCCCGTAAAGCGCGGAAAGCTAAAGAGGCTCAGGAAGCTGCAGCCGCCGCGAAAGCAAAAAAGTAGGGACGTCCTAACGCCTAAGAAACAGGCAGAACCACCGGCGTGCCGGTAGAGAGGAAATACAATGCCGAAGATGAAGACGCACTCCGGTGCGAAGAAGCGCTTCCGCAGAACCGGAAGCGGCAAACTGATGCGGGAAAAGGCGGGCAAACGCCACCTGCTAGAACACAAGTCTTCCAAACAGACCCGTCGCCTCAGCCGTGATCAGGTAGTGGCTCCTGCCGATACCAAGCGCATTAACAAACTGCTGGCTGGCAACAAGTAGGCAAGGAGAGGATTAAGAGATATGGCACGCGTAAAACGAGCAGTCAACGCCAAGAAGAAACGTCGCACCGTACTGGATCGCGCCTCTGGTTACCGTGGTCAGCGTTCCCGCCTGTACCGTAAGGCCAAAGAACAGCTGCTGCACTCGGGCGTTTATTCCTACAACGATCGCCACAAGCGCAAGAATGATTTCCGCAAACTGTGGATTCAGCGGATCAATGCCGCTTGCCGCGCCCAGGGCATGACCTACAACCGGTTCATCCAGGGTCTGCGCCTAGCGGAAATCGAAGTTGATCGCCGGATGCTTTCCGAACTCGCGGTTTACGATATCGACACCTTTAATCAGCTGGTAGAAAAAGCGAAAGCTGCTCTACCGAAGGACGTAAACGCTCCAGCTGCTTAAAGCCTCTTAAAGAAGTTAGCTTTTTGCTTAATCTACGCCTAGACACGATTGATAATCCTCGCTCCCAGCGAGTGCGGACATTGGTCAATCTGTCTAGGCGTAGTTTTCGTTTAAATCAAGGACTGCTCCTGGTAGAAGGACCGCAATCCTGCGCCGAGCTGCTGCGTTTTTACCCGGAAGCGGTTCGGGATGTTTATCTTTGTCACCGTGCTCCCGAGCCCGCTATCCAGGTGGCGAGGACGGCTCTAGGGATTACCCGCTGGGTACACCCGGTTACCCCCTCGGTAATGAAGTTATTCGCGCCCTCGGCACAAGGAATTGCGGCCACTGCCGAGCTTTCGCTGCTCCCTAGCGATAAGCTTCCACCCGCGGAGGTTTCGGAAGAGGGCGCGTGGGCGGTATGTGCGCGGGTACAAGACCCTGGGAACCTGGGGACGATTATTCGGATTGCAGATGCCTGCGGCCTGTCCGGGGTATTGGCTCTGCAAGGCTGCGCTGATGTTTCTAGCCCGAAAGTTGTTCGCGCCAGCGCCGGAAGCCTATTCCACTTGCCGGTCTATTCCGGCGCGTCTTTTGCCGATTTAGCGAGGCTGAGCCAGGAGAACGGCGGCTACCTGGTGGGGCTCTCGGGAGCGGCCGAAATAGATTTACCTACCTTTACTGCCGCTAGTAACGCAACCGCCTCTCCCCTGTTTATTTGCCTGGGTAATGAAGCCCAAGGTTTATCTAGCGAGGAAATCGCCCTCTGTAATGAAACTATCGCCATCCCTATGTGGGGAAAGGCAGAATCCTTAAACGTGGCAACCGCCGCCGCAATCGCCCTGCACGCCATCGCCAGCGCCCGCGCTCGCTAAGTTTGCCTATTCTAATAGCCCAGCGTGGAAGCATTTGCTCCAGTGAATCTAGTAGCTCATGACTTCAGTTCTACTAAGGCGTCTTCTACATCGACATATCGTTTGGCGTCAGCATCTGAAAGTAGTCTTTCTGATTCCGACAAAGCGAGCTGGGTTTCATTATTGGGTGAGTTACCAGACATACTCAGCCTCTCTCCTGTAATAAAGCAAAACTAATTCATTTCTATATTCGCGCACAATAACAGTCAATAGCTACCATTATTTATTCGAGCTAAGGGGCAGGGTTAGGGTGAAGACGGCTCCCGAGGGGGCGCGGTTTTCGGCTTCGATATCGCCTCCCAGTGCCTCGGTCAAAGTTTTAACGATTGCCAGTCCCAGCCCGGAGGATTCGCCGGGAGTACGGGCAGTGTCAGCCCGTACGAAACGATTAAACAGCGTATCGGCAATCCGCGGATCTATCCCCGGCCCGTTATCTGCCACTTGTACCTGCACTTTATCCCCTGCCACCAGACACGCACTGACCTGTATCTTTGTCCCGGCAGGGGTGTGTTGAGCGGCATTAGCTAAGAGATTAGAAATAATCTGGGTGAGGGCGGATTCACTGCCTACTACCGTAACTTCCGCCAAGTCCTTCGCGAACTCTAGCTCCCAGTGATGCTCTGGGTATGTGATACGCATATTGGTGAAAGTTTCCACTATCACCCCTGCGATTGAAACTTCTTCTACCTGGGCATTTTGCCCCGCATCCAGGCGTGCCAGCAAAATCAAATCCGAAACCAAATCTGCCAGGCGCTGACTTTCCCGCTCAATCCGCCCTACCGCGTCACCGGCTTGCTCACCTAGGTTTTGCCGCGCCAATAGCTGGGCATAGCCACTGATTGCCGCCACCGGGGTTCGAAGTTCATGGGAGGCGTCAGCCACAAATTGGCGCAGCTGCGCTTCGCTCTCCTCTCGCAGTTTCAGCGAGGATTCAACGTGTTCGAGGGCGCGGTTTAAGGAACGCCCAAGCTGAGCGGCCTCAGAATCTTTGCTGGTAACCTCGTCCCTTACCCGGTTAGGTAGCTGACTTTCGCTTTCCAGATTAACGTTTTCAACCGTGCGCGCTACTTTTTCTACCTGAGTCAAATCCCGCAGTTCGCGGCGCACTAAGAACCGTGCCAACAGGTAGGCACCAAGCAGAGCCGCGAGCGAACCTAAAGAATAAAAAAGGATAAACGAATGCAGGGTCTGGTTTACTTCCCGCAGCGGAAGCCCGCTGGCAATGAGGGCAGTTCCATCAGGGGTATTAACCTGGCGCTGCGCTACTCGATAGTCCCCTAAATCCGTCAGGCTAATGTTTTGAGGGCGAGTGACACTTAGGGCTAGCACTTGACTCACCTGGGTGCTGGATAGCTGGCGCGGGCTTCGCCCCGGATCTACCAGTAAAGAGGTTGCCTGTCCGCCTTGATAGATGAGGCTAAATGAACCGGCAGTTATTCCGGGAAAATCTCGACCGGGACGACCTCTACCGGGACTATCGGGTTTTTCTAATCCTTTTTCCTCAGGTTGCCCTCTAAGAGAATCCGGGATTTTACTGGTGCGAGAAATACGGTTCGCTGCCTCGTCCTCGGTAGGGCTTTTCAGCGAGTCCGTGTCCTCGGCATAGATTTTAGAAGAATCCGTTTGCGGAGTGGTTTCCTCCTCTCCTGCTAACGGGGTTCCTAAAACCTCTTTCCCTTGACCTGCCCGAGTAATCTGGGCGAGTTGATTCACCGATTGGTTAAGGGAAGTGTCAAGTTGCTCGTAGAGGGCGCCGCGCAGCGCCAGCCCCGCAAAAGTTCCTACCCCGGAAATAACCAGGAAACACACCCCGAGCACCATCACCGGTAGGCGGCGCGAAAGACGGCGTGAGGGGGCGCTAAATAACCGGCTCCCTTTGCGTCTGTTCTTAGCCACGCCTACTCTCCGAACGCATCACGTATCCTACTGTCCGTACGGTTTCGATTAATGGTTCACCCTCCTGATCGATCTTTTTGCGCAGATAGGAGATATAGAGTTCCACTACGCTGGCTTTACCGCCAAAATCGAAATGCCACACCGCGTCCAAAATCTGTTCTTTGCTAAGCACCCGGTCACAGTTTTCCATCAGGTAGCGACACAGTTCGAACTCGGTTTTGGTCAGTTCAATTGGTTTGCCACCGCGGCTAACCTGGCGACTATCCACTTTCATTTCCAGGTCACGCACCCGCAAAATCTGTTCGGTGGTGCCATTGGCATCAGCGAAACCGCTACGACGCAGCAGTGCCTCAAGGCGCAGTTCCACTTCGGTTAAATCAAAAGGTTTAGTAACATAATCGTCCGCCCCACTGCGCAGTCCAGTGATTTTATCGGCGATAGCATCCTTGGCGGTAAGCATCAATACCGGGATATCTGGGAAGTCTTGACGGATTCTTTCCATGGCTTCAATACCGTCCATGACTGGCATCATTACGTCCATAACAATCGCGTCCGGGCACTGTTTTCGGGCTAACTGCACCGCCTGGAAGCCATCATTCGCGGTGAGCGTGTCCCACCCATGCACGCTAAGAGCCTGCGCCAACAGGTCGGCTAAGAGTTTTTCATCATCCACGATCAGGATTCGTGGCGCCTTTCCTGAGCGCGCCAAACCAGAGGCGCGGGCAGGCTTTACTGCAGTATCCATGACTTAATTATGCCTTCACTTCGGGTTTTTCCAGTAGCTTTAGCTGTTATTGGAAGGCGCAGCGCTCTTATTTTGGGAATCAGTGGTGCCACCATTGCTGTTTTGGGAGCTGTTTGTCCCCTGTTTATCCTGCTGCTGATTCTGGTTCTGATTTCCCTGCAGTTGCTGCTGGTTTTGCCCCTGGGAAGGGTTCTGGTTTCCACCTCCTGGCGCCATCTGTCCCGGTTGCTGGTTCATATCCGGCTGCATCTGATCTGACTGGTTTGCTCCCGGTCCCATTTTTCCACCAGGCACCTTGCCTGCCCCCATTCGCCCACCGGGCGCCATTTGTGCCCCGTGTCCCGGAGGCGTATGTCCCTCGCTCCCGTGATGAGATATCGCCATCCCTGCTCCCAAGCCAGCCATAAAGAAAATGATTACCGCCCCTACGATGGGCACCACTTTTACCCAAGTCTTTTTGCAACAAGAAGCAAACTTTCCCGGCTTAACGTCAGTTTCCCCGGCATAGGCTGCAGGTTGGAAACTACCTTGAGTTTGGGGAGCCGCCGGCACTGACATTTGAGGCAATGCGCCCTCAGGGGGCACTATTGGCTCGGAGGACGCTGGCTGCGCGCTGTCCGCTGGAATTGTCTGTGTAGTTTTAGTTTCGGATTCGCTGTGCTGTTCAGCTGTGACCGGTGCCTCATCGGGGGCAGGAGAGTCAAGCTCGGCAGTGTTTTGATTGAAATCCTGTTCAGGTAGCTGCTCAGTAACTTTATTGTCTTGATCTAGATTTGCTTTCTTTACTTCATTTTCGGGATTCATTTTCCCTCCTAAATCGTTTCTTTAACTGACATCTTTAAGTTAAGAAACTGCTTTATGAAGCTAAGAAGAAAACCCTATGAATTTGCTATGGATATTTTTCGCGGCTCGGATAGCTTATTCTTTGCGCCTTTCAAACCTTCCTGAACAGGGATTTTAGTTTTATTGAGGGCGTTAAAACCTCATATCCCAAACTTGGGACACTATTTCGCTACCTGGTTCGCACAGTTGGCGCACAAACCGAATACGTCTGCCATATGTTCAATATTGCTAAACTTATAGCGCCGAGAAATCTCGCCAATCCACTGTTCTAACTGGTCATCTTGCACATCTACCGTATAGCCACAGTTTCGACACACCAGATGGTGATGATGCCGGCGCGCCGCGCAACGCCGGTAGAGGGTTTCTCCTTCCTCTGAACGCAAGCTGTCGAGTTCCCCGGCCTCAGTTAGCGCCTGCAGGTTGCGGTAAACAGTAGCCAGTCCCACCGCTTGTCCGGCTGAAACCAGGGCAGTATGCACTTGTTGAGCAGAACGAAAATCCGTTTCATCAGCCATGATTGCCATAATCGCGTCCCGCTGGCGGGTTTTACGCTGCATTGCCATTGCCTGTTTTACCTACTTTCCTGCATCTGCTCAGCTTTGCCGTAAAAGACAGATTTTCCTAACTGCCGCCTCCAGCGCATACTGTGGGTCCCGGCTAGCACCTTTAGCATCTTCATCGGCTTGCGCAATAATCTTAATCGCTTCCGCCAAGTGAGCATCACTCCATCCGCGTACTTCTCGCCGTGCTTTTTCCAGCTGCCAAGGCGCCATTCCTAGCTGGGAAGGGTTTACTCCCCGGGCGCTGACTTTTGCCAGGTTACGGAACTTTAGGGCGAGCGCACCTCCGATAGCGACCGGCTGAACTCCGGAAGAAAACGCTTGCCGCAGCAGCACCAGGGCGCGCGAAAGATTCCCCACTGCGGCGGCATCGGCTACGTTAAACCCACTAGCCCCCACTCGAGACCCGTAGAACTGTTGTACTGCCTGCAAGGTTACCGCCTGCGGATAGTCGGAAACCAGCTGCCTAGCCGCGCCGATTAGTTCCGCGAGATCCTCACCAAGCGCATCTACCAGCAGCTGCGCTCCGGCCGGCTCTATGCGCCCGCCGACAGTGCGCACTTCTTCGACCACCAAGGATAATTTGTCACGCGCATTCTTAATCCTCGCGACTTTTACTTCCTGCGCTCCCGCTTTCTTAATCTTGTCTACCTGGCGTTTTCCTTTATTGGAGCCATCGTGCATGGCTACCACCCAGCAATCTGCTTGCGGCGCAGCTAGGTAGGCTGCCAGGTCTTGTCCCAAATCATCAGGGGCGGATTCGAAATCGGGAATCACTACCAGGCGGGCTTCTCCAAACAATGAGGGCGAAGTCAAGGAATCTAGGGAACCTGCCTGATAACCGTTAGCAGTCACCTCGGTCACTGCTAGGGTGGGATCTTGGTTTCGTCCCAGTTGCTTTAAACGAGTCAGGGCGCGATCTGCCAGCAGCTTCTCGGGGCCGCGTATGAGCACCCCGGAACTTAAGGTGCAATCGCGCCAACTCATTTGCTTTGAGGCCATGATTTAACATTGCCATTTATCTTCCTTTTTGGAAAGTAGCAGCGGTAAATATAGGTCAGCCCCGCCCCCACTATCCCCAATGCCAAAATCCCTGCCCCGCCTGCTGGCCATGGCAAGGTTGCGAATCGATTGGAGGCGACCGCCCGAGCCACTGTCATCACCCAAGTGCAGCCTATCCCCAGTATTTTTGCCAAAAATGTTCCAGGCAGTGGCAGGAATGTCAGGCAGGCTCCGCCCCATATCAGCAGGGTCACTACCGGGGCGATAGCTACATTTGCGAGGACGGTCAAGGTATTGATTCCAGGACGAATTAACAGTTGCCCCGGCAGGCAAGCTAGTTGTGCCACCAAGCTCACTGCGCTAACGGACAGGAATGCCGCTAATAACTTGCGGAAAAGTGCGGAATACTGCCGTAATAACCGAGGGGTTCGCCCGCTCCCCTGTCTTTTTACTGCTGCTATTCCCCGGTGTAGTTTTTCTTCTAAAGGCCGTGCCACCAGCACTATTGCTGCAGTAGCGCTGACTGAGAGCAAAAATCCGGTATCGGATGCGAATCCGGGTTCAAAAATTAGCAGACCGATAATTGCGATTTCGAGGGCGCTAAAAGAATATGGCTCTTTGCCTCTAGCTAGCGCCAGTAAAGAAACCATCCCCATTACCGCCGCCCGCAGCAATGAGGGAGAAGGCCCTAAGAGCAGGCAGTACCCCACTAACAAACCGGCACCCGCCAGCAGACGCCAGCGGCGTTTTAACCCGACACTAAGTAGCGCTACCAAGGAAAGTAGCACCGAGATATGCATCCCGGACACACAGGTAATATGCACTATTCCCGCAGTTTTTAATGCTTCGGCATCCTCTGACGCATCAGCTCTGATTCCGAGAATCATGGCCGGCAGCAGCGTAGCTGCTGCCGGAGAATCTGCAGCTACCAGTTTTTCCTCCAGCCGGGTCGCGAACTTTTCTTTCAGGGCCGCCGCCCCGCGCGGCCCGGCTCTCACTTTGGGGCTAGCGATGATTCTTCCGGAGATCTCTAAGAGAGAATTGGCGCTGATTACCGTGGTTAAATTTTGGCTAGATTCCCTGGCATTAGGTTCCCGGCCGCGGGACGGTTTTTTTAACTGCAACACGGTTTCTATAACCGTTCCACGAGGATATTTTGGCAGGTGCTGACCAAACGCCACCACTTTCACCCCAGTATTTACCGCTGGGGTATCTGGCAGGCGGGCTGATAATAGACGTAACTGGGTTATCTGTTGCTCGCTTGCCGGGTCATATTTTCGCGGCGGCGTCTCTACCAGCGCTATCGCCTGGACTCGGTCGATCTGCCCCTGCCAGGCGCGTGCTAACGGGTCTGCGGCTATCACCCGCGCCGATTGGCTAATTGCCAGCGCCACCCCGCCCAGCGCCCCTAAAGCCAGAGCGCCTGCCAAGATAATTCGGCTCAGAATTTTCCAGTAGCTGGCCAGCAAGACCAAGGCAGAGCCCCCGAGGGTTAAAGCAGCGATAAGTGGCAACCATTGTAAGGGAAGAGCAGGTAAAACCAAGGCACCCAACCAGGCAATAATGGCTGCCGGCGTTAAACGTAAATCTAGGATTCTCCCCTTCATAGCTTGCCTAGAGCCTGATCATTGCCGCCAAGGACGCGTATTTTTTCTCCCCAATTCCAGACACATTCTTCAAGTCTTCCAGGTTTTGAAAACGTCCCTGGGATTGGCGATAATCTACAATCCTTTGCGCGAGCGCCTGCCCCACCCCCGGAAGCTGCTCTAACTGTTGCTGCGAGGCCTCATTAATAGAGATTTTTCCGCCGCCCGCGCCGGCTACAGCGCCCGCACCAGCTTGTTGCCCGGCACTTTCTGCCGCGCCTGCCCCACCTGACTTCGCCCCTACTTCCGGCGCACTGTTCTCTTCGATTCCTACCCGCAGCTGTTCGCCGTCACTCAAGTGGCGGGCCAAGTTCAGTCCCGACAGGTCGGTACCGGGAAGCGCTCCCCCGGCAGCTTTTATCGCGTCTTGTACCCGCGCGGATGCCTCCAGACGGACTACTCCCGGTTTTTTAACTTTGCCCACTACATCCACCAGTACCTCTCCGGTGGCAGCAGGGGGAGACCCTGGCGCGGCTTTAGCAGTAGCACTAAAACTTGGGGTTGTTGAAGATAACCCGCTGCTAGGAGTTTTACCTTGCGCCCACCCTGCCATCACCGCCACTATCACCACGGCTATTAGCGCAGCTAGCACAATTCGCGGGGAAGGAGCCCAACGCAGACGGGCACCGCCCTCGCCAGAGCGCAGCCGGGTTTCTGCCTGTTGCAAAAGCTGTTGTGCCCGCGGAACCTGAGAGGATGCCTGGCGAAACTGCGAGCGGGTATAGCTGGGTTTTTCTGGAGCCATAGAGCGAAAATAATCCGCTGGCGCGTCCTCGACAATCTTTAAATAAACTGCAACAGGAAAAGCCAGCCCCACCCAGTGCGGGGGACAAAGCTAAATCAGAATCCGCGGCGCAAGCGGGTCAACGCGTCCTCTAAATCAGCGGCCAAAGGCGCCTGAAAGCTCACCTGTTCACCAGTTACTGGATGGGTAAAGCCTAAGCTCACCGCATGTAGCCACTGCCGCTTGAGCCCCAGTTCCTTCGCTAGCAGTGGATTTGCCCCATAGGTAGGATCACCCACGATAGCGTGCCCAATTGCCTGCATATGCACTCGAATTTGATGCGTCCGCCCTGTCTCTAGCTGCAGTTCAACCAGGGTTGTCCTCGGCAAGGACTCCAAGGTGCGGTAGTGAGTTATCGCCGGCCTGCCTCCTGCTACTACCGCCATTTTGAAATCGCGGGAAGGATGGCGTCCAATCGGAGCGTCAATAGTGCCCGCGGCCGGATCTAGATAGCCTTGTACCACGGCCTGATAGGTCTTCTTCACCCGGCGGGCGCGAAAATCTGCTTGCAGGCGGTCATACGCTAACTGCGACTTGGCCACTACCATCGCGCCGGAAGTCCCCACATCTAAACGGTGAACTATTCCTTTACGCTCTGGGGAACCTGCGGTATCAACTTTTTGTCCCGTAGCCAACAGGGCCCCGATTACCGTTGGCCCTTCCCATCCGGGAGCGGTATGCGCCGCCATTCCCACCGGCTTATTGACCACCACAATATCTTCGTCCTGGAAAAGAATCGGCAGCGGTGCAGGGGTTATTAAACTCTTGGGACTCTCATCAGGCAGCAGCACTTCCACATGATCACCGGGGGCTACCTCCGCAGATTTTCGCGGAACGGTTCCATTTACCTTGACATCGTTTTGTTTAATCAGTTTGGCAACCAGCGAGCGAGAAATCCCCAGTTCGGCTGCCAACACTTGGTCAAGGCGCTTACCTTGAGCGTATTCAGGAAGTAGCAGGCGAACCTGTTCACGCATCCTTGCCCCGCACCCGCGCCGGTTTGTAAGAGTGATTACCGCTAACCGAGGGTACCCCCAGCACCACCAGCACTACTACCGCAACTACCCCGACCACAATCGCAATATCCGCAACATTACCGACGAACATCGAACGGTAATTCAAAAAATCGATGACATGCCCCCGGAAGATTCCCGGAGGGCGAATGAGACGATCGACCAGATTTCCCAGCGCCCCTCCGGCCAGCAGCCCTAGGGAAAGCTGCCAGGCACGGTTAGTCATTGCCCGTCCAGTCCAGACGATAATGGCTAGCACCACCGCCGCTATCACCGAGAACACCCAAGTGAAGCTCTCTGCCAGCGAAAAGGCCGCCCCGGGGTTACGCACCAATTGCAGACCAATAAAATTGCCAATAAAGGGTTTTTCAGGCGCTCCCAGTTCCAGGACGCTAAGTGCCCAGGCTTTAGTGATTTGGTCAACGATTAACACCGGTAGCGCTACGAAAACGAATATCACCAGGAGCGGTGCCGATTTTTGTTTTTTTCGCTGATTCATATTCTTTCCAGGTCGGTTTGATCTATGCCTAAATTTAATAAAAAAGTAGCGGCGCCACCACTTACGTGATGGCGCCGCTCTAATCCTCCCTGGCTCTTAGGAGGAACTAAGTTTAAGTTACTCGCTATGCCTCTTGAGCATCTAGTTGACCGATCAAAGCCTGTAAGTGCTCGCGAACCTTCTGCCGGTAATCATTCTCGAAGGCCTTCAGGTCATCGACCCGAGCCTCTAGGTCTGCACGTTCGGATTCAAGCTGCTCTAGCACGCGACGACGCTCATCATTGGCTTCCCGTACGATCTGGTCACCCTTGAGGCGGGAATCTTCCAGAATCTGATCCGCTTCTTGCTGTCCATTGCGCACGTATTCGTCATGCACCCGCTGCGCCAGCGCCAGCATGGAGGTGGCATCCTCTGGCTGTTCAGAACTAGGCTGCGCGCCGGCCTGTGCGTTTTGCTCTGCCTGTGCCAGTTGTTCACGCAGCTGCTCGATTTCCGCCACGGCCTGTTGGGTTTCTGCTTGCGACTGTGCCAGTGCCGCTTGGGCTTCCTGCTGGGTTTGAGCCAAGTGTGCCTGCAAAGCCTGGATTTGCTCCCCGGCTTGCGGATCGCCCTCGGCAGCAGCCGCCTGATACTGCTGTACCTGCGCCTGCATTTCCGCGATTTGCGCATTAGCGGTCTCAAGTTGCGCCTTTAGGGCTGCGGTTTCTTCACCGCTGTCGCTGGCAGTTACCTGACCACCATCAGCTGCCTGCTGGCGCGCCTCATCTAGTTCAGTCTTTAGGGACGCATTCTGATCCTGCAAAGTCGCGATAGTTTCCACTACTTCATCTAGAAACTCGTCAACTTCTTCTTGATCGTAGCCTTCACGGAACTTGGTCGCCTGGAATTGCTTCCAGTGGACGTCTTCAGCAGTCAGCAGAGCCATACCTGTCACCTCAGTTATCTATCGTGTTTTCCCGAGGTAGGCGCTCTACCTGCCAGCGGGAACTTCTGCGCTATAGGTTGCAGTTGGAAACAAGCATACCGAAGATCTGCTCAACTTCCACATCATCAACAATAGTAACATCTATCATTTTGAGCAACACTTTAGCCAATTTTCTGCACTTTTATCCGTGCAAAAGAATTAGCAGCGCGTTAATCAGGTGGATCCAAATATTTATCAATACTGTGACCAGCAAGAACAGTACGATAAAACTCAAATCTAGGGCGATAGTCCCAAGTCGCAGGGGTTTAATGAATCTGCTTAAGAAACGCAAAGGCGGATCGGTTAATCCAAAAACCACATTACAAAGAAATAGCGTAACCGAGTTTTTTGGCCGCCAACTCGGGTTCAGTGCCATCATCCAAGACAGCACCGCCCGCACTATCAACGCCAGAATATACAGCTGGAGCAGCCATCTGCCTATCTGACCGACCCAATAGACTAAAGTGAGCATCTATCAGCTTTGATTGAAAAAGTCTCTTTTGGATCCCAGCGAAGATTCGCCCTCGTCAACCTGTACAGACTTCGGAGAAAGCAAAAATACCCGGTTAGTAACTTTTTCAATTCCCCCATCCAGGGCGAAGCTGAGTCCGGCAGCAAAATCAATCATCCGCCGCGCTTCCAGGTCATTCATTGCCCCCAGGTTCATAATCACCGGAGTGCCCTCTTTAAAGGCTTCCCCAATACTTTGAGCCTCGTTATAGGTGGTAGGCCGGATCGTCACAATCCGTTTAAGCTCTGAAGCAGTCTCCGGCTGGGAACTGACTGCATGCGGGAAACGCAAAGCCGGTTCTACAATCCGAGGACGAGGGGTGGGAACTTCAGCATCCGGAACTGCGCTTTCCAGTTCATCGCTGAATTCTTCGTTCTCTTGTGGTTCGGACAGACCTAAATAGTCCATCGTCTTCCTCAAAGCGCCCATCAGGTTCTCCTTCTTTTAATACTGGTCTACAAAAACGTTAAACGGGACTGGGTTCTTTTTGAAGTATTACTACGGCGTGTTTCCAAAACTATGCACCTAAATGCGCAGTTCAGCCGGCTGGGACTTCTCGCTTGCCCACCACTATTCCCGCGAACCTGCCCGTATGGGCGTCACGGCGGTAGGAATAGAGGTTGCGATCTTCAAAAGTGCAGCGTTTAGAGGCAAAAGTAATCCGGGCTCCCGCCGACTTGAGTTGCGAAATTACCCCCGCCTGTAAATCCAACCCGGGACTTCCCATCCGGGTACGTGACCACGCGGCAGGCACATGTCCGGTCACGTGGGCTCGCATTGCCTCGGGAACCTCGTAGCAGGCTCCACAGATAGCCGGGCCAATAGCCGCGTGAATCTTTCCGGTTTGCGCCCCTAGTTTCCGCAACGCCAGCACCGCTTCGCGAACAATGCCGGTAACCATTCCAGCTCTACCGGCATGTACGGCCGCCACTAGTAGGCCATCATCGGAAGCCAGTAATAGGGGCACGCAATCAGCCACCATCACTCCCGCTGCCGGGGTGGTTAGTCCCAGCTCTGCGAACTCGCGAGTATCGATGACAATCCCATCGGCCTCTACCGGAGCATTGGTGTGACCAGGCCGGACTTGCACCACCCGGTTGGAATGGGTTTGGTGCATCCAGACGACTTTGCGCCCGATCGCCTCATCAACGATCCGGCGGTTCTCCGCTACGATGTCCGGGTTATCTCCGACATGATCTCCCAGGTTGAGGGTAGCGTACTCGCCGGAGGACTTACCCCCGATCCGGTTGGTAAAAACTGCCTGTGCGCCGCCGATGCGAAACATTTGGGCCTACCGCATGAAGTCGGGTACGTCTAAACCCGATTCTTGGTCGTCGTCCTCGAATACCCGCGGAACAGTTAAGGTGCTATCGTCCTCGCTCTTGCGGTTAACCCCGAAATTGTCGCGGTAGCTGCTGGAGCTTTCGTTTTCTTTGCGGCTAAAGGCATCGCGCGAGGGCGGGGTCACCGGGAGCCGGTGCGCCCCTCCGCTGACACTGGAGCGCGGAAGATCCCCCACGCTGCGTTCGTCCTGGTTCAGAACTGCACGGCGCGGAAAAGCCGGGATCGCGGAAGTCGCCGTGGCATCCTCGTTTTTCTCTGGCGCGGAGGAGGTGGAGGAGACGGCGGGTTTCGAGGCCGGCTCGGGCGTTGCTTTCTTCTCTACCCGCGCGCTCTTCTTGCCCTTCTTGGGATCATCGAACCCGGCCGCAATGATTGTCACCCGGATCTGGTCGCCCAAGGATTCGTCTACGTTGGCACCGAAAATAATATTGGCTTCGGGGTGTACCATTTCGCGTACCATATCGGCGGCGCGATGCACTTCCATAAGACCCATATCCGAGCCACCTTGGAAGAACATCAGCACTCCCAGTGCCCCATCAATATCTGCCTCTAGCAGCGGAGACATGAAAGCGGCCTCGGCGGCGCGAATCGCGCGATCCTCACCGGTGGCCGAGCCAATTCCCATCAGGGCGGTACCCGCTCCCTTCATCACGCTTTTTACATCGGCGAAGTCCACGTTAACCAGGGCGGAAGTAGTGATCAGGTCGGTAATGCCTTGAACGCCGGAGTGTAAGACCTCATCAGCGGCCGAGAAAGCATCAACCATAGTGATGTTTTGATCTGAGATTTCTAGGAGGCGATCGTTGGGGATCACAATAATGGTGTCTACTTCTTTTCGTAGCGCCTCTACCCCGGCTTCCGCCTGCGTCTGCCGGCGCTTACCCTCAAAAGAGAAAGGCCGGGTGACTACCCCGATAGTCAGAGCGCCCATTTCCCGCGCAACCCGCGCCACGATGGGAGCGCCCCCGGTGCCGGTACCGCCGCCCTCGCCAGCGGTAACGAAGACCATGTCTGCACCTTCCAGGGTGTCTTTAATTTCTTCTTCGTTGTCAGCGGCAGCGCGTTCGCCTACCTTGGGGTCGGCTCCCGCTCCCAGACCGCGAGTTTCTTCCCGCCCGATATCCAATTTGACGTCTGCATCTGACATCATCAGCGCTTGCGCATCAGTGTTAATCGCGATGAACTCTACGCCTTTAAGCCCAAAATCGATCATGCGGTTAACGGCGTTTGCTCCGCCCCCGCCGATGCCTACGACTTTAATATCTGCCAGGTTAGTATCTGGTACTGTCACGGTCGCCCTCCGATCTAACCCTAAAGCTTTAGTTTAGAGTTAGGATTATTAGCCCTCTTGGTCAAACGAAAATCCTATGTAAAGAGGAGTTTTCAGCAAGCATTCTGGGCGCGTGTTGCCCATTTCTCCATAAAAGTCTCTCGTTTGCCATCCCGGCATATCATTAGAGACAAGAACTACCCCAGGAGGAGACCATGTCCACTATTTTTACTCGGATTATCGCTGGCGAAATCCCCGGCGAGTTCTGCTGGAAAGACGACGTCTGTGTCGCCTTTGCCGATATTAACCCCATCACCCCCGGACATGTATTGCTGGTTCCTCGCCGGGAAGTAGAAAACTATTGGGATGCCCCTACAGACGAACTGCAACACCTGATGAAAGTGGCACAGATTATCGGGCGTGCTCAACGGCAGGCATTCGGCTCCCAGCGCTCCTGCCTAAGTATCGCGGGATTCGACGTACCCCACCTGCACCTACACCTGATTCCGGCGAACTCTATGGAGGACATTAAGTTCGCTCACGCCCAACCGGCCACTGCGGAGGAGATCGCTACCTCTATGCAGACGTTGCGTCAGGCGATTGCCGCCCAGGGATACGCCCGTGAGGCGGGAGCGAGCGCCTAAGAGGCAGGCTTTTCAGCTAGCGAGCGGCGCAGATAATCAAGTTCGCTGGCATCAAACCAGGAAAGTGGCTCCGCCGCTAACTCTTCCCAAATCTCCAGCTGCGCTGATTCTGCTTCCGGTAGGTCATTGCCGCCGTTTTCTGGCATTTCACTGCGGGTATCACTAAAGTTACCGCGGCTCCACGCCGCTGCCAGCCGGGAAGGAAGCTGCGTCCTAAGCTGGGTGCAAAGCTCCAAGTTATCCGGAGAGTCCACATGCAGGCTCACTAAGCGCTCCCAGTCAAAGCCAGACTTGACTGCAAATACGCCGGGGGCATTTTCCGCGCCCAACTCCTGAGGGTTAACATCGAGCGCCGCGACTATTCGCCCCGGATACCCCACTACTTCTCCTTGCAGACAAGACATAGCGGACATAGTCATCGCCAAATCTTCCGCCTGCTCACTATCGAGAGGATCAATTCCCCAAAGCTGACAGAAATCAGCACTGCCCTGCCAGGCATTACGGGAATATAGATGCGGCTCAAACAGGTCAGATACCGCTAGGGGAAGATAAATTCTCATCTCGCAATTGTAGCGGTTTGCCAAGAGTTCTTTGGCCTGCGGCGCGGCGTTGCCCGGATACTCGATTGTCAACTAGCAACCAACCCAAAGGCCTCATTAAAAACTCACCTGTCTTTAATTCTTTCTTAATTTAGGGGTCGCTGACAGCTACGCTTTAGAGACTTTTATTAAAAGAAGAATCTGCATATACCTGTTTAAACAGTTCGAAAACGCCAATTGGCAACGGAGCCCCCTTACCCGCGCCTCTCTAATGAATTAGAGTTTTCCTCTCATATTTAAAGGATGTGAGTCGATGAGTTCAGCAGCGCCAGCCCTCCTTCTCCGGGAGGTCACAGAAAATGATGTTTCCCCAGAGGTAAAAAACGTAAACCGGACTCAAGAGCTATTTCCGCCCGGCAAGCCCCTGGTAACAATTTGTCCCCAAGACAGTGACACGCCCGGGCCCTACGCCATAATTTGTCCCGCACTTCCGCGAATTCCCTTAAGCCCCAAATATGGCCCCCTGGAAGTGCAGACCCTGCTTCCTCGCCCTCAAGCCCGTAAGAAAACCCCCGCAAACCCGCAAGCTGCCTCATTATCGTCATTACCCCAGATAAAACCATGGGTGGCAACGGCCGTGAAAACCATATTCGAAGTGTTTTCTGGCCGCCGATCCGCGCAGGCGGTAACCAACTGGTTTACCCCCGAGTTACAAGGATCCTTCTTGGCATTAGCACGCAGCGAGCGTCATCGTCCTCTGCCTACAGCGATTCAGATCCGCCGAATTCTTTGTCGCAAAGCCGGGATCGGGACTGAGGGCGGCGGCGCCTTCGAAGTGGCAGTGAGTATCAGCGATGGCTCGCGGGTACGGGCGGTGGCGATGCGGATCATCCCCTGCGGCAAAAAATGGAGAATCTCCGCGCTTGAGATCGGGTGAACGCATACGCCAGCAGCTGCGGGAAAGCCATCAGTTCCGTATGGTTTTACCTAGGGATTCCCCGCCCGATTACCGCAAGCCCAGCCACAACGAAATCTCAAAAGTACCGCTAAGCGTTGAGCTACAAGCGCTCCCCGGAAGGATTAGCGACGCTTCTTACGCTTCTTTTGAGCCCGGCGCTGAGCCCGGTTTCCGCCTTGCGCGGCAGTTTGCCGCGCGGCCTCGGCGCCAAAAGCGGAGCCTTGCCTAGAAGCTCCCGCGCCAGCCGGCACCGTTTCCGAGGATTCCTTATGTCCGGTATCCCCCATCACCGAGCCTTCCGCTAGCGCCTTTTTCTTGGCTTGTTCCGCTTGCTGCTTTTCGGCCTCTAACTGCTGTTCATAGACCTGCTGGAACTGGTGGGCAAAATTGAAGATCCCGGTCACGGTATCTTCACGCACCTGTCCCATCATGTTTTCGAACATGAGCGCGCCCTCGGACTTGTATTCCACCAAGGGGTCACGTTGCCCCATTGCCCGCAGGCCAATACCTTCTTTCAGGTAATCCATCTCATAGAGGTGCTGCTGCCAAAGGCGATCAACCGTAGCTAGCAAAACGCGGCGTTCCAGTTCCGCCATCGGCTGGTCTCCCAGCTGATCAATCGCAATCGGGTTCTCGTTTACCTGATCGAGAATTTCTTCATAGGCATCGGCAATATCGTTTTGCAGCGTATTTTCCAGCTCGGAAGCCGAAATATGTAGGAAAGAGCCGTCCTCGTCTTTGAGCTCCGAAAGGGAGGCACGCACCGGGTAAACCGCGCGCAAATTGTTCCACAGTGCTTCTAGATCCCATTCGTTGGAATCGGCGCCTTCACTGGTGGTGTGGGTGACCGCTTCTTTTATCAGCGTGCGCAGGTAGGAAGGAATCAGTTCATCGAGATCTATTTCCTTTTGCAGCACTTCTTGACGTTCGGTATAAATCAGATCGCGTTGATCGGTCATTACGTCGTCATATTTGAGGACGTTTTTACGGATCTCGAAGTTCTGCGCTTCGGTTTGATGCTGCGCGGATTGGATACGCCCGGAAACCATCTTGGATTCTAGCGGTAGATCCTCCGGGTAGAGCGAAGAATTCATAAAGCGGGTAACGAACGCCGCCATATTCTTCATCATCAACGGATCGTCCATTGCCAGGTAGAAGCGGGATTCCCCGGGGTCACCTTGACGACCAGAACGCCCTCGCAACTGGTTATCAATGCGGCGCGCATCGTGACGTTCGGTGCCGAGGACGTATAGTCCGCCCAGGTCAACAACCTCTTCATGCTCGTCAGCCACCTCGGCCTCCGCCTGAGATAGAGCATCAGACCAGGCTTCACGCCACTGGTCGGGAGTTTCTTCCGGGTCAAGTCCCTGCGCACGCAGCTTCTGATCCGCGATATGTTCCGGGTTGCCGCCCAGCATAATGTCGGTACCACGACCAGCCATATTGGTGGCCACGGTGACCATGCCTTTACGTCCGGCATCAAAAACCACCTGGGCTTCATGGGCATGCTGTTTAGCGTTCAGCACATTGTGCGGTACCCCGGCCTCGTCCAGCATGATGGAAAGTTCTTCCGACTTGGCCACATCGGTAGTACCCACCAGAATCGGTTGGCCTTTTTCGTGGCGTTCCTTAATATCGCTGACAATCGCCTTGAGCTTGCCGCGGCGGGAAGGATAAACCAAATCCGGCTGATCGATGCGGATCATCGGTTTGTTCGACGGAATCGGGATTACCCCAATCTTGTAGGTGTTCATGAACTCGGCCGCTTCGGTTTCCGCGGTACCGGTCATGCCCGCGAGTTTGTTGTATAGGCGGAAATAGTTCTGCAAAGTAATGGTGGCCAGGGTCTGGTTTTCGGCTTTAACCGGGACGTGTTCCTTGGCCTCGATAGCCTGGTGCATTCCCTCGTTGTAGCGCCGCCCTTCCATCACGCGCCCGGTATGTTCGTCAACGATTAGCACTTCCCGGTTACGAACTATATAGTCCCGATCCCGTTTGAACAGCTCTTTCGCTTTGATTGCGTTGTTGAGGAAGCCGATTAAGGGTGTGTGGGAGGCTTCGTAGAGGTTTTCGATTCCTAAGAAATCCTCGACTGCGGCGATCCCCACATCGGTAACCCCCACGGTGCGTTTCTTTTCGTCGACCTCGTAATCCATATCTTTTTCTAAGCGGGTTACCAGGGAGGCAAATTTGTTGTACCACTGGTCTGCTTCACCTTGGGCAGGTCCGGAAATAATCAGCGGGGTCCGCGCCTCGTCGATCAGAATCGAGTCCACCTCGTCCACGATGGCGAAATTGTGTCCGCGCTGCACAATGTCTTCTACCCGCTGCACCATATTGTCGCGCAGGTAGTCGAATCCGAACTCGTTATTAGTACCGTAAGTAATATCCGCTTGGTATTGTTTTACCCGCTCCGTGGGGGTTTGCCCATTGACGATACAGCCCACGGTTAGCCCCAGGAAGCGATAAACGCGCCCCATTAGTTCACTTTGATAGCTGGCGAGGTAGTCGTTGACCGTGACTACGTGCACGCCCTTGCCACTCAGGGCGTTGAGGTAGCTGGGCATGGTGGCGACCAGGGTTTTACCTTCACCGGTTTTCATTTCGGCGATATTGCCGTTGTGGAGGGCGATTCCCCCCATTACCTGCACGTGATAGGGCTTTTGTTTGAGGACGCGCCAGGCGGCCTCGCGCACAGTCGCAAAGGCGTCAACCAGGATTTCGTCCTCGCTTGCCCCGTTTGCCAGTGCCTCTTTAAACTCGTCGGTCTTGGCTTTTAGTTCTTCGTCGCTGAGGGCGGCGTATTCGTCCTCTTTCGCCACAACTTCGCGAGCTGTCCGGTCTAGGCGTTTGAGGATACGCCCCTCGCCCATGCGCAGGATTTTTTCAAAAAATGACATCAGTTCTCCCGTGTGTTCGCTCCGTTTACCGATTCTATATGGCTGCGGCAAAAAGCACGATTAGTTGTTTTAGTTTTTTCTTTAGGCTGAGCACCTGGTGGCGTTAGTTTTAGGCTCTGAGCTTGGCTCGCTGGTGGGCACGCCCCAGCTTGCCTCCTGTTTTTATGCCCCCAGCTTTGCCCGCAACTTCCGCGCCATGTCGGTATCTTCCCAGGTGAACCCGGAACGCCCGAAATGACCGTAGGCGGCGGTACGCGAATAGATAGGTCGGCGCAGCGAAAGGCGGTCGATAATAGCTGCCGGTCGCAAGTCGAAAGTTTCCCGGACTGCCTGCAAAATCTGGGTCTTATCCGCTTTTTCGGTGCCGAAGGTTTCCAGTTCTATCGACACCGGGTGCGCCGAGCCAATAGCGTAAGCCACCTGCAGTTCTGCCCGATCTGCCAAGCCGGCCGCCACTACGTTCTTGGCTACCCACCTGGCAGCATAGGCCGCGGAGCGATCAACTTTAGAAGCGTCTTTTCCAGAGAACGCGCCTCCACCGTGGCGCGCCATCCCCCCGTAGGTGTCGACGATCAGTTTGCGACCGGTAACGCCAGTATCAGCGGCCGGGCCACCCAATATGAAGCGTCCCGCCGGGTTTACCAGGGTGCGGAAATCACTGTCCTCAACCCAAGGCACCTGGGCGATAACCGGGTCAATAACCGCGGATTTTACTTCTTCGCGCAGGTCTTTGAGGTTGACGGAAGCTAGATGTTGAGTCGAAAGCACGATGGTGTCGAGCCCCACCGGACGCCCGTCCTCATAACGTACCGTTACCTGGGTTTTCCCATCAGGGCACAGGTAGTCGAGGATTTTTTCGCGCCGAACTTTTTCGAGCTGCTTCGCTAGGCGGTGTGCCAGCCAGATCGGGGCGGGCATTAGATCGGGGGTTTCGTTGCAGGCGTAACCGAACATCATCCCTTGGTCGCCGGCTCCCTGCTGGTCAAAAGCATCTACCGCCGATCCTTCGCGGGTTTCCCACGAGTCTTGCACTCCTTGAGCAATGTCGGGGCTCTGACGGTCAATAGATACCAGCACCCCGCAAGACTCTCCGTCAAAACCGATATCAGAGGAGGTGTAGCCGATTTCGTTGATAGTTTCGCGCACCAGGGTTTGCAGGTCTACATATCCGGAAGTGGTGATTTCGCCGGCCAGATGCACCTGCCCGGTGGTCGCCATGACTTCCACGGCAGACCTGGCTTCTGGGTCTTGTTCTAGCAGGGCATCGACTATGGAGTCGGCGATGCGGTCACAGACTTTATCAGGGTGTCCGCTGGTGACGGATTCAGAAGTAAAAATCGACTGCTTTGGGCTCATGGTTTCCAGTTTATGGCAGGGCTGGCGGTTGCGGGAATTGGGAGGGACGTGAACGGAGTTAAGCGTCAGAAGTCACCATAATGGGTTCCACACTGGACTATTCGCAACACCTCGCCATCGATTTTGAACACCAGGCGATTTTTTTCATCGATGCGAGCGCTCCAGTATCCAGAAAGATCTCCCCGCAAAGGTTCAGGTTTACCTATGCATTTGTACCCGTTACGGTCAATTGACTGTATTAGCTTCAATATTCGTCTCACAGTTTTCTTGTCTTGTTTCAACCAATACTGAAATTCTTCCCAAGAATAATCTGTCCAAGCCTTAATCACCGGGCAAAACCTCGTGAATGGTACCGCCAGTTTGTTCCATTTGTGCTATTGAACTGCGCAAACGCTTCATATTTGATTCTGAATAGAACGGATCAATAGCCACCTCGAACGGGATCCGCTTCTCCCGCACCACCTTTGCAGCAAACATGGTGTAGGCGCTGGTAGCTGTAAGCCCCAGTTCTTTACACGTGGCTTCAAGAGATTTTTTCAAACTAGCATCCATCCGAAAATTGACAGTTGCTTGTGCCACTTCAACCACTCCTTAAATACAAATCTCAACTTATGAAGTACATATTAGAGGTTTTTCAACACAAATGGAACACTTTTTTACATTTTGCACTCAACTGCCGTCACTTTCACCAGCCTGAGACCCCCCACTTACGTAGGCTCCCACCCCCTTAGTCGGCCCTGGAGGGTGTTTTTGTCACCTTCTCCGCGCCGGAGGGTGATCTGGTATCGGGAGGGTGATTTTGTCCGGGGAGGGCGATTCTGCACGACCCCACAAGTAGTTCCAGGTACAACGCCGACAGTTCCACCCTCCAAAGACGAATACACCCTCCAGAGCGAGTAGAAACACCGGACGCAGACTCCCCTAAACGGCACTGGAGGGCGTTCCGGTACCGGGAGGGTGATTTTCTCCGTGCCGGAGGGTGATCTTGCTACCCTATCCGCGCCGGAGGGTGATTTTGTCCGGGGAGGGCGATTCTGCACGCCCTCACCAGCAGCTCCAGGCACGACGCCGACAGTTTCACCCTCCCGCGACATTTCCACCCTCCTAGGACGCTTCCACCCTCCAGAGTGAATTGTTGGACAGTCAGTTCCAGATCCTGCGCGGCGTTAAAGAGACGAGAGTACGGGGCGCTTAAAAAACGGCAATAAGACAACAAATATCTGAGCTTTATCCAGATTTGACGATCTGTCCTGGTGCCACAACACCGGCATATCTGACGACAACCTGTGGATAACTTTGTTGCGTAATTCATCGAAATTGAAATTAGGAATGCGACACGAAAATTCATTAAATTAAACATCTAATTTCCATTATTTTTAAATACAACTAAGTATTCTTTTGTAACTTTTATCGCGAAATTGGCATTTTTAAATGCTTTTAAGCATAAAACAGCACATTTTGGGCGTCGGGGCGACATTAGCGCCCCATAAAAGTCCCGCAAAACCACTATCGCGCCACACAGCTAACTTATGACGTATTTCATATAAACTTTTAATTGCCTACACGTTCACTAGGAGGCTGCCACACCTATAAACCAAAGAAAGAGGAATATTCACAGTTGAGACAGGTAAGCGCCAGGACGATAAAGTTTGAGGCAGACAGTAGAGTCTCGGCAACCAACAACGACGGAGCCAGAAAACTCATTTTGATTCGTAAAAATACAGATTTAATACCTCAAGTGCGCGTATAAAATCGTTATTTTGGGGCTCTGATCAGGGGCTATAACTCTTTAAATTCGCTTTGGGAGCATATTACGTGAAGAGTGCTTGTGATCGACCAGTTTGTGGTGTACGCGAACAGAAGCTCGTGAAGAACGGCAAGAGGAGAACAAAACTCGAAAAGATTCTTCGTATTGCGTTGCAACGAAAAGTGCAACGCAAAATAAAACCTTGCAACGCAAATGCAACGGAACCATTTGCGTTGCATTTACGTTGCGACAGTACTAAAATAAGCTGCAAAGAGGGAGTTAGAGATGCGAGAATCTGCGTTCTTGGAGTTCAAGTCCAAAGTGAGCAACACATTTCTCAAGACTGTAAGCGCCTACGCGAACTTTCATGACGGGGAAATACTTTTTGGAATCGATGATGCGGGAAACGCGGTTGGCCTAGACCACCTAGAAGAAACGTGCCTGGCAATCGAAAATCGCATTAACGACTGCATTACCCCACGCCCCAGATTCTCTATCCAAATAAATCAGGACGACAAAACCGTCTGTCTGCACGTAGAGGAGGGTTCTAACAAACCCTATCTTTACAATGGGAAAGCCTACCGCAGGAGTGACAGCTCCACTGTCGAAGTGGATAGAGTTGAACTCAGCCGCTTGGTATTGGAGGGAGAAAACCTCTCCTTCGAAGAACTTGACTCCCCCGAGAAAGATCTGGAGTTTAAAACTTTATCCGCAGCTCTTCGCGACCAGCTAGATATTTCGGATACCAGCACCGATGTCCTCAAGACCTTGGGGTTAATCGGACCGAATGGTTTCAACCGTGCCGCCGCCCTATTGGCCGATAAGAATAGCTCTCCCGGAATCGATGTCATCAAGTTTGGAGCCTCTATTAATGAAATACTGGATCGCACCACTGTTGAACAGGTTTCTGTTTTGAAGCAGCTTGACACCGCAATGGAGGTTTTTGACCGCTATCTGCGTCTTGAGGAGATTGAGGGCGCAACCAGAATCACCAAGGATCTGGTTCCGCGCGAAGCCTTTCGGGAGGCAATCGCTAACGGTTTGGTTCACCGAACTTGGGACATTAACTCTCGCTTGCGCGTCAGCATTTTCTCTGACTGCGTCGAGATTTACTCTCCAGGTGGACTTCCCACTGGACTTTCCAAAGCAGAATATTTACGAGGACGAGTATCTGTGCTCCGCAATCCGGTTCTGGCGGAAGTTTTCTTCCGCCTGGGACTTATTGAAAAGTTCGGCACCGGTATACTGCGTATTCGAGAGTCCTACCGTGACGAAAAAGAGATTCCCAAATTTGAGGTACTAGACAACTCCCTCACGGTTACTTTGCCTTTTATCGGTTCGCGCCAGCAGCTGACCTCGCAAGAAAAATTACTTTTAGACTCCATGGCACGGGGCAGAAGATATTCTCGCTCTGAGCTTGATAGCCGCTCGGGGTTCGAAAAATCGAAAACCATTCGCCTACTAAATTCCCTGGTAAGCAAGCAGTTAGTCCTATCTCACGGACAAAGCAGATCCCGACGTTATTCTCGTCTCTAGCTGAAAACTTTTTACAGCTGAGGGCGCCTGCAGGGATGTATGCGAATCACGGACAAGGTCGCGGATGAGGGCAGACCGGCGGTAAGAATCCCCTACTCTCTCCCTCCTCTCGGCACCCTGAACGCAGGAACGTAAGTAAGAGGACAACAAAACTAGGAAGAATCCTGCGGTTTGCGTTGCACCGCAAAGTGCAACGCAAAATTTAGACTTGCAACGCAAATGCAACGAAACCATTTGCGTTGCACTTGCGCTTCTAATGCTCAGTTTTCAGCCCTGTCTACGCCACCACATAACACAGCGAACAATACAATCCGAGACAAGCAGCTATCCCCTCCCCTGTACCACAACGACACTCTACTCGTCTTTATTACCCAGCACCCGACCAGAATATGACACTACCTGTGGCAATAGACCGCTAGCACCCAGTAGCTGCCACTATTCCTCGGCACTGGATTCGCGCTCGCCAGTGGGTACTACCAGCACCGGGCAGGCCGCATGAGCCAGCACGGATTGCGAGGTGGAACCCATTAGTGCCCCTGTGAAACCGCCGCCTCCGCGAGTACCTACCACCACCAGGTCAACGGCGGTGGAAAACTCTGTCAGCAACGCCACCGGGTTCCCATCCAAAGCATGAGAATGTACTTTCACCCCGCTATCAGCGGTTTCTTCCTTACAGGTTTGTTTAAGCCCGTCACGCACATCCCGCAAGATGCTGTCACGATCGACCGTTGCCGGCAGCCAAGAAAGGATCCCGGCGGATGATGCCAGGGGAACCGCATCCACGGCGGTGAGTTCCGCGCCCCAGACTTGGGCTTCTTTGATGGAGCGGCGCAGGGATTTGCGAGAACGCGTGGAACCGTCAAATCCGATCACGATTTTCTTTACCGGCACGAATTGGTCATCCGTTTTCCGCCGAGGCACTACCACGACTGGACATCGAGAGTAGGCCGGCAAAGCCGAGGAGGTTGCCCCCAACAACCGGTCAGTGAACCCGCCGCCTCCGCGGGTGCCGACCACAATCAAATCGACTTGCTGTGACAGTTGCACCAAAATCGCGGTGGGGTCTCCGGCTTCCACCCGCCCTTCGGCCTGGTAGCCGCGTTTATTAAGGTGCGCGACAGCTTCGTCTACTACGGTTTGCGCGCTTTCGCGAATCGCATCATTGTCTACTACCGCGAATCCGGAATCCATGGACGCTGCCGTATAAGAGGGCAGCGCATAGGCACATAATACTTGCAGTTTCCCGCCGCTTTGCTTAGCGCGCGCGCCCGCCCATTCCGCGGCCTCTAGGGACTCTGGGGAGCCGTCAACCCCCACTAAGATAGTTTCTGTTCCCGACATGTCTGCGTCCCCCTTCTGCTGCGCCCTTGCCTGCTTATTTCTATTTTATAGGCCGGAGGGCGGGTTTGCTCTGAAATGAACCCTGGTCGCGGGAAGGGGATGGAAAGGGACAGCTTTCGGTGGAGCTTTTTTATTTTTTTTGAGGGTGCGCTTGGCTGGTTTTTGCGCTGGTTTCAGGGGTTTTGAGGGTGCGCGATTATTTACGCGGTCGCGCTGTATGGCGTGCTCGTTTGCGTTTTGCTGAGCCTTTAAATTTTTTCGCTCTTTGCGTGCGGGTTAACCTGCCGATTTGCGTGGGAGTATCTGTCTGGTCTGGAGTGGTTTCTTCATCGCGTTTTTTACGGTCTTTTCGCAGGTAGCGAGCTACTATAACGCCTCCTATAGCCGAGATAATGATCGGGATGATCATCCACCAACGAAACGCATCCCACCAGGTAGGGCCGTCTTCGTTCATCGGGGGCGCTTCCTTAAGAGCGATACGCTCAGCGGTTACTACCAGCCGGTGCGTGTTCAATCCGTAAGGAGTACACGTAAACAGGGTCAAAATATCCTTACCAGCTTTAGGCTCGAACAACTCTAATTGGGTGGGTTTAATCACGTGGATAGCACGGACTTTATAAGCCAGTTTCTTCCCCGCCACCTGCACATAAGCAATATCACCAACCTTGACATCCCGCAGCCCGTCAAACAAGCTGGCGGTTCTCATCCCTGAGTGAGCAGTAAGGACCGCGTTAACCCCTTTACCGCCAACCGGCAACCCGGTACCAAACAGGTGCCCCGCGCCCCGAGCAATCGCGTCATCCTCGGTACCGTGACGTACCGGTAAATCAATCCCTGCTGCCGGCACCACCAACCGGCCCATCACATCCCCGGGCAAAGTCCCTAAATATTCCTGATACTCTTCCGAGCCGGTTTTGGTCATCTTATACAGATAGGGGTCAAGAATCGGGATACCCCGGATATTAGCGTTATATTCATGCGCCTGTTTAAGGAGCTTCTGAGCCTGGTCAGGATGTACAGAAACCTGCTTCATCTCCTGGGCTTGCATACGCGAGATTTCCCCAATACGCACATTACCAACAAAAATAGCCACCACCGGATAAAGCAAAAGTAATGCTCCCAGCACCGTCAAAACAACAATCACAGCCTTACGCATCCCGGTCCCCTCCTCTCAAAACTGTAAACACTTCTCACCTGGCTACTCTGATATAACCCGGCCTTTTTACCCCACCCCAGGGTATCGCCATCCACCTTAGCGCCGTTTATTCTTAGGCAGTCTCGCCCCCTTTTGCCTCACAGGTTAACCCGCCTGCCGGTTAACCTGTCTGCCCGGTATCACCCACAAATTACGGGGTTAATACCCAAGTCTACGACAAAGAGCGTTTCCCGTATGAGGGCGCAAAGAAGGGGGCGGTGTAGCTTACTGCACCGCCCCCTTCTTTGGTCTTAGGGGCTATTGATCACTCTATTAATAGTATTCCTAGACTCTCGCTAGTCCTGACGGCGCTTAACGGTTAGCACCACGCCAACAGAGACTAGAATCAAGCCCAGAACCGAAACGAGCAAAATCCCCTGAGCACCAGTAAGCGGCAGCCCCGGGTTCTTGAAGTTAGTAATATCAAGAGCGTTACCCGCCTTAGCCTCGGCAGCAGCACTCAAATCAGTAACCGAGCCCTCTTTGGTCAGCTTGAAAGAAACTGGCTTCGGCAAAAGCTGGTAACCAGCCGGAGCCTGCGTCTCTACCAAGCAATAAGGATGCTGGTCAGCTTCAGGAACCTCTTTGTTATCAACAAAGTTAGTCAAGTGCAAACCCTTGATACTAACCAAACCATCAGTGCCGGTAGCCTCAGAGGTCTTAATAGCATCACCATAACTAGAACAATCCTTATCAGCAGAATTATCTAGGTGAACACTAAACTTAGCGCCAGCCAAGACGCCGCCATCTTTATTAATCTTCTTGATTACGATATCGCCGAACTTGGTTTCAACCTTAGGAGAGTCAACCGGCTTATCGTTCTTCTTAGCCCAATCGTTCGGGTAGAGCTTGGCCTGGTTAGGAATAACCCCAACCGCAGAATCCTTCTTCACATTAGCAGTAAGCTCTAGCTCCACCTTCGCGCCAGCAGCGATAGTGTCCAAAGTAGTACCCTTAAACGATACCGTCACCTTATCTTGCGCAGGATTACCAGTTTGCTCTTTAGTAAGCGTATAACCATTCTCACCCTCGGTAACCGCAGCGCCTGCTACCTTTACGGTAACCGACTTATAAGTTAGGTTAGGATCTAAAGTATCAACAATCTCGTAAACGCCGCCCAGGTCAGCCTTGTCCATCTTGCCGTCACCGTTAGTATCAGCACCGGTAGAAGTAGTAGAAATCGTGTAAACGATATCATCACCGACGTTCTTACCCGCGTCCTTAACCGTCTTAGTTAAATCATTAACCTGGTTCTTCGGGTAAACATGCACGTCCTTGTTCAAAGTCTTGCCATCAGGACTAGTCATCGGCATGGAAACCGCGAACGGAGCCGCCGGAGTCACCTTAGCCTTATCAACAGCGCCATCAGCAGTCTTAAGGTCGCCAGAGCCAGCTAAATCCTCGACCACTACATAAACACCATTAGCCAAACCAACGTTGGGAACAGTAAAGACCGCTTCGCCCTTTTGATCAGTAGTCATCTCAGCCGGGTTAGCAGCCTTAAGAGTGTACTTCTTACCATCGACCTCGATGCCTTTATCTACCACATCGCCAGGCAGGGTCATGTTCCCAATCTTGGAAGCAACCGCTACCCCTTCGTTAGTATTAACATCAACGCCCTCAACCTGGTACAGCTTGAACTTCACACCCTGCAAAGGCTTCTGGCTAGTCAAGCCCTTAAGCTGCTCCTCGGTAAGCTTCGTACCATTATGAGGCAAACTACTAGTAGCACCCAGATACTTATGCACCGTAAGCGAATTCCACTCTGCAATCGCAGCGCTGGCGGCGCCCACGCCTGCCAGGCCCATAAAGGCCATCACCATGCCAGTCAGCATGGCCAGTAACTTTTTCTTACTCACTTTCTCTTCCTTTCAAATAGAGTAAACACAATAGCAATCCCTAACACCAGGCACCCAAGAAGCAACACTTCTAAAGCACCGGCATAACCCGACAAGGGAAGCTTCCCCTCCGGGTAGTTAGTAACGGTCAGGGATCTATCCCCGCCACTAACAGTATTAACATTACCCTTACCACTGATAACGGTCACTTTCCCGTTACCATCAACCGTAAACTTAACCGGCTGCGGCAATAGGGCGTAACCCTTATTGGTCTGGGTTTCCTTCAAAACATAGTTTTGACCAGGCAAAACTTTGAACTTAACTATTCCATCCGCCCCAGTAGTCAAAACTTGTGCCGGCCCGCTATCGCCCTCGCGGGAAAGCTCAAACACCACGCCCGACAAAGACTCGCCCTTATCCGAAACCTTGTGTAGGGCGATTTCTACCTCGGCGCGCTGGTTATAACGTACAAACGTCACTGTCGGGTTATCGCCGGTCAAAGTAACTTTCGAGACCTCGTCCGATACCAGGTAACCTTCTGGAGCCTTGGTTTCCTGCACGGCGTATTCCTTACCGAAATCCAGACCAGTAAAGGTAGCTAGGCCGACCTCGTTAGTAACCAGCTTCTGGGTAGACCCGTCCGGCTTGGTCAAAGTGAACTCCGCACCCGCCAAGGCCTTACCAGTTTCTTTCGCCAGCTTCGAAACCGTGATCCGGCCGGTGTCCTTAGTGTTAGGCACCTCCATAGTGATCAAACCGGTAAACCCATCCAGCAGGGCATAATCAGAAACCTTTACTGATACCGCGTTAGACTTCGCCACGTAGCCGGTAGGAGCCGTGATTTCTTTCAGCTTGTAGATCTTATCCGGATCCAGCTTCACCGTAGCAGGTAGCTCTACCAGGCCATCATCACCGGTAGTAAGGCCGCTAGCGACCTCGGTAGTCTCGTCCTCTTCAAACAAGGCAAAACTCGCGCCCTTAAGCGGTATCACTACGTCGTAGGTGTTAGCAACCAAACCAGGGCGCTTAAGTGCTCCTTTATTCTCGGTCACTACCTTATCCGCGGCATCAGAAGAAACCCCCCTAACCAACGGCTCAAACTTAAACACCCGCAAACGGGAGCGATTATTATTAGCCGTCCAGGTAAACTGCTGCGCCTTATAATCATCAACCACGAATTCATGCACCGCGCCCGGGTCCACAAAATACCCGGCAGGAGCCTTTAGTTCTTTCACCTGGTAAACCCCACCAGCAAGCCCAGTAAACTCTGCTTGACCGGTCTCACCAGTAGTTACCTTCTTGATCGGCTCGGTCGGCCAAGAACCATCCGGGCTCTGCTTGAATAAACCAAACTCGGCGCCCTTAAGGAACTTGTCAGCCTCGTCAGCCGTCGGGTCAACCTTGGTGACCACAATCGAGGACTCTTTCTTCGACTCCTCATTAGGAACCAACAATTCACTCTGCACCAGCAACGCCTTACCATCAGCATCCAAAAGCCGACCATCCGCGCCAACCTGGAAATACATTGGCTCACTATTTAGGGTATAACCCTCAGGAGCCTTAGTTTCTTGCAGGGTGTAAACCTGATTAATCTCCAGATTATCGAGGATGACATTAGCGGCCGATCCTCCAGTGGTTACCGATTTAACTAGGCTACTAGTCCCTTTTCCTTTATAAAGGTTAAAGGTCGCGCCCGGTTTGATAACGCCGTCCCCGCGCTGCCACTCGCCAAACTCCTTGCCCTTATCGGCCATGCCCCGCACGCCGAGCTTCGACAGTGACACCCGGCCCTTATCATTCACAACCTTTCCACCCGTACCAAGGGTCAAATCCAGCCCGCGCAAGTTAGTACACTCCGAACCCGTACACCGAGTAATCGTAAACTCCACCGGCTCAATCGGCTGCAGGTGACTATCCCCCGGATTCTCCGTTAGCCGCCACTTACCCGCAGGTAAACCATAAAACTTCACAAAACCATCATCATTAGAACGCACCGTGATCGGAGCAGAGTTCGGCTTCACAAACGTACCCGTACCAACGGGATTACAATCTTTATCCCCAGGTTTCTTGCCCGCAGTAGAACACTTAACCTCCTCAACCGCAACCGGAGTAACCGTAAACTCCACACCAGCCAAAGTATGACCAAGTGCATCAACCTTAGTAAACTCCACCGAACCAGTAACCGGCTCAATCGGCTGCCAATGACCGAAGTTAATGACATCGGGTAGTGCAATCCGATATGTGCCGGTGGTGGCATCATAGTTGCTGCCCGCAAAGTCGTTAGCCGATAGCACTAGCGCTTTATCGCTAACCTGGTAACCGACTGGGGCATCTAGTTCACGTACTACCCAGCCGGGCAGGGCTTGCACGCCCGTGAACTTTACTTTCCCGTCACTGCCAGACAGGACAGAAGAAACCAGCACGCCCTCTTTATTAAATAACCCGAAACGCGCCCCTGCTAAAGCTTTCTTTTGAGCCGGCTGTCCCGGCTCGGCTTTCCAACCGTATTTCATTAGCTCGATATCGACTGCCGGCGGAACCACGGTGTTAATCACCGGGTTGGACTCTAGTTTGCCCTCGTGGGAAGTGGATATATTCCAAAAATCGTTAATCGCCTTTTTACCCAGGTTCGCTTGGGAGCGCGGATCCGCACTCGCAGGACCGGCAATCATGGGGACGGTTATCCTCGTCTCGCTCCGCTCGATTTGGGGAGTGGTGTTTTGGAATTTTAGACCGGTAACTGCCCCACACGGACTGTTTTTCCAGTTAGCGTCCGCTAGCTTGTCTTTAGCTATACCCGTATCGCAGGTGTAGAAAGTCTGCCAACCTTTAGCCTCAGTACCGTCTGCCATTTCAAAACTAATTTGACCAGTAGAATCGTACTGGTTTATCAGGGTGGAGCCGGGGCGTGCCGGGGTTCCCGCTACCGGCAACAAATCGTATATGACCGGGTTTTCTTCGGGGGTTTTTCCGTATCCCAGCCGTAACTGGTAATCAAATTTTGCGCCCGCCACGGTCTGGATTTCGTTTACCCATTCGGCTCCGGCTTTACGCTCGCGAATCCGCTTAGAAATATAGATTTCGTCTCCGACTGAAACCTTGGTGGTATTCTCGGCCTTTGACCACGTACCAGCCCCAGCTACCGGGTCATTTTCAACCTGGTTAAGGTAACGCACTTTGCCTTGGGAACGAGCGAATGCTTCATTAACCATGTTCCCGTCAGCTACGCGCGGCGAAATCGTGGTCTCTAACTGCCCGACACTGTAAACATCACCCAGGTTAGCTACCTGGTCGGCCAGGAACCGAACCGCTTGCCGCCCAGTATTATTCCAATTGGAAACAATCTCGTAACGCGCCCCTGGCAGAGTCGCGAATTGTTTAGTGAGGACAACCCGCTGCACATCTAACCCTTTAGGCAGCACATCTAACAGCTCGAACGCGGTCAGGGGATCACCATAATCGGTTTCGATCTCGGCTCCCACCGTGTAAACACCGGTTTTACCAACCAGGGTGAGCTTATCGAAAGTGTTTTCTTTACGGGCTTTTAAGATTTTACCCTCGGGCAGCACCTCGATATTAGCTTCTTTGATGCGCTCCCCGCCTTGCACTTTATTACGCAGGTCGGATTCACATTTAAGTTCTTGACACAGCGACGAGCCGGGGTTGCGCAGCTTGGTGTGAATCTTGGTAGTGGTTCTTTGAGTGGGTTGCACTTTTTGGGTGCTATTCCACCGCAGCCACACCCCTTCATATTTGGTGAGTTCTGCCGGCAGTTCTATCCGAGCGGTACTGGTGATCGTCTGCGAATATATAACTTTATCAACCGCGCCCGTAGAGGTAAGTATCTCTAACTTGCCACCCACAAATACCGGGTCGGGGGTTATCCCGGTGTATTGCAACCGGGTATCCAGGTCATAGTCCCTAAGGTTTAGAGGACTAGCAATAGTGGAGGTGTTTTCGGTAAGCACACTCCAATTGATTTCCTGGGAACGATCTTGCGTCGTGTCATAGATAACCGGATAGCCGTTTCGGTAATGCGGACCGTCCGCCACTTTAGTAAGCGGGGTTCCCGGCGGCGTGGTCTCCATAGGTTTATAGAAACTGAACCGAGTATCTGCCGCCCCCGTTATCACGGGTTCATTTGGTCCTTGCTGCTCGGGGGTGAGGACGAAACTGGCAGTGTTGTTAATGAGTTTCTGCTTCTTCGCCCCCGGGAAATGAAGTTTTAGATTACCCAGACCAGCATATTCGCTGTGAATAGTCTTGGCCTTGTCCGTGTAGGTCAAGGTCACCCCGTCCTCCCCAAGCGTCCAGCCAGGGTTTTCTTCTGCCACGAACTGGGCACGAGCACTTGACCCATCAGTTTTCTCGTATTGAGGCAAACGATCAGTTATCGTATAACCCTTCACGTTACGGAACAGGTCTTTTTTAACCCCGAACGTAAAGGTAACCGCATTTTTACCGCTAGTTTTAACATCCCCGTTTTCGTCATCATCATAGTCACGGCACACCCCCAGGCTGCACCCTACAGCATCTTTTATAAAGGTGGGCATCAAATAGTGACCTTGCAAGTTCACCGGCCCCGGCTTGGAAGCCGGGTTGGGTTTAACCACATACCGTTTACCGTTTGCGTCTTTATCTATCAAAAGCGCGTTCACCGGGTAACTACCATCCGAGGGCGTAATCCGCTCTTTTAACCGCCAGTGAATCGGGATACTAACCCGCCGTTTGGAATCAAAGTTCTTCTCTAGGGTTACTTCTAGAACTCCGGGGGCAACCACTTTTGCTGATTTGAATGCCGAACTAGAAGATAAACCAGCCTCCACGAACTCTACCTTGGTCGGATCATAGGTTAGACGGATTGTCCCGTTCTTTAACACGGAAGCTCCCGCGTCTCCACCATAGGTAAGGTCGGTACGCAGCTTTTGCCCTATCTCGTCCTCTAAAACATTAGATTCCGGATAGTTACCTTCTGAGTCTTGCGCCTGGTTAGTTAAACGACCAACCAAATCCAGACGAGCATAGGTTCCGTTATATTCGGCGGGGAGTTTTTCATACCTAAAAGTCAGGTTTTGATCCTCACCGGTCAGGGGAACACTTTGACTGTCCGGAATGCTATAGCCCGGGATAACCGGAGGGGTCAGCGTATAGTTATTGTTGGAGTCACCATCTTTACTGCTAACTACCTTGTCAAAATCGGCATGTAGTTTTTGACCATCCGGACCGATATATTCAGCATGTACCTTGGTATCCACCAGGATAATCACATCATTAGCGTAACCTTTAATATTGTCCGGATTCTTGCCGGACTCTGGCCGCAAATAGATAGGCCCGCGCAAACCCGCATAAGTAGCGTTCGGGGGTACGCCCTTCCGACCGAACGAAATATCGCTCAGCATCGTTACCGCCAGCTCTAAACGGTTAGTAGGATGCTTCAAATCCGAGTTCGGTTTTTCTAAAGGAGTATCCGGAACCGTAATCACCTGCCCAGACGGCATATCATACGGAAACACGTATTCACTGAGATACGTGAGCTTACCAATAGATTCAGGCAGGGAAGTTATCTTATTCTTGGCTTTATCGGTATCGATTTTTATATTTATACTGGAGTACTGATTCACGAAATTGCCGAAGACCGGATAGGGTTGGTCGCGATTACGATAGTAAAATCCGATTGCATCTACATTTCCCCAAGACGCGGGCAGGGCAGTTAGGGCATTATTGGCAAAGGCAGCAGCCAGTATATCTTTCACATTCCCCCAAGAGGGCGGAAGCGCAGCTATCCGATTAGCCTGGAAAGAGTTCCTGCCAATTTCGGTGATATTTCCCCAATCCGCTGGCAGGGTAACTATCTCGTTATTGGCAAATAAACCAGTAGGAATAGCAGAGAAAGTAGTCCACGGCGCGGTCAATTGAGTAATCTTGTTATCCTTAAAGCACTCCGCGCCGATAGATTCTACCTGTCCCCAAGAATCAGGCAAACCCGTAATCGCGTTGCCCATAAATGCTTCAACACCAATAGTTTTAACCTTGCCCCAAGAAGCAGGTAACGACTGAATCTGATTTTCATTATCTTCGTGGGATGCACCACAACGCTTAGCATTCTTTTCGTCGTAATAATAGTCATAAACTCTCTTCCCGGCGAAAGCACACTGACCTATAGTGGTGACATTATCCCAGGAGGGAGGCAACACTTTAAGCTTATTTACCGTGAAAGCACCATACTCGATGGTGGTTACCGAGCCCCATGCCGGCAAGATCGCTAACTGATTAAAGGAAAAAGCGTATCCACCAATTTTGGTGATGTTACCCCAAGAATCAGGAAGAGAAGCTATCTGATTGTTTCGAAAAACACAATCTGGTAACGAGGTTATTTTTCCCCAGGGCGCAGTTAATGCCGTAATTTTATTATTCGCGAAAGCGGATTCGCCCAGAGTAGCTACTTCCCCCCAAGAATCAGGAAGAGAAGCTATCTGATTGTTTACAAAAACACAATATGGTAACGAGGTTATTTTTCCCCAGGGCGCAGTTAATGCCGTAATTTTATTATTCGCGAAAGCATATTCGCCCAGAGTAGCTACCTCACCCCAAGAATCTGGTAGTGAGGTAATTTGGTTCTCGGCAAAAGCCCGTTCGCCTATTACAGTTACTTTTTCCCAAGATTTGGGTAATGCATCTATTTTGTTTTCCAGGAATGCTTCTTCGTCTATTCGGGTTATTTTTCCCCAAGAATCCGGAAGAGTAGTAATCTGATTCCACTTAAAGACTCCCTCACGCAGGTAACTGATTTTTCCCCAAGGAGTAGTCAAAGCAGTGATTTTATTCTGCATGAAAGCGCGCTCTCCAAGAGAACCTACTTGTCCCCAGGAATCAGGAAGAGCAGTTAGAATGTTACCTTCGAATGCCCTACCCCCAATTTCGGTCACGTTCCCCCAAGAAGTGGGCAGTAAAGATAACTTATTGTAGGTGAACGCTTGGTAAGAAACGGAAGTAATTTGCCCCCAGGAATCAGGAAGTTTAGTCAATCCACAGCTCATAAACGCGCCACCACCAAGAGATGACACTTTCCCCCAGGAATCAGGAAGCTTGGTCAATTGCTTATTGCCTTGAAAAGCCTCACCACCAATCTCAGTAACCTGTTCCCACGATTCAGGAATAGTAGCTATTTTATTGCCGCCAGAAAAAGCTGCGGCTGGAATTTTTGTAATTGACCCCCAGGGAGCATTGAGGGCAGTTATATCGTTACCATAGAACACCCCTTCACCTAACGTTCTTATCTGCTCCCAGGAATCAGGAAGCCGAGTTAGACCTTTTTGCCTAAACGCGTCTTTAGCTATCTCAGTTACTTTTGTGCCATTATCTGACACTGAAGGCCAGCACCAGGCTTTCTTAGTTTCACCCGCTCGGTGTTTCGCCAGTCCGGTAGCACTAAAACCTTCAATTCTAGCCCCGGATAGAAAATTACCGTATTCGAAGTCTTTTACTTGCCAGCCGGGGCAGATGATTTGTTCTGGCCAGTCCGGACCAACCGCGATAGTACCCTTAACAGTCTTAGAACGCCCCTTAGCATCAGTAACCGTATAGAAAACCTCAGTCGTACCCTCCACCGAAGTATCCACCGACTCCGGAGACACCTTCAACAGGTTAGTTATATTGCGTCCCTCAACGTCCTTAGCCGTTACGCCTTTAAGTAAAGCCGCAGTAGTGCCATCAGCCCCATTAGCTAAATGCTTATTAACCTCACCCGTAATAGTCGGTGAAAAATCAGTACGCTTATAAACAAACGTAACCGTATTATCCCCACCCACCGTTGGGGTAATCTCCTCGGCCTCCTTAATGGCCGCAAAACCCGCAAGAGCTGGAGCCTTAACCGTATTCTTCTGACCCGCAAAATAAACCCCATCCGGCTCCGTAAACTCACTCTGTAAAACCTGGGGGCTACGCAGCTGAACCAGAGAACCATTCGGTTTTTGCTCCATGAACTTAACCGTTATCGAAACCGCGTCCCCCGCAGCCACCTGACCAAACCCAGATTTGTATTTTTCGGACTTTACCGCGTCCGGGAGAGACTGTGGCCCATCAGCCTTTTCCAGCACCACCCAGCGCTGGTTATTCGCAAACACCTGCGAACCAAACTCAGTGACAGTAGATGGAATCTTTACTTTATCAATCTGGTTACCACTAAAGGCTTCCTGCCCCACTTTCGCCAGCTTAGACGGAAGCGTAACCCCCTTGAGCTTGTTATTAGCAAACGCACTGGCACCGATCTCGGTTACCGTATCTGGCAGTTCCACCGTTTCCAACTGATTATCACGAAAAGCATTCGCCGGAATAACAGTTACCGGGGCGCTCTTAATCTTTACCGTCTTCAGGGCGTTATCGCTGAACGCACCCTCACCAATAGTCTCCACCGTAGAAGACTCAAACGCCGTCAGCTTATTCTTCTGGAACGCGCCCTCACCAATAATCTTCAAACCCGGAGCCGTAAACTCCGTAATCTGGTTATCGTAAAAGGCGCGATCTGCAACCTCGGTAACCGAATCCGGCAACGTAACCTTCGTAAGCTTCAGCCCCGAAAACACGCCCTCCGCAATCTTAGTAGTACCCGCCGGGACGGTCAGTTCTTTATTAGCCTCCAGCGCGGCCTTACCTTTATCAGTCAGGCCAGTAAGCTCCGTCCCATTAAAAGTGAAACGGTCATCAGTTGGGGGTACCCCCTGGCGCATAGGAGCTGGAACGCGAAGCGCTTGGGGAACGCCGGCATTAGTCTGCTGGAAATTGAACTGTTTAGCCTGGTTATTATCGGTGGCGGCGCTGGAGTGGTTAGTGTTGCTGGTGGAGTGGTTGGTGTTTGCAGAAGACTTTGCGGACTTGGTGCCGGTAGAGTTCGCGGTAGCAGAAGTAGCTTTACTGGCGTTGGTTTGTTCAACTGCGGGCGCCGTCATCGGCACGATCACCAGCAATGTTGACAACAACAGCCCTAAAACCGACAGCGAAGCAATAAGCCTTCTGCTAACTACCTTACTTGCCACGTTAACACCTCTACTATGAGCCAGCCACCGAAAGTTACAGCTATTCCTCAACTCAACAAATTACTCCTCAATGATAATAAATTAATCTCTTTTTCACAACGCTTCGGGCGAGTTATTTCTGCAAACTATTCAAAGTTTTCTTGCATGTTCGTACAATTGTTTTAGATTTTTTCTAGCCTGAGGACATTCGTCCTATTAAGCTCAGATTATAAATGGGTTCCAGATTGTCGGTAGGCGTCGGGTTGGCTATAGTTGTCGGATTGTCTACGCGTCTCGGGTTGTCAGATTGTCTATACGTCTCGGATTGTCAGATTGTCTATACGTCTCGGATTGTCCATATAGGTCAGATTGTCTACGTGCCCCAGGGCACCTACCCGTACCAGATTGTCTGCGTGCCCCAGATCTTCAGTGCATCCCATAGCGCCTACACTCCCCACATCGTCAGTGCGTCCCATATTGCCCATGCGCACCAAACGCCCGCCCGATCCCCTCATCAAGGGACTACTAATTAGGAGCTTCCTCAACAGCACCCCTCAATTTCGTCTCCGGAGGGTGCTCTCGACGCCGGAGGGTCAATTTGCCGCCGTAGGGTAAATCTGTCGCCGGAGGGTGAACGTACCTTTGGAGGCCATTCCTGTCCCCGGAGGGCGAATCTGTCGCCGGAGGGTGATTACGTCACTGGAGGGTGTTTTAACCAGCCGTAGCACCCGGTCACCTCGTCCCGCGTAACTTTTTCGCCCTCCCAAGACAAAATCGCCCTCCCACGCCGATAACTCTATCCCGAAACAGAATCGTCCTCCTTAGACCAAACCCCTATTTGAAGCGCATACACCCTCCCGGGACGAAAACACCCTCCAGGGACAAGATTCCCCTCCCGCGACTTCTAAACCAGACCTCCATCATCCCAGTCCCCAGCGGGCTTCACACCGAAAGTATCCTTGCCTGATTATTAGGAACAAGAGTTTGTTAACCGTAGCTGTCAAGGTAGAGCTATGTTTCCTGAACTCATCAGCACCCAGGCGTTTTCGCGGAGAGTCCTTGAAGACTCCCTAGCGAACGGCTCCCTAATTAAAGTCGGGCGCGGACACGTGATCAGGCCTTTGAAATCAGCGAACAAATGGCAGCGGATCCGCTACGTAAAGTTAGGGCAAATCGCCTCCCATGCCGCGCGATGTCACACTCCCCCGGTGTTTATCGGAGTTACCGCCGCCCTGCTGCACGGTCTGTCTTTAAAATCTCTGCGAGGCGATACTCCTATACACACCTCGACTAGGCATTTTGAAAAGAAACTGCTGCCAGCTTGGGTTGACGTCGACACCTCCCAAGGACGTCCTGTCCGCACGCAGATACCTCCGACTCCCCTGATTTTCCATAAGATCACCCTCCCCAAAGATTCTGCTAAATCTATTGGTCACCGAGTGCGCATCACCGACCTTCCTACGACCACGTTGCAATGTGCCGCCTGGCTCCCGGCCGGAAGCGCGCAAGCAGTTGCTGATTCCGCAGCTAGAAAGCTAATTCCGCAGTGGCGCGAACTTGATCGTCGCGGCCGAGAGGCTTTCGCAGACCGGATTCCGAAACTGCGCGCGCAAATGACAAACCTGGCAAACAACTATCGGAAACGGCTCGGAGCGCCCCAAGCTCGGCGAATCCTCGCAAATATGGATCCCCGATTCGAAAGCTACGCGGAATCTTTATTTCATGCCGCAGCTCAGTTAGCACAGGTGAAGCGGCTAATTCCTCAATTTCAAGTTCAGATTTCCCCCGCTCAAAGCTATTTCCTGGACGCCGCTCTCCCGAAGATTCGCGAGGCCTTTGAAATCGACGGTATGCAAAAGTATCAGAGCAACGATCCTCGCAAAGCTTTCGACGCCATCCAAGGGGAAAAACAGCGCCAAAGCAGGCTACAAAAACTCGGATGGCATATTTACCGTTTTACCTACGAGGACGTGGCAGACACGCTAGGCTTCGCCAAATTCCTGTGGGAGCGGCTAGGCACCAGTTGGAACGGTGTGGCACTTCCTCCCCTTTATCGCTTGAAAAAGCCTGCATTTAATATGTAGAGACCTATAGCTCCCTGGTTGCATTATTGCGCTGAACACTTCTTTTGCGGTTTTCTATCCTCGCGGGAAGTGGTTGTTTCACGCATGAAACGGATCAATCGCCCCCAGTAATTCCTCCTCCTTAGCTCGTCCTCCTCATTTCGTCCATATCCTGTTGCTACCTTTCCATCCGCACCTAGTATGCATATCCCCGCCCGCGGAGGGCGAACCTGCCACCCTAAATAAAAGGAGTGCGTGCGCCCTCCTTACTGAATAGCAAAAACCGCACCTACCCACTCACTTGCTACGACTTAAATTTCTGTATCCTCTAAGTCCTTGGAGGGTGAAAATGTCAGGTGTAGACACATAACCAGGCAATATATACGCCAGAACCACCCTCCAAGAACAAAACCACCCTCCCGAGACATAAAAACCCTCCCGAGACATAAATATCCTCCCAGGCGAGGAACAAAAGCGAACTGTAAGGCCTGCTGATAAAAGTCGGAGGGCAATTTTGTCTCTGGAGGGTAAAATCTTGGGTAGTATCCCGTTACTAGGACATATGCGCGACAGCAGCGCCCTCCACATGCAAAAATAACCTCCCGAGACCGAAATGCCCGTGCGCCTCACAACCCCCCCTCCCGAGGCCGTAAGACCTGCCGGCGCGAGGAATATTCGAGGGATCCAAAAACGGAATTGCCTAGAACTGGAGGGTGATCTCAGCTCTGGAGGGTGAAAAAGTCGGGTATAGACACATAACCAGGCAAAAGATGCGCCAGAATCACCCTCCACGCGCAAAAACACCCTCCCGAGACAGGAATACCCTCCAGCGACAGAAAGACCCGCCGGCGACGGGAGAAAGTGAAGTAAGCAGCAACCGGGAAATAGCTAAAAAGATTGTGACCCGAGGAAATCTGTGGAAATCCCTCGGGTCACAATCATCAAAAAATATTAAGAATCTATCGGCGCTGCTTTATTAAGAATATTTTGGCGCAATCTTTGCGTAACGCTACCTTCACATAAGAGCCATAGATCTAGGCCAGCACTAAATATCAGGAACAGCAGTTACCACTAGCGTTCCGCAGCAGTGTACTAGCAGGCAGTCGCTACAGGCGAATAACCTTGAAGCTGTTCGAATAGATCGGCGCTACCTTTACAACGTCACCCGGTTTGGGAGCGTGGATAATCTTCCCACCACCAACATAGATAGCCACGTGACCTGATTTCCACAAAATGTCACCGGGCTGTGCTTGGCTGAGCGGCAACTTAGTTCCAGCTGCAGCAATCCCGCCGGTTGAACGAGGTAGCGAATACCCCAGCTGGCGGTACACATAACCCACGAACCCGGAGCAGTCGAAACCACTGGGAGTCTGGCCGCCCCAAACATAGGGCACACCCCGATACTGCATCGCGATTCCTACCGCAGTGCCATCAGCTTTGCCCAGGTCACGACCTACAAAAGTCTCGGCGGATTCTGAGGACGAGCGCTGCGTGTTCTGGGTAGGCGCAGCCGCAGCCGGAGCAGTACTTACCTTCGCGGCCACATTCGACTGCGTAGGTTCCGCCACCGCAGAAGTAACTTCTTGATTAACGGTCAGCTTCTCTACCGTGCCTTTTGCCAGTTGCGCAGAGTCCACGGAGGTGGCGATTTGCTTGGCCGCAGTGGCATCTGCACTGGCGGGAACGGCGGGGGCCCCCCCCGCCACTACTGTCAGCGCAACCCCGGAACCAGCGAGCGCCGACAAGCGCTTGCCATTCTCGGAGCAAAACAGGGATTTCGCAGCTTGAGAAACCGGAGTAGAGGGACGGCTCGGAGCGCGGTGACGCGCCTGAAGTTTCTGAGTCACGATGAGAGCTCTCCTAAAAGTGCTTATTTCGCTTTTGGCCGGAAAACTTTTCGGTAGCTACCTAAGCAGTTCCTCTGGCCGATTGGTCGTAACTAAATATAATGCTTCGATAACGGAATGTCACGTTTTGGTTACGAAAGTTTTTTAATATTTCGCCGCGCCTGAACACCTAAGTGGCCAGCCCCACAAAAGCGCTCGCCCCAAAAATCAGGAAACAACCCCCAAAAATCCCGCATTACCGCAGCTCAAAACCTGTATTAAATAGGCCTAATCCCTATTAAAAACCCCTTCGACAAACAGATGCTGCCCCAGGGACGTGTCCAGTAACACAGTTTTTTCCGTGTCGACCCCCATAACGGCAATCCGACCATTTTCAGGCTGCAGATTAACCTCTTTGCCAGGTAAAATAGCCGCTTCATCAAAAAACGCCAACATCCGGGGCTCTGCTTGGATAGGTTCACCGATTCGCACGATTTTGGTAGCCACAATACCGCCATATTGTTCCACAATCTGAGAAATGGAAGTCCCCCGCCCCTCAATCCCGTCATGCCCATCGGGAATCGGATTACCATAGGGGTCGGTAGACGGGTGATGCAGCAGATCTAGCAGGCGCATCTCTACCGCGGCAGACATTACATGTTCCCAGCGACAAGCCTCATCGTGAACCATTACCCAGTCCAGACCGATCAGATCCAATAACAAACGCTCAGCTAAACGGTGTTTACGCACCACTTCCCGTGCTAGCTCCACCCCCTGCTCGGTGAACTCGATCCGGCGATTATCAGCCAAATAAAGCAGACCATCACGTTCCATACGCGCAACAGTTTGGGAAACAGTGGGCCCTGAATGATCTAAACGTTCCACGATGCGGGCGCGCAGAGGTGGGACTCCGTCCTCTAGCATCTCGTAGACAGTTTTTAGATACATTTCCGTAGTATCAACCAGGTCACTCATTAATGCCCCTTATGCTGTGCCGTACGCGGGAGCTGTCACCGCGCAATTACCCTCCTTCAGGTTAACCCGCCAGCCGATATATTTTCCTTTCCCCCAGCATTATCTAGCACCATAGCGGCTAGATTCGCACCGATTTATGCACCTAGAGTAAGGTTTTCCCTATGGAGAACTTCGTTAGCATTCCCGCAGATTTACTACCTGAAAACAAGAAATTCGGCGCTGGCCCCAGCTCAATAAGAAAAACCGCGCTTGCGAAAGTTGCCGCCAGCGATTTGCCTGGCACCTCGCACCGGCAAGCCCCAGTTAAAGACCTGGTAGGTTCACTGCGCGGGGGGCTAAAAGAATTGTTCTCCCTTCCCGACGGCTACGAGGTGGTCCTCGGCAACGGCGGAGCCACTACTTTTTGGGCGGTCGCGGCGTCCTCTTTAATTAGGGAACGCTCTGCCCACGCCGTGTTCGGCTCTTTTGGTGCCAAGTTTGCGGAAACCATTAGCGGAGCGCCGCATCTTAAAGACCCCATGATTGAGCTAGGGGGTATCTCGGCGAGGGCGCAGGGGCAAGAAACCGCGAGCGACATTGCGATTTTGCGCGGCGGGCACGAGGGAATCGATACCTATTGCTATCCGGCTCACGAGACTTCTACCGGCGCCCTCAGCCCGGTAAACAGGATCGCGGGAGGATTAAACCTGGTAGATGCGACTTCGATTGCGGGCGGGGTGCAGGTCGATATTTCCCAGACCGACGTTTATTACTTCTCGGGACAAAAATGTTTCGCGGCCGAGGGCGGGCTGTGGGTGGCACTGGCCTCCCCGGCCGCTCAGGAACGAGCGCAAGAAATTAAAGAGAATCCGGGAGCGGGGCGCTGGATTCCGCCGGTGCTGGATTTTTCGGTGGCGCTAAAGAACTCGGTTAAGAACCAGACTTTAAACACTCCGGCAATTTCCACCTTGATTTTATGGGAAGACCAGGTGCAATGGATGCTGGAAGCGGGCGGTCTAGCGACTATGGAGGAACGTACCCGCACGTCCTCGGCAGTGCTATATGAGTGGGCTGCTTCCCGACCCGAGGTTTGCCCCTATATCTCGAATCCGCTAGAGCAGTCCCCGGTAGTGGTGACGATTGATTTTAAAGATATTAATGCGGATACGGTGATTGCGCAGCTGCGGGCCAACGGGATTGTAGATATTGATCCTTACCGCGCGTTGGGGCGCAACCAGATTCGGGTGGCCTGCTTCCCCAATGTGGAAGTGGCCGATACCCAGGCGCTAACTGCCTGCCTAGATTACGTAATCGATCGCCTCTAGCGCCCTAGAGCCCTATAGCACCTGCCACAGCTTTCTGCGTCCGCTAAGCAAACACCAGGTGTTTATCTTGAGTGCGACACTGCGTCAGATACATATTGATAATGGTTTGATAAGGAACTCCGGTACGCGCAGCCTCTGACTTGAAATAGTCAATGTTGGCGACATCGAGATTTATAGTGACCGGTTTACGTAAACGTTCCACATAGGGATTAACTCGGCTTTCGCTAAAATCGTATTCGTTCCTCATGACCTGCACCTCCAATATTGTTGTTCCTCGTTTTTTGTTGCTTTCCGCGCAGAGATTATGCGGATAATCCTCCCTCGTCCTCGTAAACAGTGACAGACGGTAAGCACCCGAGCCGACAGGCTCAGCCCTATCAGCACAAATCGCTGCTCATCTTGAGAATGATCCGGGTCGTCGATTATGCGAGCATAGGGATCACCAAAAGCCTCTGCAGCTTCTTCGAAAGTTACCGCGTGCTTGTCTTGGTTGATTGCGGCTTTGGCATCATCCCATTCGAAGCTTAGATAACTTTCTATATCCATATGGATATCATACATACGAGATACATATTTCACCAGGGTTTTTGGCGAGAGTTACCGCCGTCTTTACCCAAGTTTTAGAACTAGCGCCCGTGTATTAAGCAAATAGTCCGTGGGAGCAGCACCCGGCCACTCCCACGGACTATTTGTTCTTTTAAGGCTCTTGCCCCGTCTGCACTATGACAGCAGGGATTGGATTGGCCCGAGGCTGAAGTAGATAACGAACAATACGGAAACTACCCACATCAGGGGGTGAATCCGCGAAATCCGCCCGGAAGCCATCTTTACCACCACATAGGTGATGAAACCGAACCCGATACCGACCGTAATCGAATAGGCAAACGGCATCATCATAATGGTCATAAACGCCGGAATCGCTACGTCAGCGCGCGTCCATTCAATATCGCGCACATTAACCATCATCAAGAAGCCCACGAACACGAGGGCGGTCGAGGCCGCTTCGGCGGGTACCAGCTCCACTAGCGGGGCGATAAACATAGACACCCCAAACAGCAGGCCGGTAACTACCGATGCCAAACCGGTACGCGCACCCTCGCCAACCCCAGAGGTAGACTCCACAAACGAAGTGTTAGAAGAAACCCCGCCCAGGCCACCGGCCATAGCCGAAAGCGAGTCAATCAGCAGGATTTCGCGAGTCTTAGGCGGATTGCCATCCTTGTCCAACAAATTCGCACCCGCACCAACAGCCACCATAGTGCCCATAGTGTCGAAGAAGTCGGCCAGCATTAGCGAGAAAATCAAGAGGACGACCCCAACCGCGGTGGTGTGGGGATTGGTGAAAGGTCCAAAGAAATCAATCGCGCCGATAGTAGATAGATCAGGCAGGGAAACCGGGGATCCCTGCAGCTGCGGAACATTAGATGCCCAGGCCGAGACGGCTTCTTCGTCAGCTGCGCGCGAACCCAAATGGGTGAAAGCTTGCACTATAAATGCTAAAACCGTAGCGCTCACGATCCCGATCAAAATCGCGCCTTGGACTTTGCGAACATAAAGCACCACGATCACAATCAAACCGAAGCAGAACACTAGCGCCGGCCATCCCACGAGGGAGCCGTTGACCCCCAGCTGCACCGGAGTGCCCCCGGGACGAATAATCCCGGCATTAATCAAGCCCACAAAGGCGATAAACAGCCCGATCCCCACGCTAATCGCAGTTTTTAGCTGGGCGGGAACCGCTTTGAACACGGCCTCCCGAAAACCGGTCAGCACCAGGATGGTGATAGCCACGCCCTCCCAAAAAATCAGCCCCATCGCTTCCTGATAGCTAAGCCCCAAAGCCTCTGGATTAGCCAAAGTGAAAGCCACCACGGCGTTTAGTCCCATACCGGAAGCAACCGCCAGCGGGAAGTTAGCAACTAGCCCCATTAGCAGGGTCATCACGCACGCAACCAGGGCGGTACCGGCGGCGATTGACGATTGGCTTATATCTTTGGGGGCTGCCACACCCAAAATCGCGGCGTTAACCACCAAAATATAGGCCATAGCAAAGAAAGTGACCAATCCGCCGCGGACTTCCCGCCCAACGGTAGAGCCCCTTTCCGAAATTTTAAAGAAACGATCTAGGGAACTATCCGGCTTTTTCGCCGTATCTTGAGAAGACAAGATAACTTTCCAATCCGCCACCAGGGGCATAGAAGTTACTTACAGGCTCATTATCGGAAGATTCTCAGGGTTTTTCCAATCCTGCCCGCTATGCGCAACTTAATTGCATGTCTGCCTGCAAAGCAGTTACCTCTTGGCGCTGACGGTAAGGTGCTAAATCTCGACCTGCTCTACATCCAGTTCATCCAGCCGCGCCGGAGTGGGCTGCCAGGGAGAAGTATCCACCTTCACATCGGTTTCCGAATGGGAACCACAGGTGTGATCCATAGAGACTACCCGCCCATCATCGACCGACCATTCATTGGTACACACCCCGAACATGGTGCGCATACTGCCCGCCATTTTCAGTAAGAATCCGCAGGTAGAACAGGTGTTTTCCGGGAGCCGTTTGCGGGTCATCCCGCGCCGCGCCGGCCCTTGCTCCGAATGGTACCAACGTTTAGCAGCTTGGGCGCGCCCACAAGCCGAAAGTACCCGGGGACGGCCAAGACCAAGTTCCTCCACGGTACGCCGATCTAGATCTTCGGCATTGGTGTCCGCATAGGACTGATCAAGGCGGTCATCATCGGGAACATACGGTAGTACGTCCTCGCGTTTTACATCTTGAGGACGCAACCGCTCTGCCCAGGGTACCCACGGGCGTGCCAGCAGCGCTTCCTCGCCTGGAAGTAAATCAATTTCGCAAACCGTGGCTTTGCGGCCGCGCGGCACCCGCGCTAAGACTGCTACCCAGTGCCAGCCGCGATAACCAGGCTTTAAACATTCAAAACTGTGGGTGGCCAGGCGTTCACCTTCACTGGTGGCACCCAAATGTTCGCCGATTTCTTCCGGCTTAGCAATGGGCGCCAGCCCCTCGCGGGCAATATCGACCGCGCTGGCCAGTATGCTATCTACTTTTCCCGCTTTACGTCGGGTAGTTTCACTCATGTGCGTCTTTCTTAGTTCACCGCCGCCACTAGGCATCGAAATCGTCGGCAACTGCCCGCAGCAGCTGCGCGATCTTTCCGCCATTATCCGGGTAGCGTCCATGTCGCAAATGCCCGGAGGAGGCGTCCAATAACTTAATCAGGTCTTCTACTAGCGGCACCATGTCTTTGGGTTTGCGCCGCAAATTCTTTGCCACCGAGGGCGTACGTTGCAATATTTGCACCGATAGGGCTTGCGGGCCGCGGCGGGAGTCGGCAACTGAGAACTCTACCCGCGTTCCCGCCGAGGGAGGTTTAGCGCCAACAGGTAACACGCTGGCATGTAAAAATACCTGCGAGCCGTCTTCTGCAGTGATAAACCCGAACCCTTTGTCGGCATCAAACCACTTAACTTTTCCGGTTGGCACTGATTTCTCCCCTACTTTTTCTTAATCTAGGTTACATGAGGCAACATATAACCCACTTCTTTGCATATGATAATGCAAAGTGAGGATTTAATCCGCTCCGGGCTAGCCTCATTAGTTAGGGAGAAACTTAAGTGAAAGTCTTAAAGAGAGTCGGCTTACTGACGATAGTGCTTCTAGCTGCGCTTTTTGCCAGTTTCACAGTCAGCGGCAATATTGCACACGCCGAAGAACCACCAACGATTTCCGATCATGTATATGATCCCGGTGACAAGCTTGGGGGGCAGGCCGACAAGGTTAAGGAACGGCTAGCTTCTTTGGATCGTTCTGGACTACACGTGTATGTGGCGTTCCCCTCTGAATATTCCAATGAAACTGTCAGCAATTGGAACCTGATGGCTCTGCAAAAATCAGGCGCCCCGCAGGGATCCTACATGCTCTCGATAGTGGCTGATAACCCTAATCAGACTATGTATTTAGCTTCTGCAGATAATGCGGCGAAACTCTCCCAAGAAGAATTATCTGCTATTGCCTCCGAAAAAATGGTGCCCTTGCTAAATCAACAAAAATACCCGGAGGCAGTGTTAGCTTACCTCGATGCGCTCTCTGCGAAGGCGCCAGAAATGGGCTCGGGCTTGGCGGTTGCCCCTTGGGCAATGATTGCTTTTCTGGTTGCGCTAATCGTGGTAATTATCGTGATTTCCCGGGTGCTCAGGGCGCGGAGAAAAGCCCAAAATCGAACCGAGGATAATGCTTCGGGTGAATCGACCGAAGCTCTCGCGTCGCAAGATTCGCGGAGCCAGCTGCCTGCCTTTGCGGTTGGGACCTGGCAAGGCGGAGTAACAGAATCCGAGGCCTCCACAAGTAAAGAATCTTCGAAAACAGCTGTGGTTGACGAGGACGATCACGAGGACGAGCAGCCTAGTAAAGGCAAATTCCGTTTACGCTTTGGACGAAACGATAAATCCTCGGGTAAATCTAAGTCCGGCAAAACACCAGTTGATAATCCCGACACTGCCAAGGCCGTCTCGGAAAACTTCGCGGGTGCCGCGTCCTCCCAACCGGCGGCAGCTGCGCTTTTGCAGACCCCTAGCACTGATGCTGGTCTGGTAAATAAGGAACCGAACCTAACCTCCGTCGCCGGGACAGCCCAGGTTAAGGCAGAGGAACCAAATCCAGCTATTCCCACCGGCGTTCCGGGCACTTTGAATACCTCGTCTAGTGGGAAAGTGCCTTCGCTGGCAGAACTGGATCAGATCGCTTTAGCGCGCACGAGGGCGCAGACTACCAACAGCACCGAGGCGAATGCGGGCTACCAGGTTTCTCCCGCACCCCAAATGCAAGTACCCACTTCCTCGCAACTACCGCCTCAAAGCGAAGAGCGGGCGCTCCCGCAAGCGCCCGCACCAGCTCCGGCACTATCTGGGGAACAACCAGCGCTGTCCCCGCAGGCAGCACCGTTGCAGCCAGTGCAACCGGGGGCTGCAGCCCAGGAAACAGGACCGGAAACATTTGCTCCCGAGTCAACCGGTCTGGCGGCTGCGGCTCCCGCACAGGTCAGCGCGACTACTCCCCGCTCGAACGCGTCTTATACCTCGCTAGGGGCGAGCTCGCCCCTAGCCCCTGCAACCGGGACGTCCTCGGCTCCGCAGCGACATTCTTCGGTGCTGCGCCCTGGAGAAACTACCTATTTGCCGCCGCAGGCCAATGATGATGACACCCAGGTTACTTCTGCCGCGCAGATTAAGGATTATGGCCAAGAGCGTCGCGATGAGATCGCCCGGGCGAAAGCCCGTGCCCAGGCAGCTGATCGTTTCCGGGAAGAACAGGCAAGAAAACAGGCTTCGGCCACTGCGCAAACCGCGCAACCCGCGCACGCGGCTCAGCCGCAAATCAGCCCTCTGCCGGCAAGCGTCAGCCATGAGGGTCAAGCAGCCCCACCGTTTGCCTCTCCGCTGCCACAGCAGGCAGTCGCTTCTCCGGTTACGCCGGCTGTGCCTCAAAACGCTGTCCCCGATAAAAGGAATGCTTCCCGGCCTCACTTAGGTTCCCAGGCAGCAACTCACGCAGCTTACTCGCCGGCAGTTACTTCCCGTACCTCCGATGATTTCGCCCGGCAGGCACTAGATAGTGCCGCTGCTTCCGCCCATCAGCGCGGGCAGTCTCGGGTGCCCACGCTACCGAAAATGGCGCCCGCAGTTAACAATCTAACTGCCCGCTCTTTGCCACCGGTATCTCCGCAGGCGATCCCGCAAGTATCGCAACAGACACCGGGACAGGCACCGGCCATGGCGAACGGCCCCGCGCTCTCCCCTGCTCCTTCGCAGGTGGCAGCGCAACCCGTTAGAGTAGCGAAGCAAAGCGTTAAACCCTCGCCGACACCGCAGGAAACTGCCCATCAGGAAGAAGCGCGCCCGGCACCTGACTTTACGAAAGTATTGCGACAGGCAGATTCCTGGGCTCGTAAGGGAGCCAGCAAACTGACGCTCGCCCAGCAGCGGGCAGGAAAGACGGTGACCCAGCCCTTTGCTTTGGCGCTGGTTCGCGCTCAAGATAGCGTCCGCGCTGCGTTTGCGGAGTTCGCTACTGCCCAGTTGCAGTCACGTCCTATTGATCAGCAGATCGTAGCCGGTAACCTGCCCGGGCCGCTGCGTGAGCTACGCGATCAGATCACCCACTTTACAAATCTGTATCACCAGCAAACCCCGTTGAACGAGATCCTTTTAAGGTTTGAGCGGGAAATCGTGACCTGCCGGGAAGACCTGGTCAGATGCCGGTTGATTGTGGAGCGTATCCAAAACGTTGATCCCCAAAAGGCCACGCGTATTGGTAACGATGTGATGGGAGCCCACAAACTACTTTCTCGGGCTCAGAACCTAATCGAGGACGCGAAGGCTAGAGATCGCGCCGGACAAGAAAACGAGGTTCTGAAAGCTACCGTAAGAACCGAGAATCTCTTATTGCAGGCACAAAAGATCGCGCGACAAGCACATGCGGAAGAAGCCGCCCTCCGCGCCGGAGCAAAAGTCGAGGCCGCGCTAACCTTTGCGGAAAAAGTCGAGCCGCTCAGTGAGCAGGTCGCGATTTTGATGGCGGCTGTCGATGACTATATCGGGGTTCACACCGCGAAAGTGGGAGTGGCGGCTCGTACCATGCTAGACCTGGCGAATCGAACTTTAACCCGGCTTGACCAGCCAGGTAACCATGATCCGCAGGAAGCTTTGCGGCTGTTGCAACGCGCGCAGCAACAAACCGAGCAGGCTCTCCGCCTAGCCGAAAACGATGTAGCGAAGCGGAGCTAGCTGGTTAAGAGCTTGGGCAAAAGCTCTGATAAAAGCTAAACCTTTGTGCTTGAGCGAGCTTTAGCGCCTGCTTGCCGATAGGATTTAGCTATGTGCTTAGCTCGATTCCGTAAACGGTTACTGACATTCTTCCTGGCAGTACTGGCCGCTACCGTCACGGTAGTCGTGCCCGCGAGCCTCGCGTTAGCGGCTCCCCCCCCCCCCCGTTTCTCTAAACACCTTTTGCCGCTAATGCG
>OBWS01000057.1_pt1 | contig 73929 bp, 66 predicted proteins | sample 1495291 | NCBI WGS metagenome assembly OBWS01 (sample SAMEA2580090, study PRJEB22360) | human gut metagenome | biome: human gut; feature: human-associated habitat; material: faeces | place: Denmark | collected 2008/2010 | reverse complement strand
AACATCGATGGAATAGTGGTGAAAACCGGTATCCGCCTCGTATCCGATATAGCGGCGGGCGGTCACCGTCAGCCCTACATCAATTAGGGCTCGGGTGAGCTGGTTACGCAGCCCCAGGTAGTTGGTTTTTGTGAACAGGCTGATTCGGGCTTCTTCTATTTCGACGCCGGGGGTGTTGTCGGCGAAGATCTCGAAAGAATCTGTTAACGGGGTGAAGACTAGATACGTGTCTGGGGCTGGGGAATCGGTGTAGCAGCTGACTGCATAGGCGAGCCCAAGTTGTTTAGCGATGTGGCTTATGTTTTCTAAAAGCCCGCTCATGGTTTCACCTGCTGGATTCGCGCGGCTAGGGTTTGTTTCATTGCGGTGATTGCGGCTCGCCTGGTTTGTGAACGCGTAGGGGCTAGGAAGGGTCTAGCGGGCTGGTTGGAGCGCCCGTGTTCAAGAACGTTAGCGATTAGTGCGTTAGCTCTACCATCGTCTCGGTTCTCGGCGAAACCAACTTTGACGTTGTAGTCTCCGCGGCTATTGACTTTTACTGGCGCGGTTCCTAACGCTTTGGCGAGCTGACCGGTAGAGCGGGAGGGCTGTTTTGTATTCGAACCGATTGCTGCACAAAGATTAGAGCGCATACGCGGCTCCACAATATTAGCCCCGGCTTTAAGCACTTGCTCAGCGGAGTTATCAATGAGGCTGCTGGCTGAGTCGAGTGCGTCAATGAAATCGTTGGGAAGCTTTATTTGTACGCGAGCCATCAGAGTGCTCCTTCTGGTTCGGTGCGGTGAGCCAAGATCTCGACATAGCGGCCGAGGTATTCGACCGCATCAATAACGTACCTGCCACGTGCGGAGCTGATTTCCATCGCCTCGGTTATTTTTATGCCCGGTATTGCTCGGATCCTAAATAACAGGTCTGCTTTAGTGTAGGCGGCGCGGTTGACCCACGCACCACTTGCGTGCCGCACTTCTATATATGCGCGCACCGAAGCAATAATCTCGTCACCAGTAGTGGCGAACCCGGCAGCGTCTTTGCTAACCACTGGCTGTATCAGGTCGATGTGCTCGCTCATTTTGCCTAGCGTTGCCATAGAGCGTGCCTTTCTTTAGATTTTCCAGTCCCGATCCAGGCGAAGCAGGGTGTTAACTGCGTTCCACACGGCGCGGGCAGCATCGGTTTTGTCTGCCCAAAACCCGGCGGTTGCTCCATCTCTGGATTCGTAGAAATGGGTGGCGAGCATGATAATGCCTTGCCGGGTTGCCTGCGACATGGGCTCCGTTTGGTAGTAGCCCTCGGGCAGATGTTGGTAAGCGGTAGCGTAGGAGATGGCAGCCAAAACAAACGAGGCAATCAAAGAATCATCCTCGCTATGTTCAACCAGCAGATTTTGCTTGACTAAGGCCATGAGTTCGTCTGTTTTCATGGCTGCCACCTCCTAACTATTTTTCTGGTTTACCCGGCGGTCTTTTGGGTAAGAACCTTGATCGCTTCGGGCAAGACTAGCTTGCCGTCTAGGCGTTGGGAGGCGAGGAACCCGATCTGCCCGGTGGTTGCAAATAGCTCGTTTAGGCGTTTGAAGGAGCGGCCTTGCCGGTCAGCAATCCAATAAAAACCGAGGTCACCGAACGCTACTGTGCGGGCCCCCGCTTTCAGCTCAGGTGCAAAAACACTGGTGTAGACGGGTCGGCCAAGGATCATGTCGGGAGTGCCGGCAGTTATCGCCGGTTGCCACAGGTACTGCCCGTTACCGTCTTTGAGCTTGCGTACGGTCTTTACTGTTGCATCGTTCATCAGCCACACCGCACGCGCCCGGTACGGGGAGCGCAAACTATAGTGCAGATCGATGAGTTCATCAGCGCTAATATCTGTGGGTTTTGTGGTGGTGACGCCTGTTTCTGCGCCCCCGGTTGGGTTGAAGATACCGGTGGGTTTACCTTTACCATCGCCAACCAGGAAGGCTTCTTCTTCAGCAGCTCCAATACGGCGAGCAAACTCGCTCGCTAGGTATTGTTCAACATTAAACGCTGCATCGTTGAGCAACTCCTCAGAAATCTTGAGGAAGGTACCTAGCTTGAACGCCGACAGGGAGATTTGGGTGAAGGCTTCATCGGATTCGCTATATGGTTTGCCTTCATCCAGCCAGGTAGCGGTGCCATGGGTAGACACGACAGGGATCTTGCGATCCCCGCTAGTGGTCTGAATAACCTTGGCGAGGCTTCGCATGATGTTTTGGTCAGCTAAAGACTGCACTAGGGTGCGTTCGAACTCGTCAGGCACTAGGTATCCGCCCTCAGAATCCACCCCCTCGCTTAGCGCATTCCTTACTTCCATGGGTGAGGTGTTAAGCCGCATCGCATCCCAAAACGCCCGCTTGTAGGAAGCTGTAGCACGGGCAGGCTTAACCTTGCCATCCTCATCCAGGTCAGTGCCGGGTGTGGCGGTGATGGGTGCACGGGTCGCCTTGGCAAGAGTGCTTTCTAGGCGTTCGGCTCGCTCACATCGAGCAATCTCGCCGCTAAGTGCCTCAATCTCGGCCTCCATTTTGGCGTAGGCCGCGTCATCCTCGGCGTTTAGACAGCCAGTCTCGCTATCGCGCCGCTCATCTAGAAACTTCTTAGCCTTATTCCAGGTTTGGGCACGCCGGGTATACAAATCAGTAACAGTAGTCATAATGGAATATTTCCTCTCTTAGTTAATGGGGTTGGTTGGTTAAATGGGCGTATAAATCAACAACCCGCCGACCACAAGAGGCAGCGGGCTTTAAACAAGGATGTTCACTTACAGGAGGCGGCGGCCCGGGAGGGGCAGCGCTTTTGCCGTGCATAGCTAGTTGGGCAACAAGTTGTTGCTCTGAAACCTTTCTGGAAAACACCACGCCGCGCTCATTTTTCGCTCGCCCCGGTACTTTCTTGCTCACCGATTCTTCATCCTCGCCATCACCAGGATCACCACCCTTGTCAGGATTTGTCTTATCGGGCTCGTCGTCTCTGTCTGGAGTAGAGCCCTGTTTACTGGTGAGGATTTCATTTGCGAACCCCAAGTCGATAGCAGCTGTTGCATCCATCCATGTCTCCATATCCATGAGCTTGGAAAGTTTCGCCCGGGACAGCCCGGTTTTTAGCTGGTAGGCGTTGATAATCGAGTCTTTGACCGATTCGAGCATGTCGAGGGCACGCGACAGCTCGGTTTTATCACCCATAGCAAGCGTGGCCGGATTATGGATCATGAGCATCGAAACCGGGCTCATAGCCACCGTGGAAGCCGCCATAGCAATCACAGATGCCGCCGATGCCGCGATCCCGTCAATATTCACCGTGACTTTACCGGGATAATCCAGCAGCATGTTATAGATACGAGCAGCTGCCACTACGTCACCGCCAGGCGAATTCAACCAGATAGTGACCGGCCCAGACCCCGCGCTTAACTCCGAGGCAAAAAGCGTGGGGGTTATGTCATCATCTAGCCATGATTCCTCAGCGATAACCCCGTTAATACGCAAAACCCTTTCACCCCCATCACTATTCGGGTCACTTGCCTGTGGGGTCAGCCAGTTCCAAAAACGCTTCACATTCTCCTCCTCAATAGTTGATTCTCTCTAGGTTCTTTAGGCACTTCACACCAGACTCGCCTTCTTCGGCTTGTTGAGAGTCGGCGTAAGCCCCAGCCATAGGAAGCGGGAGCATGTTCCCGTTCACCAGGTAGAGATCCCCGCCATCAGCCGCCTCGATCCGGTCAAGGTTTTCTAGCTCTCGGATATCGTTGGCGCTCATCCACCCGTTTTGGCGAGCTACCGCGTATCCCTCCATCCGCGACTGATAATCGCCTCGCAGTAGGCCCTCGACATTGAACTTCACAAACAACTGCTGCTTTTCACGCGGGTTCAAGAGAGTTTTCGTGATGGCTTGTTCCCAGCGGATTACCCACGGGTCAAGGGTGTATTTCACGAACTCTAAAGACTGCTGTTCAATATTGGAAAACGAGGATTTTTCCAGGTCACCGATCATGTGGGGCGGGATACGGAAAATCCGGGCGATTTCGCCCACCTGAAACTTCCGTGTCTCTAAAAATTGTGCCTGCTCCGGGCTTACCGAGATCGGCGTGTATTTCATTCCCTCCTCAAGCACCGCAACTTTGTTGCCGTTACGAGCGCCACCGAAGGTTTGTTGCCAGGATTCGCGCACCCGAGAAGGATCCTTGATCGTGCCTGGATGCTCTAACACCCCGCCAGGAGCCGCACCATTAGCAAAAAATGAAGCACCGTAATCCTCGGTAGCCTGGGCGAGTCCGATAGCGTTTTTTGCCATCGCGATCGGGGAATAACCAACCAACCCATCGAAACCAAGACCTGGAACATGAAGCACATCGTTAGGGGTAAGACGAATGGTTTGGTACTCGCCTGCGGGTTCGTCCCAGGAGGTTTGGTATTCGTAATACAAAGCCTTACTGTCCAGATCCCTGCCTACGCTCATCCGATTCGGTTGCAAAGGATACAGCCCAATGACTTCGCCGAGCCCGTTACGCACTACCTGAGCGAACGCATTACCCCACAACAACAGGTGCGTCATGAGCGTTTCTCTAAACACGAAGCTCGTCATCTCGGGGTTAGGTTCATCATGCAACAGCCGGTATAAGGGGTGGTCGAGGGCTTTTTCCTTGCCGCCACCGTCCTTGTAGCGGTATACGTGCAGGGGTAGCCCGGCTATCGCTTCAGCCAAGATCCGTACGCAGCTATAGACGGCAGTCATCTGCATCGCGCTTCGCTCGGTCACCGGACGGCCAGAGGAAGTGGGGCCGAACAGGAACGAATACGACGAGTAAATAGTATGGTTCTCGGTTTGGCGGGGTTTGGGGCGTAGCCAGTTCAGGAATCCCATGTGTCCTTCTACTTTCGATTTAAACTGTTGGGGTGGATAAGGGGTTTCGGCAGGCGTGGCAGAGTGGCGAGTTGGTATTTCCTGCGGTTCCTTCGCAAATTGGCCAGCGGTGGTTTCTACGTACGCCGGTGAATCCAGCGAATAGTCGAGACCTTGTGTTTATTGGGATTAACCCATCGAGTGCGACGCGATTTGCTGCTCAGAAACTGGGTGGTGATCCAACGACCGAAATGGTTCTGAAGTCTTTCCACGTCGGCGAAGATGGATCTCCGCTCGGTTGGCGATCAATGACGATCCTGAACCTACTCCCTTTGATTGGGCAGCCTCGTGATCTGCCTTATTGGGATAGCGATTCTGGCCGCCAGAAGATTCTGGATTCCATCGACATTACCCGTCAGATACTGAGATTGATTCTCCCGAAATGCCACTGTGTTCATCTGATGTGGGGTACCCCCAATGACAAGAATTTCCCGTGGAAAAGCACAGTGCTCAAACAACTAATACCCGAAATCGACTCGCTTATTCCTGCCGATCACCAGGTTCAGGCGTACCTATCCAAGAGCGGACATCCGCTGCATCCAGGGTTCGGCGGGCTTGCCCATTGGCGAGGCAAACAACCCCACGACGCATGCCACCTGCTACAACACCAGTAACCCGCGCTGATCGTAGACCGATCCTGTTGATGATCCTGTGCCGCAGCGGATGGCCCGATCCAACGCCATGATGGTGGCGACCACGCCGTCGATCTTCTCCGTGGACTTCTGCTTATCTGGCTTAATGTTGCCTGCCGGGTCGGTACGCACGTGAATGTTATCGACCATCCACGCCAGCACCGGGTGCCCGCCATGGGCCAGCTTGCCTTCTAGGGCAAGTTTCATGAGTTCCTTGGATGGTGGGGACATGTCTTTGAAGCCTTGCCCAAACGGCACGACCGTGAACCCGGCATCCTCCAAGTTCTGTGACATTTGGACGGCGCCCCACCGGTCGAACGCAATCTCCCTAATGTCAAAGCGCTCGCCCAGTTTTTGGATGAAGGCCTCGATATACCCGTAGTGCACCACGTTGCCCTCAGTCGTGAGTAGGTGGCCTTGCTGATGCCATAGGTCGTAGGGGACGTGATCACGGGCTACCCTCAGTTTCAGGTTGTCTTCGGGTATCCAAAACCAGGGCGCGACCGTGTATTTGTCATCGTTCCCGTCGGGTGGGAATACTAGAACGAAAGCAGTGATATCGGTGGTAGAGGCAAGATCCAGCCCTCCATAACAGGGTCGTCCCTCGAGGTCGTCTAGATTGACTGGGGTATTGTTTTGATTCCACACGTGCATGGGCATCCACCGCACAGACTGTTTGACCCACTGGTTCAAACGCAACTGTCTGAAGGTGTTTTCTTCAGCCGGATTCTGCCTGGCACTATTACAAGCGTCCCTTACTTTCTGGATTGGCACCGTAACGTCCAAGGATGGGTTGGCTTTATGCCACACGGCTTCATCGGTCCAATCATCATCTTGCGCTGCCCCATATATGACTGGATAAAAGGTGGGGTCGTGTTTTTTGCCATCGAGGATGTCTTGGGCTTTTTGGTGTTGTTCGTAGCAGATGCTGTGGGTGTCGGTGCCGGCGGTTGTGATCAGGAAGTACAGTGGCTGGGTGCGAGCATCCCCACTGCCTTTGGTCATCACGTCGAAGAGCGCTCGGTTGGGTTGGGTGTGTAGCTCATCGAATACCACTCCGGAAATATTGAATCCGTGTTTGGAATAGGCCTCGGCGGATAGTACCTGGTAGAAAGAATTGGTGGGGGAGTAGATGATACGTTTTTGGCTTCTAAGGATCTTTACCCGCTTGGCTAGTGGGGGACACATTCTCACCATGTCGGCTGCCACTTCGAACACGATGGATGCTTGTTGCCGATCAGCCGCACACCCATAAACTTCAGCGCGTTCCTCGCCATCACCGCAACACAGCAAGAGTGCGACGGCGGCGGCTAGTTCAGATTTCCCTTGCTTTTTAGGGATCTCCACGTAAGCGGTAGTGAATTGGCGAAACCCGTCAGGTTTGACCACCCCGAAAAGGTCGCGAATGATTTGTTCTTGCCAATCAATCAACTTAAAAGGTTTTCCTGCCCACCGGCCTTTCGTATGCTTTAAGGCTTGGATGAACGCGACCGCAAAATCGGCTCGGCGCTTGTCATAGCGCGAGCTTTCAGCCATGAACCGGGTCGGGTGATATTCAGCTAGCTGACGCATACGAATCAGTTACCTTCTATTGGTTAAAAAGTCAGTTGCTACCGGCGATAGCAGGTGCCCTCATGCCCGGCGGGCTAGGCTTGGGGCAGATTAGCTAACGCCCAGGCGATCGCATGTCCGGCGTCAGCGAAAAGGTGGTCTGACTCAGCGATGAGTTCGAGTTCGCATTCTCCGCGGCCTTTCGAGTTAGGCCCGAACCCGCTGACGGGTTCTTCCATCAACCGGTAGATTTGGGCGTTATTGCCAAAGCCTTCAGTCTTGGTCCAGGTAGCAAAACTTGCTAGCGTGTAGTTCCCGTAGGCAAGAACCGTCCCGTAGGAATCAACGCGCATCTGGAGGGTTTCGCTGGTGACCTTTGTGCTGTTCATGGCTGGTGCCTTTCTGTTGTGTACCGTTTCGGTATGTATATACAGCCATAGACCCGCCTATTTATCCAGTCATTTTCCGCCTATTTTCAAGAAAACTTAGAGATGTACATCTCTAGGTCATAACGCTTCACGATAAAGGCAACCCCACGCCAGGTGGGGTTTGCCTTTGTGTTTAGTTTTAACGAGTCAGGTGGTAGTTGACAACGTTTCCTGGTGTAGCATGCTCAAGTTCACGCACCATCGCTGCTGCCCGTCCGTATCCCTCGGTGACTTGTTCGATGTTGTCTAGGTTCAACGCTCCGTAGGCGGTGGTTTGAACCCGCCATTGATCGGTTTCAAAATCCCGGTCAAGCTCCGGGGTGTAGGGGAACAGCGGGGAAGGAACAATAGAAATCGCGACCCGGCCAGGTTCAATCTCAATGCTGGTGATGGTGTATCCCAACCGGTTAGCACGTCCGATAAGGCGTTCGGTGTTTTCTTCCTCGACGCTGCATTCAGCTTCTTCGGTGTTCATGGCTGTTTCCTTATGTGTTGTGTACCGTTTCGGTATGTATATACAGCCATAGACCCGCCTATTTATCCAGTCATTTTGCCGCCTATTTTGCCTAATAAATAGTGGTTTACATCTCTTGGTTAGTGTTTACTTGTGGCGGGGTTTTCCACGCAGAATCACCGCTTAATGGTGCAAGTAAGATCTTGCGTACTTCCTTATTTTCTTTACCAGAAAGTCCGATGCGGTAAAGCAGGGAACGCAGTTCATACTTCTCATTACTTACCTGTCTTGTGCTGCGGGTTACGGTGCGGTGGATCCGTTTGGCGTAGGTGATCAGCTTCGTTAAGAACTCGGTGTAGGCTGTGATCTTCTCGAACTCGGGCAGCTCATCCCACCACGGGAAACTCAGCCCCTCGCTAGTGGTGGTGATATAGAGCTGGCTCGCGCAGAGCGCTTTAGCTATCAAGTCTTTCTTGGCTGCGATAAGTTCATGCAGCCTTGCCAGCTCAGTCTCATCAAGCGTGGCGGGCAGGGTGACTACGAGCCCGTAGTTTTCAGCCTTTTTGGTGTTCGCCATTGCTCATCCTCCTCACCATCAAATTCGATGCTTTGAACGTCCAGCCATGTGCGGATCAGGCGTATGAAGTCGTGTGGGAAGTTGGAGACAATCATTTCTACGTGCTTGTAGCCGTGGTCTTCGGCTGCATCCCACACCGCACCAATATCGGTGAGGTCGACTCCGAGGTTTTCGATTTCTTCTAGATCGGCGTATAGCTGTCCTATCATCACCAAACCTTCTTTCTCGTGTTTTGTTTGGTCATGTATATACAGCCATACGTCCCGTTACTTATCCAGTCATTTTCGTCTTAAAATCCAGGAGTTTTAGTGGCCTCGGCCGCTATCTGGGAAAGCACGAGTTTGGCGCACGGCAAAGCTATCCCGTTTCCCCACAGCTTGTATAACGCCCGGTCGGTTCCAGGATTGGTGAGCCAGGAGCGTACTTGGTTGCGGGTTTTAGGATTTTTCAATCCTTGCACCTTGGCCCAGCTGGCCCAGACCTGCCACCAGTAATCCAACTGTGAATCTGTAGGATCGCTGATTGCTAAATCTCGTGTCCAATCATCAGGGAATCCTTGTAGGCGGGCGCATTCGGTGGGGGTTAATCGTCTCACGCGGTATTCGGGCATTCTAGGGTCGGTGACCAGGGGTGGCTCAGTTGGGTCCGAAGCCAACAATGCTCCTGCAATATTGACGTTGCCTCGGCAGAAGAAGTCTGCCTTCGAGGCACTCACAACGTCGGGTTCGACGATGGCGATGCCGCCTTGGTTACAGGTCGGAGTTATCCCTGACGTATCGAGCGTCTTGGATACCTCGGTTGAATAACCGTACCTGCCCACTGCCGCGCCGCGTCCCTCATGCAAAGCATTAAACCCAAACGCCGCAGGCTCAAAAATAGTCTGATCATTCCCACACCCGAGAGTTCCAGAAAGGTTTGTCTGCACGAGTGGTCCTTTACCACCTCCGGGTTTACCTGCCCGCATCCGCAAGGCGAACACATCTAAAGATTTGCTTGCCTCGTGAGTGCCTGCTCGAGGATTGGTGGGAGGGTTTTGCTTTTCACTGCAGCCCTGCGCAAGATCCCTTGAGCTGCACGAGGGCTCAAAGAGTATGTGTCCGGCACGCTCGCTTGCAAAATCTGCGATAAGGTAGATTCTTCTACGTCGTTGGGGTACTCCGAAAAATTGCGCGTCCAATACTCGCCACGCAATACTCCATTGGTCTGCCACGATCGCTCCGGCTTTTTGCCACTTTTGTACTCGAGGTAGGTTAGCTGCTGCTTGTTCGTCCGTGACGCTGATGAGTTCGCGCAGGACTTGGTGGAAGTCTGCGCCTTTGTTGGAGGAGAAGGCTCCGGGCACGTTTTCCCAAACAGCGAATCTTGGATACCGTCCACTAGTTGCCTTTCTCATTTCCTTGATGACTCTGACGGCTTGGTGAAATAGACCCGAACGCTCGCCAGATAAACCTGCCCTTTTACCTGCCACCGACAGGTCTTGGCAAGGAGAACCAAACGTGACCACATCCACCGGCTCTAGCTGACTGCCGTCAATGTCGCAGATGTCGCCCAGGTGTTGCATTTGCGGAAGGCGCGTGGTGGTGACCAGGATCGGGAAGGGCTCAATCTCACTTGCCCACACAGGTTCGATACCAACCTTTGTTGCCGCTAGTGGGAAGCCACCTGGGCCATCAAAAAGCGAGTCAAGCCTTAAAGTTTTTGTCAAGGGTTAGCCTTTCTGCTTGGGGCGCTCGACTTCTTTGACCAAATCGAGGTAGGCGTATTCTTTGCCGCCACGGGTACAGGTGATCCCAGCTGCGTCTCCGGTTGCTTCGGCATAGCGGCGCACAATCACGGAAGCGTATTTCTCATCCAGCTCCATGCAATAGCAAGTGCGGTCTGTGGCTTCTGCAGCCATGAGTGTGGAACCAGACCCAGCAAAGGTATCGAGGATGATTGCGTTGGTTTGGGTGGAGTTACGAATCGGATAAGCCAACAGGTCTAGTGGCTTGGAAGTGGGGTGATCGGAATTCTTCCTCGGCTTGGCGAAATTCCACACCGTGGTTTGTTTGCGATTCGCATACCAAGCGTGAGAGCCGTCTTTCTTCCACCCATACAGCACTGGTTCGTGCTGCCACTGGTATGGGGAACGGCCAAGTACGAGGGAGTCTTTGACCCAAATACAACAGCCCGACAGGTAGAAGCCAGCATCAAGAAACGCTTTACGGAAGTTGAGGCCTTCGGTGTCGGCGTGGAAAACATAGGCTGACCCGCCCTTAGCTAGGGATGCCGCCATGTTGGTGAATGCAGCTAGTAGGAACTGGTAGAAGGTGCCTGCGTCTTGTTTGTCGCCTGCGATTTTCAGGCCGCTGTTCGATTTGAAGTCCACGTTGTAAGGCGGGTCTGTGACCACCAGGTTAGCCTGTTTGCCATCCATCAAGGTTTCGACGTCGCTTGGGTTTGTGGCGTCCGCGCACATTAGGCGATGCCTACCAACAGTCCAGATATCGCCGCGCTGGACGAAAGCTGCTGCTTCTAGGGCGGCGTTCAGGTCGAAGTTGTCATCCTCGATACTGTCGCCGTCAAGAGAACCTATTAACTGTTGTATTTCGGATTCGTCGAAACCGGTGAGTTCAACGTCGAAATCGGAAGCATCCAGGTCGGCTATGAGTAGGGCGAGTTTGGAATTATCCCAATCGCCACTGATCTTGTTTAGAGCAACATTTAAGGCTTTTTCGCGGGTTTCGTCGAGTTCGACGACCACGCAGTCCACGGTTTTATAGCCCAGATCAGCTAGTACTTTCAAGCGCTGATGCCCACCTACAATATTTCCGGTGGTTTTGTTCCAGATGACTGGCTCCACATATCCAAACTCGCTTAGCGAGCGTTTTAGTTTGTCGTAGTCCGTGTCCCCAGGTTGTAGGTCTTTGCGGGGGTTGTAGTCAGCTGGGGTGAGATCACTTATGGCTATTTGCTTGATGCGCATGGTTTTTCACCGCCTTGACAAGCTCGCGGCTAGTAGTCCAGGTGTCTTCCCACTTGCGTGTGCAATCCCCGAAATGCCCATACGTCGAATACCGCACGTAACCGGGAGATTTGAGATGTAACTGGTCGATGATCGCAGCCGGACGAAGATTAAAGACATCGCGCGCAGCAGCCGTAATTAGTTCATCAGGATGTTCACCGGTGCCGAGCGTGTCGATAGCAAAAGCGACCGGGTCGGCTTTACCAATCGCATAAGAAATGCTGACTTGGCACTCTTCAGCTAGGTGCGCATCCACCACCGTCTTGGCGATCAAACGCGCCATATAAGCACCCGACCGGTCAACCTTCGACGGATCCTTACCGGAAAACGCTCCACCACCATGCCCAGCAAAACCGCCATAGGTATCAACCATAAGTTTTCGACCGGTGAGTCCGGTGTCGGCTTTAGGGCCGCCCTCCACGAACCGCCCAGAAGGATTCACCAAAATAGTCGTGTTCTCATCGACAGGAAGATACGAAGAGCAAGCTGGACCGATAATCATCGAGGTGATTTCACGGCGCAACACCTCGAAATCCTTGGATTTATCGTGCTGGACGGAAACCACCACCGTCTCTACGGCTTGCGGTTTTCCTGCGTCGTTGTAGCGCACCGAAACTAGTGCTTTACCATCTGAGAAGATCCCAGTGATGGTTCCTTGCTTGCGCGCGGCATCTAGCCGCTTACAAATCTCGTGGGCTAAAACAAGAGGCAACGGTAAACGCTCAGGAGTATCAGTGCAGGCATAACCATAGACCGTGCCTTGATCACCAGCCCCCTGAAGACAATAAGCGGACTCATCGCCATGGCGAGCCTCTAAAGATGTGCTCACCCCGTCGTTAATATCGTTAGATTGACGCCTCACCCATACGTATACCAAAAATCTCCACGGTTTATAGCCAGCTGCAGTAAGTGCTGTGCGTACGCAATCACGCAAGTCCACACGAGCATTAGTGCTGATTTCACCAGTGACAATAATGCGTCGCCCAGTAGCCATGACCTCTACCGCGACGCGGGCGTTGGGATCGGCGTAGAGAATCTCGTCGAGAATCTGATCAGCAATTAAATCGCACAGTTTATCGGGGTGACCGATACACACTGCTTCAGCGCTGCGAACCATAGTCATAGGAATGCCCTTTCAGTAGAAAAATCAAAAGAAACAAAAACTCCCCACCATGTCAGCCAGGAGTGGGGAGCGAAGAAAACGAGGGAAACCCGAATCGTGTGTGATACTGGAATACGTGCAAGACGAAACGAGTAAACCTAATCCGTCAGAACCTTCCGGCGGCAATGGTAAAGCCGTGGCCTATGGAATGATTGCCGGGATAATGACCAGCATTATCTTTCGGTTCATTATGGACGATAACGCCTCAGCGTTAGCTATTGGCACAGGAGTTGGAATCGCGCTAGGGGCAGGCTTGACCGCAACAAAACGCCCCAAATAAGCTCAAAAACACTAGGACGCATCTACGAGCGTGCTTTCAATAGCTGCTCCATCACGTCATCACCCGGAGCCGTACCCGAATAGTCACTGGTGCAGTTCGCCCGCACAATTTCAAAAATCTCATACCAATACACATTCGCCTGCTTGCCAAACGACTGGGACATGGCCACAAACGGGGAAGCGATAGCAGCCCCAGTGGTCGGGTGCTTGCCGAGCAAACCGAACTTGGAGATCGCCTGCTCACACTGCACATACCGAGCGAACGCCTGCGCATAGGCTTCGATCAGGCGTGGGGCGACGAACTGGGAACAGCCACGTTGATCGAGCCACTGCCACGTTTCTCGGTAGACAAGGTCAGCGCCCAGCGGTTTACCATCACGCTGAATGTCGGAGAGATAATCCGATGGTTCTGGCATGGTCTCCCCAGCGAGCACCGCACCGTCCCCGATATCGCTGCCTTCGAAATCGAACGGCTCGTTCAGCGGATCATCAAGCCGCGTGGTTGAGCGGCCAGCTGCGAGCTTCTCATTCAACGGATCGGGCTTTGCACCGGCTCGCACGCGGCGTCCGCCCCGGTTGGTGCCGTCTTTCGCCATGGGTGTGCCTCCTTGTCTAGGCCGTTGTGGCCTTGGACTGGAGGCCGAAAGTGCGCTCGCGGGCGCTGAAGAATTCGTGGGGCGGGTTGTACTGAACCCTGAAAGTTGGACGTTTATTTGTTCAGTTTTTAGGGTTAGGGGTGTTATGCGTTCTGATAGTTCGTTGTCGGTGGAGCAGCGGGCGGCGGCTGTTGATTTGTTTGAGGCGGGCTATGGCTCTCGAGCCACAGCCAGAAAACTTGGTTTGCCATTTCGGCCGGTGAATTCGCTTTATGACAGGTGGGTTCTTCATGGGAAAATGGTGCTTGTGACACGTGATACGAAAGCTGTTTACTCGTGGGAGTTCAAGCGCTCGATTGTCGCTCGTTTCCTTGCTGGAGAGACTGCGAGGCAGCTCGCGGCAGAGTTCAATTTTTCTTCGGTTGATCTGGTGTATTCGTGGGTACGAGTGTGGCGTTTAGCTGGCGATGAGGGCTTACGCCCGAAAAGGCGTGGCAGGAAGCCGAAAACGCTGATCGCCAGCCTGGATCAGGAAGAGAGCGCGACGGTTCCGGATGCTGCGTTGATTGAGGAGAATACGCGGTTAAAAGCAGAGGTAGCGTATTTGAAAAAATTACGAGATCTGAGGGAGCAGGGGCAAGGCTGAAAACTCGTGTGGTTGCCACTCTCAGATCTGAATACCCGTTGCCGGTACTGTTACAGGTAGCCAAACTGGCACGATCAACGTTCTATTATCAGCTCAAGCAGATGCAGACCCAGGATCGGCATGTGCAGCTGAAACAAGCGATCCGGGAGATTTTCGATAAAAGCCATCAGCGCTATGGTTATCGGCGTGTTAGGCTCCAGTTGTTACGGGATGGGTGGCGTGTGTCGCGAAAGCTTGTCGCTAAGCTGATGAGACAGCTTGGTTTACGCTCTAAAACGAGGAAGCGTAAGTGTTACAACTCTTACCGCGGTACGACGTCACGTCGGGCTGATAATCATTTAGATCGGCATTTCGCGACGGAAAAGCCAAATCAACAGTGGGTCTCCGATATTACTCAATTTCAGATTTCGGGGCAGCGGCTGTATTTGTCTCCGGTGATGGATTTGTGTGATCATTCGATTCTTGCTCACACTCTTTCGGTGTCTCCTACAACGAAAGTGTCCGCGTTGAGCCTGAAAAGGGCTTTCCGTGTGGCAGGCGATCCTGAAGGTGTTCTTGTTCATACTGATCAGGGTTATCACTATCAGCACCAGTCATGGATCAGTCAGCTAGTTGAGCATCAGTGCGTTCAATCCATGAGCCGTAAGGGCAACTGTTACGATAACTCCGTGATGGAGAACTTCTTTTCTCACTTGAAAGAAGAAATGTTCAACAATGACTCATTCGTTTCCATCAGCGAGCTGCGCGCAGCGATTGACGAGTACATACAGTGGTACAACACTGAGCGCATGCAAGAACGGCTCGGAGGGATGACCCCAAACGAATACCGGCAACACGCACTAACCACCATCGGATAGAATCACACTGTCCAAGAATTGGGGTTCAGTACAGGTCAATACCCTGTTTGATTCGGTCTTTTTGCGCGCGGTTGGCCCCGCCCGCTGACCTTCGCCAAGGCTGTAGAGATTCGAGGCCCCCAACCCCCTAACCGAATCCTCGACTTGTCCCGTAACTTGGTGTGGGAACAAGGTCAATATTTTTAGGGTGGGGAAGTACCAGTGGTTATTTCGCGTCTTTCAAAAAATCTAGTAGGTGTAGACCTGAAGGGCTTGCCTCCATCTGTCACCGTCTAACGCGCTCTGCCTGGAGTGGCAGGGTTTACACAGGCTGCGCAGGTTAGAAAAGTCGTGGCTGCCACCACGGTCTAAGGGTAGGACATGGTGGACTTCGGCCACTGGGGTGGTTAGTCCTTTGTCTAGGCAGTCTTCGCACAACGGATGCTGGGAAATGTATGCGGCACGGATGCGGCGCCAGCGCCCGCCGTAACGCTTGTTGATTCTCGGGTCACGTTGAAACTTACGGTAGTTCTTGTCTGCCTTTTTGGCGTGGAGCTGGCAGAACCTTTCGCGGGTTAGTTCGGGACAGCCAGGCGCCGAGCAGGGACGTTTTGGTTTGCTTGGCACCAGCCTCACCGTCCTTTGCTGGCCAAGACGAAACCCTCCGGGCAGTGATAACTGTTTGCCGGAGGGTTCGTTCCTATATTTTCAACTACATACAGTATTTCAGGGTTAAATAACGATTTCCATAGCAGGGTTCGGATACTTGCTAACGCATGGGTGCAAGTTAGCGTCTGCCATATAGTGCTACTGCCAGGCGATCTAATGCTCGGTTCTTTCGCCGGTAGACACTGTCTCGTTCAATATAGAAGTGGTCACCGATCATTTGGACTCGTTCGTCTTGATTGCCTTGGCCGAGGAAGAAGTTTTCCAACACGAACTGGTCATCTGTGTTGAGTGCTTGCCAGGCTGGCAGGAACCAGTCCAGGTACTCTTGGGCTTGTTGGCTGCGGGCTGCGAGCAGATCAATCTTGTCGAGGGTGGCAGCGATGCGGCGTTCACCAGCGTGGGGGTCTCGTGAGCGGGGCATGCCAGTTATTTTGGGGCTAGTAGGGCTGGCGAGGTCTTCGCGTAGCTGGTTTGCCTCAGCTTGCGTGTCTTGACTGGCTGCTTGTTCCATCAGTGGGTAGTCCTCTAAGGCGCTGATTGCTGCCTTGCGGGTATCTAAGTATTTCGTCATCACATGCATCATGAATTTTCCTTATCTGTAGTGGTTTGCCAGTTGTGTTTTGATTGCCTCGATCAAGGCAGTCTGGGTGAGGTTCTTGGTATCTAAAGCTGTAAGTACTGCCTCATCGAGGGTTTTTTCAGCGACCAGATGAGTGATCGTGACTGGCTCGGTTTGTCCTTGCCGGTAAAGCCTTGCGTTGGTTTGCTGATATAACTCCAGGCTCCAGGTCAGCGAGAACCAAACCAATAGGTGCCCGCCTGCTTGTAGATTCAGGCCGTGACCGGCAGAGGCCGGGTGAATCAAACCGACAGTGATCTCGCCATTGTTCCAAGCCGCTATATCCTCAGCGGTCTTTAGGACTCGGGCTTGCGGGAACCGCTCGATGATGCGTTCCAGGTCGTGTTTGTACCAGTAGGCAACGAGTAGGTTCTGCCCGTTCGCAGCCTCAACCAAATCTTCGAGTGCATCCAGCTTCGCGCCATGAACAACAATGGCATCTCCGTTTTCGTCGTAGATCGCACCCGAGGCGAGTTGTAGGAGTTTTCCAGATAGGACTGCCGCGTTAGCCGCATCCACTACTTGCCCGTCTAGCTCAATCACTAAATCCTGCTCTAGACGCTCATATACTGCCCGCTCTTGATCAGCGAATTTTACCTTCGTGGTTGTTAGAGTCAGCTCAGGCAAAGTGAGGTGGTCAGTGGTGCGCATCGACAAGGTCATATCCGAGATGGCCTCATAGATCTCATCTTCAGCACCTGCTCGCGGTTTATATGTAAACACCTGCATTCCATTGCGTTTATCAGGTACGAACCAGCGATCCCGAAACCGGGAGATATAGCGCCCTAAACGGCTACCGCCATCTAGCAGCCGGAACTGAGCCCATAAATCCATCAAGCCATTAGAGGCTGGTGTTCCGGTTAACCCAACCCAACGGCTTACATAGGGCCTTATCTTCACCAGCGTGGTGAAGCGCTTTGCGCGGTGGTTTTTGAAGCTGGAGAGTTCGTCAATGACGACCATGTCGAACGGCCAAGCCGCGCCGTAGTGGGCAACCAGCCAGGGCACGTTTTCCCGGTTAATCACCGTTACCATTGCAGATTTCGCTAACGCGTCCAGGCGCTCTTGTTTTGATCCGACGGCTACCGCGAGTGATAATCCCTTGAGGTGATCCCACTTGGCTGCTTCTTGTGGCCAGGTATCGCGTGCCACGCGTAGCGGCGCGATTACTAGTACTCGCTGTACGAGGAAGTAGTCGAGGACAAGCTGCCAGATCGCGGTGAGCGCAATGATGCTTTTTCCTAAACCCATACCTAAGAACACTGCGGCTTCGTCATGGTTGATGATGAAACTTGTTGCCTGGGTTTGGTAGTTATGCGGCTTGTAACGCATTTGCCACCTCCGCAATCCCATCCACGCTGTCTACCACAAAGACTTGGAAGCCTTGACCTTGCAGCTGCTTGATACGGCGATTCTGGATTGGCCTAGGTTTGGCTCCTGATGCTTTTACTTCAGCGAAAACAACTCGTCCGCTCTTCAAGCAGATCCGGTCTGGGACACCAGTGACGCCGGGGCACACGAGTTTCCAGCAGATCCCGCCGATGTTTTCGACTGATTTCTTCAGTTTGTTTTCTAGGTGTTTTTCTTTCATGTCACGTCTTTCATAAGATCTGTGACACTCGTGTCGGTCTGTCCCTAAAACCCTATATAGGACTGTATTTTTTATTTTCCTATAGAAAGGGCTAGTAACGACTGACACGACTGTCACTATTGGCCGGTTACAAGTCGAATTCGCTGATCAAGGCGAGCCCGTCTACGAATCGTGCCCGAGCTGTTCGTCTCCGCTTATATCCGCCTTTATCGACGGCAGCATAAAAGTCGCTAGTGGAGCGCACATACTCGCCCCGCCCTATTGCCCAAGACCGGTACGCGTCGTAGAGATCCTTGGACTGCTCTGATAGGCCTTGACCTACCTGGCAGCAGTCCTCAAGGAAGTTAGCGAACCAGTCGTTAGCAGCCCGGTACGCCTCCGATGCGGCAACGACTTGTTTAGGTGGAGCCAGGTGGTAGTCATCGGCGTGGATCGCTCGCGCGCCTTCCATCACCCACGCCAGCACCGCTCCGCCAGCTTTGGCATATAGATGGTCAGCATAATTTTTGATGTCCTGTTTTGGGGTGATGGTTTGCTCGAACGGAATCACAATTAATCTGCGCCAGATGCCGGTATCCATAGCTCCCACTCGCGGTAGATGGTTCGTATACAGCACGAGCGTGTGTGAGGGGGTGAAGGAGAAGGGGTCTTTGTATTTCTTCTCTGCGGCGATCTTGTCAGTCGAAGCTAATTGTTTGGTTGATGAGGTTGATAGGCGCACGCCTTCATCGTTTTCGCCGGCTATCAACAAGCGTCTAGCCCTGGTTTCTGCCATCTCGTGTTTGGCGTTGTTTTTCTTACCAGCGATCAGCACCTCAGAGGAGATAGTCTCCGCGTAAGAGCCCAACACGCGGGCGATGGTATTCCAGAACGTGGATTTGCCATTGTTTCCATCCCCGTAGGCGATAATCAGGGCTTCGATGAGGACTTTCCCGATTGCTGCTAGCCCGCACACCCTTTGCACATACCCAATCAACTCCTTATCTGCCCCGAAAGTGACGGCGAGGCTGTCTAGCCATATCTGCATCCCCTCATCGGATGGGTCAAGGGCAGTTTGTTTAGTCAACATGTCAGCGGGGCGGTGTTCGTGCCGGGAGGTATCACGTAAATCAAAGGTGGCGCTTGGGGTGTTGAGCAGATAAGGGTCGGCATCGAGCACCTGCGGGTTAATCAACGCTAACGGGCGTGCTTGGCGCATGACCGCCAAGATTGTGCGATCTGAGCGGCACTTGTATATGAACTTTAACCATTCTTGCGCTGCCATCATTTCCTGGTAGACCTGGGATTGCTCCCGGGTGAATGCAGAGAGGGCTTTGGCCTTGCTCATCGCTACCAGCATTGCTGTTACTCCCAGCCGGCTTGCTTGCTGGGTGGCTGTATCCAGTTCTTTTTGGGCTTGTTCTATTTGCCGGGAGGTGAGTTCTTGGACAACATGCTGGGCTTTAGGTTCGTTTTCCTCCCACACACCCTTGTCGTAGGCCATCCACGCGGTAGCAGGCGAATAACAAATCCGGTCAGCATACTCACCAGCAAGAATCGTCGCCTGACCAACATCGGTAAAATCATCAGGGCGCAGACTGGTCAGCTGCTCATAAACCTCCGGTGGCACATAACCGGGCTCGGCGGCAACCTTGGCAGCGAACTTACAAGCACTATCCCAAATCAGGCCCAACTCTGCATCTGGTAGTGGCGGGTCACAAAGGGTGGCTTTACGATCAAATAACTCCCTTGCCTGGGCGGTGTTGCCGTAGCGGATCAACACCCGACCAGCGAACCTAGACAATGTCGCATTTCGAGAGCCCTCGCCGATAGCAATCGTGGAGGCATCGTAGGCGGCAAACATATCCTGCTCATCAGCCACCGCGATCCATTCATCCAGTAACTGTTCACCCTCGAAAACATGCACTTCGGCGGCGGGGTTGCCGTAAATGAACCTGCCCGCGTCGAGTGCGTTATGGTCAAAGAAATCAAAACGAGCAGCCAGGCGTTTCTTCAGCCCTGCATACTCGCTAGCGTCACCGATCTTGGTTATCGGGTAGTAGACGTGAAAACGCGGCCTAGCCGACTCGCCGCCCTTGATTCTCATATGGTTGCGGGAGGTTGCGGTCATAAACTCGACCCCTGCCATCACCTCAGACAACGATTCGGGCGTAACCCATTCGTCGGGGTTTTCGGTGTGGTCATTGTCGATATCCATCACCACGCAATCCGAAACCAGGAAGTTCGCGCTCGAGCGATGATTATTCTTGTAGGTGGCTGCGACATGATCAAAACACACCGTCATTTCTAATTCGGGTCTGCTGGTGATCTCGTGGCGGTTAGGGTAGTGGCTGTTGGTTTGCTTGCCTGCCATGTCAGTGGCGTAAAGCGTGAAGGGATGCATCAAAAGGTAACCTCCTGGAAATCAGCGTTGAAATAGTGGATGGGTAGTTCAAGTTCGCGGGCCCACTCGATCTCGGCGCGCATCCCGTGGCTAACGTGTCCGACATATGCCCACAGTGCTTCGCACTTGGCGAGCAGCACACGGTTGAAAAACATCGCCAACTCACGCTGATCAGGATCGTCGTCATTCAAGAACTGCGGATACAGCAAATGCGGAGTCAGCGGAATCACCCGCTGGCCGACAGCGAACGCAGAAAACTCCCGTGCCAGCTCAACATTGGACTCCACGTCCCCTGAGTAGGGTGAGCAGATGTAGACCAGTGGCCGGTAACCGAACTCGGTGCGCTGGACGCTTTGCAGTGCTTTGAAACTAGTCGGATCGAGATAGCCCTCAGCGTTCTTCTTCGAGATCCCAAACTCGACCGTCGACATAGCTGGGCTTGTCATTAGGAGTCCTGCCCTTCACGCTCGATAATGGGCAACAGGCCATGCTGGTTCTTCAACAAGTCATAGATAAACAAGCGACCTTTCTGCGTCCAATACATATGAGTGCGAGTTTTACCGCCATCAAACTCATGCGTCTTGGACTGGGTATAACCCTGCTCCGCGTATCTGGCGTAAAGGAACCAGCGCCCCGACTGTTTAAACTGAACCTTCGAATCGAGCAAGATCTGGTTCAACCGTTTCGCGCTCAACCCGTAGTCTTTGGCGATCTCGGTCGTTGTCAACAATGAGTCGGATTGCAGCACAATGTCGTAGTACGAGATTTTCGGTGCAGCCTCAAGCAAAGCCTGTTCGGCGGCGAGACGTTTAGCTCGCTCACGACGCAAATGAACAATCGCCTGCTCAAGAAACTCGTCATTCTCTAGCAGATCATCGATGGCGTAGATGCCGTGGCGGCGGATCGAGGGCAACACCTCATCGAATACCCATGCTTCAAACCGGACAGCGGCAGGCAACTTCGAGGATGCAATCAACCGATACAGATCACCTTCGGTAATGAACCTGACCTGCTGGATACCACCGGGCGTTTCAAGGGGGTAGCGTTTCACGACCCCCTTGCAATGCCTAGCCAGAGCGTCTTTCGTGTTCGCGTAGCCAAGTGCGGTAGCGATGTCACGACCGCAAAACAGTACAGTCCCGTCGGCGGTGATCGTGCGGATCGTTCCGAACGTTTGATTTGTGAAAGTCTGTAGTCCGGTTCCCATGACCGGCTCCCTTCTGAGAACCGGGATATATGACTCGTCACCGGGTGCGCCGAGACTGCGGCTCTCAGTAGAAGGCCAGAAACCCGCCAGGAGTTAACCCCTCTGGGATTCATCAATGAATGTGTCGCGAAACAAGCTAGCAACCACAAATACTGCCGGCACGTCCTTAGATCTGTATTTGCATAAGATTGATAGACTAATTGCCGGGATGTCTGGATTTTTCTAGTTATTCTTGTCAGATTCACTTAAACACGCACGAGCTTACGATTCTCTTGGGAGGTATCGCTTGTCTTCACTGAACATCTATTGTGATGAGAGTACTCACCTTCCCAACGATAGGCAGCCGTTTATGGTCTTGGGGGCTATCGCTTGCCCTTCCTCGCTCTCACGAGAAGTCAATGTACGGTTACGGGAAATTAGAGCTAAGCATAGAATTCAGCCCAGTTTCGAACTGAAGTGGACAAAGGTTTCTCCAGCGCAAATTGATTTCTACCTAGACGTAGTTGATTACTTTTTCGACGATGATGACCTGAACTTCCGTGCTGTTGTCGCTTATAAAAAGGGTCTCGATCATTACCGTTTCAATCAGACGCATGATGACTGGTATTACAAAATGATGTTCTACCTCATTCGTAATGTGATACCAGCCCAGGGTGAAGCATTCATTTATTTAGATAAGAAAGACACAAACGGGCAAGAAAAGATTGATCGGCTTCGTACAGTTATCGCTAATGCGGAATTCGATTTTGATCGAAATAATATCCGCCGACTCCAAATCGTTGAATCCCACCATGTTGGTTTGCTTCAGCTTGCCGATTTGCTGATCGGCGCCGTGAATTATGCCAACAGACAAGATACGGAAAGCGAAGCCAAACTGCGTCTAATAGAACGAATCCGGCAACGTTCTGGCGTGAGCCTAACTAGAACCACGTTGTTGTCGGAAACAAAAATGAATATTTTTCGGTGGCAGCCCCAAAAATGATGCCTCATCAACGCTTCACCATCGACCCGGTACCTGATCTTCGCTCCTTGGAGGAAGGTAATTATGTCGAAATTTTGTATCAAAAATTTTTAGACGATTTAGTATTTCGTGATCTGCCGTGGAAAAAAGACGGTCTTCAGGTGAGTCTTCGTCGTCACCCAGAAATTGATGGGCGTCACGCGATCTTTTGGCACATTATCTCGGGCGGGACTGGATCGGAACACTCTCGTAGCCTAGAGCCGGGGCGATGCGCCCGGATTCACTGGATACGTATTCTTGTTGAAATATTTAACTCAGAGTTCCCTGAAGAAAAAGAAATTCGGTGGTGGATTGATAATAAACGCGCTTCTAAACCGCGCTACGTTATAACGAGACCCGAATTCGACTACATCGTAGTTATCGAACAACGGGTTGACTACGCCCTTCTCGTGACCGCATACTATGCAGAGCAAGAACATCGCCGTCGAAAACTCAAACGAGAACACGACAACTTCTGGATACAGCAAGAGCCGCCCACTAGGTGAACGGCTCCAGATACTCCTTCAACACCTGGTTGATGAGCTAAGACTAGTCTAACAGCAAATCTTGAAAAATGGGCAATAGAAAGCCAAACAGTTACATTTTCCTATAAAAATCACACTCATCCCCGTCAGCGGTCAAGGGCAAACCTCTAGCCCAGCCTGGCAGGCGTGACATCAGCTGGCAGGCATCTTCTACGGTGAAGGCAGAATTCTTTGGTTCGTCGATGACGATTTCGTCGTGAACATGCATCACAATCTGATGGCCTGCTTCAGCAATATTTTTCATGCCGGTAACTAGTAGGTCGCGGGCTATGGCTTGAACAATATTTTCCGTAAGTTTGCCGCCATAGGTTTCCAGGCGTCCCCACTTGCGTCCGGTGCTGATACCCCAGTAGGTGATGGAGGTGCCACCGAACCTGTTTTGACCCAAACCTGGTTTCACATACGCCAACCTTCGACCAGACGGCAAAGTGATGAACAAGATTCCAGACTCAAACGTAAAGGTGAGGTTGCGCAGCCGAACAGGCTGTCTAGTGGTGATGGCTTGGATGGCTGCGTCTTCTACTTCTTGCCACAACCAGACAATATGGGGGTTGGCTGCTCGCCAGGCGTCCACGATGGGTTTGAGCTCGTCCTCGGCCAGTCCCATGCGCAACGCGCCCATTGCTTTGAGCGCGCCGACGGACCCGCCGTATCCGCAAGCCAGTACCGCTATTTTTCCTTTTTGTCGTAGCTCGCCATTTACGCCGTGTTTTTCAACTGGAACTTTGAACATGCGACTAGCAGTCTCACAATATAGATCCTTGCCATCACGGAACGCCTCGAGGGTGGATTTTTCACCTGCGAGCCAGGCAATCACGCGGGCCTCAATAGCGCTGTAGTCAGCGACAATAAAACGGTTACCGGAGGCGGGTATGAAAGCGGTGCGGATCAGCTGAGAAAGCGTGTCTGGTACCGAATCGTAGAGTAATTCTACGGCTTCAAGATTCTTGTTTTTTACTAGGGTGCGTGCCTGGTCGAGATCGGGCAGATAATTGCGAGGTAGATTCTGTACTTGAACTAACCTGCCTGCAAAGCGCCCGGTACGACCGGCACCGTAGAACTGCAGTAGCCCACGCGCCCTGTCATCGGTGCCTGCCACGTTTTGCATGGCCTGGTACTTCTTGACGGATGATTTTGCGAGATCCCCGCGCAGCTGAAGTATTTCTTTAACTACGCCACTAGCATCCTCGAGGGCGATTTCCACCTCGGCTTTCGTAAGCGAATCGAGAGGGCAACCGTTTTGGGTCAGCCAGTCTTTAAGCTGTATCGGGCTATTCGGATTATCTAAACCCGTGATTTCTTGTGCTCGAGACAGAGTTGTCTCGCGGTGTTTTTCATCGAGAGTAACGGCGGCATCCACGAGGGTCGCATCGAGCTTGATCCCAGCATCGTTAATGCGCTGATCCAAGGCGTAGGCTTCCCACTCGACCTCTGGTACAGGGAAACGAGCTAGTTTCGCGTGGATGGCTTGTTCTACTTCCACGTCACGGCGGTTATATTCCTTGAATGCTTTCCAGCCTTCCGGATCCAAAGACGGTAGATTACGCCGCGCGCCCTTGTTAATCAGGTTTGGGGTCGCTGGGGTGCAAAACTGGCGGATCAGTTTCTTACCGGCCGTGTCTTTCTTTACCGGTAGATTTAGTACTTTTGCTACTTGGTCTAGGCTCATCGGCATCCCAAGATATGCAGCCCAGATCATCGAGCAGCGCCACTGAGCAGGATCCAGGAAACTGCCTTGAGGTAATAGTCCTGGCTGGTGGCGGTGTAGCCAGGCGGACAGGCAGATGCGTTCGAAGGACGCGTTAAACGCCCACTTAACCACACCAGGATCCACCAGAGCGGCAACTATCTCATCGGGTAGTTTTTCTCCGCTCGCCAGGTCAACCACCTGCACTGGGCCGCCATTTACTGCGTAACCAAATAATAAAATCTTGAAGTCTGGGTGGGCAGCATAGGGGTAGACCCCGGTCTTGGAGAGATTAAGGGGGCTATAAGTTTCCAGATCAATACTTAGATATTTCAAGGTTTAATCCTTCAAAATTAGGTGTGGTGGGCAGCAACCATACAGCTACTGCCCACCGCTAATATGTATTTACCTGCTAGTTAAGGAAGTCCTCGTTAGCCGTAGAAAACTCAGCGAAGTCTTCCTCAGCGCTGACGTGTCCGCCACCGAGCGGTTCACCATCCCTAAGCTTTTGGACATTCCCCAGTCCGCAGGCGATTCCCTTATTGCCATTGGTGTTGAACGCATAGAAAGTAATGCTCGCGCGGGCATAGCACCCGGAGTAGACCTGGGAGCGATCCAAGATTGGGGAGAGCGACTCGTCTACCACTTGAGGTGGGGTAGTGGAGTTAGCGTTGACAAACATCGAGTTCGCGTAGGCTTCGTCATCGCGTTCTGTATCCCCGTCACGCAACGGTAACTTCAGCGCCGCCTTGTTAGGACGTTTACCCCCGAACTTGGCTGTGCCTGCTTCAATGGCTGCGTCGATAGCGGCCTCAATCTTCGCCAACGTCACTTTGTCAGACTTCGGGATGATCAGGCTGACGGAGTATTTCGGTTTTGATCCTTGGATGGATTTCGCCTCGAAAAGATTCGCGTACGAAAGACGTACTTCGCCGGTGATGACTCGAGTTGGATTCTTTACTGACATGGTTATTTACCTACTTTCTGTATTTTTCTTGGTTTCAATTTTTTGAAATTCTTCAGCCGCGCTGAGTGTTAGCGCGGGTCGTTTATCGGTTTCAGGCACCAGTGCAGGTTTACCAGGCGGCTTGATAACCAAATCTCCAAGGAGCTGGCCAAAGCGCCGCTTACCCAACTGCTTCTCCAACGCCGTAATCGTCTTAAGCTTGCGCTCGAAAATGTCGTTAATCCCGGCAGCCTGGGCTGTCTCCACGACTTTTGTTTCGTCGACGTATTTGCGGATACTTCTGCCTTCGACGAGTTTGAAACCAGCCCAGGTCTTGCCTTGATTGACCGCAAGGGACAGTGCGTAGGACTCTACATCGGATGCCCATCTCTTTAGCTCAGGTAGTTTCGCGAGTACCTGGGCAATCTCCGCATCAGAGAGTTGGGGTGGGGGAGCGAACTCGAGTTTGGCTAGCTCCAGATTATCTTTAGCTCTCGTGCGGCAGGTAGGGGCTATTTTGCAGAAACGACACCAGCTACCTGCAGCAAAAGAGCCTTCGCCTTTCGCAGCCAGCTTCGCTGTCGGTCGCACAACCTCTTCAGCCCAGGTTTGAAGATCAGCTACGCTAACATGCCAGGTCGCTACGTTGGAGCGTCTGGGCTGAAAAATCGTCACCGCAACCTCGTCGATCTCGTAAAGAGCATCGAAAGCATGAAGCGCGCCGAGGGCATACAGCGCGAGCTGCGGATTCTTCTCAGCCTCAACCAGTACGCCTTGCCCGTACTTGAAATCAATAATCTGCAACAAAGGCTCGGCAATAAGCACGAAGTCCGCGGTGCCAAATCCGCCAGGTACGAGATGCGAGTAATCAAGGCGCTGCTCGATGAGCGTCACCGGATCCTTGCACGTCTTGCGCGCCTCACGCAGGCGCTCTTGGACGAAAGCAAGATAATCGTCGGTGAGAGCCTCCATTTCACTATCAATCCAGTCTGAGACCGGTTTCATGGTTGGTGAAAGGTGTAAGGCGCGGCGTAGTTTCCACTCCGCAAGAGCGTGAGCGATGGTGCCTTGTTCGGCAGCGGCCGAAGTAGAATCTGGCAAGCCCGCCTCGACTAGGGCTGATGGCGGGCAATTCAGCCACCGGTGCGCCCCAGAAGCTGATAAGAGGGCATGTTGATCAGGCATCAGCAAGTCCCTTCGCCCGCGTAAGCAACCATCCATAATTAGCTGGATCTACTTCCGAGAGACGATCAGCACCCGCATCCACAATCAGCTGACGCACCTGCTTGGTCAGTCCTTGACTGGAAAGATCGGAAAGGACTGCGCGTACATCCTCAAGTGAAAGCGCTAAACCTGTAGTTTCAGCCGGAGCCGAATTCTCTGCTTGCGCCTGGTTATGTTCAGCTGCTGCAGCCTCAAGGGCTGGCTGAGCGAGCTGGGCAGCAGCAATAGGACGCGCACCTGGCATGCCGGCATGATCCTCGATGCCTTGCCAGGCAGCCGATTCCACATCAGCCGCTAAAGCGGTCACCAACTCAGCAACACGATTAAGAACAGCAATAACGCTGTTTGCATGCGTGATGTTCACTTCGGCTCACCGCCTTTAGCCACGCCCACAGCTTCGGCTAGTGCCATCAGCGACTCATCGGGTGTTTCACACACTTGGACTTCCACACGGTCTGCATCGTCGCCTGGTAACAGAATCGCCATCTTGTGACGAGGACGGCTCCTCCCGAACACCTTCCGCAGCAAATACCGAGAGGGACGAATCTGGCGAGTAGCGAGCAGCGCGTCCGGGTCAGGGCGGCGAGCAATTTTGATCTTGAGTTTCGAAGTCATTTATTTTGTTCCTTTCTGAGCGCTGCCTTGTGCCTCGCTCAAAAGAAGGCCAGAAACATCCGAAGAGTTAACCCCTAAATCGAGCAGTGCCTGTCGTAATCGCTCCTTGGCTTTCTTCAACGTTTTAGAGATCGCTGCTTTTGACACGCCCCGCTCGGCTGCAACTTCGACCGCTGGACGACCTTCGATAAGAACCGCGATTACAACCGAGCGCTGCACTGGGGGCAGGTTCGCAATTGCATCGAGAAGTAGCTTTCCCACTACACGGATAGCGTTTTCTTTCTCTTCGATAGTTTCCTTGTCACAAACGATGTCTTCGGGCGATGGGCTAGCTCCAGCCTTTTGCGAGCCGTAGGCGTTGTAGACCTCCCAAGAGCAGAACCTGACGCCTTTGCGGTCTTGACGGTGATAACCGTGTTCGTTGTTGTATTCCTGGCGGTCGAGCTCAGTGACGATTTCAACCCAACGGTCTTCGGCTTCAACAACAATCGGATCACCAACGACGGACCGGTAAGTAATGAATCCCATGAGTGGGGTTCCCTTCTTCTAAAGGGAGACCCGCTCGAGGAAGCAAGCTCGCGTGTCAACGAATCCAGGCGCGACGGGGTAGAGAAACGAGAAGGCAGGCACCCAGATGGATGCCTGCCACTTGCTTCTCTTACGCGTCTCCTTGACAGTTGACGGCCTTGTGTGATCAGCACGCGGCACCTTGTAGGAGCACCGGCCGCGGACGCGGCTGGTTCACCTCATCGGGTTCACACCGTCGACTGTGTGAACCCTGCTCTCCAGAACATCGCGTCGAGGTCGCGCTCGTGTCGTGTCGATCATCTGCCGCATCCTGTAGTAGAATGTGAAGAAGTTCTTCACGAACGTGATTCGGTGCAGTGTTGTCCGAAGAGCTGTTTTCAGGCTACGAACATGGCTGTTCGTAGCCGTGAGAAACCGTGAGGGGCTTTCGTGAGAAACCGTGAGACTTTTTCGAGAGCAGGAGGGCGATGAGGTTCTCTGAACTCGCTGACGCGCTCCGCCCCCTCGTGCCCGGAGGCCTTGCTCGTGCACCGTATCTGCGGGAACTGATCTCGATGTTTACGACCGTGACCGAAGCCGATTGGGCAACGCGTGCTGATCCTTCCACGTTGCCCAGTGATGCGACGCTGGAGCGAATGGCTTCGACCGACAAGGCTTTCACGAAGAAGCTAGCCAAGGCGATTACTGCCCGCTGGGGGGTCAACAATTTCGTCACCGTACTTGATGATATTGAGCTTGAAACTCAGCAGCTGATTACTCACAACATTGCCGCCTACGGCGAGCAGGTACGGCTCGATCACTTCCCCGAAGATGTTGCACGCCTCCTTGTTGCGATCGTTCACGAAAAGGCGGGCACCGATAACAGGAAGGCCAAAGTGCTTGCCGAGATCGCTGTGCAAGCAGCTCGGGTGCGATACGAAAAGCTTCTCCTCGCACGCTCACGCGGATGTACGAACTGTGATAGACCGCTGGGAATCTCATCCCACGGACAGCAAACCGATTCCTATGCGATCGTCTTCCTCGGCTCTGAAGAGGACGAATACTCCGCTGATGATTTCGCGGTCATGTGTAAGCCTTGCGGGGAGAAATACGAGCTCAGTCACACGGCACAAGATGTAACCAAATTGCGCCAATCCAATAAGGCGCTGTCATTAAGTGACCAGGTTGATGAGGGCCTTGTTCCACTCGGCTTGGATCAGAAAATCACGCAGCTGCTCATCGCGATCCATAACCTTCCGATTGAGGATCTCGCCCCAGACGTGACCTATGACGTGATGCCGATGCAAGCGAAACTTGATGATGTGAAACTTGTGCGGCGGGTGCGTGACCACATGAGTATTTACGAGTCGGTTGTGCGAAAGAAAGCTAAAGCCCTGGAAGAAGCCGGGAAACTCGATTTTGAGCGGATGCGGGATGATATTTGGGGTGCGTGGCGTGTTCTGGTTGATGCAGGGCTGAGCCAAGATGAGGTGTGGGCACGCCTGACCGAGTGGATTGACCAGCACACGCAGGTTGATGAATACGCCTGCGGTGTTGTGGTGTCGTTCCTGACCCAGATCTGTGAACTGTTCAAGCCTGGGAGGCAGATACTGTGATCCGTCTGCCGAACAAGCTCTACTGTTTCAACGAATCCGTGCTCGCTGACTTTGTCACGATTCTTAAAGCCTTAGGCGATGAACCGATCTCGGTGCTGGAACTCCAACGAACCCTCGCACAGGACCTACATACCGAAGACCTCATCGACGCTCTGACACTGCTGCTTACACTCAGTACCCTTGACATCGATGTCAGTGAAGGAGTGATTCGTCGTGCTCACTAGATTATGGTCACCTGCGTTCAAGAAGGACGGCAAACCCCGCCCTGTCATCGACCTGCATGCCGGGTTGAACATCGTTGAAGGCGCAGACGAGGCACAAAACTCCATCGGCAAGTCCACGCTGCTACAGATTATCGATTTCGTTTACGCAGGAGGCGACTTCCTCAAATCCGACGCGGTACTTCTCCCGCAAGCCGTCGGCCACCAGACCATCTGCTTCTCACTTCATCTGTGCGGCAAAGATCACCATTTCAGTCGAACAACCGACCGACATGGTTTCGTCACCCGCTACCGCGACCCGATGTGGAAGCAGGCAGAAGAAGAACTCAGCCTCTACGACTACCAGAGCTTTCTTCTTGAGCAGTACGCGCTTCAGCAAACAGGTGGGACATGGCGTGAACTCGTCGGCAGATTCAGTCGTGTTGATGAGCGAGACATAGCGTTGCTGGATCGGCCGTTGGCTGCTGCCGCTGGAGCGAGCGATACTGACGGAGCCAAAGCGTTACTGGAGCTTTTCGGTGCATACGACGAGATCGAGCACCTTCAGTATCGTTATGACCAGGTGAACAAAGAAGTCTCCACACTCAATGCCATGGCCAAGGGCAAATACTCCAATTACATCAAGCTCACTACGAAGAAAGAACGTGACACAGCTCAGCGAGAACTCCTTGAAGCGAGAATCGAAGCTAAACAACTGCGTACCCACGCCGACCTAGACTTATTCCAGACTGAGCAAAAGGCACGACAAGAACAAGCGCTCAAACGTGCGCGGATGCGTCCGCTGGTTCAAGAACTCGATGCAATCAATAGTCGCCTGGCCATCGTGGAGGCCACGCTTTCGGGCAAGACTCGCATCACTACCCGTGACCTTGAAGAGTTCTACGAGTTTTTCCCTGACGCTAACCGTGAGTCTCTCGAGACAATCGAGTACTACCACCACCAGCTCACCGGTATTCTTGAAGAACAACTCCGCGAACAGCAACGCCACTACCTCGCTCAGGCCACAAAATTGAAATTGGTCATCGACAATTTCAAAGCGCAGATCTTGGCGTTGGGTGAATCAGTCTCACTCGATGATGAAACCTACGACCAATCCGCCCGAGTACAGGCCCGAATCGACCGCCTCGATGAGCAAATCCGCACCTTCGACCATAACGAGGAACTCAAAGCTGAACGCAAGAAGCTCAAGCAGGATATTGCCGAAGTTATCCCAAGACTCCTCGGGGAACTGACTGGCACGATCAATGCTCAGATGAAAACCATCAACGATGCGCTCTACCCGAACAAGCATCGCAAGAGTCCGCTGTTTTCATTCAAGGCAGCAACAAAAGGTGTGTCCTACAGCTTCGATCATAACGGCGATCGAGGATCGGGAGCCAAGGCCAAGAACCTCATCGTTTTCGACCTTGCTGTGCTCACCACCACGCCGTTGCCGTTTGTCATTCACGACTCAGCAATCATCAAACCAGTGGCCTTCGCGCCGGTACGCGAACTACTCAACGTCTACGCCCACACTTCCGCCTTGACTAGCGGAGCGCACGAACCCAAACAAGTGTTCTTCTCCTTCGACGCTACCAAGGCATACGGTACTGGAGCAGAACACACCGTTGCAGAAAACCAGATCATTCACCTCGGCGAAGATGCCGAAGCGCTCTACGGATTCACATGGAATACTGAGGAAGAAGGAGAGCAAACAAAGTGACCATCACCTTCAAACCCTTATGGAAACTCCTCATCGACCGCGACATGACCCGCGAAGACCTACGTCACCAAACCAGACTATCACCAGCGACGATCGCCAAGCTCGGACGTGACGGGAACGTCACCACCGACGTCCTCGCACGAATCTGTACCGCACTTGAGTGCGATGTTGCCGACATTTGTGTCGCAGTTGCGCTGAACGAGGACGGGGCCAATTACTAACAGCTTTGACTTCGAGCACGCGAACGCAGGACAGCACAAAGCATTCGAAGCAACCATAATGTCAACCAAGCCGACAGCAGACCCTAGCAAAGGAAGACGCACTCAAGTCGAATGGCTCGAAAAACCCAGCCCACACCAATTCTGCCCGATCAACACCAGCCAGGCGGTTAGAACTCTCTCATTTTAGCTGGCTCTAATAATTGGGAGCAGGCAATGAGTTGCAGTAGGGAAAGATGACCCTGCACCATAGTTACCTATGCGTAGCCTCGTTGTGCATGAAACATCTCAGAATAAAACTGACAAGATGTGAGGAGGGTCTTATGATCGCCATCCCCAACCACTCGTCCGTTATCAAGTACGATAATCTTTTCAGCGTGGCAAATCGTCGTGAAACGGTGTGCTACGAGCAGGATAGTCAAGTTGTAGTCAATTTCATCCAACGCTTCAAACATTGCCCTCTCTGATACCGCATCGACAGAAGCAGTAGGTTCGTCCAGAACCAAAAGAGCAGGCTTTTTATATAAAGCCCGCGCGGTAGCTAAGCGCTGCCACTGTCCAATAGATAATTGCCTACCACCTGCAAAACGTCTGCCAAGGACTGTGCTTAATCCTTCCGGTAGGATATCTCCCAAATGATCAAGCGAGACCATTCTTAAAGAGTGCGCAACATCCTCATAATCGATAAGCGGGTCGAATTCCTTTCCCGAGCCGAAAGCTACATTATCGCCCAAGGAACGCTCAAATTTGGCAAAGTCTTGAAAGAGAGCAGAAAAACAACTATATAGGGACTCTCTACTATACTGAGCTATATCGACACCGTTTATAAAAATAGCTCCACTAGAAGGTTCATAAAAACGTAGAAGCAATTTACATATTGTGGTCTTACCAGAACCATTCAATCCGACAATCGCCGTAGTGGAACCTGCATCAACTTTAAACGAAACCCCGCTGAGAACGACCTGTTCCGTCCCTGGGTAGATAAAACTTACATCCCTGAACTCTATCTCAATGCCCCTAGACTCTGCTATTGACAAAGTTTCATCCGAAAATTCGCGCGTACCCTCAAGAATCGGAGAGGGTTCCATCTCCATCACGGCTACCCAGTTAGACACGTAGAGGAGATGTTGATATATACCTGTCAGACCCAGAAATGCAGCCAAAACTAATCCGTTCATCTGAGACGAAGCTGAAATGAAACCAGCAAGTTCGCCTACTCGTCCATCGCTGGAAGCAAGAATTGCAGCAAAAATAATCGAACCCACATTTGCGCAAACTGAAATTAAACCAAGAGATCCAGCCTTTGTTAAATTGAACCGAATTAGCAAAGCATCCTGTTGCAGAAAGCTACTCCTAAGCTTCGTATACTTGTCCTCGAACAATTCTGCAAGACGGAACACTTTAATTTCTTTTCTTGTTGAATCTGAGGTGAGTAAGGCTCTAAAGTATCCAGCAAGTCTGGATTTCGGTGCCCGTGCAAACTCAATATCATACGCCTTTGTTTGCAGCTGAAACGTGGCGATAGCCGCTGGAATAGGAGCAATCAAAAGAACCAAAGCAATCCACAAGTTCCAGGACGCAATGACGCTAACAATACCACAGATAGAAATTACAGCCTGAACAGTTGAACGAGCAGCATCAAACAAAGAAAATATGTGTTCGCCAGTATTCGAATCAACACGTTGAATAGCATCATAGGTTCGTGAACTCTCAAAATCTTGCACCTCTAGTGATCGAAGCTTACGAACGACATCAATGTCAGTCTTATAGGACAGCTTGAGTGTCAATTTATCGCCTGCATACTTAAGCAGGTTATCGAGTGCATAAGCACCAACGAGCGAGAAAGATAGCTGTGCGAGTGCCCACATACTACTTTGGCTAAACCCTGTATTAAAATCGGCGATATTCGAAACCAAGCTGCCTATGGCTGCCACTTGAACAGCAGGAAGTACGCCCCGTAACAAGGTCATCATAACAATAGCGAATAAAGCATACCGACCGGTATTATACAAAATAGTTATGGCTTTCTTAAAAGAAACCCCAAGGGGGGCCGCGCGCATCCCAGCTGAAATAGACAAACCCTCAAGTTCGCTCGCAGTCTCTTCCAGATTATCCATTCAAAAACTCCCTCTTCCGAAGTGCTTGACGCATTAGCCAGTAACAGCTATCTTCAAATGAACCACCTGAAGACCGAAGCCGATTAATATGCATATGCAGCAGATCCAGCAGGATTTGTGCTACTTGCGCGGGCTCTTCAACATTCCCCCGAACAATCTCGAATACTGAAGGGGTTGAAGCCAAACGTGCATTATCAAGTTCGTTATACAGATCTGACGTTTCGGGGGAAAACAATCGCCAGAATTTACGAGCGGATACTCCCGGATTGAGATTGGCGGGCAAAACTTTGGATAAAGAATCCAAAGGGACACCGAGCACACCAAGATACTTGAAGGTATTTTTAAGGGCTTCCCGGTAACCTAGCGATTGTGCACTGTCCGAAAGGCAACCGAGCTCATCGGTAGCAAGATTTGCTGATACTCGAAAAGCTGTATGGCAGGCATTAAGTAACGATCCTGTACCATAACGTGCTGTTTCGGCAACGTAGTTGCCAACATACCAGTTCCGTAACAAAGCCTGACTTTCAGCAACAGACGTAAGATCTAGAATGTATTCCCAAAGAGTTGCAGACTCTTTAACTGAACACCACCGTAACCGTAGGGAACAACCATCGTCAGTGTAACGGACGTAAAACCAACTACTTATTAATCCGTTTTTGTAAAGCTCTTTACTGTAATCCCCACACAGTAGTACCAATCTATTCATAACTTCAGGCGCAGTCAGGAACGTGAGAGTAACCCAGTTCAATTCGGGCGAACCAGCATGGTACTCACGGAAATGTTGCAATCGGCCGTCGCGCTTTGAAGAGCGTGGGGCGCGCGACGTGGAAAAAATCAGTTCTACTGAATGGGTTTTCACAGATTTTCCAGTCTCAAACTTCACTCCTCGTGCACCATCTAGAGAACTTTTCTCGATGCGATCCCCGCTTTCAGCATGCACCACAAGTCGTGCGAACCCCTCTAATGAGAGATCGTTCCTGGTGTCGAAATGCAAACGATTATCGCCAGAAGCGAAAAATAAATCGCCCTTAATACCCATGAGACTCAGAGCGTCCCTGAAGGAACCGTAAGCGTTGGTACCTAAGCATTCCTTCGCGTTTTTTCTAAGAGAATCGGAGACTTTCCACTCGGAAGGACGTAAAACGATTGAACCGAAACGAACTTCCGGTAGATAATCACTTTCCTCCAACTGTGCCCAGCTAAAACAAGACGGCACTCTATATGATTGCCGCGATATATCGATAGCAGCTCGAGCCTCATTCTTGAATGCCAAAGGTATGACGAGAGTTGGCATGTTCACGACACATTTGGCGAAGCCACCATCTCTTTTCTTTGTAACCAGCTCCGTACCGAATGCAGTACCGACTACATAAAGGTCTGCTACAGAAGTTCCTTTCATGGATGCTTCGGTTGAAATAAATAATGATGACTCAACTTCGTCTGGGACAAGATAATCAACTGCAGCCGATACTGGTTTAGTAAGCAGAATAGTTGCATTCTGAACCCCTTGATCCAACGCCAAATTATTTAGTACTTTTCTCCATAAATCTTTAGTCTTAGGTTCCATGGAACGCCGAGAACGTGTGAAAGTATGCCCACCCAGTGCCACACAGTCAGAACGGAAAAGAAATGTCTTCTCACCATTCCGCATACCAAGTTGGATCGAGAAATCTAGATCTGGGTAGACAGTCGCGGGATCGAAATCTTTTTCTAGAGTATGCAAATCATCGTAAAATTCCGCGTCTGCTAGATCCACACCAGCTACTTGGTTACGAATCTCTAAATGCCTTAGCATTTTCAATCGAAGGTTTAAGTCACGGGAATTCCAAGCCGATTCGCGATGAGGCCGGTCACTATAGACAGCGCTTGGGTTACCATACCCATAGACTGGACCGACACCAGCGTATGGGTTCAACGCCATACTCAAAGGGATGGGCGTATTTAACCCATATCTCTCTAAGAAATTATCAGACCAATGTTCGAGATCAAAGTATGCCTCGGGCTTTCTTGCAGATGTAATGACGATCGTATTTGCCGCTCTTTCTAGAGCTCTAGTCTCTTGCAAACTTAAATTGATCTCCATAGTATCTGGCAAACAGACATCAATAAACTCAGATCCAAAATCACCTGAGTAGTCGGTCGCTTTCAAATCATTAGAACGTGCGGCTCGTGTGGACACAAGATAGTCATGCAAATCCCGCACCCTACACTCAAATGGCGAAAATGGGTCGACTGCAAACCAAACCATAGATCGGTCAACCCCTGGGTAACTTCCATACTCAGGTTGCAAAAGTCCTATCTTTTCAAGTTCAATTACGAACGCGTTAAGCTTTGAAGGATCTACACTAGGGAATTTCTTGAGCAAAAAATCTGAAAGTTTCACTCTTGGATAGCTATCGCCTCCTCTTAGGAGAGAACAGAGTTCGGATACCCCGCCTGACTGTTTCAACCTCATATTCTTTGTTTCGCCATCAAACCGATTATATAAAGATACCCAGTAATAAACTCCCGAGAACTCAACAATTGTCGGGTTAAGCCCCAATTTCTCAGACGATTTGCTAGGCTTTGCCCTTTGCTTGTAAGCCCGAAATTTAGAAGGTTCCCCAACTCCAACACGACATTCCGAAGTGCGAATCGGAAGCCCATCCAGTAATTCCGCGCTCTCATAGCTATTGATAAACGCGCGGTGCGCGACAAATAGGCCGAAAGGCACAGTACGGTTCGCATGCCGATTGCAGTATTTAAAAATCCCGAAAGACAACTTTCGTAAACGTTTATTGTTGTTCTCAGCTTCAGCTAATTGATTAACCAAGCTTTTTGATGCATGTTCAAGAGCGAGTTTAGGCATGCTTGAATTTGCATATGCCGAGAGCCGTTTAATAAAGTGATTTGGGTCGCTCAGTACTTCGTTATATGCTTCTAAACTCCACGTACAGACGCGTGCCTGTAAAAGTCCATTTGTACGATACCAGGATTTTAGCACTAGATTCATACTCCAAAAAACAAAATTTTAAGCTCTCTCCGATTTCTTTCACACTGATGGCAAAGCAAACTAAGCTTGGTGAGTAAAACGCCCACTCCACCGTTTAATAATCCAGAATATAAACTGTTCTGCATCACAATATCTCGGTACGTCCCCGTTACTTCAAGTTTATCCGCCCAGCGGGAGATCACTTGCCTGATATGGAATCGCGCATCTGCACTTATTCGGGAATCCATACTTAGAAGAAACTCAACTGTAAGTAAAAAGCCACTAAGCCCATGGCATATTCCAAAATTCCGTGTTGCCGAAGTTGCAGCAGCGGTGTCTTCTATTTTCTCCGGTGTAAGCATATCGTCAAGATACGAATAAATATTATCGAGATCCGCATTAAGAAGGAATTCTGGAGGTAAAGTCAGATAATTGGCGATTTGTGCCAGTCGTCCATAACACCACCTTGAATCCAGACCTGAAGGTGATATTTCTTCCTGAGGCTCATCGCTGTTTGGCCATACGCCTACTCCATTGGTAGAAATCGAAGCTGTTATTGCCCAACTAATAAGAGGATTTAAATCATGGAAAGCTGGGAATTGGTCAATTCCTGTACCACCCGCATTAATGAGGCGCGGGATAATTCCTGCTACCCCGTGAGCTACCCCCAAATCGATATAGCCATTAGGGTAATGCCTAGCTAGTTCTTGAGAGGGGAAGTTATCACGAAGAAAAAAGAAGCTCTGCGAAGGACGATTAGCGCCAACTGCGAGTGCTCGGTATATGGGCAACAGCCGCTTTTGGTCTCGTGATGGCGAAACGAACTGGCAAGCAGATAAAACCCCGGCAAGTCCAGAAATAACGTCGTACGACGGCTGATGAAACTTTATTTCAGCATTATGGTCGCTTATTTCATCAAAGATTTTATCGCGTAAAGCATCCGCCATTCGAACGGATCTTCCCCCGCTATGCTTAGTTAACTTGTCAAAAGAATGCAACGCGAAAACATAGCCGGCCAAACCATCAAAGAGCCCGAACCCAATTTCGCTTGACTGCCTCAATGCTTCCGCTGCGCTAAGTAGATGCTTGTGAGAACAGCGAACCACCCAATCTATACTAGTATCGTCAAACTCTACGCTTTTCATGGCGCGAGCCAAATGGGTGAATAGTAACGAATATCCGGCATGCCCAGAGGCGATGTCCCAGGTAGCGTTTTCATTAATAAACTGCGCCTTATCTGCTAAGACTATGGCGTCAGCAATGTATTGATTAATCCTGGTTTTTCCATCGCTAATACCTGAAGCATCACCCCTAGGCAACACCAACATCCGTGCTATTTCTCATCCTCATCCGAAGCGGCGCACATGATCGTGCACATTGAGGTACAGGCATTGCATGTCCAGCGTTTGACGGATGGACAAATCTTCATCGAAATCTTGAAACATTGACTGTTAAGCGTAAAAAACTGTGGCGTTACAGAATCGTTAGATGTCCCTTGAACATCAATCTCTAGCGGATCCATTTTGTTCCTTTCGTGAGTATTACATTGGGTTCGCATTCAGTTTAGGCGACGTCTGTTGGCTCTGTCAATGGTTAGCCTTACCTAACTGAAGCGTTCTTGTGTGAGCTAGTTTTTCGGACCCGAGGACTTTGAGTGTGTATTCCCGTGCTAGACACCTGCGGAGTTGGAAGATGGGAAGCCGTGAAGATGTAAGAAACACATTCCTGAGCAGATTGTGGTCAGGTCGGAGCGAGCCACCAGAATACGAACTAAAGATCACATCTCCACAACTTGGATCACCATGAGCTACCAACGGATTGCAAATAAGGCTCAAGCCAACATCTAATGAAGCCCGTACCTTTTAGCGCCAGCAACACTTTTTAGCGGCTACTCCCAGGCGCGCACCCACTCGCTGAAATCAGCCTTAGGCGCATCACCTCGGCGACCCTCGCAGACGCATATAGACAAGCGAGTAAAATCCAGAAACCTGCGCTGACAATCCAAAACGCCCCTCCGCGCAACATAAAAATAGGACGCTCACTTTGTATCAAAATGAGCGTCCTAATGGTGGAGCCGCGGGGAATCGAACCCCGGTCCAACTGGTACTCCTGCATTCTTCTCCGTGCGCAGTCTGCCTGAACTTTTTCTCAGCCTGAATCTACTTGGCAAACTAGAGATTCTATAGGCTCAGTCACTGTAAAGCGTCGCTGCAATCCCATTGACGAAAACTGCAGCCAGTGGCTCCTGAAAAACGACGCCAGGAACCGAGGTAGAAGCACCCCCGGAGCTGACGGACTTTTAAAGGCTCTGCTTAAGCAGCTAGAGCGAAGTCAGTGCGGTTATGTTTAGCACTTATTGTTTTGTGAAGGACGTTAGCGAGATGACTCCACATTCTCGGCACGCTTCTCTGCAACCAATATCAGCTGTCGAAACCGATCGACCCCTATTAAATTAATAAACACCCAACTTGAATTGTTAAACACCCAGTGTGAATGCTCTGACCATTATTTCCATAAACCGTTTGTTAGTCAAGAGAAATATGCCACGAAAAATGAAAATACCCAACCGGAATCCTGACTGATTTTACGCCCCTAATAACGTGGCGCTCAACGTATAAACAGCTACTATCAGCAGTAATAAGGCGAATAGGAATGTTAAAGTAGTGGATTTGGTTTTCCGGGTTAAGCTAGCGCCGATCGGACCTCCAATCATTGAGGCGAAGGCGAATGGCAGTACGCTTAGGTAATCAATCTGGATTGCGGTACCCATTCTGGCAGCCAATCCTGCCAGGGAGGCAATTACCATCACCAATAGGGAAGTGGCAGACGCTTCTTTCATATCGAAATGCATTATTAAAGTGAGAGCCGGTACTACCGCAAATCCTCCTCCTACCCCAAAAAATCCGGTTAAAACCCCAATTAGAACGGCTGCAAAAATAATGGTAATCCAGTGATGTAGGCGAGAATTCGGCCTCTGGGAGTTTTCCTTTCCTCGGGTATTTTTATTACACATTTTCTCATTCTCATCCGTATTGGGGGACATCGTTCGCGGTTTCGCACCGGCCGCATTTTTTTCTTTAGCTGCCTTGCGGAACATTAATCCGGCAACTATTAGCAGCAGGACAGAAAACAGATACATTAATAGATTCGGTGATACCAGAGAGTTTAGGAACGACCCGATAAAAGAACCCGTAATTGAAAGCGCCCCAAATACTGCTCCTTGCTTCCAATGGACTTCTTTACGTCTGCCTATCAGGGCTATTAGGGAGGTCGCGCCCACGATTAGCAGCGAACCAGCGGCGGCATTATGGGGAGATTGTCCCAGCAGATAAACCAGTATGGGAACCGAGAGGATCCCTCCTCCGGCCCCAAGCAGACCGACGATAATGCCTACGCAGACTCCAACTATTATCGGCAAAAGCAGGCTCAATGTATTCTTCCTTTAATCAATGATTCTTTCCATAATATCTGCTGCTGGTCTACCGCTAGCTACTAGCGCAGCCATCTGCTGCAACGTAGGGAAAATATTGCGATAAAAATAGTGGTAACCAGGACATAAATAGTTTTGAGGCGGATCCAAAGGTATGGAATCCTCCAAGGGGAACGGATCTCTCCCAGCAGTGTCCGATGTTACTGCTTCCAGCGGTGATAGCTGTTTACTGTTTGAGGTGATAAAGCGATCCTTTGGGCAACCCCCATAACAAAGTCGCAGGTATCGACAGTGTAGGCATTTTTGACTTAGCTGGCTCTTTTTCTTAGCGAATTCTTTAGCGCGTTCAGTATTAGCTAGGTCGAAAAAGTCTTTATCGCGCAGGTTTCCCAGTTTCCAATCTGGTTCTACCCAATGGTCACAAGCATAAACATCGCCGTTAAACTCTAAGGCGAAGTTGTTTCCACAGATTGGAGCATGTACGCAGTTGCTTATTTGCCCGAACATGGCGGCGAGAGCGGCGTCAAAATCTTGGACGAATACTTTTCCCACATCGTGACGTATCCATTCGTTGAATACCTCCAGCAGAAACCCTCCGTATCTTTCTGGCTCTACACTACGAGAGGTAACTGCCTGACCTTGCTGCCTATATAGTAGACCCACCTTTTCGTTTGATAGATTACGGTCTTTTCTTGATCTCCAACCGGCTTCTGCCTGGGCTAAATCTTTGTCATTAACTCTTTCAACTATGGGAATGAATTGTATAAAATCTGCCCCTAAAGAATCACGAAAATACCGGTAAACTTCCTGGCCATGATCTTGGTTAGCGTGATGTATGGTGCATAAAATATTGCATTTGACTCCGTAATTCTGGAGGTATTCCCAGCCTTTTAACACCATTTTTTGGGTGGGGCGACCAGCTCGGTTGACTCGATAAGTGTCATGATATTCTTCTGGTCCGTCAAGGGAGATTCCCACCAGGAAATCGTTATCGAACAAAAACCTTGCCCATTCAGCGTTTATTAGAGTGCCATTGGTTTGCAGGGCGTGTTTAACTACTTGATCAGGGCGTCGGTATTTGTCACAAAGTTTTAGAGCTAATTTATAAAAATCTAGACCCCGTAACGTAGGTTCTCCGCCTTGCCACAGCATAGTTACGTTTCCATCAGGCTGGGCTTGCAGGAAACGCTGAATATACAGTTCGAGAGTCGCCTCGCTCATTGTTTGCTGCCGTGCGTTGTACAGCAGCTCTTTAGAAAGGAAAAAACAATACTTACAGTCCAGGTTACAGGCAGCTCCGGTCGGTTTGGTCACTACTGCAAATGGTAGTTGCCGGTTTGAAAGTGTCTGAGGGTTACTCATAAATTTTACCTATTGACTCTTCTCGTCTTCTTACAGCCAACTCGTTATAAACCGCTGCCACTGCCCCTAAGGCAACGTCACTATCGGCGAGCTTGGCGGTTACTATTTTGGGATTATGAAATAGGCGGGGAGCTACTGCTGCTGCTATTTGCTTCGACAGAGCCGGGAAGGTGTCTATGAGTTCTCCCCCTAGAACGATGGTTTTCGGATTATACAAGAGGGCTGCATATTCAATTCCTTGAGCAAGATAGGTTAGTGCGCGTTGAAGAATATCTCCCGTTTCGAGGTCGCCTGCCTGGGCTTTTTGAGCAAACTCGGTAAGGTTGCTAACTTTAGCTAAGCTGCAAAGGGCGGGTACGCTAGTGAACTGTTCGAGGCATCCGGTGCGTCCACAATAGCAGCGTAAATCTTGCCCCGCGGCAGGGAGATGACCCAGTTCACCTACGATTACTGGTGACCCGGTGGTGGCATTATCTACCGTAAAGCAGCAGCTGACTCCGCCGGATATACGTATGTATAGTTGCCTGTCTCCTTGGGAAGGTTGTGTTGATCGCGATTCCCCTAGCCCAGACATTTCTACTACGTTTTTAGTTACTGTCAGGCATTGCCAAAATTTGGATACTGTTTGTTCTACGCTATTGGTTAGGTGGGGTGAGATGGGTTCGGGGATACCTACTCCCACTCCAGACAAAGTAGTTAAGTCGAGTTCTTTTAGTTTTGCGTTATCGCTGATTAGCTGACAGATACTGGCTAGAGGTTCGGTCCAGTCAGAAAAAGAGCAGTAATCTTTAGTAGATTTATCGAGCACATTTCCGGCGCGATCCATGATGAGCGCAGTGGCGTTATTGCGGGCAATGTTGATACCGATTGCGTAGCCGGTTTTTTCTCGTAAATATAGGGTCTCACTTGGGCGGCCGCGAGGACGTAAAGGTGTTTCGTCCTCTGTTACTCCGGTAACGCTGGTAATGCTATTAGTGCTAAAGAGCCTGGCGAGAGCGCGGCTTAGAGTTGGTCGCGATACTTTTAACGCTCTAGCTAGCTCCCTGCGAGAAGTGGGTGCTTGGCTTAGGTGCTTCACGATTCGGTTTTCTAATTCAAACGGATCGCTTAGCCGCGTTCTCATCCAGGCTCCTTTCTAGTGTATTTATTTACTATTAATCAGTTAATACTTCGTCAAGGTCGGACCGAGCGGTGTTGACCAAGGGAATGGCGAAATCGGTCATTGCTGCCATCCACTTTGCAAAAGAATGGTCGCCACGTTCTCGTAGTTGTTTATACAGTTCAGTGGCTAGTTCTTTGCGGATTTCATCGTAAACTGGCACGGTATAGACATTATTCATTTCTGCTGGATCTACTCGTAGATCGTACAACTCGTTGATAGATTCATGATTCATTACCAGTTTGAAATCGTTAGTGCGCAGCATTCTTTGTTGCAGCGGGAAATGGTGCCCATGGAACTCACACACGATGTTTTCGCGCCAGTTCGGAACTTCATTTCCTCGGGTTAAGTCCACAATTGAACGTCCGTCCTCGACTAGGTTTTCTGGAAGTCCTGCTATTTCCATGACGGTAGCCGGTAAGTCGATCAGCGAAATAAATTTGTCACTGCGTCCTACTTTGGACACCCCGGGAATATGTGCGATAAAGGGAACATTGTAAATGTCATCGTACATTGCTGGCCCTTTGTCGTTCATTCGGTGCGAACCGGTAAATTCACCGTGATCAGCACAAAAGAACAGAGCAGTGTCATCTAGTACTCCGAGTTCGCGTGCGACCTGCATTATTCTGCCAATTTCGTAATCGATCATGGCCACATATCCCCAATATACGGCGATTAGTTTCTTCCACTGTTCATTAGTGAAACTTGAGGTAGACCAGTAGGTTGCATAATTTTGTTGAATTGGCGGCTTCCCAAATAGGGTGTCCCCGAAGTTTTCTGGTAACTCCACGTTGTCTGGGTCAATCAGGTCGAACCATTTATCGGGTAAGAAATAGGGTAAGTGGGGTCCGTAATAATGGACGTCCAAGCAGAAAGGCTTACCGCTTTGTTTCCAGTCTTTTGCGTATTCGCGTAGTTTCTCTATTGCCCGGTCGGTCAAGAAACGCTCAAAAGTTGCTTCTTCAGGTTGGTCGAGGCGGGCGGCGATAATGTGTCCGGGTCTGCCCCCTGGTAGCTCTCCGCGCCACAAATCATGGGCTTTCACCGGGGGAAGATTGTTCTCTTTGAGCCAGGCGACATATTTTTCGTTCGCAACTGGGTTTTCAGCTCCCCAATATGTGTCGTCATCGGCTCCGAATTTGTCAGGCAGATTGTATCCGCAGTGGTATTTGCCCACTATACCCACGTTGTAGCCGTGATTTCGTAGCTCTTGTGTATAGGTCCAGCTATCTAAGGGAATGTCCGTGTTGTAGGCGATATTCCATTCCGGATTGGCTAGCACCTGGTGTTTTAGGGGAAGCTTTCCAGTCATTAGGGAGGCTCTGGCGGGGGTGCAGATCGCGGTTGGGGTGAAACAGTTTGTGAAAGCAAAACCGTTTTCACCTAATTGGTCAATATTGGGAGTTTGGGCATGGGGATTCCCTAGGCAGCCAATGGTATCGACTCGGTGTTGATCGGTCATTAGCACCAGTACGTTACGTACATTATCTGGGATAACTCGCGGTTTAGCGGTGTTATTCTCGGAAGCGCTCATTTTAGATTCCCATCTCCTCAAGTTGTTTTCCAGATGTTTCCTGGACAAATTTTCCGGTAAAGATAACGGCTAGTACCCCGAAGACAAAGAAGATCCAGTACACGCCAGCCGGGGACCAGGCAACTAGGAAGGGGAAGAAGAAAACCACTAGGAAGTTGACTAAGAAATCTGCGCCACTTGCCAGAGACATTGCGCCTCCGCGGATCTCGTTGGGGAACATTTCTCCCATCAAGATTGAGAATATAGGACCCCATGAGGAAGTGAATCCTAAGAGGAAAAGGCAGAGGGCTCCCACTGCTATCCAGCCGAGGATGGGTTGGCTTGCAACATCGGCGGTTCCATCCGGGCCGGTGGGGGCGATGGTGAATACTAGAGCCACCAACCCTAAAGCTACGAATATCATGGTGCCGCCAATCATCAGCATTCGTTTGCGCCCCACTTTGTCTACCAGGAAAATGCCGGTGAGTACTCCCACGATTTTGAAGAAAGTTAGGAGTGTGGTTTGTTGGAATGCCATTTCTTCGCTAAACCCTACAGTTTCAAAGAGCTTATTGGAGTAGAAGAAGATGCCATTTGTTCCGGTGAGTTGTTGGAAAGCCGCAATCGCCATAGCTACAAAAACCAGAGGGCGCCATTTAGAGGACATAATTTCTTTAATTGTGAGCTTGCGATTTCCGCTTTGCCCAAAAGACGCGCGAATCTGGGCAATCTTTGCCTGCGGATCTGCCTCTGCTGACACTTTAGCCAAGGTTGTAGCGGCTTGTTCGTCTTTGCCTACCGATACTAAGAAGCGAGGGGATTCTGGGATTAGTGCCGTTAAAATAACGAATGCAATTGCTGGTATCAACAGGCATAAAAACATCCACTGCCAGGCTTTTAATCCGAACGCCATTACCGCCAGAGAGCCTTGTTCGCCAGCAATAGCTAAAATGGCGCTGTTAATCCAAGCGGCTAGGAATAGCCCCAAAATAATAGCTAATTGACGGAAACCGATTAGGCGTCCTCGAATTTCGGTGGGAGAAATCTCAGCCACATAGCCGGGAGCTACTGTGGTTGCTGCCCCAAATCCGATTCCTCCAATCACTCGACAAAAGATTAAGAAAAAGTATCCTCCCTGAACTCCCAGCAGGGGACTGAACGCACCGAAAACAGCTTCAAATAGTAGAAAAGGCCCTACTAGTTGTAGAGCTTTTTTGCGTCCAATCTTGTCAGAGATTCTTCCGGCGAATACCGCGCCTATTAGACCTCCGATAATCCCAGCTGAACCAGCTAATCCTTGGGCGATAGTTCCGAGTTTGAAATCTCCGGCAACTGCTTTGATGGCACCATTTAGTACCATTCCTTCGAAGCCGTAAAAGAATGGCCCTAGGGTGGCAATGAGGGCAATGATGGTGGCAGTTCGTCGGGCTTTTTTAACTTTTTCGGATGGCAACTCTGCCACCGGGGTTGAAACGCTCATGTTCCTCTTCCTTGAAGTTGAGAGTCAGATCCGTTGCTCGGATAAGCAAGTCTGCGGTTTTCTGGCTCACTTCCTATTAAAAAAGCGGAAAAATATGCTCAATTTGATGGACAAAAAGAATTTAGTGAGTTGCGTCACTCCAGGTATTTGTCGTATTAATATGAGCTATGACTGTCCGTCGGGGACTATCAGACACAGCTGGGTAACACAATCAATTTGAACTGTCCCAGGCTTAACCGTCTACTCAAACGAATCAAAACCTGGGACAGTTTAAAACCGGTTTAGATGCTTGCAATCATACTGCGTACAAGCTCGCGAGCCGTTCCTAGAGAATCTGTTGCAAGCCCAACCGGGAAAACCTCCCGCGAGCGCGCCAAATAGCCCTGAGGTCTGTCTGGCGATTTGAGTGACGTCCTCGCCCGGGACACCCTTCGAAAGCGTAACCCCAGCGAAACTGTGCAGCCCAGAGTTCTAACTAAAAAACGGCAGGAGCTGCGGGTTATCCGTTCTTTGCTTGCAATGCTTGCATATGCGCACGCACTTCCAAGTTATCTTGATAAATAGAGATAGCGCGGAAGAACAGGTGTACAAACTTGGTACGTGGGAACACTAAGAAAGCGGTTGCCACCATCGCAATATGCAAAACTAACACGGAGGGAAATACGGCTCCACCCCTGAATACTGTCACCAAGAACCCACTTAGCATCAGCGCCATCAGTCCGCCCAGTAGCGAATGGTCAGCTTGCCACATGCGTTCGGTAGTTTCTTTGCGATCAGTTTTTGGCTTTAGTGCCATTAATATGATGGAACCAATCAATGCCGCTAGGCCTCCGACTGATCCTAAAATCACCGGAACCGATAATAGGGAATAGGGCGGCATCATTCCTAGTACGTACTGCATGATCGCGGCACAAACCGTAGCTAGGAAAGTACCGATGAAGCCGTACATGAGTAGCTGGTGTCCTACTTTGCGTTTGCTGGAAGGCTCTCCGCCTACATAGGAGCATCCTTCTTGTCCGCCACTCATGTGGCGCAACACCAAAATATCGCTAACCGTCTTTCCCCAGTTAGAAAAGTTAAAGAAACTAGCACCCTCAGTGCGGATCGCGTGCCAGAACCTTACCATTCCTACGATGGTAACTACTAAACCGTAAATCAAACACGTCGACATGAACACTACTAAAGCCACGTGCCCGAACACGTCATAGATTTGGCCACTGGAGGTAGTTAGCCAGTTTTCGGTACCGAAGAAGTACCCTATGCCAAACAGCATCAGCAAGCACAAAATGAAAATGAGCATCAAACCGCGTATTCCGGAGATCGCTCGCGGAAGTTTGAAAGGGAAAATATAGCGGTCATAGGTTTCTTCACGTATTTCAGCAAATAGCTTTGGGGGATTTAGCACAAACTCGTGCGGGGGAGTGTACATGCAGGCGGTGTAGCAGTCTCGGCAGTCATGGCACAGGTTCGCCAGTTGTTCCATTTCTTCGCGTGAGGGCGAAGGGTGGCGTTCCATTGCTGGCCAGACAGGACAATAACCTGCGCAATAGCGGCAGGCGTTACAAATCGCCAGTTGCCTACGTCCTTCAGTAAAAATTGCTCCGCCTTTAGCAGTACTAACTTCACTTGTTGCCATTTTCAGCTGCCTCCCTACCTGAGATCCGTCCCCATACGGTTCCAATCGCCATTCCGAAACCTGCCATATAGCCACTGGAAAGAACATTTCCGGACATGATTTCACCGGCTGCAAACAGGTTGGTGAACTGCCCTCCATCGGTCATTTGGATCCGGCCGTGGGTATTAACTTTTACCCCCATATAGGTGAAAGTAATGCCTGGTGCCATTTTGATTCCATAGAAGGGACCAGTATCGAGGGCGCGAGCCCAGTTGGTTTTCTCCGGGTCTAGCCCGCTGGTACCCACCCCATCTTTTCGAGTGGGGTCAAAACGCTGATTAGCATCTGGGGAGATAGCGCTGTTAAAGCGGCGAACGGCTTCTTCGGCGCGGTTACCTTCCAGACCCATCTGTTCGGCAACTCCAGCGATAGTTTCGGATTTGAAAACCCCGTACATCGGGGGCATAAAGAGCCCCTTGGCTTTGGAATCCCAAAATGCGTAGGCAACCTGATCTGGTTGCTGGGCGATATTACGTCCCCAAATGGCGTAGCGTTTCGGCCAGATTTCTTCTCCCTCGTTGTAAAAACGCTGGTAGTTGCGGTTGAGTACCATTCCGAAGGGAATGCAGTCCAAGCGGGTAGCAATCCCGCCATCAAACATGGGGCTGCGGGCATCGACTGCTACTGCGTGGAATCCTTTGGGCTGTCCAGCGCGGTCGGCTCCCGCATCCAGTAGCAATCGCAAGATGGTGCCGTCATTAGTTTTCGGTCCGCGGATATGGTAGTTATAAGCCGCTGGTCCCCAGTACTTGGCCAACCAGTCAACGTTAGCTTCGAACCCACCGGCGGCACACACATAAGACTTGGCCTTTACCTGGTAGCTTTTACCTTTATGCAGCACGGTCAGGCCAGTGCAGGTGTTGCCGTCAAAGTCCATATGTTCCACGCTGGATTCATAGAGTACTGGAATACCGCGCGAGCGCAACGATCGATAGTAGTTATTTATCAGCGCTTTCCCTCCACCCAGAAAGAAAGTATTGGTGCGCCCTAGGTGCAAAGTTCCCACCAAAGGCGGCTGGAAGAGAGCGCCATGATCCATCATCCAGGCGGGCACCGTCCGGGTTTCTTCAACGGTTAGGGCAGCGATTTCCTCATCGGAAGGGCCGGTGCCGACTGAGCAGAGGTCTTTCCAAAGCTCCTCTTTAGTGTAAGCACCAGTGTTATAGGGGAAATCGGCATCATGAATACAACGGATATTGCGGGTATGCCGGGAATTTCCACCCCGGAAAACTTGGTTTGCTCGCTCTAGAATCAGAACTTTTGCCCCTTGGTCTTGGGCGGACATGGCGGAGACGACAGCGGCGTTTCCGCCTCCGATTACAATCACATCCCAAGGTTGGGTGAGCAGATCGTTTACGTTAGGTTCCTGCATGTTATATCTCCCAGTTGGCTAACAAACGGAGATTAACACTTTTTGTGACCTAAGTACCGTAAAGTTCATGTAAAGTAGCTTGGTTAATTCTTTAATGCACATAAATCTGCTGTTCACGCTATCTTCGGAAATGTCTACACGTTTAATCAATGTGATACATTTCATAGTTATACTTCATGTTTGGAAATAGCGTCTATACTCCCGGTATGGATGGACACACAATTTACCTTTTAGGGGTTCTATTTGGTGCCATAGTTCTCTTAGTAGTTTTGATTAACTGGCGAACCAAGATGCACCCCTTCCTTGCTCTGTATATAGTCGCTTTCTTAACTGCCCTCGCTGCAGGAGAACCCATATCAGAGATTCCAGAAACCCTAATGGCCGGATCCGGGAAGATACTGGGGAATACCGGGATCTTGGTTTTCCTGGGAGCAATGCTCGGTAAACTGCTCGCGGATTCGGGTGCAGTTTCCAATATCGCCGACTTCGTCCTCGATCATGCCTCCCCGAAAGCAGCCCCCTGGGTGATAACCGGGGTAGCCTTCATCCTGGGGATTCCTATGTTTTTCGAGGTAGGGCTGGTAGTTTTAATGCCAGTTATCTACGCGGTAGCACTGCGTCTGGAGGTACGAGCCGGCAGGCCGCAGCAGTGGTACTTACGTACCTTGATTCCAGCAATCGCTGCTCTTTGTTGTCTACACGGTATGGTGCCCCCGCATCCAGGTCCTATTATCGGGGTGCAAGCTCTCAATGCCGATATGGGGCTAACGATTATTTTAGGTCTGCTGTGTGCGGTTCCGACCGTAATCCTGGCGGGTCCTATATACGGAAATTTCATCGCTCCCCGGATCAAGTTAGAGCCACCTGCTTCTCTAGTCACCCAATACGCCGGCACCACCTATGAGGAAGCGGAAAGAATCTACAAGGAAACTGGCTCTTTTGCTGAACTTGCCCGCGATCACACCGAAACCCCTGGTGCTTTTGGCGCTCCTAAAGAGGCTCCCACCCAGCGCCCTGGGGCTTGGTCACAAACTACTGCTACTGCAAAAACTGGTTTGACTAGCCCGCCTAGTCGCTCGGGTATTTCCACGCCGATGGCTTTTTGCTGCGTGCTATTGCCAGTGGTGCTGATGTTGATTCAGGCAGTGGTGAAAATTGTGGCTCCCAAGAGCCATTTTGAAACAATCGCCGGAGTGGTAGGTCAGCCGATTATCGCGATGTTAGTCGGGGTGTTATTTACCGGTGCGGTGATTATGATCCAAGAGAAATGGGATGGGGATCGCCTCCGCGAATCGGTAACTAAGTCTCTGGCTGCAGTAGCAACCGTGGTAATGATTGTTGCGGGAGGAGGCGCGTTCAATGCGGCCTTGAAGGATTCTGATCTGGGGGATGCAATCGCTAGTGCTGCCGGATCTATTCATATGAACTTGATAGTTCTAGGTTGGTTAATCGGGTTGCTGCTGTCGTTTTGTACCGGCTCAGCTACCGTAGGGATCGTTTCGGCAAGTGGGATTCTAGCACCGCTAGTGATCGGATGCTCTGCACCCTATGTGTCTTTGATTGTGATCGCCATCGGTTCTGGCTCTATCGGGCTGAATTGGGTTAACCACTCCGGATTCTGGTTTGTGAAAGAGTGCTTCGGAATGACTTTGGGGCAGGCGACTAAGACTCATATGGTGGTGCAAACTATCGTTTCCGTACTGGGGTTGATATTCACCTTCTTGCTATCACTGTTCTTTGCTTAAAAATCTGAAAGAATCTTTCGCAGTCAGCAAATAATCCCGCTGTGCCTGCCCTAAATCCAAAGCTACCGACATTTTTTCGCCGCTAGTAGTTAAGATTGAGGGTATGGAAATGCGTAACGGTTTATCGGATCCAGATAGCGGACAGACCGAGGGTGGGGTAGGAGTACTTCAGCGCCCGGAAACTTCCAGACAAGAGCCGGGAGATAAAGACCGTTACGCACATTATGTGTCTGCTCATCGTCTGGCCGCGTCCCGACTTACTGGGCAGCCGGTGGTTGCCCTCTGCGGTAAGGTCTGGGTTCCCACCCGGGAGGTGCGAAACCATCCGATATGTCCGCGCTGCGTAGAGATTAAGAAAGAGATGGATGCCTCCGGCGGGCCCGACTGGCCATTTCGCGGTCCCGGATCCCGTTAGCCTCGCGGATCTGAGCTGGTGGGGGCTTCTACTTCGTCCTGGCGCTCAGTTAAATCAATAATCTCGGTGGGGATTGCCGCTTCTCCTGCCGAGAGCCTCCAGCCCTGGTAGGGGAGTTCGTTACGTGCCTTAATATGGTGGTCTTGGGCATCTTGCAGCGCCTGCTTGCCAAGGTAACGACGATTAATTTCACCGTTAGTTACCAGGTCTACTAGCAGCGGGCGGGCGTTGCGACGCGCGAACTCGGCTTCAGCTTGCTGGGCGTTATCGGCGACCACTACCAATTCGGCGCTGGCATATCCGTCCTCGCCGCGGGCGCGTCCTGCAAACTTGCGTCCTCCTAATGTGGATTTAGAGGTCGAACGCTTGGCAACATCGTGAATGGAGCCGTCCTCATTGACGCGCTGCACCAGTTTGTAAACCAAAGCGGCTGTGGGGATACCAGAGCCAGTTACCATCTTGGTGCCCACCCCATAGGAATCGACAGGAGCAGCCCCGAGGGCGGCAATCGCGTATTCGTCCAGGTCATTGGTGACTGTGATCTGGGTGCTTTGTGCGTCTAAAGAATCTAGTAAGGCGCGTACCTTAAAAGCCTCCGCCACCAGGTCGCCGGAGTCCAAACGGACACAGCCGAGTTCCCCGCCGGCTTCTCGCGCTAGTTTAACCCCGCGTTTAACTGCGCGCGGAACATCATAGGTATCCACTAAGAGAGTGGTGCCGAGCCCCAGGTTCGCTAGTTGCGCCCGGAAGGCGTCCTCTTCGGAGTCGTGAATCAAAGTAAAAGAGTGGGCGGCGGTTCCGATGGTGGGAATCCCATAGCGCTTGCCGGCTTCCAGGCAGGAAGTCCCCCTGAAACCAGCAATGTAGGAGGCGCGGGCGGCTGAAACTGCGCTGCGTTCATGGGTGCGTCGCGCTCCCATATCTACGCAGGGGCGCCCATGAGCGGCGATAGTCATTCGCGAGGCCGCGCTCGCCACCGCGCAGTCATGATTTAGGATCGAAAGTAATAGGGTCTCTAATAAAACGCACTCCGCAAAGGTGCCCTCTACCTGCATTAGGGGAGAGGACTCGAAGTAGCATTCCCCTTCGGTATAACCGCGAATATTTCCCTGGAACCGGTAGGATTTTAGGTAATCCAGGCAATCATCGGAGACTATTTTTTCCCGCGACAAATAGTCGATCTCTTCACTTGAAAACTCAAAACGTTCCAGAGCTTCAATAATGCGGGCATTGCCAGCCATCACTCCAAAGCGACGTGCCGAAGGTAGACGCCGGCCGAACAGCTCAAAAATAGCTCCGCGATTCCAGGTTCCGGATTGCAAGGCAGCATCCACCATGGTCAGTTCGTACATATCGGTTAACAAAGAAGTGGTCACTGAAGAACTCATGGTTTCAGCATACTCACAAACCAGTAATAATCCAGTTTTCGCCTTATGGGCGAAAACGCGGTTCTAAGCTCATTGTGGCTGCAGAAATAAAAATATTTTTCAAAACCCCCCATTCCCTGCGACTTCCTAATAGTCTGGACGTATGGTTAATGATCTGGTATCTGACCCGGGTACACCACCGTATTCGGACAGAACTCGCCTAAAGCAGTGGCGGGTTACTATCTTCCGGGATCCAGTTAACCAGCCGCGATACGTAGAAAGAGTACTAGCTCACCAGTTTTCAATGCCGCGGGAAAAAGCCAAGCGCACCCGGCTGGAAATTTTTAATCAGGGACAAACGGAAGTTGCCGCGGGCACTCGCGAAAGAATGGAAGCTCTAGTGCAGGCGTTGCACGGTTATGGTTTGCGCGCCACCTTGGGCGGACCGGATCAACAATGAATACCTTTCGTCCCGTTCCCGGAGGGTGGGAATGCCCGATGGGGGCAGTTGAACGGGACTTGTTCCTGCAAGCCATTTGCGAAGTGCGCACCCTACTCGATCCGCCGGTATTGCCTTTTGAAATCACCACGATGTTAGGGGAGGGCGAAGAAGAAACCCCCGACAGCAATGTGCATCTTGAAAACGCCTCTTTGGATCGGTTGCTCCCGCCCGGATCCGCCGATGAGGCAACCGCGCAAACTATGCGTGACTTGACCGATTCGCAGTTACGTACCCAGAAAGCTGAGCGCCTGGATCGCCTCTACTCTTTGCTTTCATCACAAAGCGGCCCGGTGATCGTGATCGAAAATGGGCAAGAGTGGGATTGGCTTAGCGGAACCAACGATGTGCGTCTGGCCATATCTGGCAAACTTAAACTGGGTGATAGCGACGAAGGAGCACAGCACGATTCTTTCGAATCTTCGCAGGTAACACCGAAATCAAGGGATGAAGAATTTGAAGAAGTCCTGGTGTCATCCTTTTATGAATGGCTCTCTGGGTGGCAAGATTCACTGTTGCAGGCGATAGATTGCTGGCCGCGGCCTAGCTAGGCTATTTTTTGTGACTAATGAAGCCGCTATTGGTATTTTTGACTCCGGAGTTGGGGGACTAACGGTCGCGCGTGCAGTTCTGAATGTGCTGCCGCGCGAAGAGATTCGTTACGTGGGGGATACTGCCCACACTCCATACGGGGAAAAAGACCTGGAAACTGTGCGGGGCTATTCCCTGTCTATTATGGATTCCCTGGTGGAATCTGGGGTAAAAATGCTGGTAATTGCCTGTAATACTGCCTCGTGTGCGGTGTTAGATCAGGCGAGGACTCGATACCAAGAAGAGCAGGGAATTCCAGTAGTCGAAGTGGTGCAGCCCGCAGTTGAACACGCGGTCACCCGTTCCCGTAACGGCAAGATCGGAGTCATCGGCACCCGAGCAACCATTGATTCCGGGGTGTATCAGAGGAAGCTTTCAAAAATGGGGGCGGAGGTTTTCACCCAAGCCTGCCCGCGTTTCGTGGAATTCGCAGAAGAAGGGATCACCGCCTCTCAGGAACTATTTGACGTTACTGAAGAGTATCTAACTCCGCTCAAAGAAGCAGGAGTAGATACTTTAGTTCTCGGTTGTACCCATTATCCGCTGTTAGAAGGACCAATCTCCTATTTCATGGGAGAGAACGTCTCCTTGATTTCTTCATCCTCAGCAGCTGCCAGAAAAGTTTATGGCGAACTGGTGGAAGAAAAAATGTTGCGCTCTTTTGGGGCACAAAAAGCAGATCACCACTTTATCTGCACCGAAACTAAAGAGAGTTTTATCGCCCTTGCTTCCCGAATAATGGGGGCTGATTTTAACGGAATTAAACAGGAGGAGATCACCAAATGATCCTGACAGTGGTGGGGGTAACCGGTTCCATGTCTGGCCCGGCCTCCCCGGCATCCTGCTATCTTTTACAGGCAGAAGGAACTGACTCTCTCGGCCTACCCCACACCTATTCGGTAGTTTTTGATTTAGGTCCCGGCTCTTTCGGGCAGATTTGGAACTACACGGATCCGACAAAACTGGACGCGGTAGTACTCTCTCACCTGCATGCGGATCACTGCTCAGATATAGTATCGATGCAAGTGCACCGGCGTTGGCATCCTAGGGGGGAGCTAGGGCCGATTCCCGTGTATGCCCCCAAGGGGGTAAAGGATCGAGTTCGTGGCCTAGATGGATTTAGTCCCCGCGACGACTTCAGCTCAGAATTCGAATTTCACCATATTAAGCAGGGGCGAGAGTTTAATGTTGGCCCCTTGCAGATAAAGCCTTTCGCGGCTTGGCACTCGGTTCCTGCTTTTTCCTTCCGGGTAACCGGTCCTGGTAAGAACGGTCAGGCGGTTTTCACTTATTCGGGAGATTCTGATGAGTGCGACACCTTGGTACAAGCCGCCACCAACTCGGATCTATTCCTCTCTGAATGCGGTTTTACCCGGGAAGATGAGATTCGCGGTATCCACATGTCGGGGGATCGTGCCGGCCGGGTGGCTCAGAACTCCGGAACCAGCAAGCTGGTGCTCACCCATATTCAGCCCTGGACAGACCCAGAAGTGCCGTTAAAGGAAGTAAAAACAACCTGGCGCGGAGAGCTCGAAATTGCTCGTTCCGGGATGCGTTTCGAGCTTTAGGATCCCCTATAGGGCATATCTAGCTAGGGTCGTGCTTGAGCAGGGGTTACGTTTCCTCCTAGCTCAATAGTGGCAGCGATCGTGGGGGCGAGGGCGCGGAAGGATTTGCCCCGATGCGACAGCGCATTCTTTTCCCTCGGACTTAGTTCGGCATTGGAGCGCTGCTGCCCTTCGGCTATAAAAATCGGGTCATAGCCAAATCCGCCTTCACCGCGCGGTGCGGTAAGCAACTTTCCAGGCATTTTCCCGAGGCAATGTCGCTCTAAACCAGCCGGTGAGACTAGCACTGCCGCACACACAAAACTGGCGCCGCGATTTGCTTCAGGCACGTCCGCCAGTTGGTTGAGCAGTAACTCTAGGTTCGCTTGGTCATCCCCATGATGCCCGCACCAGCGTGCCGAGAATATTCCGGGAGCACCCCCTAAAATATCTACGCATAGCCCCGAGTCATCAGCAACTGTCGGCAAGCCGGTTCGCTGCGCCACTAGGCGGGCTTTTATCAGTGCGTTTTCAGTGAAACTTACCCCGTCCTCTACCGGTTCTTCGATCCCCAGCCCCTCGGCTCCCACAATCATTTCCGGAGAAAAACCGGGGATTAACGGACAAAGAATCTCGGCAAGTTCGCGCACCTTATGGGGATTATGGGTGGCGAGGATCAGCCGCGCGCCGGGAGGTATTTTCACGATAGCGCCTCTGTTTGGATGCGGGAAATCTCATGGATTCCTTTATCAGCCAGGTCCAAAAGCTGATTAAACTGAGAACGATCGAAAGCTTCGCCCTCGGCAGTTCCTTGGATCTCGACGAACTTTCCCGAGCCGGTCGCCACGATATTCATATCTACGTCCGCGCGCGAATCCTCTTCATAGGGGAGATCGAGCAGTGCATTTCCCTCGATAAAACCAACCGACACCGCGCATAGCGAATCGGATAGCACCTTGCCGGGACGGATCCATCCTTTTTCTTGACCCACTTTGATGGCATCTACCAAAGCCACATAAGCGCCGGTAATCGAAGTAGTGCGAGTGCCACCATCAGCCGATAACACGTCACAGTCCAGCACAATTGTGTTTTCCCCTAGGGCGCTCATATCTACTATGGCACGCAGAGAACGGCCAATTAAACGAGAAATCTCATGGGTGCGTCCCCCGATTTTTCCCCGTACCGATTCGCGTCCTGAACGGGTAGAAGTAGCGCGCGGCAGCATCGCATACTCAGCAGTCACCCATCCCAGGCCAGAGTCTTGCCGCCATCGCGGCACCCCTTGGGTCAGGGAAGCATTGCAGAGGACGCGGGTATTTCCGCAGTCAATTAGCACGGAGCCTTCGGCCTGTTTTGCCCAGCCACGGGTAATTGTTAGCGGTCGCATTTGGTCAAAAGCGCGTCCATCGGCGCGTACAAACTTTTCTATACTCACGTTTCCGATTATAGATGACTGCGGTTTTTGTCGGCATTTGTACTCAGGTGCGGCACCTTCGCTATATTTTTGCGCATGGCTTAGATGCCAGGGGAGGAAAATGTGGCAAGTTTCAACTTTCCGGGCAATGTTTTCGATGGACAGAAGCAATTAGCAGCCTTCTCGGAGGGGCTTATTTTAGACGCGCCGTAATAAACTGCCGGAAACTTTGAAGCGCTATTTCCGCATCCTCCAGATGCCGCAGGCCTGTAAAACGGATAGGTTAGTGGTTATGAATAGTCCTGCTCTTTCGCGTTATCGCATCGATCTGGATACGGGTTGTCGTCAGTTCGTGCATGTACCCAGCCTACTGCGAGAGGGAGCGACGGAAGTTTTTGCGGTCTCCGATCGGCGTCGGATTCTCTTGCCGCTAAGCGACGGAGTCAGTGTAGGCCCGGAAATAGTGGCCTCCCGCTTCCACGTTTCCGCTCCTTTCGGGACGGGAAGCCTCTACCGTCTTTCTAGCGGTGAGCGGCAGTTTTTAGGACAAATACAGTCCTGGGACGAACGTTACCAAACAGGCAAAGCTTGGTACCTGGGCAGAAGCGGTGCCACCAGCCGAGTTGCCCTGTTTATTAATGACCACGAACTGGCAGGACTTGCTGAACACACGGAAACATCTCTACGACTAATTCCCTTGCGCCAAGTGGGAGCCTTTTTAAACGGTCAAGATGCTGCCATTGCTACCCACGCGACTTGTCTGGGACTGTGGCACTTAGATACCAACTATTGCTCGCGTTGCGCCACCCGGCTTGAAATCGCGGCCGCCGGTTGGGAACTTCACTGTCCCCGGTGCGGTGAAATTATTTATCCCCGTCAAGACCCTTCCGTAATCGTTGCCATAAATGATGAGGCCGACCGGTTGCTGCTGGCACACAACTCGGCATGGGAAGCTAACTTCTATTCGGTTATTGCCGGCTATGTAGAAGCCGGGGAATCTTTAGAGGGCGCAGTTCACCGGGAAGTTGGGGAAGAAGTGGGACTGGAAGTCGATGAAGTTCGCTATCTAACCTCTCAACCTTGGCCTTACCCGCGTTCGTTGATGTTGGGGTTTTCTGCTCGCTCACGCATCCCCTATTTTATTTTGGATGAAACCGAGATCGACCGCGCGTTGTGGGTAACTCGCGCAGAATTCATGGAGTTAGTGGCCAGTAGGCAAATCAGTCCTCCCGGGCCGTCCACAATCGCCTCCAACTTGATTGAAAACTGGTTGGGCTGCCCAATTATTCGCCCCCAAGACAACTACCTATAAGCTGATTGACGTGGAGCAGGCAGAAGAACTCTTAAAACATTTAGACCCTGATCAGGCAAAAGCTGCCCGGGCTTTGCGTGGCCCAGTATGTATTAGGGCGGGTGCGGGCACCGGTAAAACTCGAGCGATTACCTATCGTATCGCCTATGGGGTGCGAACCGGGGTCTATAACCCCTATTCGGTTTTAGCCGTGACTTTCACGGTGCGGGCAGCCGCAGAAATGGGGTCACGTTTGCGGCTACTAGGAGTGCAGGGCGTGCAAGCGCGCACTTTCCACTCGGCGGCTTTGCGCCAGCTCAGGTATTTTTGGCCCACTGCCATCGGTGGACAGTTACCAAAACTAATAGAGAATAAATCTTCACTGGTAGGCGCGGTAGCTGCCCGGCTGGGGCTCCCTAAAGAGCGGGCGGCAGTGCGTGATTATTGCGCAGCGATCGAAATGGCCGCGGTGAGTATGGTCAGTCCTGAAGAATATGGAAAATGGGTAAAAAGTACCGGGACGCAGCCACCGGCGGGGATTTCCACTTACGATATGGCTGATATTTTGCGCGGATATAGTGAGGCCAAAAGAGAGCGATCTGTTATAGATTTTGAAGACGTACTGGCTTTGACCAGTGGAATGATTGAGGAACGCCCTGATATTGCCCAGCAGATCCGCTCCCAATATCGCTTCTTCGTGGTCGATGAGTATCAGGACATTTCACCCCTGCAAAAACACCTGTTAGAGCTGTGGCTGGGAGAGTCGAACCGTGATCTTTGTGTAGTGGGGGATGCTGCCCAAACCATTTATTCTTTTGCCGGTGCCACTCCGGAATATTTAGTGAACTTTGCCCAGGAATATCCCGGTGCCCATACGGTTACGCTTTCTCGAGATTATCGCTCGACTCCGCAGATTGTATCCTTGGCGAACGGACTGGTTAATCGAGATAAGCAAACCAAAAAACAGGCAGTAAAGCTCATCTCGATGCGCGATTCTGGTAGTGCGGTACACTTCGGTCGCTATCCAGATGATGAGGCAGAGGCGGCAGCCATTGCAAAAATGATTAAGGAACGAATCGAAGCGGGCATTCCTGCTAGCGATATTGCGGTTCTGTTTCGTACCAATGCCCAGTCCAGCATGTTTGAAGCAGCTTTGGCGCATAGAGATGTGAAATATTGTGTGCGCGGCGCAGAAGGATTCTTTAAACGCCGCGAAGTTTCCGCCCTCCTAAAACAGGCAAGTGTGATTGCCCGCCGCGGGGCGCAAGGCAACCTCGGAGAAATCGTGGCGGAATTAGCTCGACCGCTCGGGTGGACGCAGCAGGCTCCTGAGGCTCAGGGGGCAATCCTTGATCGTTGGGAGGCGTTAAATACTCTGGTCGCGCAGGCGCAGCTCAAAGAGGCAGCGGGATTATCGCTGGCCTCCCTGGTACAGGAATGGCAGGAACTTGCCCAGGCGCAGCTTGACCCTTCTGGCGGGGGAGTCACCTTGGCGTCTATTCATTCCGCCAAAGGCCTAGAGTGGAAAACTGTTTTCCTGGCGGGAGCCAGCGAGGGGCTGCTGCCGATCACCCAAGCGAAATCAGGAAAAGAACTGGCAGAAGAACGCCGCCTGTCCTATGTAGCGGTAACTAGGGCGCGCGATGAACTATATGTTAGTTACGCGGAAAAACGTTCTCTAGACCGTAAGGCTACCCGCGCCTGTTCCCGGTTTTTCTCTCCAGTGTGGCCGCGGGAAGAAACCGCGATGAAAACCGTGCGTACCCCCAGCACGCGCAAAGATACTAAGCGATTCTTAAATGAGGCCAGTCAGGAAGAGCAAGAACGCTTTGAACGTTTGCGCCAGTGGAGATTACTAGTCTCGCAAGGACAGGGGAAACCGGCTTATACCGTGTTTTCGGATACCACTTTGCGTGATATTGCCATTGCCAAGCCGCAAACCCTAAAACAGTTGTCACTGCTTAGAGGGATCGGTCCGGTCAAATTAGAACAGTTCGGGGCGGACGTTTTAAGAATTTTACGAGGGACGAATCCCGACCAGGTTGCTCACCAGCAGCTGCAAAATCTGTCTGACTAGTCCCGCACGCAACCGCACTGGGGGTGGGGTTGCCATTGTCTAACCTGAGGCAGAGGATCGGTGAGATTGAAAATCCAAGAGGCTCCGGTTAGAGATAGCGGCAGCCCAGATAGATAGTTCAAGATTTCTCGCACCGCAAAAGCGCTGGCATATTCGGATAGAGCAGTGTCGGCCATTACCGGGCCAGCGCAGGCTAATTGGGCAGCTATCCGCGGCCACTCCGGATCGGTATCTCGTTTGGCCAAATGCTGACAGTGTAGGCAACAGGTAGTCCCGGGGATAAACAAAGGGCCAACTTCAATCTCGGTTTCCCGTTTGATAATCGGCAAGTGGGGGACTCCTCTGTTAATGCAGGCCTTCGCCCAGGCGGGATTAGTAAGGTAGGAACTGATGGCAACTTCAATGGTTACCGCTTTATTAGGCAGCTGCTTGTTAACTCCCAAGACTAAGGGAGCCACATCTTGACGTATAGCTCCTAAATAGTCATCTTTATAAACGCAAAGATCACGGGTTTTTACCTTGCTTTGATCGCGAAGAATCAGCGAATGAATCCCGCATGCTACCAGTTTTCGAGTCAGGGTAATTCCTAAAGGTCCCAGGCCGCTGACTCCCACTAATGCCTGCTTGCGGCTCTTGATCGTGCTATCTGAGCCGTAGAGGTGGAAGGCGCAAGCACAATCACCATCTGGCACCTGATGCTTGGCAACGAGACCTCCATCTTTAAGTATTTGTAGAATGTCCTTGATTTCCTGCTTGTTTTCTGGAAAGCGGCGTTCTAAATGGGAGTTGTACCAACTTTGTTTCTCAAAAAGCCACTTGAGAATGGCGATATGCACCGGGCTGAGTCCCTTAACTAAGAAGCTATTACGTCCTCCAGTGCCAAATTGTGCCTGACCGCCGGAACGAAGCAGCATTACCGAGCCGTTAATCAATCTCATGCTTCCAGCATTCCAGAAGGAAAAAGGGCGACGCTAGAGTGGGTTAAAAACTGTGGATATTTTATTATTAAACTCTATTTAGCTGTGCCTGCCGATGGGGAATCGTTTTCATCATCCCTATCTGTGCGGCCAGAATCCTCATCATTTTGATCCCCAGCGGATCCCTTTGATTCGTTTTCTGAGGCGTGATTGCTGCCTACCAGTTGATCGCCCTGGGAATCCACCTCGGGGGTTAGCCCTTGTGCCCATCCCAACGTACCAGAAAGTAAAGAATCTAAATCTTGATCTACCTGGTCTTTTTCTGGTTCCTCCCCGCTTTGGCTCATGAAGCTCTCGGGATCGGTTAGATCTTGCAGAGTTGGAATCATATCTGGATGTGACCAAACTTGATCGCGCTGGCGCATTCCTTGTTCATTTAGCAACCGTGACCACAGTGAGGCCGCTTGCCGGGAGTACTTAGGTCTCAGCTCCATTCCGATAAGCGGTTTTAAGACTTTCTCGATCGGGGAGGTAGTTGCACGCCGCCTGCGCAGCAATTCCCGTAACTGGATGACGTGGGCAAGGTTAGGCATACAGGCTCGCGTGGAGACCTCGTCAACCCACCCTTCAATCAGTGCCAAGACGGTCTGCAAATCCTCCATAGCTTGCCGCTGGGTTGCGGTTTCTTCAGATGCAAAAATATCTACCGGCAGACCCAGCCCCAAATTGGCGGGATCAAAGTTCCCCAATGGGAGGCCGATTAAGTCTTCTTGCTCTCCCATTTGTTCTTGCAGGCGATCTTGTAAATCCCGCACTGACCGGTCGATAGCTTCCGGATCGATCCGAATTTCTTGCGCATACCGGGCAAGCAGCCGCGACAACTTGTGGCGTAGCCAGGGAACAGAATGGAAAAGGCGCGCGTGGGCGGCCTCGCGTACCGCCAGATATTGGCCGACCTCTTCCTCGGTAATCTCTAAATCCTGGGCAAAGTTCGCGATATTTACCGGCACCAATCCCATGATTTTTTCTTTCGCCAAGGGAATACCGATATCGGTAGAGCCAAAAGCGACTTGCGCTATCTGTCCCATAGCTTGTCCAATCTGCACTGCAAATAACCCGGCTGCCAGGTTCTTTAGCAGTGAATCGGGATCCATAGGACCGATAATTTGTCCGATCCCCGGAATTGCTGCCGAAGCTTTCATCTCTTCTGGGTCGATTCCTTGCCGCTCAAATTGTTCCGCGATGGCCTCGGTAAAGGCGCGCACTACATTGGCAATTACCGGTTCGGTCAGGCGCTGCCAAGCGGGGACAGTGGCTTGAATCCATTCTCGAGGCGTCCACGCCACCCGTTCACTAGCGGTCGGACTCAAGGTAGTGGCAGTGTCTAGCCATAAGTCTGCAACCGACAGCTGTTCGCGTACCTTCTGCGCCTGAGCTGCGCTAGTGGGAGTAAAACTGGGGAGACGGGAAGCTGCTACTTCCACCGCCGCATCCCAATTCACGGCTTCCTTGCGAGGGGCAAAGAAATGTTTCAGCTGGCTTGCCCCGAAGCTGGATCCGCCGGGGAAAGGAAAGGGCATTGCGGTGCCGGCGAGCTTTTCGGGGTCGATTCCATTTGCTTGAAGCTGCTGGAAAGCGTCCTCAGCGGCTTCTTCTCCCAGCATTTTCTTGAGGATTTGGAACCATTCTGGTCGCTGCTCCTGGCCATTAGCTTCGCTCAAGTGCTGCCCACCCCCTAAAATAGACTACGTTCTTAAGATTATCGGTATTGTGAGTTGGGGACTAGGCACGCGAGAGAGTTTCGCCTTGGGCAAAGCCGATTTTAAACTTCGGGAAGGAGGAAGAGTGAAGAGTAAACGCTCTGATAAGTCGCGCCGGCAAGGACGCATTGGAAAAGCCATGATGGCGCTGTCGGTTATCGGATTCTTGATTCTTGGCGTTGCCGTTCGCGCGCCCTACGTAATTGAATCTCCCGGCCCAACTTTCAACGTTCTTGGCACTCAGTCTGGCCACGGGCAAATCATTAAAGTTGCAGGCGCTAAAACCTATCCCACCAAAGGACAGTTACGGATGGTAACCGTTTCCCTGCGCGGAGGGCCGGGAACCCACGTTACCTATGCGGAAGTCTTGCTGGCGAAAATGCGATCAGATAGCGAAGTGTTACCCGAATCTGCGGTTTATCCCGCGGGGGCAACTGCCAAACAAGTACAGCAGGTTTCTCAGGCACAAATGGAAGATTCCCAACTGAGCGCAAAAGTAGCGGCGCTTAGCGAGTTAGGCTACCAAGTTCCAGCCAAGTTTAAAGTTACCGGAGTGGGGGAGGACTCCGATTTTCAGGGGAAACTTAAAGAGAACGATATTTTGCAGGAGGTTACCTTTCGCGGGAAGACTCAGGCATTGAATCAAGCGAGTATGCTTTTCGATATTTTGGAGGACGCAGCGCCGGGAACTACCCTCGAGTTCAAGGTTCAGCGTGCGGGGAAGAATCTCTCGATTAGTGGGAAAACCCGCAAACCTACCGATGGTCGCAATGGTTCCCAACTAGGTATCTATCTAGATCCCCAAGCAAAACTGCCGGTAGATATTAAAATCGCTCTCCAGGAAGTGGGAGGTCCCTCAGCGGGAACTATGTTTGCGCTGGGAATAATTGACCGGATGACCGCTAAGTCTTTGACCGGCGGCAAAGAGATTTCTGGTACCGGCGCGATTGCGTATGGGGGACAGGTGCTGGCAATTTCGGGAATTCCCCAAAAAATGGCAGGCGCTAAAGAGGACGGTGCTCACTGGTTTTTGTTGCCGCAAGCCAATTGCGATCAGGTAAAACCGATAGCAGGAATCCGGGCGGTACCGGTACAAGATCTACAGCAGGCACGGGAGGTTAGCGAGCAAATCGCAGCCAATAATTTTAAGAATCTGCCGCGCTGCCCGGCTGGCTAACTAGCTGCGCTAGTTCGGCATCACTAACTAACATCGCTTTTAATACTTCCAGCAGTTCCGGAACGATGTTATCGCCTTGTGCCACCATGTCGTCACTGTCTTCGCTGCGTGCCCTAGAAGCGCACCAGGTATTTCCATCGCGGGTAGCGGCGGCTACGATCCGCACATCTTGGCGGCTAGGATGCGCTAGTAAGAACTTCTCCCGCTCCTTCGGGTCTTGAGGCGCTTCGGCATCGGCTTGGGGGGAAACCAAAAAACGTTCCATCGCGACAGCCACTCCCGCCACGTCCTCGCCAAAAACTAGATGCCCGAGAGTATCCATTAGATCTGCAGGAAGGTGGTCTTGAAGAACCGCGGTTAAATGCTGCGGATTTTCAGATAGGGCGGCTCGTAGTTGCTTAGCCTGAGCCCCATCCATTTCCGCCTCTAGTTGCGGAAAAATATCCTTGGTGGGTACCAGCGCAAAGAGGCTCGGAGATTGATCCCATCCCAGCTGAGCTACATCTTTTTCTAGGGAGGAAACCGCTAAGCGCAGGGATAGTTGCGCGGTAGATAGATCCGATGAAGTGTCCATGTTGCTATGTTGCCATCTTATCCAAGGTAGCGGCTAGTCCACTTTCCTGGGGTGAGTAATAACCGCAAACGTGAAAGAATGCGTTAAGGAAAATGTTGAGCAGAACCCGGAGGGGCTCGTGAGTAACGATTTATTTGGAAATCTTGGCTTCAGTGGCGGCAAAGGCGGTGGCTTTCCCGGCTTTCCCGGTGGATTTGGAGCCGGTAAAGACGGCGGAAACGGTCGCGGCGGCTCTGGAGGAGCCGGTGGCAATGGAAATAGGCCATTACCGAAAATAAAGTTCAAAAAACCGGGGCCTCTTGGTATCGCTATCGGCGTAATCGTAGCGCTAGTGGTGTTACTACTGGTGGCTTCGGCCGTGTGGACCGAGGTTTTGTGGTTCCGCCAAACTGGATATTTGCGGGTACTGCTTACCCAGTGGATTGCCGCTGGGGGAATGTTTATAGTGGCTTTCCTGATTGCATGGGCAATTTTGGCAGTCAACTTGCATGTTGCCTACCGTAACCGTCCGGAAATGGGAACCATTGCTTCATCTATTCGGTCATATCGTTCCACTATTACCCGCCATCACCGTGGTATTTTCTTAGGGATTCCGGCCTTGATTGCCCTATTCCTGGCAACCGGGATGGCTGCTAGTTGGCGGCAAGTATTAGTAGCGATTACCGGCGGTTCTTTCGGGAAGAAAGATCCCCAATTCGGTTTTGATATTTCTTTCTTTGTCTTCCGTCTGCCGCTAATCGATATGGCGGTCACCTTTTTGCTGACTCTGCTAGGTGTTTCGCTAGTTGCCTGTCTGATTTGTTACTACCTATTGGGGGCAATGACGGTAACTCCCAAAGCTAAAGCTACTCGCGGTGCCCGTATTCATATGGGTGTTTTGCTGGCGATCTCTTCGGTGATGGTGGGGATAACTTACGTCATTGACCGCTGGACTATGGTTTATGGGCAAAACTCGCCGACCGATGGAGCTATGTATACCGATGTACATGCGATTATTCCGGCACGTACGATTTTGGCAGTTATCGCTTTGATTGTGGCGGCACTGTTTGTGTTCGCCGCCTTCAGGGGTGGCTGGTATCTGCCGGCCGCGGGCATTGCAGTAACCGTGGTATCTGCCCTGGTGATTGGGGCGGGATATCCGTTTATTATCCAACAGTTCCGGGTTCGCCCCAACGAGCGGGAGCTGGAAAGTCAATACATCGACCGTAATATCAAAGCCACTTTGGATGCCTTCGGGATGAAGGATCTGGATTTGATTTCCTACGACCAAGTCACCAATGAAACCAGCGCTAACCAGCTGCGTCAGGATGCTGACTCTACTCAGCAGATCCGGCTTTTAGATCCGGAAATTATTTCCCCGGCGGTACGGCAGATGAAACAGTCACGCCCTTACTACTCTTTCCCAGATCAGTTTGCGGTTGACCGTTACAACTTCCCGGATAAAGACGGAAAAATGGAAAAGCGTGACACCGTGATTGCGGTACGCGATATTAACTTGAACGGGTTGGCGCAGTCTCAACGCAACTGGGTAAATGACCACACGGTTTACACTCACGGTTTCGGGGTAGTAGCCGCCTACGGTAACCAGGTGACCTCCGAAGGGTTGCCTTCCTATTGGGAATCCTCGCTCTCCGATAAAGAGTCGGGGGATATCGGTGATTACGAGAAACGGATCTACTTCTCGCAAGCCTCTCCCGAATACTCAATTGTAGGCGCGCCTAAGGGGGCGGATCCTAAAGAGTTGGATTACCAAGACGCAAAGAATAATAAACAGGTTTACACCACTTTCGATGGTGACGGCGGGCCTCAGGTTGGAAACTTCCTGAATAAGGTGCTCTATGCATTGAAATTCCGCTCAACAGATCTGTTCTTCTCTGACCAGATCAACAGCGAATCGCAGATTCTTTATGACCGGGATCCGGCTACGCGGGTGGCCAAAGTTGCCCCCTACCTCACTTTGGATTCTCGGGCATATCCTGCGATCGTGAATATGGATGGCAAGAAAGGCGAGAAGAAACGGCTGGTGTGGATTGTGGATGCCTACACCACCACTGATTCTTATCCGTATTCTCAGCATATTAACCTCACGGATGCTACCGCCGATACGGCGACTGCGAGAACTGCCCAGTTCGCGGTGCAAAATAACGTGAATTACATGCGTAACTCGGTAAAGGCTGTGGTGGATGCCTATGACGGTTCGGTACAGCTATATCAGTGGGATAAAGAAGATCCGATCCTGAAAGCGTGGCAAAAGATTTATCCCGGTCAGATTAAGCCGCTATCGGAGATTAGCGGGGATTTGATGAGTCACTTGCGTTACCCGGAGGATTACTTCAAAGCCCAGCGCTCTTTGCTAGCTAACTATCACGTGACTAATCCTTCAGAGTTCTACACCGGTGGTGACCAGTGGAAACTATCTGAAGATCCCACGGCAACTTCTCGTGACCTGGAGGGCTCTGGCAAACTGCAGCCGCCCTATTACCTAACGATGAAGATGCCCACCGGTAAAAACACCGATCAAGGGAGCGCCGAGTTCTCCCTGACTTCCGTGTTTATCCCGGGTGGTGAAGGCCGGCGCGCCGCCATGGCGGGCTTCCTTGCTGTCGATTCTGAAACCGGTAATGAGAAAGGCAAGGTGCGCGAAGGCTACGGCAAGATGCGGCTTTTGGCTTTGCCTTCCGACACCACCGTTCCCGGCCCCGGGCAGGTACAAAACACCTTCAACTCCGATCCGGAAGTTAACCGGGAACTGAACCTGCAGGATCAGCAAGGTTCTAGAGTTATCCGCGGCAACCTACTGACTTTGCCAGTAGGGGGCGGCCTGCTCTATGTGCAGCCGGTCTATGTACAATCCACCGGTACCACCCAGTATCCGCAGCTGAGAAGTGTATTGGTTGGCTTCGGTGACAAAGTCGGGTTCGCGCCTACCTTGAAAGAAGCCCTAGATCAGGTATTCGGGGGAGATTCTGGAGCGGTTACTGCCTCCAATGACGGTAATAAGAAAGCTCCGGCAGCGAAAGGTAAAGCGGGAGAAGCAACTGCTAAAGCTCCCAGTACGCAAGAGAAGCTGAACACGGCGTTGCAAGATGCTAAGAAAGCGATGGCGGAAGCAGATAGCGCCATGAAAGCTGGGGACTGGACGAAGTACGGCGAAGCCCAAAAGTCTCTGAATGACGCGATTTCGCGGGCAGTCTCGGCTCAAGATGAGGGTGCCAAGACCGCGAAGTAACCGCGAGCAGCACCAGCGCCATAGCTTAGGGGGGCTAGGTCGCCAGGTAAAACTGGCAGCCTAGCCCCCTAAACATTGGGCTGTAGTAGCTTGCAGTTGCGCTTAGTTAGCGGCAGCTACCTCATGCTAGTTTCCTCCTACACCAAAATCTTGAAGATCTGGGAGGAAGGATCGATCTCTTGCACCTGCAAAGGAGAGGCCGCCATGCGTTGGCGCAGCCCCTTAATATCACTGGGATCTGGAAGTTCAATACCGACCAGCGCCGGACCGGTATCCCGATTATTCTTCTTGGTGTACTGGAAATAAATGATGTCCTCACCGTCACTGAGCACGTCATTAAGGAATGAGCGCAAAGCCCCCGGTTCCTGGTTGAAAGTCACCAGGAAATAGTGGCGTAAACCTTCGTAACGCCCGGAACGCTCGGTTACTTCCGCATATCGCGACAGGTCATTATTACCGCCAGAGACCAGGCAAACCACCGAGCCATTGGGGATTTGGGGCAAGAAGTTGCGTGCCGCTGCTGACGCTAAGGCTCCGGCAGGTTCGGCAATAACGCCCTCGGAATGGTAGAGGTCGAGCATCTCGGTACAAACCGCTCCCTCAGGCACCACCACAATGTCATCAACTAAATCCCGCACTACCTGGTAGGTCAAATCTCCAGCTCTACCCACGGCGGTGCCATCTACGAAAGAATCTACCCGATCTAGGGAAACCGGATTTCCGGCTTCAAGAGCCGCTTTCATTGAGGCTGCGCCTTGAGATTCCACTCCCACAATCCGGATACCGGGGCGGTGGGCTTTGAGCCAGGTTGCCATTCCAGCGATTAAACCGCCGCCTCCCACCGGAATCAAAATCATATCGGTATCTTCTGGCAGCTGGGAATCCAAATCCACTGCAATACTGCCTTGACCAGCAATTGTATAGGGGTCATCGTAGGGGTGCACATATACTTTGCCCCCATCTTTAGCTGCGGCTGCCGCCACCCGGTTAGCTTCATCAAAGTCCCCGGCCACGATCACCGGCTCTACCCATTTGCCCCCGATAGTGGCAATCCGTTTGCGTTTTTGCCGCGGAGTGGAGGCCGGCAAGAAAATCGTGCCTTGTATTCCCAAATGTGCACAGGCATAGGCAACTCCTTGGGCATGGTTACCAGCCGAAGCGCAAACTACCCCGGCCGCCCGCTCGTCCTCATCCATAGCTGCCATGCGCACATAGGCGCCGCGCACTTTAAAGGAGCGGCAAATCTGCAGATCTTCGCGCTTTAGATAAACCGGACGCCCGACTTCTTCGCTTAAACGCTCGCTCTTTTGCAGCGGAGTTTTCGTAGCTACCTTGGCTAATACCCCGGCAGCAACGTCAATATCTTTTGCGGTAACTGTGGTCATTACTCCTCCAATAATCAATAGTTAATAACCTATCGGGATTTTTCTTAAAGGTGCGTTGCCCTTTCGCTATCTGGCATCAAAGTCTGGATGGATTAGGCTAAAGGTATGACTAATAACCTGAAAGATCCTTTAGTGTGGATCGATTGCGAAATGACCGGACTCGATTTAGAGAAAGATTGCCTGATAGAAGTGGCAGTGATTATCACCGATGGGCAAACTAATATCGTGGACGAGGGGATCGATCTGCTGATTAAGCCGACAACTGCTGCCTTAGAAAATATGGGGGATTTTGTGCGCGACATGCACACTAAGTCCGGTTTGTTAGCGGAATTAGAAACTCCAGCGGCGCTAGACCTAGCAGATGCCGAGAATCAGGTTTTGGACTATATTAAGCGTTTCGTGCCCGGAAAGGGGCAGGCGTTGCTGGCCGGGAATTCGGTAGGGACCGATAAACAGTTCCTGGAAAAGGAAATGCCGCAGGTAATCTCCCATTTACATTACCGGCTAGTGGATGTTTCTTCGGTAAAAGAACTGGCGAAACGCTGGTATCCGCGCGCTTTTTATCATGCACCTGAAAAACATGGGGGACACCGCGCCCTAGCCGATATTCGCGAATCTATCCAGGAGCTGCGCTACTACCGCAAAGTGCTCTGGCCGGCCGGGGAAGGGCCATCTAGTGAAGAATGTGAAGCGGCAGCGAAAGAGGTATTAGCCCAGGGACTGGGCGCCTAGTCGGCTGAGAGAAAAAGCCTCAGATACTGCAGGTTTCTAAGCTTCACAAATCAGGGATTTACACCAGGGTCACAGGTAGGCCGGGCTTACCCTGGCTTTGGCGCCCCCGACAGGAATCGAACCTGCAACCTCGGGATTAGAAGGCCCTTGCTCTATCCTTTGAGCTACGGGGGCTGGCTGTTCCTTTAGTTTATCTAGAAATCTCCCGGGTGCTAATTCCTTGTCCCCAGGGCTAGGTAAGCCTCTTTTTTCCTGGTGGCAATGATTTCTTTCTAGAAAATATCGCTATTGCTTTGCAACATGGTGAGGTAACCAACACTAGGAGGAATCATGAGCAAAGCAAATATAGAGGTTACTTTTACCGGCTGGGTAGCAACCGCGCCCACTTTTCATCGTCCCGACCCGACTAAACCCGACAAGGCGCTATGTACTTTCCGGGTGATGCACACCCCGTATTCGCGCGACAATCAAGGAAACTGGCAAAAAGGCGAGTCGCTCGCGGTTAGGGTGAAAGTTTGGGGGTGGGGCGCGCATTATGTGTCTCGCTCTATTCGGGTGGGGGATCCGATTATTGTTTGCGGGCGGTTGATCCGCTCTAAATGGCAGGATAAAGAGCAAGTTACCCACTATGGGTTAGAGTTAACTGCTTCTTCCCTGGGACATGACCTGACTATGGGGGAGTCTAACTTTGTGCGGATGATAGGCGCACTACCAAAACGGGGAAATTTTGCTACCCCAAGTAAGGAAGGGGAGGGCTCCCTGGCAGATCCCGAGGGCGAGTTTGAGACCTCCCCGGCAACAGTGCCCGAGGAAACCGCCCCCGCAGGGGTAGAACCGGCGGGAATAAAAGCGGCACCAGCCGCTGGCGATCAGGTTGTTGCTGATCCTTCCACCGGAGAAATTCTCGAGGAGGAGGCAAAAAATACCCGCGGGAGTAACCCGCCCGCATCCTCGGAAGCAGCAGGAGCGGAAAACGTTCTGGACCCGGAAGGGGAATATATTCTAGAAAATACTTTTAGCGGAGAGGCCGCCTAGTCGCGCGGGGGTTCGCTTTGCGTTTTTAACTCCACTATTCTGGGTATTAGAACAATACCGTCTGGCAGAAAGTGGCAGCAGTGGCAGAATTCATTTACCAAATGATCCACACCCGCAAATCTTTAGGCGACAAGGTCATTTTGGACGATGTGACTATGGCTTTCCTTCCGGGAGCCAAAATCGGCATGGTTGGTCCTAACGGCGCCGGTAAATCTTCGATCCTCAAAATTATGGCGGGTCTGGATGAGCCATCCAATGGGGAGGCCAGGCTAACTCCTGGCTATACCGTAGGGATCTTGATGCAAGAGCCCGAATTGGATGACGATCTCACGGTTAAAGAAAACGTGGAGCAAGGAGTAGGGCCGTTAAAGGCCAAACTCGATCGCTTCAATGAGATCTCCGCGCAGATGGCGGATCCGGATGCCGATTTTGATGCCCTAATGGAAGAAATGGGTACCCTACAGACCGAGATTGACGCTGCCGATGGCTGGGATGTTGATTCTCAACTAGAACAGGCAATGGATGCCCTGCGCTGCCCGCCCCCGGAAACTCCGGTGTCGGTGCTTTCGGGCGGGGAACGTCGCCGAGTTGCCCTCTGTCAGTTGCTACTAAAAGCTCCTGACCTGCTGCTACTTGATGAACCTACTAACCATTTGGATGCCGAATCCATCCTGTGGCTAGAAAAGCATCTGCACTCTTATAAGGGAGCAGTAATTGCGATTACCCACGACCGTTACTTCCTAGATCACGTGGCGGAATGGATCGCGGAAGTCGACCGCGGGCGTTTGTATCCTTACGAAGGTAACTACTCGACCTATCTGGAAAAGAAGCGCGAACGCCTGGAAATCCAGGGGCGCAAGGACGCGAAACTAGCTAAGCGGCTTAAAGAAGAACTGCAGTGGGTACGTTCTTCAGCGAAGGGACGGCAAGCTAAATCTAAAGCACGTTTGCAGCGCTATGAAGAGATGCAGGCGGAGGCAAAGCGCACCAAGAAACTGGACTTTGAAGAGATTCAGATTCCGCCAGGGCCGCGCCTGGGAACCGTGGTGTTGCGCGCCGAGAACCTGTGTAAAGGTTTTGGGGATCGTGAACTGATCAAGGATCTGTCTTTCAGTCTGCCTCCGAATGGAATCGTGGGGATTATCGGCCCGAACGGGGTGGGTAAAACCACTTTGTTCAAAACGATTGTGGGGTTAGAGGAACTCGATTCGGGAACTCTGGATATCGGGGAAACCGTAAAAGTCAGTTATGTGGATCAGAACCGTGCGGGGATTGATCCGGATAAGACCTTGTGGGAAGTGGTTTCGGATGGTCTGGACTTCTTGGACGTGGGGGGAGTGACGATTCCTTCGCGTGCCTATGTAGCTTCCTTTGGTTTTAAAGGCCCTGATCAGCAAAAACCGGCTGGGGTGCTTTCTGGTGGGGAGCGCAACCGTTTGAACTTGGCGCTTACCCTAAAGCAAGGCGGAAACCTGCTGCTTCTCGACGAGCCGACCAACGACCTGGATGTGGAGACTTTGGCTAGCCTGGAAAATGCGCTGCTAGAGTTCCCAGGTTGCGCAGTGGTAATTACTCACGATCGCTGGTTCCTCGACCGGGTTGCCACCCATATTTTAGCCTGGGAGGGGACTGAAGATAATCCTGCAAACTGGTACTGGTTCGAAGGTAACTTTGAGTCCTACGAAAAGAATAAGGTTGATCGGCTCGGGGCGGAGGCAGCGCGACCGCATCGGGTAACTCACCGCCGTTTGCGCCGCGCGTAGCCGATGAAAAGCCGCCGATTAACCACCTAGGGAGAACAGGGATAGCAAATGAGCGAGAGCCAAGATCAGTTGCAAGAACTGGCGTGCGCCTATGGAGTTGCGATTGACTACTGGGATTATTCCGGGATTCACCGCATAGTTTCCGACGAAACACTGCGAGCAGTCCTCAAGGCGATGGATATTGACGCCGATACGCCTGCGCAAGTGGCGGCCTCGCTAAAAATGGTTGAGGAGCGTCCCTGGCGGCGAGTACTTCCCGAATGCATCGTTACTCGCAACGATGACAACTATTGGGTACGGGTACACGTTCCGCACGGTAAATCCGTAACTGTAACTATGCATTTTGAGGAGGGCGGGTCTTGGGATTTGCCCCAACTTGATGTGCTGGTTGCGCCCCGAGAAATCAACGGGGTGCTAACCGGGGAAGCAACTTTCAATATTCCTCCGGGGCAACCTCTGGGCTGGCATCGCTTAACCGCACAAGTGGAAGGGGATGAACGTCCCTACACCTGTCCGGTAGCGGTCACTCCCGCGCGTCTGGGGATGCCGAATTTGCGTGATGGACGTGCCTGGGGGGCAATGAGTCAGTTCTATGCCAATCCTTCGCAGGATTCTTGGGGAATTGGGGACGCGGCAGATTTAGCTACCATCTGTAAGTGGGTGGCCTCTAAGGGGGCGGATTTCTTACTGATTAACCCGGTGCATGCCTCGCAAGTTGCCTTCCCCTTAGAAAACTCTCCTTATTTACCCTGTTCGCGTCGCTTCTGGAATCCGATTTATATTCGCCCCGATGCGATTGCGGAATACCAGGAACTATCTGATAAGAAACGTAAAAAAATTGCGGAGCTACGGGAAAAGGCGCAGTCGTCGTTGAGCGAAGCGATGCCAGCTGAACATCCGGGAGTTTCCGGCTCGGGCGCGCACTTCTTCAGCGGTGATTTAATCAAACGCGATCCCGCCTGGAAGCAGAAACTGGCCGCCCTCGAGATTATTTATCAGGTTCCGCGCTCAGATGAGCGAGAAGCAGATTATCAGCAGTTCTTGGAAGAGCAAGGACCGGCTTTGGAACAGTTTGCAACCTGGTGTGCTTTGACCGAAAAATACGGTTTAGAGCTGCCCGAAAAGTGGCAGAATCCGGATGCTACCCAGTTTGAAAAATGCGGGGAGAAGCTACGAAAGCGAGCCGAATTTTTCAAATGGTTGCAATGGCTTTGCTACCGGCAGCTGCGGCAGGCTCACCAGGTGGCTGTGGAATCGGGTATGAAGATTGGGGTCATGCACGATCTGGCGGTGGGGGTACACCAGTTGGGCGCCGACCACTGGAGTGACCCGGCGGTTTATGCACCGGGGATTTCAGTGGGCGCACCCGCCGATATGTATAACCAGTTGGGACAAAACTGGACGCAGCCGCCCTGGCGCCCAGATCGCCTGGAACAGCAAGCCTACGAGCCTTTGCGGCGCACGGTAGCGGCGGGGGGCCCAAAAGGGGGGGGGGGGCCCCGGTACC
>OBWS01000035.1_pt1 | contig 89508 bp, 81 predicted proteins | sample 1495291 | NCBI WGS metagenome assembly OBWS01 (sample SAMEA2580090, study PRJEB22360) | human gut metagenome | biome: human gut; feature: human-associated habitat; material: faeces | place: Denmark | collected 2008/2010 | reverse complement strand
CAACTGTTTCCCCCTTCCCAAAAAAAAACCGGGCGCCTGCCGTAAAACACGTCAGCCCTCTAATCATTCTGCTTTTACCAGTCATAACTGAGACCTCACTCCACGATCTGTATGGGGACAATATGCAGTATATAAGGACTAGATTAATATTTTTACATCATTAAAAGAAACAGGGACTACGTGAGCAGCGAAAACCTGGATAAGTTATTTTCTCTCAGCAGGGAATGTGAACTGTTTGCCCATTCCCGCGTAAAATAGACTCACAGTTTGTTGAGTTGTTGAAGACCTCAAAGGAGTTTTTCATGCGCGTAGCAGTTGTGGCAATGGGAAAGATCGGCTTGCCCCTGGCAGTACAGTTTGCCTCCAGCGGACAGGAAGTGATTGGGGTTGACGTTAACGAAAAAACTGTTGACCTAATTAACCAGGCTAAAGAGCCTTTTCCTGGGGAAGCTCACCTGCAAGACAAACTCTCTGAGCTGGTGCCTGCGGGAAAGCTGCGCGCCACCATCGACTACGCAGACGCTATCCCAGATGCAGATGCCATCGTTTTGGTGGTTCCGCTCTTTGTTAATGACGAAACCTGGCAGCCAGATTTCGGGTGGATGGATCAAGCTACTCGTTCCCTCGCCGAACACCTAACCCCCGGAACCTTGATCTCCTATGAAACCACTTTGCCAGTAGGCACTACCCGAGGCCGCTGGAAGCCGCTGATTGAAGAGATTTCTGGTTTGAAAGAGGGCGAAGACTTCCACCTGGTGTTCTCTCCTGAACGGGTACTAACCGGGCGGGTATTCCAGGATTTGCGTCGCTATCCCAAGCTGGTCGGCGGGCTAACTGAGACGGGTACCCAGGCAGCAATCAAGTTCTATGAAAGCGTGCTGCAATTTGATGAGCGCCCCGACCTGCCGCGTGAAAACGGAGTTTGGGACATGGGCAATGCCGAGGCCGCTGAGATGGCGAAACTGGCAGAAACTACCTACCGGGACGTTAATATCGGGCTGGCGAACCAGTTTGCCGTCTACGCGGACAAAGTCGGTATTGACGTGCAAAAAGTCATCGATGCCTGCAACTCGCAACCATATTCTCACATTCACCGCCCTGGGATTGCGGTTGGCGGACACTGCATTCCGGTTTACCCGCGCCTGTACCTTTCTACCGATCCCGATGCCTCCGTAGTTCGTACCGCGCGTACATATAACGCTGGGATGCCCGAATACGTAGTTTCCCGCGTAGAGGAAGTGCTAGGGAATCTCGAGGGTGTCAAAGTGGTTGTACTGGGAGCTTCCTACCGGGGGGCAGTTAAAGAAACCGCGTTCTCGGGAGTGTTCACTACCGTTGACTCCTTGCGCAAGCGGGGAGCGAAGGTGCTGGTTCACGACCCCATGTTTAGCGATGAGGAACTAGCGGGCTTCGGTTGGGATGCCTACCACCTAGGCGAGGAAGTTACCGCCGCGATCGTGCAGGCTGACCACGCCGAATATAAAACCATCAGCGCGAAGGATCTGCCCGGTATCAAGCTGTTATTTGATGGTCGCCGGGTCACCGATCCGCATCTGTGGAAAGGTACCCCGCGCATGGTTATTGGGGATCAGGCTTCCCACTAAAACTTCGCCCCGAGCTCCATGGATATTTTTAGCCCGGCTACTCCGGAACAATTCTTTTATAACTGGTGGCTATTTCCACTCCCATTATTGGTTGCCTTAGCGACAGTATTCGTTCCTGGGCTAGCTGTTGGTCGTCTTGTAGGCCTGCGGAATAAATGGCTTTGGGCTTGGGCACCCGCGGCTTCTGTCGGGATCGCGTCTGTGACTGCGATCGCTGCAGGAAAAATTGGTGTCACCTGGGGATTTTTACCACTGCTAGCGGCTACCCTATTGCTCCTATTGGTCTGCTGGATGGGAAAGTCGGTACATAACAAACTTCGTGCTGCTCCGGGTGATTATCAAATAGATGTTTCCGCGCAGGCGGTAACTAGCTCAAAGAACAAGTGGCAGATTCCTGCCGCTGTAGTAACGGTTTTTATTCTTGCCACTATCTGGTTCGCTACCGTCATTAAACTACCGGGAGCATTTGCTCAGAGCTGGGATAATGCATTTCATCTGAATCTGGCGATGATGTTCACCCAAAACGGCAACGCTTCTACCCTAGCTACGAACCTTGTCGGAACTGACCCCAGTGGTTATTATCCCGCTGCTTGGCATGGCCTTGTGTCCTTGATAGCTAGTGCCTGCAGTAGATCCGTGGTTGTGGCTACCAACGCATTAACGGTTGTAATTGCTTTCTTGGTTTGGCCACTTAGCATTTACACTTTTACTTCGGAGGTCACCCGAAATAAGGTTGCAGCTACATTATCGATTCCTCTATCACTGGCTTTCCCCCAATTTCCCATGGGATTCATTGGATATGGGACTTTGTACCCGAATCTTTTGGGCTATGCTTTTATCCCTCTTTGTGCCGCACTATTAATTAACTGTTTACGAAAATGGCCTAGCCAGATTACCTATAAGTTATTTTTAGCGGTAATAGCCATAACCGCAGCATCTGTCAGCCATCCCAATTCTATTTTCGTAATCGCAATATTCTTCGTGGTTATTACCTGGTGGTTTACGCTTCGCGCAATATTGAAAAGATTAGCTAGCGCGGAAAAAAATAGAGTAATACAAGCTCTATTCGTATTGGGCTGGTCCCTGCTTTGGTTTGGAATATACGTTTCCTGGGATAGATTCTGTTACCATATAGGTTTCATTCACGCTATGCGAGGTCCGGAGGCACATAACTTCAACCCGGTATCTGGAACCTATAGACAAGGTGTACGAGATCTGCTCTTATTAACCGGCGGCACCGGTTTCAACAACTCTTTCCAGTACACATTACTGCTCTTAGCGCCTTTAACTATTTTAGTTTGGATGGGATTCTTTAAAATTTCTCGTTTTCCGAGGCAGTGGCTACTGTGTTTTACTTGGGTACCTCTAGCGTTCTACTACCTAGTAGTCACCGGTATGCAAAATATCAGTTTGCGACGCTACTTCGTCGGGGTCTGGTACAACGATGCTCCGCGAGTATTTGCGCCTCTCGTATTTGTCGCGGTTCCTCTCGCCGCAATCGGAGCCGCCTGGATTTGGAGTTTAATCCTCAAGTTTGTTCCTAAAATCCGTTCCGTTAAGACGAGGGTAATGGCATTTCCTCTTTACATGGCATGCCTATCTCTTTTTGTCATTTGGGGACCACCCTCTCTTAAATCTACAGGACCGTGGATATTCTCGGCTTTTGAGATTCCGAAACCTAGTACTAATGGATATCAACTAATCGACACCGACGAGCTAGAACTGCTTTTTTCTCTACCAAAGTACATCCCAGATGATGATGCCGTGCTGGCAAATCCCTGGGAGGGCGGTACTTTCACTTGGGCAATCGGAGAGCGCAGAGCGGTGTTTCCAAAGATATCTGCGAATGTTTACCCAGAAAACCGAGAGATATTGGCGAAGATTCTAGATCCCCAGGAAAACCCTCAGGTATGCATAAATGTCAAAGCCACACACGCAGGCTATCTACTGGATCTTAAAAACCAGTACCTGTGGAGAGGAAGCGGCTGGGGAATCGAACACCAGTATCCAGCTCTCGATGTTAACCACTTGTCCTATTTCAAAGTTGTCAAACAAATTGGCGATGCTAGATTGCTACGCTATGACGGATGTGAGCGTTAAGCCCGTTCTGATCAAGAACAATCGTATTCTTCCTTTGGAGGCGTTAACCCCCGACTTTTCGTTAACGATGACTCGTTTATTAACCGAATATAGGCTTGCGCATCCTCGATAGCATTGTAAGTCGTATCGTGTGCTCCTATGATTCTCCAGTATTGAGTTAGACTGCTTGCAGGGATAATACGTTTCGCGATTGCGCGCAGCAAGTGAATAGGGGCTAGCTTCCCGAACTTATCAACAGCCAGCAAGGTGTTGGTGGCCGGATTTTCTTTGATCCTGGCCGCCAATACAGCCAGATTCCTCAGATACCTTAAGGGATCTTTTGGATCTCGCAAGTTACGCAGAGCCATTCTAGAGGGCATATCCAGAGAGAGCTTAGTGGGATTTCCAAAGTTTTTGTATACCATCTCCCTTAGCTTCTGGAGCGCCTCAACAGAATTTTTTGCGTGGAACGCATCATAGGACACGAACCCCAGGAACCATCCCAATAATTCAGCTTTATATTGAGAGAATAGCCCCATCTGGTTCCAATGTTGAAATACCTTTTTAGCTAGCAGAAGATGCTTCTCAAACATCTCAGAAGCATCTTGTATCTGCCAAAACATGGCAGATCCGGTTCTTTCAGCTCTATAGGTATAGAGCGTTTTTTCGATAGTAACCGTCAACTCTGCTCTAGCGTATGCGTCTAAATAGAATAACTGATCTTCCCCAATCGCCAACTCCTCGTCAAAGCGTAAAGAATGCTTGTCGATGAATGAACGGGAAAAAGCTGATAGCCAAATATAGGGTCTTTCTCTAGCCTTTTTAAACAAGTTTTTATCAAACCCGTGCGCCACTGACTGCTTGGGGGAAAGAGCGTTCCTTAACCAGGGCGAAGGTTGCCCAAAGGTAATCCCGCTGGCGCCGAAGGTTAAAATATCTGGTTTATTATTGGCAAAGGCTTGTGCCACCACTTTGCAGGCACCGGGTACCAGAAAGTCATCAGCATCCACAAACATGATGATCTCACCAGTTGCAGTGTCCAACCCCCGGTTACGAGCAGCAGATACACCACTATTCGGCTGGTTAATAACCGTAATCCTTGGATCTAGCTGCGCTGATATCTCTAACAGAGACGATGATGCGTCTGAAGAACCATCGTTAATACAGATAATCTCTAAATCAGAAAAATCTTGTTTCCGGATAGATTCTAGGCATCGGGGTAGATATTTCTCAACGTTATAAACGGGTACGATTACAGATATCCTTGGCACGATTTAAAAGTCCCTTCCCTTTATTGAATACTTTTACCCCACCGGCATAGGCAAAGCCTACAAAGCCGCGATCTTGAATTACTCTACCAACTCGATGGCTTAAGGCTTCCCCCCGATTCCTATCATGGTGGTATTTTTCCGGAAGAATCATAATTTTTTGCATATCCAGCAACTTCCAGGGCTCGAACAACCGAATGTCCACGTTTCCCTGCGTAAAATCGTCCAGGAACATTGCACGTCCTTTACGCAACACCTCCACCTTGTGCTCCGCGGCGACTCTTTCATAGTTCCAGATCAACGCATCGTAAAGCATCTTGACTTTTACGGGTGAAAACGTCTTCTGCTTTTCAGGATCGGTTTCCAGCCAACGGCTAATCTCCCGATATTCATTAAACAGAGCGTCCACTTTACCAGGAGAGTTTACTGAAGAGTTTTCGTTATCTTGCCGGTAATGCACAAATGCATCATGCAAATAGTAGACCTTGTGGGTGGAAGCCCAAACTTTAAAAGTAAAGCTGGTGTCTTGGAAAGAAGCACCGGGGGTTTCTAAAAACGAGATTTTTTCTGTATCCAGGAAAGACTTACGATAAATCGCAGACCAAATCGAAGGCTTAGTATAAAAAATAAATGGATCGCTGGCGGGATCAGCTATTTTCTCGCTCTTCCTTCCCGGTATCGCCTCAAAAAACTCGTTACGCTTTATGGGAATAGACCAGTACATCCAGAAGTTAGCTTTAACCACATCTGCTCCGGTGCTACTAATAGCCTGGTGTAGTTTGCTAAGCGCATCCTCTTCCATGAAATCATCCGATTCCAAAATCGCTACATAATCGCCCTGCGCTGCTTCCAGCCCGCGGTTCATGGACGCGCCGTATCCAGAGTTTTCCTTGTCAATGACTTTAAAACGGGAATCCTTATTCAGGAAATGCTCGATGATGTCACGTGAGCCATCTGTTGATCCATCATTAATACAGATAAACTCAGCTTGTTTGAAGTCCTGTGCAGCCAAACTTCCCAAACATTCCGACAAGTACTTCTCTACGTTATATATAGGAACCAATACTGATACCAATGGTTTCATCGATATTCCCCTCTAAGCTTCTCGTCTAACTTCCAGGCAAATGACCGTCATTATCAACAGTTATTCCAGCATTCAACCCCGATGTATTCGAATTAAGTTACCGTCACTGCGACAACTGTCTGTTTTACTATTAACAGACTATCCAGTTTCGAGTACTTTTGGAGTCAGACTAGCCTGAAACGTGAATTTCTTAGACAGCTTTCAAAGGCATCAGCGGTAGCTAAGAAGTTGCATATCTCTTCCTCCGCCCTCATCTTTGCGAAACTAGTATCATGTCAATTGACAGTACAATTACTTTTGGAGGAGATAATGTACCAGGTTAAGGGCACGGAACTTTCAGTTTTTGAACTGGCTTTAGGGGCTAACACTTTTGGTTGGACTAGCGATAAGGATGATTCCTTTGCGGTAATAGATGCGTACCGGGAAGCAGGCGGGAACTTCATTGATACTGCCGATGTTTATTCTGCCTGGGGCGAAGGGCTAAAAGGCGGAGAATCCGAGACCGTAATTGGCGAATGGCTGCGCGAGCGCAAAGCACGTGACCAGGTTGTTATCGCTACTAAGGTTAGCCAACACCCCGATTTTCCCGGTCTGTCCCCCGAAAATATTCAGGCTGCCTGTGAGGCTTCCCTCAAACGGCTACAGACCGACTACATCGACCTGTATTACGCGCATTTCGATGACAATAAGACCCCTATCGCCGAGATGGCGAGGGCGTTCGATGCGCTAGTAAAAGCGGGCAAGATCCGTTACGTGGCCATGTCAAACTTTTCCCCTGCCCGGATGCGCGAATGGTTCCAGGTTGCTAAAGAGGAGAACCTGTCAGCACCAGTCGCGATCCAAAATCAATACAACCTAGTCTACCGTAAAGAGTTTGAAGAAAACTACCAGCCTATTTGCAGCGAGTTCGGGGTTGCCGAGTTCACTTACTTCTCGCTGGCTTCCGGCTTCCTCACTGGAAAATACCGTAAAGCAGAAGACCTGGCCGGCAAAGACCGCAGCGATTTCCTATCGGAATACAATCGCCCTGAATCTTTTGCACTGGTAGATACCCTGGTGAAGGTGGCTGAGGAACTCGGTTCTACCCCCACTGCAGTCTCGCTCGCCTGGCTGCGCGCCAAGGGCGTGGCTGCCCCGATTGCGTCCGCACGTAATCCGGAGCAGCTAAAGGATCTGGTGGCTTCCGTCAGCCTGAACCTACCAGCAACAGCGATTGCGACCCTAGACGAAAAATCACGACCTTTCGCCTAAATACATAGAAAGTAAAAAATTAAACTACCGGCTTGGGTGAGGATGCACCTCACCCAAGCCGGTTTTTATATGACAGTAGATTGCATATATTTATCGTGCTGCAATAGCATCCTTAGCAGGTTCACCTAGCGAAAGATCACCGATATGAGTTCTCCTGCCAATGCTGTAAATGACAAGACCCGGCGCTTCCGCCCCGAAATTCAAGGATTGCGCGCCCTCTGCGCCTTGCAAATCATAGTGTTCCACGCCTGGCAGGTAGGCTCCCCCATCGGGGTGGATGTATTCATCATGGTCTCTGCTTTCCTTTTAGCAGATTCCTTTATCCGCGGATCCGATGCTGGTAAGAGTTATTCCGTATGCAAACGCTGGATTCAAACATTCCGCCGCCTGCTTCCTCCCTTGGTGGTCACCATCCTCTTAGCGATCGCGTTAACCATCAAGTATCTACCGAAGACCAGGTGGATGGAGATCATCAACCAGTCCTGGCCATCCTTGTTTTACTACCAAAACTGGTATTTGCAGTCAGAGTTAGTCGACTATTTTGCTGCTGACCATTCTCTGTCTTCTCCGCTAATGCATATGTGGTGCATCGCAGTCCAAGGACAAATTTTCTTAATCTTCCCGGTAGTCTTCGCGGTAACCGCCCTGCTCTGCCGCAAATTAAATATCTCCGTCCGCAAAGGGATTTTCACTGTTTTTTCTCTCTTAGCCCTGACTTCATTTGCCTGGTTACTAGTAAAGTTTTTCGACGGTACCGCTTCACAATACTATTTCGACACTCGCATTCGATTTTGGGAGTTCGCGATCGGAGTTTTAGCGGCTCTTGCTATGAACAGGGTTAAGGCCGGATCCAAATGGCATGACGCCCTGGGGTGGTTTTCCATCGCAATCATCGTGGTTTTCGGTCTGCTCTCCGTGGGCACCTACCCCGGCCCCATCTGCATCCTGCCCATAGTCGCAGCATGCCTAGTAATGCTATTTGTTCGCAGTGATTCGAACTCCAGCTCGGCACGGCTGTTGTCTTGCCGTCCTCTGGTATATATCGGGGATAATTCCTACGCCCTTTACCTGGTACACTGGCCTATCTTCGCGGTTTATATGGGTGCGCGTCAGCAGGCTAACCTTTCTCTTTTCGAGGGCGGATTCTTATTCCTAGTTTCCTTAGGGCAAGCAGTCCTTCTAACCGAGCTGGTTGATAACCCGGTACGTTCCCTGAAACTATTCAATAAGACCTGGCTGCATAAAGTCAGCGTTATTGTCTTGGCTTTGGCGGTTGGTGCCGGTGGCATTGCTACCGCCTCTTGGCAGATAAACAAGCGAATCTCTCCCGCCAAGCACGTCACAGTTTCTAGTCACCCCGGCGCGCGAATCCTCCTACAGAAAAATCCGTCCAGCAGTTTTAAAGAAGATCCCTTGCCCGCTCCTGGAGAGCTAGGTAAACAGTGGGCAAGCCTGCCGTACCAATGTGACAGCGCATTTGCTGGGGCACCAGATTTTGGAGAAGCCGCCGGTCATAACAATTCTTGTCGTCAGCTTCACCAGGAAGGTACTGATGGTGCTAATGTCCTGGTATTTGGTGATTCCCATGCCGAGCAGTATCTGCCCGCTATCCAAAAAACGGCAGAGAAACGCAACTGGAATTTAGCCGCGCTGCTAATGGGAGGCTGCAAGATCTCCCGTGACTTTGACGGCCATGACGATACCTGCAAAAAATGGGTACAAGCCGGATTGGATTGGGCGTTAAATAAGGCAAAACCCGATGCGGTGATTATGGTTTCCACGCTTACGCAACCTGGTAGCCCTGATCAAGTATTACCTGGTCACCCCGATGTCGTGTCCGAGTTCCTGACAAAGGGGATAAAGGTAATAGGGATGCGCGACACCCCTAATTATTCTCAAAATATCTATGAGTGCGCTGTGTCAGTCCCTAATCCCCAGTCCTGTGGCGTCCCCTATGGACAGGTGTATTCGAAGACTCTTAACGGTCTGCCTGTAGAAAACCCTGGTTTCCATTTCGTGGATTTATCGCCGCAGATATGTCCCAACGATGCGTGCAGTCCCTTGGTCGGTAATCTTTACGTTTATATGGATCATGACCACCTAACTAAGTATTATTCCCAGTCCTTAGAAGATTTCTTCACTCAGCAAACCAAGGGGATCCTGGAACCCTAGCGCTGCGAAAACCGCATCTTTAAGCCAGACTGAACTCGATAATCCCCGATAGGGGCTAATACACCCACCCATAAAAATACTCCCGGGGCGGAGAGCTTTTGGGGGGTTATCCCAAAAGGCTCTCTGCCCCGGAACTTTCGGGCGTTAGCCCGACTCATTCACTATTAGATTTGCCAGAGACTATTGGCTACTGCTTCCAGTAGTGACGCTGATCCACCAGCGCTTCCTCGTATTCTTTCCGAGCCTGCTGGGTGGATTCAATGCGCGAAACTTCCGGCACCGCCACGTCCCAGTACGAACAGTTCGGCGGGTTCGGACCAAACAGGTTGGTCTCGATATGAATCATCACTGCCCGCTCAGATTTCTCCGCCTGGCGATAGGCATCCCGGAACTCTTCGATAGTGTGCACTTTCAGCACTTTAATTCCCCAAGATTCCGCGTTCTTGGCGATATCTACCGGCAGTAGCTCCCCGTCCTCGTTATGGGGATTGCCATCACCCATCCGGTAGCGAGTTCCGAAACGCTGAGAGCCGTGAGACTCCGAAAGCGAACCAATCGACGAGAACCCGTAGTTTTGCAACAAAACATAGATAACCTTGATGTTTTCCTGCACCACCGTCGCCAGTTCCATCGGTAGCATCTGGTAGGTTCCGTCCCCAACGATTGCCACCACTTCCGAATCCGGCAACGCCATCTTGACCCCCATAGCCGCGGGAATCTCGTATCCCATGCAGCTAAAGGCATACTCTACGTGGTATTGCACCGGAGTCTTCGCTTGCCACAGGCACTGCAAATCGCCTGGCATCGACCCGGCGGCGTTAATCACCACATCGTTGTCGCCCATCATGTCGTTAAGAGCCCCGAACACCTCGGTTTGCGCCGGCAGCTCTTGGTCGTGCGCCCCGTAGCATTCGGCGGTCTTTTCGAACCAGTCTTCGCGCTCGCTGGCGATCTCGCGGCTGTAATCTTCGGATACCCGGTAATCCCCGAGTGCCTCTTTCAAAGCAGCCAGCGCCAACTTGGCGTCAGCCACCACCATTTCACCCGCGTGTTTAGCCGCATCGAAGGCTTTCACGTTGATGTTTACAAAGCGCACATCCGGGTTCTTGAACTGGGTGTGGGAAGCGGTAGTGAAGTCCGAGTAGCGAGTACCCACCCCGATCACCACATCTGCTTTATCCGCCAAATGATTTGCGCTATTGGCACCGGTAGAGCCGACGCCCCCTACGGCGCATTCATGGTCATAGTTGATGGCGCCTTTACCGGCCTGGGTATCGGATACCGGAATCCCGGTAGCGCTCGCCAAATCGCGTAGCTCCTGGGAGGCTTCCGCGTAGATCGTGCCCCCACCGGAAACAATCAGAGGACGCTTCGCCGACTTAATAATCGCTGCCGCCCGCGCCATCTCGGTCTCAGATACTGCCGGGCGGCGTACATGCCAAACCCGCTTTTCGAACATTTCTACCGGCCAATCGAAGGCTTCGGCCTGTACGTCTTGCGGCATTGCCAGCACTACTGCTCCGGTTTCGGCCGGGTCAGTCAGTACCCGCATGGCGTTCATCAAGGACGGCATTAGCTGTTCGGGCCGGTTGATCCGGTCGAAGAAACGTGAGACACAGCGGAACGCATCATTAACGGTTACGTCCAAAGAACGCGGATCCTCCAACTGCTGGAGCACCGGATCCGGGTAGCGGGTAGCGAACTGGTCAGAAGGCAGCAGCAATACCGGCACCCGGTTAGTGGTGGCCAGCGCCGCGCCAGTCACCATATTCAAGGCGCCCGGACCAATCGAAGTGGTAACTGCCAGCGTCTGCAGCCGGTTCTTGGCTTTAGCGAAAGCCGCGGCCGCATGGACTGCGCCCTGCTCGTTACGCGGCATGTAGTATTCCATTACACCCCCATCAGGGGTGGAATCTAGTTCGTTTTGCAGCAGTGCCTGACCGATGCCACACACGTTGCCGTGTCCGAAAATCCCGAACGTACCCGGGATCAGGCGGTATTCTTTGCCGTCACGCTCGGAATACTGGTTGATTAAGAAGCGGATTGTCGCCTGCGCGGTGGTTAGGCGAACGGTCTCAAATTTTGCCATCCTTAGTCCTCCTTGATGGTGGCGTTGGTCATGGGCAGACGGGGGTCGACTTCGCCGCCACCCCAATCTTCGGTGAGCCAGACATAGTCGGGATCAATAGTTACCAGCCAGGTGGCGTCCTCAGCAGGGCCGGCCATTACGTTCAAATAATACAGGTGGTATCCGGGCGCGGCTACGGACGGACCGTGCCAACCGTGCGGCATTACTACTACATCTCCGCTGTGTACCTCGGCGCACACATCAATAGTGTGTCCTTTAGAGGGGTAGATGCGTTGCAGTGCCATTCCGGTAGTGCCATTGGCAGCCGGCTTTACCTGGTAGTAATAGATTTCTTCCAAAATCCGTTCAGTTTCGGAATGCTCATCATGTTTGTGAGGAGGATACGAAGACCAGTTACCACCGGGAGTAATCACTTCGGTGACCAGCACGTGGTCAACCTCTACCGGATTGCCCATCGTGTAGTTGTGGACTTCCCGGGTGCAGTCGCCCTTACCGCGAATCATGGAGATGACTTCATCCTGGGGGCAGTAGCGCAGCGGTTTTTCGTTATTGGCCTTCGAGCTGGGCAGCGCGAACCGCCCGCCCTTTTCGCTGCTCACCGTAAAGGTGGTGTTAATCGGTACGTACAGGTAATCGGTGATTTCACTCCAGATATCCTTACGTCCCTTGATTTCGAAAGTTTCACCGCCAACCTTAACCGTGCAGCCGCCCTCGAGAGGTAAAACCAGCAGTTCCGAATTACCGGAGGTGACCTCTTGGCTGGCTCCCGCCGGCAGATTCAAGACTTTCAGTCCCGAGAACTCCCAACCGGCTTTTTCCGGGGTTAAATCCAATTCGTACTGGCCATTTTTTAGCTGACCGTCGCGGAATAAATAATTTTCGTTATTACTCATAGCAAACCTACCGTCTCGTCTACGGCCTGCGCCACATCGCCGCTGGCCGGGAATAATAGTGAACGACCGATGACCAACCCTAAGACATTGGGCAGCCGCAAAGCTTTACCCCATGACTGCATGGCGGCATCGGGATCCTTAGATACTTCTCCCCCTAGGATCAAAGAGGGAAGTGTAGTAGCTTCCATGACGCGTTCCATCTCGGCAACGCAAGGAAGTTTCAACCAGGTATAGGCACTGGTACGCCCCAGCCCAGCCGCTATCGCCATCGACTTGATAACAGCTTCCGGGGTGAGGACGTTGCTAACTTTTTCAGCGGGGCCTTCCGAAATAAACGGCTCGACCATCGCCATCAGTTTTCGCTCTGCCAGTTCATCGATGGCGCGGGCAGTCGCCTGCAAAGTGGAGACGGTGCCTGCATCTGCATAGTTGACCCGGGTTAGCATTTTTCCCCCGGCCAAACCGGCATCTTCCACGCCTTGAGCGTCGTAGCAGTTGAAGCGGTCATCCATCCCGAAACTAGCTCCCGCTAGTCCGGCGCGGTTCATGGATCCGAAAACCACTTTATTATCGAGGGCGCCCAGCAGTGCCAAGTCCTCGATCATATCGGCGGTCCCTAAGAAACCGTTTACTCCCGGTCGCGAGAGCGCTTCCACGCAGCGCGCCAGCAATTCTTCCCGATCGGCCATGGCGGAGGGATCGTCTCCTGCTGCCAGCGCCCCGCGCGCCGGGTGGTCGCAAGCAATGACCATCAGTTTTTCCGGTTTACCGTCTTTTCCTTGTAGCGCTTCTTTCAGGCTGGGACGAGGACGGTTTTGCAGAGTTTTCGCTATCCGTTCCGGTTCAAAGGTACGGATTTCTGCCAGTTTTGAGATTAGCTGTCCCATCGTCTTACCTCTTAGTAATAATCGGAGCGGACTGCGGGTTCTTGGAAATCATGTCTAAGATTTCCGGTTCAGAAGGCATCGCCGTGGAGCATTCCAAACGGGAGCTTACAATCGCCCCGGCGGTGGAGGCCGCCGAAATAATCTGCGGTAGTTCCCAGCCCGAGAGTAATCCGTGACAAAGCGATCCTCCAAATGAATCGCCCGCACCCAGTCCATTGGTGACTTTCACCGGAGTTACGGGGACTTCAATCCGCTCTTCCCGGGTCTTGCACAAAGTTCCCAGGGGCCCCTGCTTAACTACCGCGATTTCTACTCCCCGCTCCAGGAGGGCGTCGGCGGCGCGATCCGGCTCGGTTTCTCCCACCGCGATGCGGCATTCTTCTTTATTGCCCACTGCGACTGAAACTTTCTCTAGCATTCGCTCCACTTCGCGGTGAGCGGTTTCTTCATCGCTCCAGAAAGTAGAGCGGTAATCTAAGTCGGCAATCGTCCATTTATCTTTGTCTCCTAAATCCCGCAGGTCTAGGGCGTGGTGGTGGGCACTGCGCGAGGGTTCTTCCGAGAGGCCGGTAACGGAAATCCAGAAAATCCGGGCGTCTTTCACGGCGTCCTCGGGAATATCTGCTTCCGTTAACTCCAGGTCAGGGGTAGAAGGCTCCCGGTAGAAGTAGAGGGGGAAATCGTCGGGCGGGAAAATCTCGCAAAACGTTACCGGGGTGGCAAAGTTGGGATTATCCACCACATAGGTGTCATACACCCCCAAAGAGCGCATCTCGGAACGCACGAACTTACCGAAAGGATCTTTGCCCACTCCGGTGATAATCGCGGACGAGTGGCGCAGCTTCGCGGCTGCTACCGCTACGTTCATGGGACTGCCACCCAAGAATTTTCCGAACTGTTCCACCTTTTCGAGCCCTACTCCGGTCTGCAGCGGATAAATGTCTATCCCAGAGCGCCCAATAGTAAGCACGTCTACGGCCGGCATCTTAAAACTGTTCATACCAGCGATCCCCTTTTTGCATCGTTGTTGACTACCTTGTCAGCGCCACGCGCGATGGTTGCCACAAAGCTGCGACGCTTTGTAATGACATTCTAGCAAAGTTCTATAGCGAGGGGAAGCCTGAAATTCAAATTTCGAGTTCTAGAACCACCGAACGGGTGACAAAAATCAATTACGCACCCTTAACCAAAGATGCCTTCAACTTTAATTTTAGGTGTATTCTACATTAATGTAATAGCTATATAACAATGAGCGCTATTGTAGCCTGAAAGCGCCCTAGGAAGGAGTCCCCATGGCAACGCTCAAAACCTATGTAACCGATATTGAGCTCGACCATTCCTCTCCCATTCCCCTGTACCACCAGATTTCTGAACCCATTAAGGAGTTAATCCTAGACGGCACTATCCCGCCGGGAGCAAAACTTGAAGATGAGTTATCGATGGCCTCCCGCCTGGGAGTATCGCGCCCCACTGCCCGGCGCGCCCTGCAATCGCTAGTTGATTTACGTTTGGTGGTACGCAAACGCGCGGTAGGCACTATTGTTGCCCCTAAAGAAATACACCGTCAGGTTAAACTGTCTTCCCTCTATGACGACTTAAAAGACTCCGGACAAAAGCCCACCACCAAGGTTATTTCCTATGAAGAGGTCGAGGCCAGCCAAGAGATTGCAGAGGATCTACGCCTTGAAGAAGGACAAACAGTTATCAAAGTTGTGCGCTTGCGCCTTGCCAATGGCGAGCCACTAGCGATTATGACCAACTACCTTCCCTCGGAAGTTGCCCCCACCGAAAAGGAGCTACGTTCGGGAGGACTTTATGACGCTATGCGCAGCCACGGGCACGAAGTGGTCAGTGCTTCGCAAACCATTTCCGCCCGTAAAGCCAGCAGCGAGGAAGCAGAAATCCTACAAGAATCACGGGGAGCTGCAATTTTGAGTATGCGACGCATTGCTTACAACCAATCCGGGGTTCCCATTGAAATCGGGGATCACGTTTATCGCGCCTCTAGATATCGCTTCACCGTCAGCCTTTAGTGACGAAGCTCACTCCCTCTTTGCTCTATTGTCCTGTCAAAGTCTTGACGCTATAGTTTTTTCCCCTTAACCTGGAAGGGAACCGGCACCGAAGGCGGTGTCCGTTAAAGAACGAAGGAGACTCAATGACCGAGATTAAGATGACCCCCGGTCCCCTGCTAGATGCAGCCAAGAATTCAAAGACCGCGCTGTGGAACGATTCTTCCGATTTGGAAGAACTACGTCAGTCGATCTCTTGGGGCGGAGTAGGTGCGACCTGTAACCCAACCATTGCTTACACTACTATTTCCAAGCACCTAGACATCTGGGCTCCTCGCATCAAAAAGATTGCCGAGAGCATGCCCACCGCCACCGAATCCGAAATCGGTTGGCAGGCTGTTAAAGATATGTCCATTGAGGCCGCTAAGCTGCTAGAACCAGCCTTCGAAGCCTCCAATGGACGTAATGGTCGCCTCTCGGTGCAGACCGATCCGGCGAACTACCGCAACGCCAAGGCACTAGCCGACCAGGCAGTAGAGTTCTCCGAAATGGCTCCCAACATTGTGGTAAAAGTACCTGCCACCAAGACTGGGATTGAAGCTATCGAGGACGCCACCTACCGGGGCGTATCCATGAACGTAACCGTGTCCTTCTCCGTTCCCCAGGCAGTTGCCTCCGGTGAAGCCATTGAGCGCGGTCTGAAACGGCGCGAAGCTGAAGGCAAAGACATTTCCACTATGGGTCCGGTCGTAACCTTGATGGTTGGCCGTCTCGATGACTGGCTGAAGATCTGCGCAAACCGCGACAAACTGGTTCTAAACCCCGGACACCTGGAATGGGGCGGAATCGCTGCAGTCAAGAAGGCTGCTGCCGAGTTCGAAAAACGGGGCTTGCGTTCCCGCATGCTAGTTGCGGCCTTCCGTAACACCATGCAGTACACCGAGCTAGTTGGTGGCGACATCGTTATTTCTCCGCCTTTTGCTTGGTCCAAGCGGATCCAAGAGTCCGATTACCAGTACGAGCCGCGCTTCGAAGAGCCAGTAGCGGACGAAATCATGGAAACTTTGATGAAGGTGGAAGATTTCCGCCGCGCCTACGAGGTAGATGGCATGAGCGTCGAAGAGTTCGACACCTTCGGCCCCACGGTGCGTACCCTCCGCGGATTCCTCAAGTCCAACACCGACCTGCAGGAACTAGTCCGCGACGTGATTTTGCCGGCGCCGAAAGAAAAGTAGTTCCGCGTGGCGAAATAACAACTAAATAGCTTTAAAGTCGGGGGCGAGATTTTCTCTCCCCCGACTTTTTTCATCACTGCAACGCTTGCTCCCGCAGCGGCAAGAGCAGACAAAAGGCGGGGTCGGATTTCTCCGACCCCGCCGATTGCTTTATGGCTTAATGGCGCGAAAACCGCGCGGCCACGTTAATGCTTAGCGCTCAACCTTTGCCAAAATGTCACGCGCGGAAAGAATCAAGTATTCTTCCCCGCCGTACTTGACCTCGGTACCGCCATACTTGGAGTAAATCACGCTGTCGCCCTCGGCAACATCCATCGGAACCCGGTTACCCTGGTCATCAACGCGACCCGGTCCCACCGCGATTACTTTACCTTCCTGCGGCTTTTCTTTAGCAGCGTCGGGGATAACCAGACCCGAAGCGGTCTTTTGTTCCGCTTCTGCCTGCTGAATCACGACGCGATCTTCTAACGGCTTAATGGAGACTGACACTGCAGACCTCCCTTTCTTTTTCCAAAAACTTTTCGGTTTTAGTACCGGAACTTTGACGTCGCGGGTTGCCAGATTTCCGGTGCCAGTCTGGAGTCTTACAACTCCAAATGCACTATTTAGCTTAAGTGTATTCTGGCACTCAATCAAGCTGAGTGCCAGGTTTAGCTTACGCCCTCGGCGAATCCAGATATTTCCCGCTTCAACATTGCGAAACGACCAGGAGGCCAGCTCGGTTAAACTAAAAGTGTTAGAGGGGAGAAAACTATGGTTACTGCCAAGCCGCTACTTAGTTACCCGCAGCTGCGGCAGCTAATCGCGCATTTTCCACCAGTAGAGGATCCGATGGTAGCGGCGCTTACCACCCAATCCGGCTGGCAGCTTTTACAAGAAAACCCTGCCCCAGACCCCTCCGAAACAGCAGCTATCGCTAAGCACCTGCGCCAGCACTACCCGGCAAATCTGGTTGCGTCTTTACAGACCCAATGGAAACTGCGGGAGAAAGCCCAGGAAAAAATGGGGAGCTCGCAGGCCAGGAACTGTTTGTTTACCCGCGACGGGCTGGAACAGGCGACCCGGAGAATTGTGGCCAGGCAGCGAGCTAAACGTTTTGCAGCCGCCGGCGTTACCAGCCTGATAGATCTCGGGTGCGGGATTGGCGCCGACTCTTTGGAACTGGCACGCATCTGCCCAGATTTTCGCGCAGTCGATCAGAGCCCGGCGGCCGCCACCTGTGCGGCGATTAACCTTGCTGACCAGCCAGGTGCCCAAGTTCTATGCACAAGTGCCGAGCACCTTGTCGCCCAGAAAACTCTGCCCGCCCTGTTTGTGGATCCGGCACGCCGCGCCGCTACCGGACGTGTCCTCTCCCCTGCCGCCTGGTCCCCGCCCTTCGGGACAGTATTGGAATGGGGAAAGCGCGCACCCTATCTGGCAGTAAAAATAGCGCCCGGCATTGATCTCGCTAACCTGCCAGCTGGCTACCACGCCCAATGGGTGAGCGTAGCGGGCGACCTGGTAGAGTGCGCCCTCTATTCCCCCGGACTTGCCCCCGAAGGCCCCGGACGTTCGGCGCTAATCATCGAGGGCGGCGGGGTAACCCAATTCCGCTGCGCTAGTGCCCGCAATCCGGGAGACAGCCACGTGCAGGTTCCGCAGGCAGCTAGCTTGGGGCACTATCTTTTCGATCCCGATCCTGCGATTATTCGCGCCGGAATCTTACCTGACATTTGCGACCGTTTAGAGGCCGCGCCAGTATCTAGCGCAATCGCTTATCTGACTGGAAACACTCTTCCCACCGGCGACGACGCCCCGGCACTGCACTGCTACCAGATAGTGGAAAACCTACCTTTGAAAACCAAGGTGATTAGCTCTTACTTGCGCTCCCGCCAGGCTACTCGCTTGGATGTCCTAAAGCGGGGAGTCGCCCTCGACATTGCTGCCTGGCGCAAAAGAGTAATGCCCAAAAAGCAGCGGGACTGGACTCCCCGCACCGTAACCGTAGCGCTAACCCGGGTAAGTGGAGCGCACCGGTGCCTCGTGCTAGAGGGCGCGGCGAAACCTCAGGACGATAGCCCGGCGCTTCTTGCCGACTGCCCGTTCAGACCCCGATAGAGTTATCGGCGGGGCTCCACATCATCGGGCGGCTCGACCGTCACGGACGGTTCATCCGGATCTGACTTTTTCGCCTGCGAACGCTCGTGTAGGCGCTGCTGTGCTTGCTTGGCGTATTCGCGTCCCTTTTCTACCGCCTGTTCGGCGTATTCGCGCCCCTTTTCCGCCGCCTGTTCCATGTAGGGGCGTGCCTTCTCCATGGTTTCTTCCGCATATTCACGGCTTTTCTCTGCCGCCTGCTCCACGTAGGGGCGAGACTTTTCTACCGCCTGCTCTACGTAGGGGCGTGCCTTCTCCACGGTTTCTTCCGCATATTCACGTCCCTGCTCTACCAGTGGTTTAATCCGGTCGGCAGCCTTTTCCAACCCGGGACGCATTTGGTCAAATGACTTCGCCATGTTTTCTTTCACCTTTCGATAGATACTCTCCGCATCTACCTGCTTTTCTTGGGGACTGTTGGTCTTAGTCGCTGGTTTTTCCGTATCCTCAGGGCTCGGAGCCATGTAAATCTGGGTGAGCGCCATCTGAGAGTCAGGGCCGAAATCTATTGGCGAGGGCGGCATTCCCGCTTTCACTAGCGCCTCGCCTAGGGCAGCGATTTGAGCACCATTGTCGGTACAGAAACGAATCGGAGGAATCCGCACGGTAATCTCCGCAGATTCGGCGCGTTGCGCAAGCAGCTCACGCAGGCGCGAATTCGCGGAAAAACCGCCACCTACCACGATTTCGCGGCAATCAAAATCTTGAGCTGCCTGTACCGCTTTCTTGGTCAGGGAATCATTTACCGCCTCGGAGAATCCGGCGCAAATGTTTTCGCGGTTAATAGTTTCCCCGGTAGCCTCTAGCCCCTCAATATAGCGGGCAACCGCAGTTTTTAGACCGGAGAACGAAAAGTCATAGCGGTGACGTTCTTTGTCTTTTCCGGCCGCGAGTCCCCGCGGGAAACGGATAGCTTTCTTGTCCCCCGCCTGCGCCAAGCGGTCTACGTGCGGACCTCCCGGATAAGGGGTACCCAGCAGGCGCCCTACTTTATCGAAAGCTTCCCCGGCGGCATCATCAAGTGTGCCCCCCAGTTCCGTAATATCGGTGGCGAGGTCGCGCACCAGTACTAGGTTCGAGTGTCCCCCCGAGCAGATCAGCCCGATAAAGGGTGGGTGAAAGTCCCCCTCTACCAGGGCATCTACCGCCAGGTGTCCGATTACATGGTTTACGCCGTACAGCGGTTTATCTAGCGAAAGCGCCAGGGCTTTAGCCGCCGAAATACCCACGGTTAGCGACCCCACAAGTCCGGGACCTGCCGCACAGGCAATCGCGTCTACCTCGCTTAACGCTACCCCGGCCTCTTCACAGGCAGCCTGCAAAGTGGGCAGGAAAGATTCCAGGTGCGCCCGGGACGCAATTTCGGGAATGATTCCCCCGTAACGAGCATGCTCGTCCATCGAGGTAGCAGTGCGATCTGCCAGTAGTTTTCCCCCGCGCACCAGCGCCACGCCGGTTTCGTCGCAGGTAGACTCGATTCCCAGGATCAGCGGTTCACTCATAGTCCCCATTTTACCCATACCCCAGATTCTCGGCCTAACGATATCGCCTCTAGCTGTAGTAACTCTCTTCGAACAGCATCCGGACATGGCTTCTTCAAGGCATGGGGCTTCACCAAAAAACAGGACATTGAGGTCAAAAATCAGGACATTAGATTAAAAAATCAGGACATTGCCTGGAAGGGGCTCAGTCCAGTCTCGGCTCGGCACGCCCAAAAACTCTACGATTTCTTCGGGAACGAGGACGTTTTCTCGCGTTCTCAGGTAACGGAGATATTGGGGATAACCCCCTCCCCGGCCTCTGAACTTTTGCGAAAACTCCTGGGTGCGTCCCTAATCACCAAAGTGAAAGGCAAAGGAAAAGGTAAGTACCGCTTCAGCTGCAATATAGGAGGACGGTCAGCTAAGTCAGGTAGCTAATAGTATACGGGGCTAAAAGATGCAGCGATTTTACTGCTAGCTACAGGGGCAGATCCTCAAATATATGGAAGGCGGGCTCGGAGAAAATCTCCGAGCCCGCCTTGGCCATGCAAAAGAACGGCTATTTAACTGTTAACTGCAGATTTAAACTCCAGATAGAACAGCTTTGCCGAGCTGCCGGTTTAGCACCGCGATAAAGTCCAGCGGAACCTGCTTGGGGCATACCGCCGAGCATTCACCAAAGTTGGTGCATCCACCGAATCCTTCAGCACCCATCCGGTTAAGCATCTGGGTAACCCGCCGGAGATTCTCCGGTTTACCTTGCGGCAAAAGACCCAGGTGAGTCACTTTCGCAGCGGTAAATAGCATCGCCGAACCGTTCGGGCAGGCAGCCACGCACGCTCCACAACCGATACAGGCCGCGGCCTCGAAAGCCCGATCCGCATCCTTCTTGGGAACCGGGGTGGCATGTGCATCCGGAGCGGCGCCGGTATTAACCGAAATGTATCCGCCCGCCTGAATAATACGATCCAAAGCGTTGCGGTTAACCACCAGATCCTTAATGATCGGGAATGCCTTAGAGCGCCAAGGCTCAATGGTAATAGTGTCCCCATCCTTGAAGGAACGCATATGCAGCTGGCAGGTGGTGGCGTTATCCTTCGGATCCGGGGAATGGTTTCCATGCGGAACCCCGTTAATCACCAGGCCACACATACCGCAAATTCCCTCGCGGCAGTCCGAGTCAAAGGCGACCGGCTCTTCCCCGCGGGCAAATAGATCCTCGTTGAGGATGTCCAGCATTTCCAGGAAAGAGGAATCCTCGCTAACTCCGTGGAGCTGATATTCGTGGATAGCTCCCTCGGCGTCTGGGCCAGCCTGACGCCAGATTCGCAAAGTGATGTTCACTTGTAGCTCCTTGTCTTGACCTCGATATTGTTGTAAATCAGATCCTCCTTGTGCAGGACAGGGGGCTGATTCTCACCTTTCCATTCCCAAGCGGCTACATACATGAAGTTTTCATCGTCACGCATAGCCTCTCCTTCCGGAGTTTGGTGTTCTTCCCGGAAGTGGCCGCCACAGGATTCTTCACGATGCAGCGCATCGATACACATCAGCTCGCCTAGCTCTAGGAAGTCAGCCAAGCGACCGGCGCGTTCTAGCGACTGGTTCATCTCGCCGCTCTTCTTGCCCGGGATCCGTACATTGGTCCAGAACTCGTTACGCAGGTTCCGAATCAAGCCGATAGCTTTCTGCAGCCCCTCACGGGTACGGGACATCCCGCAGTACTCCCACATAATGTGGCCAAGTTCCTTGTGGATAGAGTCCACCGAACGGGTACCCTCAATCGCCATCAAGCGGTCAATACGCTCTTGCGCCTGGGCTTTGGCAGCTACCACATCAGGATGGTCTTGCGGCAAATCCTGCCAATCCAAGGTATGAGCCAGGTAGTCATTTACCGTATTCGGCAACACGAAATAACCATCAGATAGACCCTGCATCAAAGCAGAGGCACCCAGACGGTTAGCACCGTGATCAGAGAAGTTAGCTTCCCCGCCCACATACAGCCCCGGGATAGTGGTCTCTAGGTCATAGTCAACCCAAACCCCACCCATGGTGTAGTGCACCGCCGGGTAAATCCGCATCGGAACCTCATAAGGATCGTCATCGGTAATCCGCTTATACATATCGAACAGGTTGCCGTACTTGGCAGAAACAGCTTCCTTACCCATACGCTCAATCGCATCCGCGAAATCCAAGTAAACACCGCGAGCAACGCCGTCAATCTCCGGACCTACCCCGCGACCCTCATCGCACATATTCTTGGCTTGCCTCGACGCAATATCGCGAGGAACCAAGTTACCGAAAGAGGGATAGATACGCTCTAGGTAGTAGTCACGATCTTCTTCCGGGATTTCCCGCGGGTCTTTCTTGCAATCCTCTTTCTTCTTGGGAACCCAAATACGTCCATCGTTACGCAAGGATTCACTCATCAAAGTGAGTTTAGATTGCTGATCACCATGCTGCGGAATACAGGTCGGGTGGATCTGGGTATAGCAAGGGTTAGCAAAATAGGCACCCTTACGGTGAGCCCGCCAAGCAGCAGTACCGTTACACCCCATAGCGTTGGTGGACAAGAAGAAAACATTCCCATAACCACCGGTCGCCAAAATAACAATCGAGGCAGTGAAAGTTTCCAGTTCACCAGTTTCCATATCGCGAGCCACAATCCCGCGCGCCCGACCGTCCGAAACGATAAGTTCTACCATTTCGTGACGGGAGTGAGATACCACGGTGCCCGCGTTGACCTGACGCTGCAGCGCCTGATAGGCGCCGATCAGCAGCTGCTGACCCGTCTGACCCCGCGCATAGAAAGTACGGGATACCTGCACCCCACCGAAAGAGCGGTTATCTAGCAGGCCGCCGTATTCGCGGGCAAAAGGTACTCCCTGCGCTACACACTGGTCAATAATATTGGCAGATACTTCCGCCAGCCGGTAAACGTTAGTTTCCCGAGCGCGGTAGTCTCCGCCCTTAACCGTGTCATAGAACAGGCGATAGTCAGAGTCGTTGTCGTTGCGATAATTCTTCGCCGCGTTAATCCCGCCCTGAGCCGCAATCGAGTGCGCCCGACGAGCAGAATCCTGGTAGAAGAAAGCATCGACGTGGTAGCCCATTTCGCCTAGCGAAGCAGCAGCGGCGCCCCCTGCCAGGCCGGTGCCTACCACGATCACTTTGATTTTACGACGGTTAGCCGGGTTAACCAGCGCCGCATTGAACTGGCGCTGCTTCCAGCATTTTTCAATCGGCACCTCGAGCGGTGCCTTCTGGTCAGCAATCGGTTCGCCAACGGTGTACAGACCGTCGACTAGGTTTTGTTGTTCAGTCATCTTACGCATCCTTCCCTAACTAACACGCCACCGGAGCGGGGTTGGTGATTACCAGATACAGCGGTGGGATGGCGAACATGGCGAACAGCAATAGCCCCACGATCCCGGAAATATAAACGGTCGCTTTATGCGTGTTTTCCCGGATCCAACCCATAGTTTGCAGGGCGGACCAAACGCCGTGCCCCACGTGCAGCGCCACAATCGCTACCGCACCCAGGTAAATGATCAGCGTCCACCAGTTAGCTGGCGAGAACGTGGTTACCATCATGTTCCACGGTGCTACCGGAATCATTTCCCCGTCTACCTTGCAGGTGGCAGAGCTGTATGCATCAGCTGCGCCAATCTGCACCCACTTCGTGGTGAAATGGAAGATATGGAAGAAGATAAACAGCACTAACAATACGGATCCGACACGTACGGTTCGGGTCGCGTAGTTGTTAACCACATTCTGTTTGACTACGTACTTCTGAGAGCCTCGTCCCTTGCTGGCGCGATGCCAGAGGTAGAAGGCACAGATCATATGGATAACAACGCAAGCAAGTAGCAGTACGCGCAGAATCCAAAGCAGACCTTCATAAGGCAGGATAGGGGCACCGAAGACCCGTAGATGGTGGGCATAGCCGTTGTAGGCATCAGGCCCCGCCAGGATCTTCAGGTTGCCGTAGGAATGCATTAACACAAACAGTACAAAAAATATGCCGGTAACAGCCATGCACTGCTTCGCGAAGACCAGGGTGTTCCAGCTTCGCCTCTTCTGAATTTCTTTTGTATTGGCCACGATTCACAGGCTAACCCACCGGTTTTCTAAGACTTAGGAATTTGGGGCTAGATAGAGAAAAAGCCGCGAAAAAACCAAATAAGAACTAGCACCCTATTCCGGGTTTACCTGCAAAGATCGGGGAATAATCGACGGGGTGAGGAAGGAAAAACCAGGTGGGGATTTCCAGCAAGAAAATAATAGAAGCAGGGATTTTTTAAACAATTGAGAAAGCTTGAAGTTGTTAAATACATTTCCCTGGTGCTTAAGGGGAGGTTATTTCTACGCCGATCGGCCCGGGAGACGGGCTCGCTAAGCGCTTACGCATTACCAACGCATCCTCGCGGGGATGGGAATAATATCCGCGGCGCACACTCAAGGCCGCAAAACCGGCGCGTTCATAAAGTGCGATCGCAGCCTGGTTAGAGCGACGCACTTCCAAAAACATTTCAGTTGCTCCCCGTTTGCGGGCAGCGCTGAGAGCAGATTTTAAGAGGGCGGCTCCCAGTCCGCGGCGACGCTTTCCGGGCAACACTGCCAGGGAATGTAACTCAGATTCGGGAACTAACACTTCCAGGAGAGCTGCCCCCACCAACAGAGAATCCTCCCAAATTCCCATGGCTAGCCCGTAACGGGCCGATAACAATTGCCGCAGTTGCGTGTCAGTAAAAGCCTCTCCCCCAAAACAGGCTTTCTCCAGGGCGAGCAGCGCGGGCACGTCCTCGAGACTTAAAGAAACGCAGCTACTCACAAAACCCCTATTTTCCCTTATTTGGAGGCTGCACGTCCGGGCGGCGCAAATACAGGGGAGATACCGTATCGAGTAACTCATCAGCTGACTTCCCAGCCAAGCGTACCTGCGCGATCCGGCCGAGGACTGCCGCCTCTACCTCGGTAGGGAGCCCGGGATTTAACGCCAAGTCTTGGGGATAAAGCCTCGCGCCTGCTCCTGCCACAATCAGCTCGGGAGTCGCCGCTCGGTTAGCGAAAGTAGCGGGTCTGCCCACTTCCGGTCCCCACAGGCAGCAAACATCATCGGGGCCGTCCGCGCGATACTGGGCGCAATAAACCTCTTTACGGCGCGCATCGGTAGCCACAAAGACTTCTTGCGTGGGCGGAACCAGATCTAATACTGCGCGTGCCAGGGCATCTAGGGAACTAATCCCAATCACCGGAACTCCCAGCGCATAACCAATCGTGCGGGCAGTAACCAACCCGGAACGCAATCCGGTAAAAGGAGCCGGGCCGCGTCCTACTGCCACCGCCTCAATACCGGCTTTCGCGAGGGCGCACCCGCAAGCTTCTTGCACTACCTCACTTACCAGTTCGGAAAGATGCTCAGCATGAGACCGGGAATCTTGGCTAGACCGGCTAGCTAACACCGGGGTCTTGGCTTCACTATCCCACAGGGCAACCGAAGCACCCAGCGAAGTATCAATACATAAAATCCGCATACTATTACCTACTTTTCTTGTCCGTCCTCAAACGCGGAAAAAATCTGTTCCCAGTCCGTTCCTTCCCAGCGCTTCCCCAGCGGGCGGATAGTGATTGTCCGTTTCCCATCATCCATTTCCGCCAGATCTACTACCCCATCACTGCTGGTAGCGATCCCTCCTTGTTCCCGATGAATCTCGATCTCCAGGCGATCAGCCGACAGCTGTTCGGTTTTGCCTTCTCCCCATTCGATGACGGTAATCGCCTGATCCAAAGTGGAGTCCAAATCGAGGGTTTCTAGATCGGTTAAATCTTTGATCCGATAGGCATCGGCATGAATCAGATCCGGTCCTCCCGTCAGGGACGGGTGTACCCGGGCAACGATAAAAGTGGGGGAAGAAACCCGCCCTTTAACCTGCAGTCCAGATCCTATTCCCTGAGTAAAAGTAGTTTTACCAGCTCCTAGCCCTCCGGAGAGCATCACTAAATCACCACGCCGGAGGTTTTTGGCTAAGAGCTCTCCCGCGGCGCGCGTCTGCTCGGAAGAATTAACGGTGATAGTAAAGGACATGTTTCCTCCTAGATATAGACTCGCGGCACCCGAGGATTAAGGCCAGTAACAATCGTATAGTTTATGGTTTCGGCGGCCTTCGCCCAATCGTCGGCGGTGGGTTCCCCTTGGGAGCCATCTCCCCACACCCGCACCGTCGCGCCGGCTGCCAGCGGCGGTTTGTCCTCCTCGCCGCTACCTAAATCCACCATGAATTGATCCATACAAATCCGGCCTACCTGTGGGTATTTCTGTCCGTTGGCGGCGACCCAGATTTTTCCCGAGGCATGGCGGTCAATTCCATCCGCATATCCCAACGGCACAATCCCGATATAGGTATCCTGGGGCGCCACCCAAGTTCCCCCATAGGAAACCGGATGCCCGGCAGGCAGTTTCTTGACGCTGATCAAATCGGCCTCTAAACGCATAATCGGGGTGAGCTGCAAGCTGGCAGTAGTGGCACGTTCCGGATTCGGGGTGAGGCCGTACATGGCGATCCCATAGCGCGCCAGGTCAAAATGTGCCTGCGGATGCCACAGCAGTCCCGAAGAAGCCGAGAGGTGATGAACTAGCTGCGTAAAACCGCGTTGGAAAGCAAGTTCGCACGCCTGCTGGAAGGTAGCCAGCTGGCGCGCAGTTGCTTCTTCTCCCGCTCCGGCTTCGTCTCCGCGCGCTAAATGCGACCAGATCCCGCTAACTGCTACGGTGCCTTCTTCACTGGCGAGCGCTGCCGCCGAAAGTAATGGAGCGAGCTTTTCAGGCAGTGCCCCCTCGCGTCCCATCCCGGTATCCACCGCCAGGTGAATGCGGGCTTTCTTACCCGCAGCCCGGGCGGCACTGGCAACGCGCAGTAGGGTTTCAGGGTTAGAAACCGCAATATCCAGCTCCGCTTTAATCGCGGCTTCCAAATCCGCATCGGGACTAAAAATCCAAGTAAAAATGCGGGTTTGCGGAAAATCTTTCAGTGCCTTGCGCAATTGCATTGCTTCCGCGAGCTGCGCCACCCCAAACCATTTGATCCCGAACTTAAGGGCGGCAAGCGCAATCTGCGCGCCTCCATGCCCGTAAGCATTGGCTTTTACAATCGCCATTGCCTGCACATTCGGGTCACATTTGCGCAGCTGTTGCAGATTTTTTTCCAGTGCAGACAGGTCAATAATCGCGCGCGCCGGAAAATCAGTATCCATGACCATGACTATACCGCTCTAGGCTTGGCTCAAAGCATAGGCGATAGCCCGGGGAACCTGGCGGGCAATATCGGTAGCCACTATCGGTGCCCCCAAAGACGCCCCGCCGGACGGATCGTCACCGGTAAACGGAAGTCCCGCCGCTTTGCGGGCTGCCATGGCATGTACCCAGGCAGCCGAGGCAACCGCGGCTGACATTTGGGAAGGAGTCAGGCGGCGCCCCGATTGTTCTGCGCGGGCTTGGTGTTGGGCTAATACTGCCGCGGTGATGCCCGCAAGTACATCACCTGAACCGGCAGTGCCCGTCCAAAAAGGCGCCCCGGCCTGGCTAAACATAGTTTCTTCGGGGCTGGCAATCACAGTTACTGCCCCTTTAAGCAATACGGTTGCCCTGGTTTTATCCGCTAAGAACTGCGCCCAGGCAGCCGGAGAGGCCTCCACCTCGGCGCGAGTAACCCCGCCACGCCCTCCTCCGGCTCCTAGGGTAGAAAGTAGACGCGCCGCCTCCCCCGCGTGCGGGGTAAGCACCGCACGGTGACTAAGCTGCCCCCCGGGAACTTGCGCCACAATTTGGGGATAAAAATCAATAGCGCCCGCGTCCAGCACCAGGGGAATTCCGCTGGTAGCAGCCTGTACCGCTTGGTTAATCGCTTCGCGTACTCGGGCAGAATCTTTAGGGTCAATACCTGGCCCTGCCAGCAGGCATTGATGCTTGCCGGCACCGGAAACTGCCTGCGGGAAACGAGACAATATTGCGAAGGCCGCATCCTCGGGCCCCACATAGCGCACCATCCCGGCACCGGCTCTGCCCGCGCCCTCTACACACATCACCCCGGTCAGGGGGAAGGCGGAAGAACCGGCAACTACCTGTACTACCCCGCGAGTATATTTATGGTCTTCGGCGCCAGGAACCGGCCACAAAGCTCCCACGTCACTTGCCTCCAGGCGGGCTAGCCGCGCCTCTTTCATTTGCAAACCCAGATCTACCAGCCGGACTTGCCCGAATTGATAGGCGGCCGGAGGAAGCAGGCAGGAGGATTTGCGTCCTCCCATAGTTACGGTCACGTCAGCTGCCAGGAAAGGACCGGGCAGGCGCCCGTCATCGGTGAAAATCCCGGAGGGAATATCGATCGCCACCCGCAGCACTTTTAAACGCCGAGTTTCATATAAGCGATTCAATTCCTGCGCTACCTGCGCTAAGGGTTCGCGTAGTTTACCGTTTACCCCGGTTCCTACCAGGCCATCAATCCATACCTGGGCGGCGCGGGCGCGGCGGGAAGTAAGGCGCGCAATCTGGCGGCTACTGCCCGCTAAATCCACCCGCTCGATAGTTACTTCCGCTTTTTCTGCCGCTGCCAGCGCTTTTTCATGCGGCTTGTCTGTCAGCAGTAACGCGAGGCAGGGATACCCCAGTTTCGCCAGATAGGACAGAGCATAGAGACAATCGCCCCCGTTATCGCCGCCGCCGACTAAACCCAGAATCCGGGTCTCCTCAACTTTGGCACCGCGGGCAAGTAGAAATTCGACAGTAGTATCACTGACTTCGCCAGCCGCCTTTTTCATCAGTGATCCTTGTGGATGCTCGGCTACTACTTTGGCTTCAGCTTCCCTAACTGTCTGTTTCTCGAATGCCTCAATCATGCCGCCAGATTTCCTTCCTGCTGACTATTCCACGGTCACCGATTTGGCTAGGTTGCGCGGTTGATCTACGTCGTAGCCCTTGCTCTTGGCTACTTCACAGGCAAATACTTGCAGCGGAATCACCGTTAGCAAAGGCAGATAGAGGGTGGGAGTACTGGGAACCCGGAAAATATGGTCAGCGTATTTGTCGACTTTATCGTCGCCCTCTTCCGCTACTACCAAGGTTATCGCGCCGCGAGCGCGTACTTCCTGCAGATTCGAAAGCACTTTTTGGTGCAGCTCGGGACGGCGTGGGGTAGGCACTACCACAAACACGAACTGTCCCGGCTCGATTAGGGCGATGGGGCCGTGTTTGAGCTCTCCGGCGGCGAAGCCTTCCGCATGTACATAAGCGATTTCTTTTAGTTTTAGCGCTCCCTCCATGGCTACCGGATAGCCCACATGCCGCCCTAAGAAAATCGTGGATTTAAGTTCGCTGCCATAGCGTTTAGCGACCTCTACTACCGGTTCTATTTGATTGAGCAGGGTTTGCATCTTGTGGGGCACTGCCGCCAGTTTTTCCAGGTAATCCGCGATTTCATCAATATATTTATTGCCACGTACCTGCGCCAAATACAGCCCCAGCAGGTAGCAGGCAGTGATTTGAGCAGTGAATGCTTTCGTGGAAGCTACCGCAATTTCTGGGCCGGCATGGGTTAGCAGCACGGCATCGGATTCGCGAGGAATCGTAGAGCCGGGGGTGTTCACGATCGCCAGCACTTTCGCGCCCTGTTCGCGCGCGTGCCGCACCGCCATAATGGTGTCCATGGTTTCCCCGGACTGGCTGATCGCCACCACTAAGGTGCGCTGGTCAACAACCGGATCGCGGTAACGGAACTCGCTGGCCAGCTCGACCTCTACCGGAATCCGGCACCAATGCTCAATCGCATAGCGGGCAACCTGTCCAGCATAGGCGGAAGTGCCGCAAGCAATAATCACCATTTTGTTTACTTGCCGCAACACGTCTTGACTGATACGCAGCTCATCTAGCGTCAGGTAGCCTTGTGCATCGGTTCGATCCTGCAAAGTGGCAGTAACTGCCTGAGGTTGTTCATGGATTTCTTTTTCCATGAAAGTACCCCACCCGCCCTTAGAAGTGCGGTCTACTGAAAAATCCACGGTGAATTGCTTGGGAGTAACCTCTTTGCCGGCACTGTCGGCTACCCGCACCTGTTTGGCGGTCACCATCACCAGTTCGTCTTGCCCAATTTCTAGACAGTCTTTGGTGTGATCGGCGAAAGCTAAAACGTCCGAACCGAGGTAGTTGCAGTCTTCGCCTACCCCGATAACCAGTGGCGAGGAGCGCCGTGCGGCAACCACCATGCCGGGGGCATCCCGGTGAATCGCCAAAATCGTAAAAGTCCCTTTCAGCTGCGCCATAGTCTTTAGTAGCGCCCTTGATAGCCGCGCCGCCGCCAAGTGCGCCCCGCCAGCGACCTCCGCGGAAACTTGGGCTTTATCCAGCACCGGAGCAGGTACCTCAGCTGCGCCCTCCCCGAGAGACGTACCCGCGCCCTCGTCAGCTAAATAGGATGCTGCCAGCAGATTCGCGATTACTTCCGTATCGGTTTCAGAAACGAAACTGAAACCCTGATTTTCGAGGACGCGACGCAAGTTATCGGCGTTTTCGATAATGCCGTTATGTACTACCGCGAGTTGCCCGTCGGAAGAAGCATGGGGATGGGCATTAATATCTGTCGGTCCGCCGTGAGTAGCCCAACGAGTGTGCCCAATCCCCGCGAAAGCCTCCGGCAGGGGATTTTCCTGCAAATCTGCCCGCAAATTCGCGAGCTTTCCGCTCTTTTTACGAATCTCGATACCACCGGGGGTAGCTAGTCCAATCCCCGCGGAGTCATATCCGCGATACTCCAGGCGGGACAGACCCCCCATAATCACTTCTTCTGCATCTTTAGTGGGCTCTCGCCCTACCATTCCTAAGATTCCACACATGAGATAGATTTTTTCACGAGTTGTTCCTCATTGCTATCTCGCGCGCCTAAGCAGTGTAAATACGAATTATCGCCGACAGTTGGTTGCTTGACAAAACCATCCCGGCTTGGTGGGGTAGGCTGAGAAAGTCAGATTCTGCTAGTTGAAAGACAGGTAAAATGGGCAGACTTTTTGGGACCGACGGAGTGCGCGGCCTAGCAAATAGAGATTTAACCCCAGAATTGGCTTTGGAACTGGGACGAGCCGCTGCAAAACAGGTACGCAAAGATGCGCCGAAGGGCAAAAAATTGCGGGCAATCGTTGCCCGGGACACTCGCATGTCCGGCGATTTTCTGGACCACGCGATCTCGGCGGGTCTAGCTTCCGAGGGCGTGGACGTTAACCGCATCGGAGTCGTAACCACTCCTTGCGTCGCCTACCTGACCGCGAAAGCTGACGTTGACTTGGGAGTCATGATTTCTGCGTCTCACAACCCGATGCCAGATAACGGGATTAAATTTTTTGCCCGCGGCGGCTATAAACTCCCGGACGCAATCGAGGATCAGATCGAACAGCTGCTGGGTGAGGATACTGACCGCCCCACCGGCGATAAGGTCGGAGAGATTGAAGAAGAGCGGGAAAGCGCCGAAAAGCTTTATATTAAACACTTGGTGCGGGCAGTGGGGGATCTTTCTGGCCTGCGTGTAGCCGTGGATTGCGCCAATGGTGCGGCTTCCCATCTAGGTCCCGAGGCACTACAAGAGGCAGGAATCGACACCGTAGTAATCAACGCCTCCCCCGATGGACGCAATATTAACGACAATTGCGGTTCTACCCACCCCGAACAGTTACAGAGCCAAGTGGTAGCTGCCGGATGTGACTTCGGGGTGGCTTTCGATGGTGACGCCGACCGCTGCCTGGCAGTTGACTCCCAAGGAAACCTGGTCGATGGCGACAAAATCATGGGAATGTTAGCCGCCTACTTCAAGGAAAAAGGCGAGCTAACCGGAAACACCCTAGTGATCACGATTATGTCGAATCTGGGGCTGATTTTGGCGATGAAAGAAAAAGGCATCAACACCGTACAGACCGCTGTTGGTGACCGTTACGTCCTCGAAAAAATGCGCGAGCAAGGATTCGTCCTGGGCGGGGAACAATCTGGTCACGTGATTAACGGTAACCACGCCACCACTGGGGATGGGATTCTGACCGCGCTATGCATCGCCCGGGCAGTTAAAGACGCTGGTCAACCTTTAGAGAAGATTTGCGAGTTCGTAAAACGCTTACCGCAGACCCTGATTAACGTACCGAACGTGGACAAGACCCGCACCGATGATGCCGGGTTGCGGGCAGAAATTGCTAAAGCCGAGGAAGAGCTGGGCGATACCGGGCGGGTAGTGCTCCGTGCCTCGGGAACCGAACCGCTGGTGCGGGTAATGGTAGAGGCCGCTACCCAAGAACAAGCCGATGCGGTTTGTGAGCACCTAGCTGGGGTGGTAAAAGAGCGTCTGTCTTTGTAAGTTTTATGTTCTGCGTCTCGCCAGGGCTTTTCCTGGAGGCGCTGGCGGGAGGCAGGAAACACCGAATCGACGCAAGTTTTGAGCGGATCCAACCTAGCGGAGCCTAATAGTTATGCCAGCAAAATCCATTTATGAACAATTTGATCGGGACGCTTGGCGCGCCCTCGCCGCTAAAACCCCGATGCCGCTTACCGAGGCCGATTTGCGTTCCCTGGCAGCGTTGGGTGACCCGATTGATTTAGAGGAGGCAGACGCAGTATATCGCCCCCTGTCAGCGCTGCTGCGTTACCGGGTTTTACATTCTCGCGCCCTGGGACGCGATCAGCAAGAATTCTTCGGGCGGCCCCGGAAGCGAAAAATCCCTTTCATTATTGGGGTTGCTGGTTCCGTGGCTGTCGGGAAATCCACCACTTCCCGGATTCTGCAAAACCTGCTTAGCCGCTGGCCGGAAACCTCGCGGGTCGCTTTAGTTACTACCGATGGATTTTTGTATCCGAATGCAGAGTTGGAGCGGCGCGGGCTAGTAGCCCGGAAAGGATTCCCCGAGTCCTATAACCGCCGCGCCCTCCTGAATTTTGTTACCCAGGTAAAAGCTGGGGAGCCGGAGGTGAAAGCGCCGGTATATTCGCACGTCACCTATGATGTGGTGCCGGATAAATACGTGACTGTTGCCAGCCCCGATATTTTGATCCTAGAGGGGATCAACGTGCTGCAGCCCGCTTGGTTTTACCGGGGACATCAAGATCTGCCTAACCTGGAGAAAAAGCTGGATCAAGATGATGGACGCAGCGGGCTCTACGATCAGAAGTCCCTGGCAGTCAGTGATTTTTTTGATTTTTCGATTTATGTTGATGCCCGCACCCGGGATATTGAACGGTGGTTTGTGGAGCGTTTCTTGTCGTTAAAGGAATCAGCCTTCTCTGATCCCAGTTCATATTTCCAGGTTTATGCCGGCATTTCCGATTCGGTGGCGCGCCAGATCGCCCTCGATATTTGGACCTCTATAAACCTGCCCAACCTGGAGCAACAGATTCGTCCTACCCGAGGGCGGGCAACGTTGATCTTGCGTAAAGACGCCCAGCATCGCCTAGAAAACGTCTACCTCCGCAAGATCTAAGTCATCCGGACGGCTGTCGAATATAGCTCTGAATATCTCGTTTACCGTAGAAGACACGAACAATCTGAACTGCGGGTTGGGTATCGTCGATGGTATAAAAGGCAATGAAATTATCGACCGGCATCTGTCGCATTCCGATACTGCGCCAGGGTTCCCAGGCGACCTTTTTATTGCGAGCAGGGAAATGTCCAAGACTACGTACCTGCTCGCGAATCCGGTTTATTTGAGCAGCCGCTATCGCCGGTTCCCGCAGCTCTCCAGCAATGTACTCAAAGATTTCTCTTAAATCTTGCAGGGCCTCATCTGAATAAATGATCAGATAGTTAGCCATTAGATTCCGTACTCTTTACTTAAGAGTTCATCTACTTGCTCTGCGGAATAGGATTTTCCCGCGAGAAGGGAATCGTAACCTTTCTGCAACTCGGCATTTAGCTGCTCAGTAGTGAGTTCCGCCAGCGAAAGAGGTGCTTTTGCAGGAAGTTTTATCCCGAACGGAATACTTCTAGTTAGTTTGATCTGACTGTAGAGCATTTGTACCACCGAAGAGGGCGTGACCCCTAGGCGTGAAAGAATGTCGTCTACTTCTGCTTTAAGCTCTGGGTCTATGCGAGCATAAACAGCTGCTGTATTCGCCATATTTCTACCTTCCTATTCTCGAGTTCAGATTAACACCAGAAGAAGGCTAATGTATAGAGTTTTGCAAACACTAGCAAGTAATATTCGCTTTTATATCAATCTCTGCCTTACGATCGCACCGCATTATTTTGATATAGTTTTGCCCGGTACGGGCGGAATAAACCGCCTTTACCGGGCAAAATATATAAGCGTGAAAGCTTAGCGCTTGGAGTATTGCGAAGCCTTACGTGCCTTCTTGAGGCCGGGCTTCTTACGCTCAACAGCGCGTGAATCGCGGGTTAGGAATCCTGCCTTCTTTAGGGCAGGACGGTTCGCTTCCCGATCGATTTCATTTAGTGCGCGGGCAATGCCGAGGCGCACCGCTCCGGCTTGACCGGAGGTGCCGCCCCCAGAGACTCGAGCAATAACGTCAAAACGTCCCTCGAGATCTAGCAGGGTAAACGGAGCCCGCACTAGCTGCTGGTGCAGCTTGTTCGGGAAATAGTTCTCCAAAGTCCGGCCGTTAATCTTCCATTCGCCGTTGCCCGGCACCAACCGGACACGCGCGACTGCGCTTTTACGGCGTCCCAGCCCAATGCCGGGAGCGGTCACGGACTGTCCGGAGCCGGTCGACTCCGACTGGGTTTCCGTGGTGTAAGAGCTGGGGGCATTCTCCTCCAACAGCTCTTCGTTTTCGGTGGTATCAGCCACAATTCTCCTCAGGGTTTTGGCTCAGGGCTACTGGGCGATTTTCTTAATTTCGTAAGGTTCTGGCTGCTGCGCCGCGTGGTTGTGTTCTGCACCCGCGAATACATGCAGCTTCTTCATCTGGGCACGTCCCAACCGAGTGTGGGGAACCATGCCGCGCACCGCTCTTTCTACCGCAACTTCCGGTTTCTTAGCTAACAAGTCACCGTAGGTTACAGATTTCAAGCCACCCGGATATCCGGAGTGACGGTAGGCGCGTTTCTGCTGACGTTTGTTGCCGGTAAGTCCGACCTTGGCGGCATTCACGATAATTACGTGATCGCCCATATCCTCGTTGGGAGTGTAGGTCGGCTTATGCTTGCCACGCAGCAGCTTGGCGGCTACGGCCGCCAGTCGTCCGAGAACGACGTCTTCAGCGTCGATGACATACCATTTCTTGTCCTGGGTGTCACCGGCTTTCGGATTATAAGTTCGCACGGGCTTAAGCCTTCGTTTCTTCTTTGGGGGCGAGAACTTTGAGAGCGCGACAACAGAATGGCAGGAACTGCCTAAAAATGTTGCGGACGCCGCCGAAGTGTCTTCACCCGACTTCGTATTTCTTTCCGTCTAGCGTCCTGTTTTTGCCAAAACCCCAGGTAGAGCACCCGTGTTTGGATTGTTCCAGGACACACAACATTTAGTATTTTACGGAACCCAGACTACCTGGTCAAAGTAATATCCTGTTGAACTGCACACATAGGCATAGGTTGATGACGTCATGTACAGTTTGCACAGCTATAAGCCATAGGCTCTTTGGATTTCAAACCAACATAAGCCGTCAGGAGGATTTCACTTTGACAGGAGATCCTAAAACTCACTCTATCGCTTGCGTAGTACCGTGAGTTGCGTCAAATCGGGAGCGCAATCTTGCTTGTTATAGAATCGGACAGAATTCCAACCCGCTTTTAAATGCGTCAGAAACTCAACGGAAGCAGGTCTTCCGCTGAAACTACCGCTAGCTAGATTTGTTAGTTCAGCGACCGGATGCCCATTAACATCAACTGATAAATCTCTGTGTTCTTCACTTCGATATTGCAAATTTAGCCAGTATTCTCCATCTGTAGGGGCATATACATGAGGAAGGGTTACATCATTCCGATCCAGTCCAACCCAACGCACAGTTTCTTCTTTGGCACAAATAGATTTACCTCGTACGACACCATCACATAATTTATATTTTTCAGGCAGTGACTTTGGAATTCTCTGGTATGCACGAAAGTAATCAATTTCGAAGGTCTTCGGATATGGCACGCTATTATCAAACGGTCCAGTCCAAGAAGAAGCATCCTGTTTCTCATACACACCCAAGTAAGTCATCATGGGATAATTTGGCGACGCTTTCTTAGCTAAGACTTGCTTGCCATCCATATAAACTTTTATAAAATTTTCATCCCATTCAAAACCATACACGTGAAAGCTTTCGGCAAGATTAGTTTTACCATCGTCAAAACGGGATGTGTAAGACCATAGATTCGGCCAGTCTCCCCATGGATGTATTGCCGTCTGGACAGTAGTAGCACCATTTCGACCTAGTATTTCGAAAATATCTATTTCTCCTGTCTCCCTAGATTTCGCATTTTTTCCCTCGGGCTGATCTTGATTTACACCCGTCATCCACCATGCGGAATGAACTCCTCCACCTAAAGCAGCTTTAGCCTTAATTTCGAAATAACCATATTTTTGAATAAATCCTCGGAATGGGGGGACGGACTGTGCTATGTCTTTGTAATCCGTCCATTTGTGAATGTAGTCCTTCTCGTATGTCTGCAACGAAGAAACTTTAGTATCGGAATCATAGGTTGGATCCCATGGTTGCTGATTAGGCAAGATCTTTAACTTCAAAGTTCCATCACTAACTTCATATTTTGCTTTTGTCCCCGGAGATTTTGACCAATGTTCCAAATATTTATCAGCAAAAAGTCGACGATTAATATCGTCATTATTAAACTCATCTGATGCAGTCAATAAGTACCCAGGTTTTGACGGAGTATCTGGATCTGTCACCTGCGTAACCTCAGCCGGTAAATCCGTATCAGCCACAGCCGGTAGAGCAGCGTAGCATGTAAGTGCCATCATCAGCACGAAAGTTAGAAAAATCTTCATTGATTTTGCAATCATTAGTGCTCCTTATTTAAGTTATTGCCAAAATTTATCGGAATCAGCAGCTGGGAAATAATCAGAGTTCAGTGCATGTACCTTAATTCGATCCCAGACACCATCTAGGGCGTATCGAATTCCCCCAAGAGCTACAGCCCGCCTCCCTAACGTGGACACCACAATCGAGGGCGCAAATGGACACAGTTTTCTGATAGTCTGCTCCATTTGCGGCAAAAACAGATCCGCATATTCACAAAATTGCCCCCCTAGCACCACACACTCAGGGTCAATAACCGCAATCATACTGGCAGTTCCCAGCCCTAATATCGCACCGAATTTCGCTGCGCCGGCAATCGCTAGTTTATTGCCTTCCCGAGCCTGTCTAAACATGGTTTCTCGATCGGGAGGCTGGTTAGGAGTGTAAATACTTTTTGCGAAACTTTCCGCTTCTAGCTCCCGCCACCTTAGTTGCGGAATTTCTCCAATTAAACCTGCGGCTCCCCGACTCCCCGCCCGCACCCTTCCGTCAAGGACACTTGCCGCACCAGTGCGAATTCCAGCTAGGATAAACACTACGTCGTTACGTTTGGCAGCCGCACCAACCCAGGATTCCCCACGAGCCCCTAGGGCACAGTCCCCAACAGTAGTGACTTTAACTCCAAGTTCCTCAGAAAGTACCTGATCAAGTTGCAGCCCCTGCCAGCCCGGCATTCCTTTGCCGCCAAAATAGGCAACTTTTCCCTGGTACTGAACGCCCGGGCTTCCGGTCACACAAACCCAGGTTTTACCACACTTGGTATCTTCCAAAGTTTTTTTACTAACAGTTAATGCAGCTGCTATACGCGTTTTGGTAGGGGTGTTCTCAGCTAAATCTTCTGTATTTTCAGCAAGAATATGCCCACTTAAATCTGCTGTGAGCGCACTGACGTGATGAGCTCCAATATCTAAGGAAAGGACATGCCCCGCTTGAGAAGAGAGTTTATAGTAGGTAGCCGGTCTACCCATTGCGATTACCCCTTCAGGGGCGGGCATATCTTCTACCCATCCCAGTTTAACCAGGTCAGAAACAATTGATTCAGCCGCTGGGCGAGTTACTCCAATTTGTTTTGCAACATTGGCAACGGTATCTGAGCAGCCTGTCAGGTAACGTAATGCAGCCTCCATATTGGTACGCCGCTGAATTCTTCGTTGAGCATTCACAATGGTAAACCCCCATTTACTGAAAATGCTTGACTTACTAAAGAAACTAACGTAATAATTGCTGTGACGCAAGTCTTACTAGCTGAGGAGTCGCGGATGACTGCTACCGGATTAATAAATAGCAAGGACGCTGCAGAGACCAGTACGTCTGAAACAAAAGAGACTAATACCCTGAACTTTTCAGGTAGAAAGCCTAGCAAGTTAAAGCTGGCAGAGAAGCGCGCCGGATACCTTTTCATAGCCCCTGCCGTAATCGGATTCCTAGTTTTTTATCTAGTTCCCATGATAAGAGGTCTAGCCATAAGTTTTACAGATTGGGATTTAATTTCTCCTGCAAAGTTCGTAGGATTTGCGAACTATCAAAAGTTACTGGGCGACCATCACTTTGCTCATGCACTGGTAGTCACTGTCATCTACGTCCTCGTCAATATCACTACCCAAACCATAGCTGGTTTAGGAATAGCGGTACTAATGCAACGTATCAGCAAATCCAGCTTGGTTCGTTCGCTCTTACTGGTTCCCTGGCTAGTACCAAACGTTACTATTGCGGTAATCACCTTGTTTTTACTAGACCCCAATGTAGGTCTCGTAAACCATCTATTGACTTTGGTTCACAGCGAACCCATCGCTTTTTATGGCAATCCTGATATCGCTATCTTTACGGTTGCACTCGTTAACTCCTGGCGAAACATGGGATATACAGCGCTACTGATTTTCGCGGGAATGCAAATAGTTCCAAACATGATTTACGACGCCGCGAAAATAGATGGAGCTAGCACCACTAGAAGCTTCTTCTCGATAACTTTGCCACTGATACGCCCCATCCTCGTGATGGTGATAGTGGTTTCTATGATTGGCTCATTCCAGATTTTTGACACTGTAGCCGTAGCAACTAAGGGCGGACCTTTGGATTCCACTCGGGTTATCTACTTTTACATCTACGAGAAAGCCTTTCAACAAGGCCAAATGGGATATGCCGCCGCAATGGCCGTCATCTTACTAATCATCATTTTAGTTATGACTCTCGTTCAATTGCGTTTAACGAAAGCTAGCGAATCGGACTTGGGATAACTTGAGGGGAAAACAATGGAAAACAGAAATATATTGCGCAAGCTGAGCACGGAAAAGGTACTCGGATGGACGACCTTAATACTTATATTGATAGTCACCTTACTCCCCTTCGTATGGGCAATCCGCACAGCCCTAACTCCAAACTCCCAAATTTTCAACGGCGACTATTCTTTGATCCCGACCGATGCCAGCTGGATAAATTTCAAGCGGGTACTCGGGTTTGCGACCACTGAAGAAGACTTAGCCGCGGGAGGATCGGGAGCAAAGATATATTTTTGGCTCTACCTGCGTAACTCTTTGATATTCACCGCCATCCTGGTGCTCGGCCAGGTCGTAACCTCCACAATGGCCGCATACGCGTTCGCCCGTTTACATTTCCCCGGAAGAGATAAAATCTTCGCAATCCTACTCACAGGAATGATGATCCCCCCGATTTTTATCGTGCTACCGAACTTTGTATTAATAAAAAATCTGGGACTTCTAAACACTTTCACCGGCCTCTTGGCACCCTATGTTCTAGTTTCACCTTTCGCCATTTTCTTTTTGCGACAATTCTTTCTATCGATTCCTCGCGAGGTAGAAGAAGCTGCCCTTCTGGATGGGGCGAACCGATGGACGATATTTAGCAAGGTAGTAGTCCCTATCTGCAAATCACCCATCACTACAATTGCAATTATTCAGGCAGTTTTTGCGTGGAACGAATACTTATGGCCACAACTGGTCGGTAAAGAACACGCCGTTCGACTACTCAATGTCGCTCTGGCTACCTTTCAACAAGCTTCCCCCTCTACTAAACCAGACTGGGCGGGTCTCATGGCAGCTGCAACCTTGCAGACAATCCCTATGTTGATCTTACTTCTAGTAGTCGGGAAGAAACTAGTTAATTCAATCGGTCTTACTTCGGCGAAGTAGAGCCGTCCCTAAGGAGAATGAAATGAAAAAAACAATCGCATTGACCTGCGGTGTAGCTATATTTGCCGCAGCAGGTCTAGCGGGGTGCGCCCCACAAGAAACAAAGGGAAACGACACAGATAATAGTAAGGTCACCTACAGTTTGTGGGATCCCAACCAAAAACCAGCTTACGAGGCTTGTGCTGCCGAGTTTAAAAAGAAAAGTGGGATTAGCGTCGACATTCAGCAAACCGGGTGGGACGATTACTGGAAGAATTTGACTGTCCAATTATCTTCAGGAGAGGCGCCGGACGTCATTACCAATCACGTAGCTCAATACCCTGAACTAGCAGCTAAAGGGGTCTTGACCGATCTTAAACCATATATCCAAAAAGATAAGATTGACATGAGCCAATACACTGGCGATTTGGCATCCCTGTGGAATTACGAAGATAAAACTTTTGGGATTCCACAAGACTGGGACACTATAGCTCTCGTCTATAACGTAAAGGACGTTAAAGACGCCGGAATTGATGAAGCTAGTTTGCAGAAATTAGATTGGAATCCCCAAGATGGCGGTAGTTTTGGCAAAGCTATAGCTCACTTGACTATAGATAAGAACGGAAAACGCGGGGACGAGGCCGGGTTTGACAAGAACAATGTTGAAACTTACGGCTGGGGACTGGAAACTAATTCTGGAGTAGTTGGTCAAGGCCCGTGGTCATGGTTCGCCCTTTCTAACGGTTTCAACTACTTAGATAAGAATCCGTTTGGTCGCCATTACAACTTAGATTCTCCCAAACTGATTGAAGCCATGAAATGGTGGCAGCAGCAGATTCAGGCCGGATATGTTACCCCGGTTGAGAAGGCAGGCGACCTTGGTCTAGAACCTATGATGGAACAAAATAAAGCAGCTATAGTACCTGACGGCTCCTGGAGAATTAATACTTGGTCTCAATCAAAGACTCAAAAGTTCAAGTTCGCTCCTCTTCCCAAAGGGCCTATGGGACAAAAAACCATAATCAATGGTCTCGCGCCCTCTATAACCAAGAATGCCAAAGATAAAGACAAAGCGTGGCAGTGGGTCAAATTCTTAACATCTACGGAATGTCAGAGCATTGTTGCGAAGAAAGCAATAGTGTTCCCCTCAATTACCAGTCAATCAGAGGCAGCAGCTAAAGCTCATGAAGCCAACGGAGTCGACGTCAGCGCCTTCTTGAATATCACCAAAGACCCCAAGAACCTGGTCTACTATCCGATCACTTTTAAGGCTGAAGAAATTAACTCTGAAGCAAACAAGGTTTTTGAAGGAATTGAGCGCGGAAGCGAAGACCCCGCTAAAGCGCTTCCGGAGTTGAACAAGAAAATAAACGAGCTCTTAGCAGAAAAGTAAAACACTACTCCCCCACCACGAGGAACGGGATCATGAAGATAAAATACCAGCACGGAAAATTTATTTTTCCGGAACAGATTTCTAGCTCAGCTGCCAATATCTCTTGCGGACAAGTTGGTGATGCAACTAATCAACAGCCTCCCACCGGCAGCGGTGTCTCAGTATCCTGCACGGAAATTCAGGTATCCTATCCTGACCTTAAAAATGTTGAGTTCTATCGACATGGCTGGAATTCTTGGTCCCCAACCTCGTGGTGGTCGGTAACTAAACCTCCTTACCGGGTTTGGAACAATCCCCCTCGGTCACTAACAGCCGAAGACGCATATTCTGATGATCCCAAAGTTCATCAGTCGTATCTATTAACTGCAATCAAGGTAGATCCGGAAAAGGATCTCATCATGCTTATCGGATCCTTAGGAGGGGAATCTGGATATTTTGAGATTGGAGAACATCTATTAACCGCAAGAAAGTTACCAGACAAAACCGACAATTCTGCGCATCCTGCCCCATCAAAATGCGATAAAGATAGCTACGTCTCGTGGTGGGTTGGGATTGGTACAGAACTGAGTGTTTTTCAGGCCTATGCCGCTGCCCTTAGAAAATCTCTAGGTAGTAAAGACAAACGACTCAACCGTTACCCAGGGACTATTTGGTCGTCTTGGTATTCCTGGTTTGAAGAGATCAGCGAAGAAACTATTGAAGCCGAAATCATTCCAGCTGGACGCAGCGGATATCAGGTACTTGAAATAGATGACGGGTGGGAGAAAGGGATAGGAGATTGGCAACCTAACGCAAAATTTCCCTCCGGCTTAGAGGCTTTGGCAAATAAGATAAGAAACAACGACCTGACACCCGGAATCTGGGTTTCACCTTTTATTGCCTCAGGTAATAGTGCAATCGTCCAAGAGCACCCAGAATATTTCATTCATGATTTTTCCGGAAATTTGGAACCTGCTGGCTACAACTGGGGAGATTACTACTACGGATTAGACTGCACCCACCCAGGAGCGAAAACTTGGCTCAAAGAAATCCTTACAACTATTTATGAGTGGGGATTCAGGTATTTCAAACTGGACTTTCTGAACGCTGCTGCAATAGTAGGACGGCGTTATCGAACAGTTTCAAGGGAATACGCCTACCAGGAGGGACTGAAAACAATACGTGAAGCACTCCCAGATGCGTACCTAATGGCCTCAGGCGCACTGATCGGACCGTCTTTAGGACTAGTAGACGGAATGCGGGTTGGACCTGATACCGCTCCTTATTGGGATAACACTGAACGTAAACAAGATCCCTCCGGGCCAGCTGTCCGCAATGCGGCTTTAAACTCGCTGTCTCGCTATTGGTTGAAGCCCCTGGTAGCGCTAGATCCTGATGTGGCTTTTACCCGTTCGCGAGGTTCTCTCCTGAGCCCCGAAGCGAATGAGTTTACGCAGAATCTAGCAAGAGTATGTGGTAATTTTAGCTGTTCTGATCCATACACTTGGCTAACTGATTCCGAAAAGAACCAGGTAAGAGAAATTTGCACGGAATTTGGGATGCCGCCCTCAGTCAAACAGATATCTCGCTTCAAATTCCGTAGCGGTAATGAAGTGGTTGATTTTGCCCCCTGGCTCTACCCAACAGAGCGAATTTCCGATCGTATTTTAGCGAAATAAGGGCAGCTGTCTTTAGCTTGGTACCTTACGGCTTTGGGTAACTTAAGAGGGCGAGTTTTCGGGCAGGGTACGCACTACTTTAGCTTTTTGGGCTTGCAAGGCGTATTCGTCCTCCGGAGGATAGGCTACCTCCCAAAGAGTCAGACCCCGTCCATCGGCAAGCGGAACCCGCTGGTCACGTACTCCCGCAGCTAGCAGCTCCCCTATCCAGTTAGGCTGATATTTACCCCGCCCGATCTCGATTAAGGCCCCCATCATGAACCGTACCTGAGAGTGGCAGAACGCGTCGGCGCGAATCATCGCTTGCACGATTCCCGGATGGGGGCGGGAAATAGTAAAGGAATGGAGGGTACGGACTGTAGTGGCACCTTCACGAGGTTTCGCGAAAGGCAGGAAATCGTGTTCACCGCACAAAGCTTGCGCCGCAACCTGCATGTTGTCCGTCCTCAAGGGCGAGGACGTGCGCGCGATATCCAGGCGGCAAGGATCCTGAGCGCGGGGATCATCACAGATTAGATAGCGATAGGTGCGAGAAAGCACCGAAAAGCGAGCATCGAAATCCCTGGTTACTACCCTGATCTGCTTGAGAGCCAAAGCACCGTTCAAACCGCGTCCCGCGAGGCCTTCTAGACGAGCCCGGAGCCGTTCCCCGCGCAGTTCGTCGCTCTCCTCGCGCCCTCGGGACAGGGAAAGCCAAAAGTCTTTCGTCACGTCCAGGTGGGCAACCTGTCCGCGGGCATGCACCCCCGCATCGGTACGCCCGGCCACGGTAAGCTGCGCCGGCTGGCGGGTAATCAGACTCAGCGCTTCTTCCAGGCGACCTTGCACGGTCAGCAAACCCGGTTGGCGCGCCCAACCGTGAAACGGTGCGCCGCGATAGGCCAGGTCTAGACGCAAACGAATCGAGCCATCCATTAGGTGGTCAGCCCCCAAGCCCGCACCCCGCCGCGAATACCGGCATCATTAGGTACGATCACCACTTCTTCACCGAGGGTTTTGCGTACCGATTCCACAATGTGCGCCGAGTTTCCTCCACCTAGGTAGAGTCGATCCCACATAATAGCTTCTCGTAGCACCCCTACTACGCGTCTTACCCGCCGTGACCAGTGGGCATCCCCCATGCGTACCCGTTCGGGCTCTCCCACATAATCGTCGAAGAGCAAGCCCCAGCGGGCAACCATATGGGAAAGTTCCATATGGGGAGCCAGACGTCCTCCGTCCCAAATTGAATTCCCGAGCCCAGTTCCCAGAGTAATGATCATTTCCATGCCGGTACCAGAAATTACCCCGGCTCCCGCCACTTCCGCATCGTTTAAAACTAGGGAGGGCAACGAAGTTTGTTGTTCTAACGCACCTGCCAGGTCAAAGTTTTCCCAAGCCTGTACCATTTCGGGTAATACCCGGGTACGCGGCCCAGACCGGCACACATAATGGGGGGTGGAGATCACTACTCCGTGGCGGATCATGCCCGGCATACCTACGGTGATCCGATCGGTTTCCGGTTTAAATTCGGTGCGGAAATCCTCTACAATCTCGATTAACTTTTCCGGAGGCAACGGGTAAGGGGTGGGAACCCGCAGGGAAGGCGCCACCATGGTACCACGTTTATCCAGTACCGAGGCTTTAATCCCGCCCCCGCCGCAATCAACAGACAAGGTCAGCGGAGTTCTCATCTCTTTTCCCATGGTCTAAGCTTACCCGGAGATTATTACTTGCCGATCTGGTTGACCGCTAAGAGCAAATACCAGGTCTTATAATCTGCTACCAATAAATAATGCGGGCAGTTGGCATTATCTATGCCAACTGCCCGCATCAAGTTATCACAACTTACCACGTCAGCTAGTGACGGATAAGTGCAAAGAACTATTCTTCAGAATCTGCCGCTTCGTCCGCGTCTTCAGCTTTTTCAGCTTCCGCGTTCTCTTCGCTGGCGTCCGAAGTTTCGACTGCCTCTTCCGAAGCAGTTTCTTCGGCCTTTTCAGCCTCTTTGGATTCCTCCGGCTGTTCAGGCTTATCAGCTTCGTCCTTGGTCGGCTGCACTTTGGCTTTCGACTCTACCTTTTCGGTGACCAAAGAAATCTCGGCCATAGGCGCATTATCGCCCCGACGAGCAGGCAGTTTCACGATCCGGGTGTACCCGCCCTGACGGTTGGGATCCAGATCCGGAACTACTTCATCAAACAGGGTATATACCGCATCGAATCCGCGGGTGTACTTATCTACCTGGGTGCTCAGCTTGCGGGCAACCATACGGCGATTGTGGATATCACCCTTCTTCGCTTTGGTGATCAGCTTTTCAATGTAGGGCTGTAGGCGGCGAGCCTTCGCTTCAGTAGTGCGGATCGAACGGTGTTCGATCAGCGATTTCGCCAGATTCGCCAAGATTTTACGCTCATGTGCCGGGCCGGCTCCTAGCCGCGGACCTTTAGATGGCTTAGGCATGTTTCTTCCTTTACTTTCCTAAAAAACTTTATTGTTTCAGCGCCGAGAAAACCCGACTTAGTCGTCAGAGAACTGCAACGAACTGGAGTTGGTCAGATCATCTAGATTAACCGAGGTGGGCAGCGGAGAATCCTTTAGCGCCATCCCCATTTCCGCCAGCTTCGCTTTAATCTCTTCGATTGACTTAGCGCCGAAATTCCGGATATCCAAAAGATCGGCCTCGGAGCGGGCAACCAGCTGCCCCACCGTGTTGATTCCTTCCCGCGTTAAAGCGTTGTAGGAACGAGACTGTAGATTCAGGTCATCAATAGAGAGTGCAAGGTCTTGAGCTAGCGCCTGATCCGTTTGCGGAGCGCCAATCTCAATCCCCTCGGCCTCAATATTCAGTTCCTGACACAAACCGAACAGCTCTACCAAGGTTTTGCCCGCCGAAGCCAGCGCATCCCGGGGTGCTAGTCCCGGCTTGGTTTCCACATCCACAATCAAACGGTCAAAGTCCGTGCGCTGCTCTACACGAGTAGCCTCTACCTTGTAGCGGACTTTAACTACCGGAGAATAGATGGAGTCGATGGGAATCCGAGAAATCTCGTGCCCATCAGACTTGTTCTGATCAGCAGAAACGTAGCCGCGACCGCGTTCTACCGTCAGCTCAATTTCTAGCTTTCCAGAATCGTTCAGAGTGGCCAGATACAAATCCGGGTTGTGGATCTCTACGCCTGCCGGAGGGGTAATGTCCCCAGCGGTAACCTGCCCAGCACCTGCTTTACGCAGATACATAACTACCGGTTCGTCATTCTCCGAAGAAAGCACAATCTGTTTAATGTTCAGAATGATCTCGGAGACGTCCTCCATTACTCCCGGAATAGTGCGGAACTCATGCGGCACCCCCTCGATACGGATCGAGGTGACTGCGGCTCCCGGAATGGAGGAAAGTAGGGTACGCCGCAAACTGTTACCTAGAGTGTGTCCAAATCCGGGTTCTAGGGGTTCAAGAGTGAAGCGGGAACGCTGATCGTTAACCGCTTGTTCTGATAGCACGGGTCGCTGTGAAATAAGCAACGTGTTGTCCTTTCTGTCGCCCAGCCCGCCATATGACTGGAACGGACGTCCTGACCAAAGGTCAGCCTTAGAGACAAGACTGCGAAATCTCCCAAATGACGGCCTGGAGACTCACAGAAGTGTTTTACTATCTTCTTTTTTCTACTTCAGTTAGGACGCGCGTTATACGCGACGGCGCTTGGGAGGACGGCAGCCATTGTGGGCATGCGGGGTAACGTCCTGAATGGAACCGACTTCGAGGCCGGTAGCTTGCAGGGAACGAATAGCGGTCTCGCGACCCGACCCCGGTCCTTTCACGAACACGTCAACTTTCTTCATACCGTGTTCTTGAGCCCGCCGAGCAGCAGCTTCAGCAGCCATCTGTGCAGCGAAAGGAGTGGATTTACGGGATCCTTTAAAGCCCATCTGGCCAGCAGAAGACCAGGAAATAACGGCTCCGGAGGGATCGGTAATCGAAACGATAGTGTTATTGAATGTGGACTTAATGAACGCTTTTCCCTGAACAACGTTCTTACGCGCAGCCCGACGCGGCTTACGGCTCTTAATAGAACTAGCAGCCATATCTTCCTTCTTTTCTCAGATCCAGCAGGTGGTGCCTGCGCTTACTTATACAGCCTTCTTCTTACCGGCAACGGTGCGCTTAGGTCCCTTGCGGGTACGCGCATTGGTCTTGGTCCGTTGACCGTGCACCGGCAAGTGGAAACGGTGACGCAGACCCTGGTAGGAACCGATCTCAATCTTGCGGCGAATATCGGCTTGGACCTCACGACGAAGGTCACCTTCTACTTTGTAGTTCGATTCAATGAAGTCGCGAACTTTAATCAGATCTTCTTCAGAAATATCTTTTACGCGTACATCCGGGCTAACCCCGGTTTCTTGCAGCGTTTTTTGAGCGCGAGTGCGCCCTACGCCGTAAATGTAAGTAAGTGCCACTTCCAGCCGCTTCTCGCGGGGAAGATCAACACCGGCAATACGTGCTGCCATTAATTTTCTCTCCACATTGTTTCCGGAGGCCGTCGCGCCACCTTCCGTTTTCCCGGCCCAGGCCTCCGGACCTGGGGTCACCTTCCGTATCTGAAAGGTGCTGGTAGCACGCTTATTATTGTTCTCGGCTAGCCTTGACGCTGTTTATGCCGAGGGTTTTCGCAAATCACCATGACAACGCCGTGGCGACGAATCACCTTGCATTTTTCACAGATCTTCTTAACGCTGGGTTGAACCTTCATAACTTCCCTCTAGCTGCGACGAATTTCTTCGCTGTCCGCTGCTTTACTTGTATCGATAAACGATTCGGCCGCGCGATAAATCGTAGGGACTGAGCTCTACTACCACACGATCCTCTGGCAAGATCCGGATATAATGCTGACGCATTTTGCCCGAGATGTGCGCTAACACCTTATGACCGTTTTCCAGTTCCACCCGAAAATATGCATTCGGGAGTGCCTCTGCTACGGTACCTTCGACCTCTACAACGCCTTCTTTTTTAGCCATCTATCCTTCACTAACCTTGTTCACATAGGATGACTAGCGGGTACACTATTCCCCTCTAGTCACAAACCCAATAGTCAACTTTACGTTAGTTGCGGGACTAACCTAAAGCTGATACGGGGTTAGATCGGTCACGCCTTTACCTTTTCTACTGTTATCAGCGTGTCGCAGGTTGCAAATCCTGTCCTTAATAACTAAGTTCTGCGCCCTCTCTAAACGCCCCTTGTCTGCTCCCTACTATTTCAGTCTTTGCTGTTTGCGGATAGCCACAGCTACCTGGTTAAAACATTCGCGATCTAGCCGAGCCCCTTCCCGGCGTACTTCCCGGCGAGGAATCAGCAACAACCGATCCAAGCGGGCTTCAGATTCCCTCCCCTTAGAATCCCAAGCACCAGCGCCGATATCCATCCAGTAACGTCCCCAACGCGCCTCTTGCTCGGCATCTTTATCATGATCTTTACTGGTCAACTGGGATCCAATAACTGCATCTGCTAACGCCGCCATGACTAGCACCGGGCGATCTTTACCGCGCCCATCCTCTTCCTCATAGGGAACCCAACACCAAATCACTTCACCAGGGTCGGCGGCTCCATTCCCGGTATCCGGGTCATAGACGAAGGGAGGAATGTTATCCCCTTTGTTTAGGTAACGTGCCCGCCCAGCCGGACGCACATATTTTTGCTGTTGGCGCCGCCGATTGGGGTGGGAAGTAGCTTGTTCGAGCTGACTGCCCCCGAGCAGCGATATCATCCGGGTTAGTTTGCGGAAGGGAATACGCATGGGCTCGCCTCCTTTTCAAAACCGACTCTATCAGGTACCCAGGGGGTAGCGCTCAGCAAAAGGTATCCCCAAAAGCGGGGCAAAAGGATTTTCGAGGGCGAGCGCGACGAAGATATTTCCGGTAACGATCTATAGTTTGACCGGTTTTATTCCGAAAGGCGCCAAAGCCGCCTGCCCAAAATCCGGCTGGTTGAGGACGCAGATTCCCTCCGGCAATACCGCAACTTGCGCCTCCCAATGACAGGCGAGGGCGTGATCTTGGGTTTTCACTGTCCAGTCATCGGCCAAGGTGGTAACCCGATTAGATCCGCGCGTCAATATCGGCTCCACGCACAGCACCATTCCCGGTTTAATCGCCGCTGACCGGCCGGCCGCCCGAAAGTTAAAAACATCTGGCGCTTGGTGCATGGCAGTCCCGATCCCATGTCCGGTGAACTCTTCTACGATTCCCGCCGTCCAGCCAAAGCGTTCACCGCAGGAGTCTACTGCGTCCTCGATCGCCCCGCCAATATCATTCACGCGAGCTCGCGGACCAGCTATAGCCGCCACGCCTGCCCAGGTGCTGTAGCGAGTTATCTCTAAAAGTTGTTCTTTTTCTGAGGACGTGGGGTAGGCGTGTGCGGAAATCGAAGGATCCGGCTTGGGCGCTGGTTCTTCTCCGATAATCACCGAGAACGCCGAGTCTCCGTGCCACTGTTTCCCGTCTCGCTCCAGATAGCAGCCGCAATCGAAACTAACTAAGTCTCCGACCTCGAAAGGAACGTCACCGGGAATCCCATGAACTACGGTATCGTTGACCGAGATGCAGATGGTGGCAGGGTAATCAAAATATCCCAGGAAGTTGGAATGAGCGCCTCCATCGGCGATTACCTGCGCCGATATTTCATCTATTTGCCGGGGAGTGACCCCGGCTCGCGCATTCTCCCAGACGGCCTCATGAATCTGATTAACGATGAGGGCGGCCTGGCGCATATAACCCAATTGGGTCCGGTTCTTTAGTTCGATGCCTCGCCCAAATAGCATGGCTACCTATCTTCTTCCCGATGCGGTTAACTGATTACTGCAGCTGGGCCACGATATTTTCCCAAACCTGTTCGATAGAGCCGTTACCGTCAATATTAATTAGCAGGCCGGCCTCGCGATAGTAGCGCACTAGCGGCTCGGTTTGTTCATGGTAAACCTGCAGGCGCCGACGAATCACCGGTTCGGTATCATCGGAACGGTGTTCAATCTCGGCACGCTTTAGTAGCCTTCCCACCACGTCCTCTAAATCAACATCCAGGTTGATAACCGCATCCAGCTGGGTTCCCATATCTTTGAGCACCTGATCCAGGAAATGTGCCTGCTCCAGGTTGCGGGGGTAGCCGTCAGCCAAGAAACCGCCGCGGTAACGATCAGTTTTGAGTTCTGCTTCTACCAGGGCACTGATCACCGAATCTGGAACTAGCTCTCCCCGGTTGATTAGTTCTTTCGCTTTATTACCGAGCTCGGTGCCTGCTTGCATTTGCGCGCGCAGCATCGCGCCGGTTGAAAAAGTCGGAATATCCAGCAGTTCGCAGATCTGGTGCGCCTGGGTGCCCTTTCCAGCACCGGGGGCGCCCAGAATCACCAGGCGTTTTTTCATTTCAGGAATCCTTCATAGTGGTGTTGCTGAAGCTGAGCATCGATCTGCTGTACGGTTTGCAGACCCACACCCACCATAATCAACAGGGTAGTCCCCCCGAAGGGCATCTGAGTTACCTTCAAAGGAATCAGCGCTACGATCGGCACCATGGCTACCACTACCAGGTAGATCGCGCCCGCAGTGGTAATCCGGCTGATTACGTAGTGCAGATAGTCTGCCGTGGGTGCTCCTGCTCGAATCCCGGGAATAAATCCGCCGTACTTCTTCATATTGTCAGCGATTTCCTCCGGGTTGAAGGTGATTTGAGTGTAGAAGAAGGCGAAGCCAAGCACCAGTAGCGCATAACAAATCAGATACAACAGGGAGTCGTGTTGGAAGTTATCGTTTATCCATTTGACCCAGCCGGCGGTTGGTTTACCGAAGCGGGAAATCATTTGCGGCATGGCTAGTAGCGAGGCTGCGAAAATCACCGGGATAACCCCGGACATATTGATTTTCATGGGGATATAGGTGGTAGAGCCACCCACCATGCGCCTGCCTACCATCCGTTTGGCGTACTGTACCGGGATGCGCCGCTGCGCTTGTTCCACGAATACGATCGCCAGGGTAATCAATGCAACCAAAGCAATGATTACCAGTACTTTCCAGACTCCGCCGGAAGCCCCGATCGATTGCAAGTGGGCGGGCATGTTCGCCACGATCCCGGTGAAGATTAGCAAGGACATGCCGTTACCGATGCCGTTTTCGGTGATGAGCTCCGCCAGCCACATGATTAGTCCGGTGCCAGCGGTCATGGTGACCATCATGATCAAGTAGTTGAGCGCTGACTGGTCGGGGATAATCGGTTTACTGGGGGCGCAGCCTTGCAGCAGTTGCCCTGAACGCGCCATATAAATAATGGTCACTGACTGCAATACCCCGAGCCCGATGGTCAGGTAGCGGGTGTATTGGGTCATTTTAGCTTTTCCGGCTTGCCCTTCCCGGTGCAGGTCTTCGAAACGAGGAATCACTACCCGCATCAGCTGGATAATAATCGAGGCCGTAATGTAAGGCATGATCCCCATGGCGAACACTGACAGGGACAGCAGGGCTCCCCCGGAGAATAGGTTCACCAAGTCGAGCAGACCATTCTGTTCATTATTCTTTAGGCAGGCCTGTAGGTTCGGATAGTTAACCCCCGGTGAGGGGATATGGGATCCGACCCGATATAGCGCCATAATCGCCAAGGTGAACAGGAGCTTTTTCCTGAGATCGGGCGTTTTGAACGCCTGTACGAATACGCTTAGCAAGCTGCCTCCAGCAATCTGTGTTGTTTACGGCAAAAAAGATAATTCTTTAACCCTTAAAAGCCTACACAATTTAGCTTCGCAATAGCACATGCAGATACTTTTTGGGGTAATGTTCACGCGGGTTCAGCGAATTTTTGTCTTCTCCCCTGGTTCCGAGGACGTGCCTCCGGTCGTCAAGGCGAAGCGCCCTACGCACCTGTGCACCAGACGCGGCTTACCTTTGGGGCGCGGCCGCGGCGTGATTGCGCCTTGAGGTTCCCTAGGGGCGGTGTCTACAGGCAGCGGCCGGATCCGGCGTGGAAGCTGATGTGTACGTGATCGAAGTGGTTAGCGGTAATCGAACCGCGATTTTCCATACCTTTCCAGCTGCGCCCGGGCATCCAGATTTTTTGTTTCCAGATCACGTATTTAATGTTTAGATCCCCGCTATTGGCGATTGCCCAATTGGCGATGGAATCTCCAAGTCCACTGGATACCGGTACCATTACGTCCAAAGCTAGGCCTTTACCGTGATCGCGCGGATCTCCGGGACGCAAGCCGCCAATATTAGTTACCCCGAAACGCTGAGTAATCATAGTGCGTACCTGACGCGGCCAGGGCTGCACCCCGCTATCCCCGCTGGGAGGGGCACAATTGGGAGTTTCGGCGGCCGGAAGCGGAGAAGCATCTTCGCTCTTCGCGGAGGTAACGGGGGAAGCGCCTGCAGAGAAAGCACTTACCTTATTCGTAGCTACTTTTACCTGTTCATCAACCGATACTGCCTGGTTGTAAAGATTTTCTTGCAGCATATTGTTAGCTAACTGGGAAACGTTAACTGTAGGTACGTTTGCGGCTACTGAGGGATGTACAGAATCCGCAGCTACTAGCCCAAATGCTGCCATAACCACGATTGGTGCCATCAACCAGGTTTTTCTCACGATATCTCCTGAGCTTTGGGGACGGATATCACGGTAAAGACACCCGCATATAACGTTTTTGTAACAAATCTATTATGAGTATAGCGGTTTGCCGACGTTTAATGTCAAACCTGGTGACCTAATCCACTTGAAAACCGAGTTACCTGCAATATCGTGGTGGTTATAAATGTAAAAGTCTCGGGCGGGAAGATCTTCTCCCCGCCCGAGACTTTCTAGCTATCTAGATTTTTCAGCTGCAGTCAGACTGCTGGGTGCAAACTAGTCTTGCTCCCGCTTGTTCAGCGAACCGCCGGCAGCTTCAATCTTCTCTTTAGCAGAAGCAGACCAAGCGTCTACGATCAGTTCCAGTTTCACCGAGATTTCCCCAGTACCTAGAACCTTCACCAAAGAGTTCTTGCGAACTGCTCCCTTGGAAACTAGATCATCAACCGTGACCGTTCCCCCTTCGGGGAACAGTTCTTGCAGACGATCCAGGTTCACTACCTGATAGACAGTAGCGAAGGGGTTCTTGAATCCGCGCAGCTTCGGCAGACGCATATGCAAAGGCATCTGGCCACCCTCGAAACGAGGATGAACATTCTTGCGAGCGCCGGTGCCTTTAGTGCCGCGACCGGAGGTCTTACCTTGCGATCCTTCACCGCGACCCACGCGCTTGCGGCGCTTATTGGAGCCGGGAGCCGGACGCAAATCATGCAAGCGGATTACGTCCTCTTTAGCAGTGTCTTCTGCTTCGGTTACCTTAGTATCTTCAGCCATTAACCAATCTCCTCTACCTGCACCAGGTGGGAAACCTTGCGGATCTGCCCGCGAATAGCCGGGTTATCCTGGTGTTCCACACTCTGGTGAATCTTGCGCAGACCCAGCGACTGCATAACGCGGCGCTGATTCTGGTTGGTATTAACCAGGCCTTTAACCTGGGTGATCTTGAGCTTACTCATCAGGCATTCACCTCTTCAGCGACACCAGCGGCGGCTTTCTCCGCTTCGTCTTTCTTCGCTTTCTCGGCTTTTTCTGCCCGTGCCTCCGCTTGAGCCCGCAGCATCGCTTCCGGAACTACCCGCTCAACGGGGAGTCCGCGGCGCGCCGCGACCTCTTCCGGACGCTGCAGCATCTTCAGAGCAGCTATCGTGGCCTGCACGATATTCAAAGCGTTGGCGCTACCCAAAGATTTGGTTAGCACGTCATGAATACCCGCACATTCCATAACTGCACGCACCGGACCACCGGCGATTACCCCGGTACCGGGAGAAGCCGGACGCAAAAGTACCACACCGGCAGCTTCTTCACCCTGCACCAAGTGGGTGATAGTCCGCCCAATCATCGGTACTTGGAAGAAGTTCTTCTTTGCGTCCTCCACGCCCTTGGAAATAGCCTGGGGAACCTCTTTAGCCTTGCCGTATCCGACACCGACCATACCTTCACCGTCACCGACTACTACTAGCGCGGTGAAAGCGAAACGACGTCCGCCCTTAACTACTTTAGAAACGCGGTTAATGGTAACTACGCGCTCTAAATACTGGTTCTTTTCCTGCTCACGACGATTGTCGCGGCGGCCCTTACGCCCCCGGTCTTCGCGGCCTTTGCCACGGGATTCCCGGGAATCGGCGTTTTTATTTTCTTCAGCCATTATTTTCCCTCTCCTCTACAGCTTCAGACCGCCATCGCGGGCACCTTCAGCCACCGCGGCGACGCGACCATGATATTTGTTGCCACCGCGATCAAACACGACAGCCGTGATGCCTGCCTCTTGGGCACGCTTCGCGATACGTTCACCTACCAGGCGAGCCGCATCAACTTTCTTCATCTTCTCGCCTCGCTGCTCCGCTTCCAAGGTGGAAGCTGAAACCAAGGTGTGCCCCAAGTCGTCATTGACAACCTGGGCAACCATGTGGCGGTTAGACCGAGTAACCACCAGACGAGGGCGCTGCGCCGTACCATATACGCGTTTACGAACTCGAATATGGCGGCGTTTGCGAGCGACGAATTTGCCTTTACCTTTAGGGGTATACGACATTTACTTACCCGCCTTTCCGGCCTTGCGACGAATGAATTCGCCCTTGTAACGAATACCTTTGCCCTTATAGGGTTCCGGAGGACGAATCTTGCGGATCTTCGCGGCGGTTTCGCCCACTAGCTCCTTGCTAATGCCAGAGATAGTGAAGGATAGCGCGCTATTAACCTTAAATTCGATACCTTCGGGAGCTTTGAACGGTACCGGGTGCGAGAAGCCCAGCTGCAGCTCAATATCGCTGCCGCGGGTCAACACGCGGTAACCGGTGCCCACGATTTCCATTTCTTTGGAGTAACCGTTGGTTACGCCCTCGATCATATTGGAAATCAGCGTGCGGGTAAGGCCGTGCAAAGAGCGAGCTTCCCGGGATTCTACTTCCCGCTCCACTAGGATTTTGCCGTCCTCTTCCCGAATCTTCAACGGCCCGGTAAAAGTGCGTTCCAGCTGACCCTTGGGGCCTTTAACTGAAACGTTCAGACCGTCGATCTTTACTTCTACTCCGGAGGGTAGGGAGATCGGGTTCTTGCCAATACGTGACATCCTTATTCCCCCTTACCAAATGTAGGCTAGGACTTCCCCGCCTACACCCTTGTCTTGTGCCTGACGGTCAGTCATCAGACCGGAGGAGGTGGACAAAATCGCCACCCCGAGGCCTCCCATGACCTTCGGCAATTGAGTAGATTTTACGTATTTACGCAGACCCGGTTTGGAAACCCGCTTGCAACCGGTGATTGCCCGTTCGCGCTTGCTTCCATACTTGAGGGTCAAAGTGAGGGTCTTGCCCACGCGGGCATCACTGACTTCACTTTTGGCAATATAGCCTTCGGTTTCGAGAATCTTGGCGATTCCCGCCTTCATTTTCGATGAAGGCATAGACACTTTGTCCAGATGCGCCGCATTGGCGTTACGCAGACGTGTCAGCATGTCTGCGATGGGATCTGTCATAGTCATTTTGGGGTTCTAACCCTTCCTCGCTGCGGTTTCTGTTTCAGACCTGCAACGTAGTAGTTTTACCAACTGCTCTTAGTGACGCCCGGAAGTTCGCCCCGCAGAGCGAGCTCACGTAGGCAGACACGGCAAAGTCCGAACTTGCGATATACCGAATGAGGACGGCCACACCGGTTGCACCGGGTGTAGGCACGCACCTTGAACTTCGGCTTACGCTTCGCTTTATTCTTAAGCGCCGTTTTCGCCATTAACGTTCCTCCTTAAACGGGAAGCCCAGCGCGCGCAGAAGTGCACGGCCTTCTTCATCACTGTTAGCAGTGGTAACCAGGGTAATATCCATGCCCCGTACGCGATCGATCGAGTCCTGATCGATTTCGTGGAACATGGCCTGTTCGGTTAAACCGAAAGTGTAGTTCCCGCGGCCATCGAACTGTTTGGGGCTTAGTCCCCTAAAGTCACGGATACGCGGCAGAGCGGTCGAGATCAGACGGTCTACGAACTCCCACATCCGGTCTCCGCGAATGGTCACATGCGCACCGATCGGCTGGCCGGCACGCAGTTTGAACTGTGCGATTGATTTGCGCGCCTTGGTGACTACCGGTTTTTGGCCGGTAATCGCGGTCAGGTCACGAATCGCGCCCTCCATTAGTTTGGAGTCGTGTGAGGCTTCACCGACACCCATATTCACAACCACTTTTTCGAGGCCGGGAATCTGGTTTACGTTCTTGTATCCGAACTCTTTTTCTAAGGAGCTACGGATTTCTTCCTGGTAGCGTACCTTTAGGCGCGGAGCCACAGTTTTTGCTTCTGCCATTAGATGTCCTCCCCGGAACGCTTCGCGTAACGCACCCGAACCGTACGTAGACGGCCGCCACGTTCTGCCTGTTCCTCACGGAACCCAACTCGCGTAGGCTTCTTGGTCTTGGGGTCAACCAGGGCCACGTTGGAAACGTGAATCGGTGCCTCGCGGTATTCGATACCGCCGGTTACCTGTCCCTGCTGGTTTTGCCCTTGGCGAGAGTGGTGGGTACGAATGTTTACGCCCTCGACCAATACCCGGTCACTGGAGCGGTATACCTCTAGTACCCGACCTTGTTTGCCCTTGTCCCCCGGTTTGAGGGCGGGCAGACCTTTTTCGGCGCGACGTTCGTTGCGCTTGGCCAGTTTCTTTTCGTCACTGGTGCGGCCAGCGATGACCTCTACCAGATCGCCTTTCTTTATTTTCGCTCCCATTTACAGCACCTCCGGAGCCAGAGAGATAATGCGCATGAACTTCTTGTCACGCAGTTCCCGGCCGATGGGGCCGAAGATACGCGTGCCACGCGGTTCTCCACTAGGCTGCAAAATAACTGCGGCGTTTTCATCAAAGCGGATGTAGGAACCATCCTGGCGGCGACGCTCTTTGCGAGTGCGCACGATTACCGCTTTAACAACTTCGCCTTTCTTGACATTGCCGCCGGGAATAGCGTCTTTTACAGTGGCAACAATAGTGTCACCGATACCTGCAAAGCGCCGCCCGGAGCCGCCCAACACGCGAATGCAAAGCAGTTCCTTTGCGCCCGTGTTGTCGGCGACCTTCAGTCGCGACTCTTGTTGAATCATCGTGTTCTCCTAAAACTGGGCGCAAAGCACCCCTTAGGTTGTTTCTTCCTGTTGCCCGGCGAGGCCGGCTCCCCAGTTGGCCACGAAAGTGGCAGACTCAAAATGCTCTGCTTTTGCAGGTCACCAGGTCTCTGCCGTGACTTTCCAGGGCGGAACGCAACCCCTTCAGCTTAGTGCAAAGGTGCAGGCAAATGAAAGTTCGCGCCCCTATTTATGCTGTAAGTTTCCTCACCCGCCCGGGCGCTGAGCTCAATCTTCCAGACCAAGTTCCGCCTTCACTTCCTCAAGGGAGTAAGTTTTCGCTTTACCGGTGCGAATTTCTTCGACTTCGTTTAGTAAGGTGTACTCATAGAGCAGCTGGTCAATGGAGGATTCAATAGCCTCACGAAGATAATAAGACTTTGAGCGTCCGGTTAGGCGCGATAACTTATCAAGCTTTTCCGCGGTCTTATCGCTCATACGTACCGAAGTAGCGACCATTTTTACCCCCTCCTTCCGCCAGCATAGCAAAATGACTACAAGTAGTCACCCCTTATTTTCCAGCTCATACCGAGGTAGCGTCCGGATTGGTTCTTATCTAAGCTACGCCCAGAGTACGCAGTCGCCTAGTTGTTTTCGGCTTTTACTAGGCGGGTTACTATTTGGCTGCGGCCAGAAAAGTTGGGGGTAATGATTGCCGCGTCCCATCTTTCCCGGTGGCGGGAAATTGCGGATAACTTGCTGCTGGGAACAGTTTCTACGGTTGCTATCTGGTAGCGGTATTCGTGTCCGGAAATATCGGTAAACACCACTTTGGAACCGTCGGGCAGATCTTTTAGCCCTGAAAACTGCTGGTTGTCGGCACCATCGGCAATCACCAGGTTGCCGCTGGCGGGATTGCCCCCATAGATGCTCGGGATTTTCGCGGTCGCCGCCGCATCGCCGCTTGCGATAATAGGCCAGCTGCGGTTCAGGTCAGGAATCTGCAGGATTCCGGTGACCTCATACCCGGACAGATTCACGGTCTCCAGGTAGGGGCTGTCGCCGTCCGGGGAAGAGGTACCGACAGCACCGCCCTGCCCATTACCAGCCACTTTCCCCGAGGACGCGCCGGATTTTTTGGCGTTTTCGGGGGTTTGGGTAGCGATTACCCCCACCTGGCGGGAGCTGGGGATAACCTCCTGGGTTTTAGTCAGGAGGCCATCTATTTCGCTATCACCGGTACGCCCCTGCCACCAGGAGTATCCCAGCAGCGCCACTAGCAGCAAGCTCAGCGCGATACAAATGACTTGTATCCACCGCACCCAGCGAGCCCGGCGGGTTTTACCCGCGGCGGCGATAACGCATCCAGCCATAGACTGCTACCCCACAGATCATTAGGCCGAACAGGGTGAAGGGCAGGGTACCGACGCCTCCCGCCTTCGGCAGCTCATAGGGCTGGTAGTTCTTGACCGTGACCGGATGCTCGGCACTGCCTGGCTGTTCACCAGCCACGCCGGGAGCCGGCTTTTGGAATAGCTGTCCGTTCCAGGTGGCGGTGTAGTTGTCGGGAGTTTTCAGTTCCTTTACGAAGTATTCCGCTTCACTTAAGTCCGGGAACACAACTTTGCCGTTGTCAGTAGTCTTAACTACGCGCGACAGGTAATAGGTCTTCTCTCCCTGCTTGACCGTCTTATCACTGTCAGCTAGGCCTGCGAGGCCGACCTCCTGCAGCTTGTCGGCGCTGATCTGCTGGGACTGATCCGGGGAATACAACCCGAATACCGCTCCAGCAAGCCCGTTTGTGCAGGCACCATCTTCGCCGCAGTTATCTCCATCTGCTTTAAACAGGTTGATTTCCCACTTGCTGCGGATGTTTATACCGATAACGGTAAGGTTTTCGCCAGAGTTATAGCTGAAGGAATATTCTCCCTGGTGTTCAACCGGGTTCTCAGTGCTGCCCGTGGCCACCTGGTACTTAGAGAACTTCGTTCCGTCGGTGGGAGGTAGCTCCGCCAGGGTGTAGCGTTCCCCGTTCTTCCACGTCCAGGTTCCCGAGGGACTGGCGGGTTTGCCTGCCAGGGCGGTCAGGGAAATCTTTTCCGAGGACGAGGCGCCTTTGGCTACCGGTACCTTCACCTCAATATAGGAGCGGCCAGCTTTCTTGAGGTTTTCGATCAAGGTTTTCTCGGTCATTTCTTCGGGGGTTAGTTTTTCCCCGGTGTAGACCACGAAGTTATATACCGTTGCCTTGCTTAGCTGCAACGGCTCCTTATTTTCGTCTTGTACCTGCTTTAGCAATTGCATTTCGGCTGGTACTTTCACCCCAACTTTGAGCGGGATGGCCTCTAAGTCCAAGTCTCCGGCTCCGGGTGCACGGTAGTTGTAGCCGAAAGTGTTCCAGGCAATGTCGCCCGGCTTGGGGTTTGCCCCACCGGCGATCTTGGCGTCAAAGCGTACCCGCAGGGAGGCGCCTCCCTTGAGGATATCGGTGCTGTCCTTCAAATTAACGCGCAGGGAACGGGAACTTGCCTTTCGTTCAGTTCCCCAATCGCTAGTGGCACTACCGTTCCAATCTTTTTCGGTGAACCCGATAGCTTTATCGGAGTATTCCACCGTGTATTTACTGGGATCTACTGCTGTCCAGGTTCCATTCGCGTCCTTAACCTCTACAGTCAGATTGGGCTCATCCGCAAAACCTACCTTAAACTGTGATCCCCGCTCGGGGGCACCCGTAAAGGTGTAGTTATCGTTAGTTTGCGGCAGGTTATCGATCAGGGTGATACGCGGTATGGCGTCATCCGTATTGTTCTTCACCTCTAAGGTATAGGTGAACAAGGAGCTTTGACCGGGCAGCGAAATATAGTTCTTCTCGTCCGTGGAAGTAACTTTGTTATCCGGCTTCGCCTTTTCTTCTACGCTCTTTATTGAGGAGGTATAGGCGTCTTGGGCAATCGGCACGAACGCGTCTGCCTGTACGCTGGGTAGATTAGTCTTGTTCTCGCTAGCACACACGAAGCCAATAGCATTGTCCTTCCAGCAATAATAGGGATTAACCGTAGAATCCGGCTGTCCCGGATCATTGTGGTTTTCACTGGTAGTGGTGGATAGCTTTAGATCTTGAGTAGCGTTCGAACCATGCTTAAGAGCTCCCTGGTCGAAAGATTCGCCAATCGGAGTCACATAGGCATTGTTGAACACCATCCGATAATCACCCGTTTGTTTCGGATTCTTGCTAGAAAGCTGCAAGGTGGCGGTGCCTTCTGGTAATAGAGGGTTGCCCGGAACTGAATATCTCGTTTGTCCGGGGGTCTTTTGTCCATCGGTACCGGGAACGACCCGCACATTAAGCTGCAGCTTCCCGTCTTTCGAGGTAAGAGACACGTGGAACACGGTTCTTCCCCCCAACACCGCCAAAGGTTGACCATTAACTTCCAAAGAGGTCGTGCTATTGAAATAAGCAGGATTCGTGTATGTTACACCCACGCTCTGCGGGTTCCCCTGCGGGTCATATTTCCAGTCGTTGAGGAAAGTAAGCAGCTGGTATCCTTTATCGCAGTCATTGCTTCCCCAGCCGCCACCGCTAGTGTTGTCCAGCTTCGGAGGATGACAAGTGTAAGTAACCGTACCGGTAAAGACATAGTTGGGATCCAGACGGTCACTGATTACATAGTCGGTGATTGGTTGCTTCCCGTCGTTATGGGCGGTTACTTCCCAAGTTAAAGTATCCGGGTATCCAGCGGCCTTGGGATCTTTAGTAGTGGTACCAGCCGCATTCTTTTTAGCGATTAACTTCTTGGAAACTCCCGGCAAGATTGCTCCGCGAGTCAGATCCACTTGGGAGGATAGCCACTGGGTATTATCGTCTCCACCTACAAAACCTTTTTTGTTAGCGTTGTTGGTGTCAATTATCTGGCGATCCCCATCATTGGCTGGTGCCTGCCCTAAGGGCTGTGAGGTGATCTCAATGTCGGGATTGACTTGTATTTTTTGCCCCTGTTGATTGTCATAGGGCATAGCGATCTGGTTACGACTTAAATCTTCGGTTTTGACTTTTTCGGCAACTGCTACCAGGTAGCTATACCCCACGGTTTCCCCGGGGTTCAAATAGTATTTATCCCGTTCGGCGTCATATCCCAGATTGGAACCGGCCTTAGAGTTATCTAGGCGGAAAGTTACATGGCGCGGATTTTGCGCATCTACTATGGCCTTTATGGAGGCAACCTTTGGTTTCCCACCGGGGAAATCCACGGGAGTGTTTTCGGCGCTAGATCTCCAGGTTTTGCGGATTGGCAACCCTTCGTCTCGGGGCTGTTCTTCGGGGAATAGCCCGGTGTAATAGACGTCATCTCTGAATTCCAGCTTGATACCAATCCCATCTGGCACCGGTTTACCGGTATCGTAGTCTTTATAGGTGGTGCAGACGTCGTTTCCTTCTTCATTCTTGTGGCACTGACCATTTTTCATATATGACTGGTCATCAATACCGGCAAAGAAATGGAAGCCTTCAGGCAAGACGTCTTGAATGTCATTAATGTACAGGCGCGATTCCCCGTCGTTATGCAAAACGTTATAGTAGCGCACATATTTGTACAGGTTAGTTTGTTCATCTTGCGCCGAGTTGGTGTAAGTAACCCGGCCGCTGGCAGTATCATCTGGTCGCAGCACGGTGTAATTATCTGAACCGCTGCTGGTACCGGTACCGCCCCATGGATAACGGGTCTCTTTTTCGTACTTATATCGTTGTTTCGCAACTACCCCGGTGTCAGCTACGCCTTTTTGCAGGGTAGCTCCCGCTTTTCCGCCCAGGTAGTGGCTTACCGAATAGGAGTAATCCTTTACATGCCAAGTGTTAAATAGGGTGTCTGACTGGTATTTCTTGCGATAGTTATCCCAGTCTGCTCCCTCAGGTAGCTGCCAGGTTACATACATATATACCGGGCCGGATACTTCCAGTTGCAGACCCTGATCCCAAACAATGTATTGCTGGGTGTCAGTGGTAGAGGCATCGGCCGGGTTCACATCGGTAATCTTCCAGTTCTTGAGGTCACCGGCAGTCACCTTTAGCCCGTTTTGCCCCTCCGGAATCTCCAGTGATAACTGGTCTTTGGTCCAAGGTTTACCCGGCAAGCTGGGGGGCAGCGCATCATATATCTCCTTGTCAGTTAGTGGAAAAGGCTGATTCCCAAACACTGACAGAGCCAGGCGATAAGTAACTTTTTCTCCTGGTTTCAGGGGGCTTTGGCTTAGTAAAGAGTCTTCATCAAAAGTAGCGCCCCGCTTGGTGACTATTCGCTTATCTGCCCCCAGCTTCGCGATATTCATCTGAGTTTCATCGGTAATGCTGTATTTCGGCGACCCGGCCGCGCCAATATTTAAGGCATCGGGTTGCCCCGGTATTACCTTGGTATATCCGGCCTTTTCCGGATCGGTGAGGGTCAGGTAGTCCACGCTAACCTTAGAAGGGTTAGCAAAATCTTGGCTAGCCATATACCAATAGGTCGAGGTGGCAATACCCGCCCCGTTATCAAGTTTCTTCACTTCGATGCGATCGGCAATAAAGTCTTTGCTTGAAGAGGAATCGCCTACCATTTCTTTAGCACTGAAATGAACGTTGTTATAAGTCCCTGGTTTATCTAACAGGTAATAATCCTGTCCGTCATAGTTGTATTTCTTCAGCCCCTGCAGATCCGGGTTAGTTGCGTTATCCCCTTTAACTGGCACTAGCAGCACTTGCGCACCCGAGAGCTTATCGGTAAAGGGCAGGGCGTTATATTCGGCTTTCCCGCCTTTACGTTCTAGGGAGAGTTGATATTTAACCACGGTTCCCACTGGAATAGGTTTGCCGTTTAGTTCAACCTTCTCATTCTTCACATAGGCGGCTTTATCCACCTCGAAAGAGTTGACCGTAGTTACCTTATCTGGAACGTCTTGATCGTACAGATTCACTTTGTTAGTAGTTTGCTGCTCGGTAAAATCTTTCCCGGCCATAAAGTCATCTTTAACGGTGGCTCGTACCACGTGTTTAATACTGTCTCCACCGTAAATCACGTGGTTCGGTACTTCCCAAGCCACTTGATAGCGAGTAGCTTGCACTACTATCAAGTCTTTTAGGGCATCCTGCAAGGCGGCCGCAGTGTTATCAACTGTCTTAGTCGCTCCCGCCTGGGTAATCGCAATCTTCCCATCGGCTTGTTTCTCTAGTTTCAAATCTGCGGGCTTAGCCTTAGCGCAATCTAGATGTGCCTGCCCCGTACCCTCTTTACCGCTGGTAGTGGTGTGTTTTGCGGGTACATAGTTTTCACAGATCTGGGCGCCGGTGACGTTAATCGTGAGGCCATCCCCGTCCTCACTAAACATTTTGGCCATTTGCGCGGGCGCAAGGTAATAGGCTTCGGGCAGGTGATCGGCAATAATGCCTTCGTCATCCTTACCTTCTTTAATCTTCCAGGGGCCAGATCCCTTGTTAGTGGCAGTAATCGTAAAGTCAATGGGGTCGCCCCGATAGAAGCTTTGCCCTTTTCCGCCTTCGTGGGTCTTAGTTACCTCGGGAACCGGGCCTTGCATGGTCACCGGGTTGGTGACTGCTGCCTTAGATGAAGCGGGATCAGTGTGGGTGTACTTGGTGGTTGCCGCAAACTCATTGTGCAAATTGTAGGTTTGATTCGGCTTTGGATCCTTCACCAGCAAGAAGTTGTCACCAAACCGAATTTTTACATTTCGACCAACCAGATTTGGTTTATTCTGTCTTGCCCCCAAATCGTAGGTAATTTTTAGAGTGCGCTTCGCAGGATCGAACTGGTAACTAAGGGAACTTAGGTAAATATTGGAACCGCGCAGGGCGAATAACGGGACTGTTTCACCATTATTATCAATATTTAAGGTTATATATTGGCCGTTGCTATCTTTGTCCCCTGGTCTGATTGTCCACCCTGGGATCTGGGTATCCCAATCGCGAATTGAGCCAGTGTTCCCCACCTTCTTTAGGTATTCGGGGTTAAACTCCACCCCTTCGGGCAGGGTAAAAGTATCTACATAGGTAGAATCAACAGCGGGATCCTGACCAACTTTGGCTTTGGGCATTCCCTCGGTGGTTACCGGGGTATTGCGGAAAGTGTAACGCAGGTTCTTAATATAATAGTTTCCGCTTTGCTGGTCATAGGCAATACTGGGGTCAGTCGCCGATCCCCAAACCACGTCTGGTATCGGTTTATCCAACCAATCAAGCGGGTCTTTGTTGAGCAGCTCTTTCTTAGCTTCATATTTTTGCCGAATAGTATCCCAAGTACTTTCCTGTACCTGGCAGCTGGGTTCTTGGCCTTTCTTGCCCAGTGCTGCTTTATCCTCGGGAGTAAGTTCCTCGATCCAAACTTTCAGATCCCCACCGGCGGAAGTGGGAGAATCATGCTTGGCTTTCACCGGAAGTAAGAAAGCATCCCCGATATCGGAACCGGCAATCTCGATGTAATAGTAGCCGGGAATATCTTTACCGGTACTATCTTGTACCTGGTTAAAGGTGTAGGGGTTCTTATTTCCCTCCGCCTGATAGTAGGTCTTTCCTGCCTCCAGTTTGGCGGAGGCCTTCCCACCTAAAACATAGCCGGGAGCGGCAGGAGTTTTGTCGGTAAAGCGGAAATATACCCGATAAACTTTCGCTTTAGCGGCTGCCGTGTTGGAGATCCCGATGTTTTGGCTAAAGGCTTCCCCGGTCCAACGCTGGCTAATATTGCCCTTGTTAATCGCCTCGGCCTTTTCAGTCTCGGGATTTTCGGTTCCGGGCTGGGTGTTTACTATCGCTACCTGTCCATCGCCGGCTTTTAACAGTTCAGTAGTTACCGTACCGGGTTCAACCTGGCAGGAGGTTGGCGCCCGCATCGGCCGCGAAACATTAGTTGCCCCCAGATTATTGGCCTCTTTAATCCCTAAAGAGTAGGAAGGAATCGCCAGAAGCAGCGTGGTTACCAGGAAAGAAAGCGCCGCCAGGATAGCTAGCAGCCGAGTGCGGTCTTTATAGAGTTGATTAAACACTATTTCGCCTCCCTATCTGCGCGGTTTCGTCTAGAAATGGTCGCGCTTTCCGATTTGAAATCACTGCTGCCTGCCGTCGCTACTTGCCGGCGCCGCGCAGCAATTCCGCCTGCCCCTAAAACCATCAGCACGGGGGCTAGCCATAAGTAATTTAGATTCGCGCCCGTCTTTGATAACGGAGGACGCTTGGGGGGATTTTTGGGAACTAGAGTATTGGTAACTGTGAAAGCCTGGCCAATCTTTTCGTAGCTAACCGTGTAGGGGCTGTTGCCCAGCTGTTCGGCTACCGCCCAACGGTGTCCCTCACTGTCCTCCCAACGGTAGGTCCAGTTATTTGCGCTGTTTAACTCGATGGTTTGGAATAGTTTTTCGTCCCGTAGAATCTGTATTTTGACTGCTTTAGGACGCGCGGTTTGGTTTCCGCCGTCCTGCCAGTGTTTAACCACCTGGTATTGCGCCGGCTTGGGAAGCACTTTTTCTAGCTTCGCCACTGCGTTTACGCCGTATTGCAGTTTTCCGTCAACTAGGCTCGGCACAGTAACTAGCGAGGGATTAAAAACATAGGTTTCCCCGCTGGCAGCCGTACTGGTAAAAGGATCAGCCAGCAACAGATAAACCCCTACTTCCAGGTTGCTAAAGGTCGCTTTCCCATTGCTATCCGAGGTCGCCGTCGCCTCTGGCGCTACCTGATCGGCCTGGATATGGTTAGCGAGGTTGCCCGCGAAGTCCGCCCATTTACTGGCGTCCACGCTGCCCGCGGGAATCGCCCCGCTTTTATCTTGGAAGTCATTCCACTTTAATGCTTGTAAATACTGCTGATAGGCCGGCAGGGCGGGGAAATGCCGCTTCACCTCGGCTATCCGATAGGCGGAGACTTTCACCCCCGCTAAAGGTGCGCCCTCGTAGTGAAAATCAAGAGTGATAGTGCCTTTTGCGTTTTGATCAATCTTTTCTAGATTTACTAAATCTAAAGAGGTAGTGCCAGAGGGCGCACTGGTTTCGCCAGGGGTCTGCGGGGAGTCAGCCGGGGGTGCGGCGTGCGCGGCGGCGGGAGTGAGCATCCCGATTCCCAGCAGCGTGGCCAAAATCGTCGCAGCCAGTGTCCCTAATAAGCGGTTGAAACTAATTGCTTTGCTCATAGTGCTTCCGTCTTTCCTCCCGCTTGATTTCGGCGACGCCGCAGGTGCGTTACGGTTATCGCCACAATGATTCCTAACACTGGCACCGAGATGGCTAGCGAAACCATCACCGGATCCATAGCGACCGCATCGGCAGCCACATAGCCGGCGTCCCCTCCATAGGGAACCCGGTGACCGCGAACAAGCAGCCGGTGGGTATTAATCGCATAGGGCGTGCAGGTTACTAAAGTCGCGTAGTCTTGCCCAGGAATAATTTTTAGATTCGATAGTTCTTTAGGTTCGACTACCCGGATTTGGTCAACTTGATAAGCCAGGTCACGATCTAGTACGTGTAACACGAAACGATCGCCCTCCTCTAGCTCGTCAAGATTGGTGAATAGTTTGGCACTGGGCAGGCCCCGGTGCCCAGACAATATCGTGTGAGTGCCTCTCCCGCCGGTAGGTAGCGAACTGCCGGGCACATGCCCTGCCCCTACCTGCAGTACCGAGTCCTCGGTGCCGTGGTAGATGGGTAGATCTACCCCCAGTTTTTCGATTTCGATATGCCCCATCATCCCGGTTTTCCCGATATCAAGCAGGGAAAGGTATCGCTGCATTTGCGAATGGGACAGATGGTAGCGCGCCGGGTTGGACAGCAGTTCCCGGTTATAGGCTTCGGCCTCATCCCAGGTCTGCTGGATTTCTCCGGGGCGCATCTTATTTACGGTTTGGGTGTATTCCGCGATTGCGCGGCCTTGTTGCAGGGTGTTCCAGTAGTTACTGATAGTGGGGTAAAAGAACACCAACATGCCGCCCACGAATACTGCTATGAAGGCAAGATCGGGGATTCGTGACCGCTTAGCGCCCGGCGCGCCGGTTGCTTGGCCAGCTGCGGAGGCCGAGTCCTGGCGGCGCGAAGTTCCCTGATCATCCAGGTTCTGCTCTTTGGGGTCAGAATCGGATTTGAGGTGCCGTTGATCCAGGTCATCAGCGGCCGAAGCCACTTGCTGATCTACCGGGAGCGGTTGCACTTATTTTTCCTTTCCTAGCCCTGACGGGGAGCCTTGGATGGGTTACGCACTAAAAAATGGAATTGGCGGTGGTCGTGTGACCAGAGAAAAGATTCTCTGGTCACACGACCATGCTTGCCTTCATGATCGGATGATTATGCTATTTAACTGTTTTGCTTGCGCCGCCAGACGAATGCGCCTGCCGCGCCGGCCATAACTAGCAAACCAACTACCGTAAAGATGGCAGTACCGATACCGCCGGTTTCAGGCAGAGTGGAACCGGAGGTGTTAGTAATGTTCATCTCGACTTTACCGTTGGAAATATCACCATCGGCAGCCTGTCCTTTACCGGGGGTGATGGTCAGAGACTCGATCTTGCCCTTACCTTTATCGTCCAGTTTTAGAGTGGCTGAGATAACGAACTTGAAGTAGGCATCGTCCCCTGTCGGCAGGTTGTAGCCCGCAGGAGCCTTGATCTCTTTCAAGTAGTAGGTGTCGGCATCCAGACCAGCGATATTGAAGACGCCACCTTCGGGGGTGGTGATTACCGTGCCCGCGTCGCCGTCAACCCACTTAACAATCTTGTTATCCTTGATCTCGGCGCTCTTGGTCTTGTCGGAGTTGTACAGACGGAACTGCGCATCCTTTAGCTTGGTTTCGGGATTAGCAGAGTCAACCTTGGTGGTATCCAGCTGGTAGGTGAAAGCCCAGACTTCGTCTTCCGGGGTTTCTCCCAAGCCATCACCATCGGTAACGTCCTTTTGATAAACAACCAGGGACTTGTTGGGGTTACCCTTACCACCAATCACGGCCTGTTCGTTAACCTTCGCGGTGTATTCCACGGTGACTTCCGAGCTTGCGGTTAGGTCAACGCCCGCGGCTTTCGCTGTGGCTTTCAGATCGGTGAACATAATTTCGATCTGCTTACCGCCGTTGTATTCAGCGCCGTGGGTATCATCGGTGATATCAGTGACGTTTACCGTATCCGGAGTTATTTTTTTATCTCCGATTTTTACGGTGAGATCTGTAGCGTCAAAGCCCTCCCGCAAAGTAAAGCCCTTAGAAATGAAGTCTTTAAAACCATATTTATAGGTAGTGAAGTCCGCAATGTTGCTGGGCATAGTACCGGTCAGTTTGAAGGGAGCTTCCTGTCCCACATCGAGATCAGCGGTATCGCCCCATTTATCAGTGGAGTCTTCCTTAATCTTCTTAGTAGAAGTAGGAACCGAGCCCTTAGCCTCAACGTTGACAGTACAACCCGCGACCTTCAGAATCGGGGAAGTGAGCGCTGCAGCCTTATTATCGGTATCTTTCACCAGGTAGTAGCCGTGATCGGCTTCGCCCAAGGTCGCTTTGTAGGAGAAAGGAGCAGCCTCACCAGATTTGGTAAAGGTTTTTGCAGTCCCCGTAACATGCTTCGTGGCGATCTTGGAGAACGCGATAACCTTGGAGCTCTCCAGCTTCGATAGCTTCTCTGCTAACTGCGGAGCAGTAGTTACCGCCTTCAGCTCGTCAATGGTGCTGGTTTTTAGCTCAGCCAGCAGGGCAGCAGAATCAATGCCGCTTCCCCAGCTAATATCGGTTAGTTTTCCGCCGGAAACATTACCATCAAACAGTTGATAAGCGCCGTAAGTATGATCGCCTTCTTGCGCGGTAATAGTAATTTCCGGGGCGCAGGTCTTATCAAGGTTATTGCCGGCAGGACGCAGAGGAGATGCCGACGCTAACTGAGCAAAGGACAGCGACAACGCTGCAATCATGCCCAGCAGCAGGAAGAGGCCAGCAAAAAGTCTACTGAACCCCCCCCCCACGTGAATAATTTCTAATAGGAGTGCCCATTATTCCTCACTTCCCGTGCTTTCTGCACTTAAAATTTTCAAACAGGGACACAGCTGCATTAACCCTCTTAAATTAAAGCAACATGAACATGGTATCAGTTTAATATTTTTTTCGCATAGGAACCGAAGTCCCATTTGCCTGCCTCCCGCAATCTGCCAGGCTGCGCTGAACACGAATCAACTCTTGCAAGTAACTGTCGGGCGGTAAACTAAGAAGTTCCCGCCCCCGCGACTAGAAATCCTTAAGTTTTAGGGGATATTGCAGAGGCAGCAGTAAAGATGCCATAGCATTACAGAAATAAGCGTTACAGTACACTAAGAGGCAGCAAAGCAAGCGGAGGTAATTAATGGGCGATTTTCAACCCGCTTCTGGCCTGCCAAAACGATCTGAACGCCGGAAACGTAGCGAAACTAGCGACATCGTTTCCTCCTACCTTAAAATCCCGACCGAGAACCCAGAGGAGAATCAAAGAGAGCCGCTGATAGAGGCAGAACCCCCAGCCAAACCCCGGCATTTTGAGCCGCGTCGCACCCTTAAGGAGGATCCCCGCAAGCTCTCAGATAGTGAGACTGCGGCGGTGAATCATAGCCGGGAGGGGCAGGAAAATAGCGAGGAAAAGGAATTATCGCCCACCCCTCGTCCTCCTCAGGAAGATAACGCCTCCCCGCAGACTGAGGCTAAGTCGACTGCTGCAAACCAGGGTCAGAGCGAAAAAATCGCCAACGCCACCTCTAAAATAAAAACCCAGTGGGAAAAGCTGCGTGCCCGCCCCGCCTTCCGGCTGCTGGTGCGGATAGCGGAAGTGATTATCGTAGTGAGCGCCATCGGGATCCTGGTTGCCACTTTCTTTATGTCGGTGCTGCAAATCCGGGGCGAATCCATGACCCCTACCCTGCGAGATGGGGATTTGGTGGTCGCCAGTCGCCACTCCAGCTTCCAAAGCGGAGATATTATCGCTTTTTACTACAACAACAAGGTGCTGTTGAAACGGGTAATCGGGCAACCCGGTGACTGGATAGATATGCGCGAAGACGGCACTATCGTGGTCAACAAGAAGCCCCTGCGGGAAAACTATGTCAAGGGCAGCAAAATCGGGAAAAGCGATATCAAATTCCCCTACCAAGTTCCCGAACACCGCTACTTCGTACTGGGCGATCACCGCTCCATTTCCCTAGATTCCCGCACCAAAGCCATCGGTACCGTCTCCGAAGATCAGGTTGTTGGTAAAGCCATGCTAATCGTCTGGCCCCTAAGCAACTTCGGCGGGGTTCGTTAGGGCTGCTGCTCGGGGATCAGCCTTTTCCGCCCTCACACTAAGAGTAAATACACGTAGAATTAACAGTAACCTCTGGTAGGGACTATAATTAGTTTGCAGCATTCATCGGGGAATGGAGATAAGTCATGCAACTAACCAGACGCGGAAATGTTACCAGAGCCATCCATTCCGCCGAGCTTGAAGATCAGACAGTATCTTCTGATTTCTTGGATGCTGCCAACGAATATATTAAGGGAACTATAAACGCTGACGAATTGGTCGAACGCACTAAGACTCGGATCATGAAAAGAGATTCAGAGAGCGCAGCCAAGTGACCAATGTTGACGGTTAGCATCCTCGCTAGAGATGTAGGTATCAGAAAAATATGCGTCCACAAGACAGAGAGCCCCAGCCGGAATCCGGTCAGGAAGATCAGCTAACCCCGTACGTTGAGGTCGCGAACTGCTCTAACCCGGCAGAAGCTGCGATTGCATTTGCTGACGTTGCGATGAATCTTGCCGATATGCCGGTAACTGACCCTAGAACCCGCGACCTAGTCCGCCAGGTGGCAGAACAATCCCTCAGTGCCGATGAAGCAGTAAAAATTCGTTTATCCGAGATTCTGGACAAGCAACATTAGTCGCGGCAGGGATGAGCATTATGCTTGGGCAAGTGATTTGGCTAGCGTGATACGCACCAGTTCACTGGTAGTTAGTTGCTGTCTTTTCGCGGTTGCGATCAGCGCTCTTTTCATGGCTACCGGTATTTTTACCGATAGGGTTTCACTTCCCTCTCCGCTTAAAGAGCGCGGTGAGCCGTGGATGACCTGGCTCAGATTCTTTTCGCCCTCCGGGAACGTACCTTGTGCGTATTCCTGTTCCCAGGCCGCTAGCTTCTGATCGGTGATTCTTTTGCCATCTATGGCAGTAAAATCGCTCATCATTGTTCCTTACATCCCTAGTTCTTTAAGAAAGGCTTTGGTAGGCGGGGTCATAGCATGAAATATTCGCCACCTACCTTGGTCGTCCTCAACTGCAACCATTTGCGCGAGCCTGCCAGGTAAGGTAGTCATCCCAGCCCTCCTCGCTCCACACAATTCGCATGATTTTATTCTTCAATCAGATCATGCGGAACCAGCTGTTTCCTGCCTGCTTCGACCTCGTCAATCGCCTTCTTGAGACGGGAAAGATTCTCTTCAGAGTAAAAGGGGTCAGCCGAGACCTCAAACGGTATCCGGCGCTCACGACCAACTTTTTTTGCAAAAATTGTGAACGCCGCACTCATGGACAATCCAAGTTCCCGGCAGGCGCTTTCCATCAGACGTTTATCGTCTGCCTTAAGTTTGAAATTGACATTAACGGTGTTGGTAGTCATCTCTATCCACCCCTTTCTCTAAACTATTTTATGAATAAATAAATAAAAAGACAAGAGATTTAATTTATTGTTTATGGTGTTTTTATTTATTAAACCAGGCTTGGGGCGTGCTTTAGGAATTGAAAAACCCCGTCACCGCTGGATTGCGACCAGGACGGGGATTGGCGCGCCCAATATACGTAAGATACGCCGTTCACTTGAAAATACCAGCACAGTTAACGGATAATGAAAGTGGTCTTTCTTAGGAAGGGCTTCCAGGAGCCGGGGGTTGTCCCCCGGCATTTCCTTAATACCAGAGGAATCATGCTTGAGATTAGTGTGTTCGCAGACGAATCAGGTGAAGAAGGCTCCGAGTCTAAATACTATTTGCTGACACTGGTTTTCCATGAGCAACGCAGCGACATAGCTACTCCTATAAGGCTTTACGAGCAGGATTTGATAAATAAGAAACTTCCCGACATTCCCTTGCATGCTTCTCCTTTGATGAACGGCAAGGACGAATATAAGGGATTGGATATCCAAGAGAGAAAACGTTTGTTGCAATCATTTTTCATTATGTTGCAGCATCTCCCTATTAGATATTGGACGTTAGCTTACGAAAAAACCCAGTTCTCCAGTCACGAGAATCTCATGGCGCGAATGCGCAGAGACCTCATTAACCTCATTTTTGACAATCTTGCATATTTTCAACAGTTCACTACCGTCAAGGTTTACTATGACGATGGACAAAGCACTGTTACACGCGTTTTGCATGATGCGATTGAATACGCACTCTACACGAATGCCATTACCTACCGAAACGCCGGACCTAAAGAATATCGGCTGGCGCAAGCCGCTGATCTCATCTACACATTCGAGCTGACCGCAATAAAGTATTCCGCACGCGAGCAAACGAACACCGATACGAGGTTTTTCGGAGCGCTAGGAAGCTTTAAGAAAAACTATTTGAAAAAAATTAGGAAAAAACTACTCTAAGACTTCAGATATTAATTCCGTCTTTTACGTTTATGATCTGTTTTAGCAATTGAAAAACCCCGTCACCGCTGGATTGCGACCAAGTAAGGGAGATCACGAGGTCTGGACGAAAGGTCAGATAAAATCGGTAATCGTCAGAACCAAACAACTATTGCCGGGAGTGACAAGGAGCGTTCTTAAAACACTAGCAAGGAGTAAAAATGAAAATCTCCGTTAAGGCAACTCCATGGGAGAACGGCTGGGAGTTGAAAATAGCACCTGACCAGTACACTCAGGTTGAAAAACTAGCTGACGCGAAAAAGCAAGTTATTGACTACCTAGACACCGTAGACCCCACCCAAAACCACTCGGATTGGGGAATTCACCTTTCACCTGAGGGATGAACTCCCCAATCCCGCAGCACAGTTAGTTACCGCTTTTCCGCAGATTTGCGTCTACGGATAAGCAGCAACGCGCCCGCGGTGCTGAGGGAAGCGAGAAGTGCTAACGCGGTCAGTCCCACAGAACCGGTATTAGATAATGCCGGTTTCTTCCCTGCCGTTGCCGGAGCGCTCTGACCCGGTTTAGGCGAGGAAGCACCCTCACCCGCAGGTTTAGTTTCCGGTTTACCGGTATCAGGGTTAGGGGTGGTTCCAGGCATATCTCCACCTGGCTTCGTACCGGGTTCAGTAGGATCGGTACCTGGATGCTCGTCAGCCTTCACTATCACTTTCACGGTGATGTCTTCACTGCTACCATCAGCATAAGTAACTGTGATGATTCCCTTGATTTTACCGACTGTGTCCGTGCTGGGGGTCGGCGCTTTCCACGCGAACTTCACTTTATCCAAATCGATAGGCATCTGACCGGGAGTATCCGGGAACTTAACTACATCTTTAGGCAGCGGAAGCGTATCTCCCACTGTCAGGGAAATCGGGTCAGCGAACGGCTCGTACCGTTCTTTGTCGCTCACGCGGGTAAACCTAAATTCCCACGAGGACGTAGCGGAGGGTTTCAGGCTATAACCATCCTTTGCCCTGGCGGTTACGGTAACCGTCACCGGAGCGTTCACATCAGCCTGATTGGGACTGACATTTACCTTTCCGGTAACTACTTTCCCGTCTACCAGGTATTCAACGCCCTCTACCTCAGGCAAGGTGTAGCTGCCGATATATTCATTCCCGCCTTCAGTAAAGTCTTCATCTAGACTGCTGGGGGCTTTCGGGGTCACATAGGCAGTGAAAGTCCAGGTACCAGTAACCGTTTCATCTTTAGCAATATTAGTGATGGTCTTAGGTTCCCAGCCCTTGAAGTCATAGATCCCCTTATCGGTAATCACTTGCTTCTTCCCTGGTTGAGCCAAGATCACACTGCTACCAGCAGCAATATCGGTTTGCGGGGTTGGTAGCAGCTTTTGCACGTCCTCGGGGAGGGCGTCGAAATCTTTAAAGTTATAACTGACCGTGTAGGTCTTGGGCGCGTCTTTATAGATGTTGGTAGCAAACTCGTTGGTGTTAGTTTTATACGCTAAGAAAATTGCACTCTTTAACTGTTCCACCTTTGTTTTCGTGGGCAGTTTGCTGTACCAGCCAGATGGGAGCAGGCGATTATTTTTGAGGTCGTCCTCCACAGCAGCATCCATCAACTCTTTGAGCTGAGCGTAGGTGGTAATCTGCTGGGTCTTTCCCTCCCAATTAATAGTGATTGGTTTTAGGGTATCTTTCTTAGCGATCCGCTCGGCATATTGAGCTTTTTTGAAAGCCGCCATAGTGGGGTAAGTACCGCCGCTCACCTTAGAAATAATCACGTCGTCGCTAAACTGAGTATTTTGCGCGACGTTGCCTGGTTTTAACTGATTAGACAGGTAGGGAACCATACCCTCGTAGTAGCCGTATGCCGCAAGCATTTCCCAGCTTAGGCGCTTAGTATGGATATCTCCGCTCATCCCATTGGGATTATGGGGCGCTCCATAAATCGGGGTAAATAGGGGAATCGCGTAGTAGCCGTTATATTTAGCGGTCCCGGTTACCTTTTGCCCCTCAACCATGAATCGGTAGGCAACCGCGTTCATATCTACCAGGTCGTTGATTGTTTTAAGATTTTTTGCCTCATCGACAGTGATATTGTCAAACTTTTCGTTCTTGTCGACCAAGGTGGCTTTATTGAACAGCTTTGCTTTGGTGGCGTCATCTTTGGATAAAGCTACCTCAGCTTCTAAATAATCCAGGGTATAGATTAAATCCATCTGGTTGCCGTAATAGGTTTTCAAATCATCGGGCGTCTGGAAACGATCAGGGGTTTTATTGCCGTAAGGGTTTTGATCGCTGCGGTCAAAAATTTGGTTGAGGTCGAAGTTTGCCCCTTTATCAGTGGGATCGTTCTGATGCCAAGGCTCGAACACGCCTCGAGTAATCAGTTCGGCACTCGCGCCGGAACGCTGACCATATCCCGCAAAATGAACTTGATTCGCCATTTGGTGGGTGTGTTCATGGGCATAGGTAGTCAGCCCGCGATCATCTAGACCATTGGCTAACCAGTAGTGAATCTGCCCGCTATTGATGTCGGCCACTCCATCTGCCTGCGTGAAAGTAAAGTAGTAGCCTAACGGTGTCATAAACTCTTTAACTCCGCTGGCAACCCCAACACCCTGTTTAGGCGACCACCGTTTTGCAGCAGAATTCTCATTCGGATTCTTAATCTGCTGGTTGTCCCATACGCGGCGGTTACCTACCAGTTGGGCGCGTTTATCCTCTTTTGCTAGGCGATACCAAAAATCCAAATAGTCGGCTTGGCGTTCAGCAGCATATTCGACTTTGTTTTCAAAAGCTTCTAGTTCTGCATGATAGGCATCGGGATCAGCGTCTTTGAGCGCGCGATTTACATAGGTATCGGTCAGACCATACATGATGGACTCGACTGTCGAAACCACATACAGAGAGTTTTCTGACACGTTCAATAGGGCAAGTAGCTCCGCCTGACCGTTTGCTTCGCTCTTGAGCTTATCGAATACCCGATAGGGAGCAGTAGGGTTTGCCTTTGACTTCTTTTCAAAAATTACTGCTTTAGAGGTTTTCCAAAACCAATCGGCAGGTTTTTTACCGGTCTTGGCCACCTGGTCATTTAGGAAAGTCCCTAAATCGGTTTGGTCAGCTATCTTCCCACCCAAAACCTCTTTAAACAGTTTAGGAGTAGACAGCATTTTGCGCTGGTCGGCGCTCTGCTGCCCAATAGCTTTGACTACATCCAGAGGAGCGTATTCTTTCCCGAAAGCATTATTTTCCGTCATCAGCTGGCGGGCAACCGTCGCGCCCTCTTTTATGTTGAAACCATAGTTACGTTGCAGATAGGCAGCGCCAATCAGGAAACCAGCAGTATCGTTTTTAATGGCGTCCACATAGTAGGCGACGTCTTTATTCTTCCCGGCAGCAGCTACCTGGGAATCTGCTTTTATCATTAGCGGGAGGATTGTTGGTAAATCCTTTTTGATCTGGTTAAATGCGCCCTCCATATCGGAAGCAAGCAAGTACTCTTCTTGTAGCGCCTGGAGCACTACCTCTTCCGGGACATCGTTAAGGGAAGGATACTTATCTTTATTGTCCTTCCAAATCGCAACTTTTTTGTTTAGTTTCTCGGTTCCCGTGAAATTGGTCTTTGCAAGTTTGTCCCTGATGGCTTTGTCGCGAAAATCAACTTGCTGGAGGTCAGCGAGAACCTGCTGCCCTACTTGCTGAACCTGTTGATCCCCTAAAGCATCTGCAGCATAAGCACGGGAAACATTCACCGAACCCGCGATGGTGAGGGTTAAGGCGGTTGCAAAGGCTAAAGCCAATAGTTTAGCTACGCTCTGCGCGAGCTTTCCACGGAATAGAACAGAATAATCCCTCATGTTTCCCCAATACTGTTCGACGTGACAATTTCAATCCATAAAGACTTTTTACTTACGCAAGTATCCCCCAGCGACCTTGGGTGATGCAATAAATTGATGGACAAAAACCTAAAACTGTTAAAAACAGCTCACTGCCATGGATCTGAGCATTAAACAGTTTCTGGCATTAGGGCTAATACCTCAGATAACCACCCAATAATCACAGTCAGATAAAAGAAAATTGGAAAAACCCCGTCACCGCTGGATCACAACGAGGACGGGGTTTGGCGCGCTCGACAGGATTCGAACCTGCAACCTTCTGATCCGTAGTCAGATGCTCTATCCGTTGAGCCACGAGCGCATTTGCCGTTGCCTTAGCAACTACCCCAGTTTAAGACAGAGCCAATAAGCCCTCCAAATTAGCGACAGCTTATTTAATATGATTCACACCCCGGCTCACTCCGAGGAAAGCTACGCGTGGGGTCTGGGTTTTTCCTCCCGCCCAAGAATTTGGAAAAGGTAGCGACGTTTTCCAAATTCTGATGCCACCGCACCCACTCGGATAAAACCTAGGCTCCACGCTCGCTGGTACCGGTATCGCATCCGTAAGGGTTACACGCAGAACAGGAGTCTCGCGAGATACGCAATGAGCGTGCAGGGGTGGGCGTGGGGGAGAAGTTTTTCCTCCTGCCCAAAATCTAAAAAGCTGTGGCTTTTTAGATTTGCTTATTAAGCCCGGGAAAAGTTCTGATTTATAACCAGGTATCCGAAAATTAGTCTTGCGATTACTAAGCTGTCTAGCCTGCTCGGATAAAACTTCTCCCCCACGCAAGGGGCACAGCTTGTGCGGGATTTTCGCAAGGTACGTACTGAGCGTGCAGGGGCGGATTTATGCCGCAGGGTAGGCTCCGGGCACTAAATCCGTGAAAATGCCAGAGCATTTTCCGGATTTCGGGGCGAGAGGCAAAATCCGCCCCTGCGCGGCACTTTTAAGCGACTAATACCGGCAAACTAATCGGTGACGAACTGCATGAACAGCTCATTTAAGGCCTGGGCGTCCTCATCGGTTTTGCAGATAACCAAGATAGTATCGTCACCGGCAATGCAGCCGAGCACCGCATCAAACCAGGCCATATCGATCGCCCCCGCGAGTAGCTGAGCTCCTGCCGCGGGGGTGCGCAGCACGACCTGGTTATGTACCACTGCAGACGATACCAGCAGGTCTTGGCACCATTTAGCCAGCTTTTCATTACCGGGATCTTCTTGTCCTCGCCGTACTCGCACCGGATAGGGTTCGGGCAGCATGTAGATAGTTTTCCCACTGCTAGCGCGCACTTTGGTGGCACGTAATGCTAAAAGATCCCGCGACAGGGTGGCTTGGGTGGTGGGGATTCCCCGTTCAGCCAAGTGGGTTAGCAGTTGCGACTGGCTAGAGATTTCCTGTTGGCTGAGGATTTCGCGAATCGCTTCTTCGCGCGCGGCCTTAGTGGTCGGTACGGTTGCCATGCTCCTATCTTCTCATTACATCCGCTCGGGAGCAGTAACTCCGCAAAGATCCAAACCATTTTCCAGCACTTGCCGCACGGCCTCATTCAGGTGCCGGCGCGCTACGTGCGCGGCGGTTATTTCTTCACCGGAGCGAGGAATCACGCGGCACTGGTTGTACCAGGTGTGGTAGCCGGCCGCTAGTTTCTCTAGGTAGCGAGGTATCCGATGGGGTTCGCGTTCTTCCGCGGCCAGTTTGAGCTCTGCCGGGTATTGCGCCAAAACTCCGAGCAAATCCTTATCGGCCTGGCTAGAAAGTGCAGAGGCCTCATATTCACCAGTGGCTTTCACTCCGGCTTCATCGGCGTTACGGCCTACTGAACAGGTGCGGGCATGAGCATATTGCACATAGTAAACCGGGTTTTCATTGGTGTGGGAGCGCAGCAAATTCAGGTCAATATCGACAGTGGAATCCATCGATACTCGCACCAACGAATAGCGGGCAGCATCGACTCCTACCGCCTCTACCAGGTCATCTAGAGTAATCACCGTGCCGGCGCGTTTCGACATTTTTACTTCCACGCCGTTTTCTTTTAGATTCACCATCTGCCCGATAATGATCTCTAGGCTCTCCCCCGGGTTACCCCCGAAGGCCGCGCACATGGCATACATCCGGTCGATATATCCGTGGTGGTCAGCCCCCAGAATCAAAATTTCGTGGGTGGCTCCCCGGCGCTGTTTGTCCCGATAGTAGGCAATATCGGCTGCGAAATAGGCGGGATCGCCATCCGATTTCAAGATCACCCGGTCTTTATCGTCCCCGTATTTAGTGGACTTTAGCCAGGTGGCGCCGTCTTGCTCATAGATTACGCCGCGGGAACGCAGCTCTTCGATCGCGTCAGTGACTGCCCCGGAAGTGTGCAGCTCGTCCTCGTGGAAGAAAACATCAAAATCAGCGCGGAAATCATGTAAACAATCTTTGATCTCGCCAAACATCAAGGTGGTGCCGGCTTCCCGGAAGTATTCTTCCGCCTGCGCTTCCGGCAGCTCCGCTAGTTGCACGCCCTCTGCTTTAGCGCGCTCAGCCACTTTAGTGGCAATATCGAGGACGTACTGCCCGCCGTAACCATCCTCGGGCACCTCTTTGCCCTGCCAGCGCGCCAGAAGCGATTTGGCGAAGCGGGTGATCTGGGCGCCGTGGTCATTGAAATAGTATTCGCGAGTAACTTTTGCCCCGCTGGCCGCCAGGATCCGGCTGAGGGTGTCGCCGACGGCTGCCCAGCGTCCTCCCCCTAAATGGATGGGGCCGGTGGGGTTGGCGGATACATACTCTACGTTGATGTTTTGCCCGCTCAAGGCGTCGCAGTGTCCGTATTGTTTACCGGCCTGCAAAATCGTGGAAACTAGTGCCCCGGCCGCGGCTGCTCCCAGCCAGATATTTACGAATCCCGGCCCGGCCACCTCGGTTTTCGAGACGCCTGCTACCTGGTCAAGCTGGGCGGTAATTATGGTGGCGAGGTCGCGCGGAGCCATACCTGCTTTCTTTGCCAGCTGCATAGCCACGTTAGTTGACCAATCGCCGTTATCGCGTGAACGGGGACGCTCAACTTTCACGGTTTCCGGGATAACATCCGGGTCTAAACCGATTTCGTCTGCCTGGGTGACAAGAATCTGGCGGATTAGGGCACTTAGTTCTTCTGGAGTCATGCTTTAAGCCTAGACTGCCAGGCGTATTTCTCGCCAAATCTGGCGAGCTAGCCCACAATGGTAGCCAGCTGGCACAATGGGGGTATGAGTGAGCAGGTTTACCACAAGGTTGATAATCGCCATCCCGAGGCTCTGGAGCTTGAAGAACTAGGGCTAAAGTGGCTGGCAGAGCCGATGGATAAAGGCGGGGCGCACGTAGCACGGGTTGCGGCTTCTGGTCGCGGGTTTTTAGACACCGAACTAATCCCCTCTACCGCTATCACCAGCGAGGCGGCGCGGGCTTTCGGGGCAGCACTAGCGATTACCCACGCGGGCGGAGCCGATTGGTACGGGCAGCCCCCTCTAGGCTATTCCGGCCCCGGCTACATGGGTCGCTCCCGCCTAGAATTAATTTATGAGGACGCCGGGCAAAACTGGGGTGAGTTTTTCGCTGATCACCGGATTATGCCGAACCTGCCGCCCGCTCTCGATAATGGTTCGATCGATCCGGCCGGAGCTGCAGTTTTAGAGCGGCTGGCAGAGCGGTTGCGGGACGGAATCTTCGACGTTCCCCAACCGGCTCTCGTAAAAACTATGGCCGCCAGGATCCACGGTGACCTGTGGACCGGGAACGTAATGTGGGCGCCCTCGGGAGCTTTAAAGCGTTTTCCAGCTAGGGTGGGACGGGGCTCGCACCTGGATCAGCCCCTTCCCGAGGTAGTGGGGGTACTTATCGACCCGGCTCCCTCCGGCGGACACGCGGAGACTGATTTGGCGGCGCTGGGAGTATTCGGCCAGCCCTATCTGGAGGAGATCTATCAGGGCTACAACCAGGTCTCTCCCCTGGCTTCCGGGTGGCAAGAACGCATCGGCCTGCACCAGATTCATATGCTGGCGGTACACGCTAACCTGTTCGGAGGATCTTACGGCCCCCATACTGTGCAGCTAGCTAGCCAATATTTGTAAAACCGGAGAGCGCCGCGGCGTGGCCGGCGGATTTTTTTGCTTACCGAAAAACGCGGGGACGATTTCGGGCGCGATCTTTGCGTAGCTGGCAAACGGGTTAGGCTAGTTTCATGAATCACATTGTTGCCTTAGTTATGGGAGTGCTACTGCTAGCCGGTTCTGCCTGGATACGTCATGGCAGTGCGAGGGCGCGTTTTTGGATACCGAAGAAAAAGAAAGATGTTTCTCGCTCTGGCATCCTGATTATGGATGAACGGTGGGTATTAGTGTTCCTACCGGCACTGGGGTTATTCTTTTTGGCGATCGGAGCGACCCTGCCCGCAAACGCCACCCCGAAACCTGTCAACTACCTGCTACTGACAATCTGTCTAATCAGTGCATTAATCGGACTGGTGGGGATTATTTGGGGGTTAACCAACCTGTATTATCCGCAGGGGCTGCGGCCAGCTTGGCTGCGCGCCTACTATCGTCAGCTGGGATTTGCGCCTTCCCGCGGTACTCGTTTGGCACCGGCCTGGTACCGCGAACAGCTGCAGGATGATAATTTCGAGAATCCCCGCGAGAATCAAAAAGACCAAGACCGGATAATTACGAGCGAGGAAAAACCGAAAAAATCTCACCCCAGCCAGCAGAACCGCAAGAAACGGCGCCCCCACTAAAACCGCTGACTGCGGCCGGTAGTTAGATGACGGTAGCTAAATCAAAACCAAATTGGCATCCAGAAAACATCCAGAAAACATCCAGAGTGGGAACAGTTGCTGGTGTCAATATGGGGACACAATAGATAAGAGGAGATCGAGATTCATGACTAATAGCAATGATTCGACCCAACCCCAAAACGGTAGTAATCCGATTGACGACTGGGAAATGGACGATTGGCAAAGCGCCGGCTGGCCCGGCGAAATCCCAGAACCTAGCGGCGACAGTTTTCCGCCGCAGGATTCCGGGAACGCCGGCAGCTTTTACGCTAGCGAGGCCGAGAAGGCGCGTCCCGAATTGACCGGCAGGATCACCGATATTCAACCTGGCACCCCAGCTGTTAGCGGCGAGGCGACCTCCTCGTACAGGGGGATCAGTCCCCAAACAGATCAGGCTTTCTCCCCTGGGCAGACTGCTTCTGAGGATCACTCCTCCCCTTACAGCTTCGGGATTAACGAGTCCTCCCCCTCGCAAACCACCAGTTCCTTCGCTAATGACTTTGGCGGGCAACCGGCGGCAGATACCGCTGATTACCCCTACTCCCCCTCCCCCCAGGGATCATTTTTACCCCCCGAACAGCCCGCTTGGGAACCATCCCCCATGCCGGCTAAACGCAAAGAAAAAACTAAGCGGGGCCCAGGCTGGCTGGCAACTATCGCGATTGCGGTAGCCGCTGCCCTGTGTGTATGGCTGCTGCCTTCCGATTGGGGTTCACGTACTACCTCTCTGGGTAAATCTCCGGTGAAAGTGGCGACCGAGGCTCCGGTCACCCAAGCCAGCGCCAAGAACACCAACTGGGAGGCAGTAGCTAAAGCAGTCCAGCCCTCAGTGGTAGCTATCCAGGTAGCTTCCGGTAATTCTGGAGAGACCGGATCCGGGGTGATTTTTGATGAGGCCGGACATGTGATTACCAACTACCACGTAGTAGCCTCCGCGATTTCGGGCAACGCAAAAGTCCAGATCGAGCTATTTAACGGGAAAATCTATGACGCGAAAGTTTTAGGTTCTGATGCTTCTACCGATTTGGCGGTACTAGAGTTCGTGAGTCCTCCCAAGGATTTACAGATGGCAGCGCTCGGTAGTTCCACCGGTTTGCGGGTAGCTCAGCCGGTAGCGGCCATTGGTTCTCCGCTAGGACTAGAAAACACCGTTACTACCGGAATTATTTCTGCCCTCGACCGTCCAGTAGTAGTCACCCAATCATCAGAATCAGAAGGTTCGGGGATACAGATTCCTGGCCTGAATGACCGTTCTGGTGCTGGCCAGCAGGTAGTTACTAACGCTATCCAAGTCGATGCCGCGATCAACCCCGGTAACTCTGGCGGCCCCCTTTTCGATGCCTCCGGGAAGGTTATTGGGATTACTTCCTCGATTGCCTCCCTAGGATCCTCCAGTGGCGGTCAGGCGGGCTCGATTGGGATTGGTTTCGCGATTCCGGTGAATCTAGTTCGTAACGTTGCCGACCAGATCATTACTTCCGGAAAAGTTACTCACGCGATGTTGGGAGTCACGATTGACACCGCGGTTGCCAAGATCGGGGGCGAGTCCCGGATGGGAGCGCGGGTTTCCTCGGTAGTTCGCGGCTCGGGCGCTGATCGCGCCGGCTTAAAGGAAGGCGATTTGATTACCAAGATCGATGACTTCCAGGTGGGATCCGGAGTGGCGCTGACTGGCTATGTGCGCTGGTACAACCCGGGAGACAAAGTTAAACTCACGGTGCTACGCCAAGATGGCACCCATGAGATTGAAGCCGAACTGGGAGCACAAACTAGCGATAGGAAGTATAGACGCTAGCTAATGACAAAAGTTGAGCCCGCCGGAAATCCGGCGGGCTCAACTAATATCTAGAACTCTAGGAGAAGATGGAGCGGAAGAATCCGCCGAACCAAGAGAATACTCGCACGAAAAATACTCGCACTTTCACTACAAAGCTATCGGAGTTATCGCCTTGCTCATCCGGCTGGGTAGTCGGCTCTGGCACCGCAGTAGGCGGCTCATCCGGAAGCGGAGCCTCCGTAAAGGTAGGTTCCGGGGTAGTAGGTTCTACGCTCGGCTGCGGATCCGTGGTGGGCTCGGGAGCCGGAGTAGTCGGATCCGGGGTTGGCTGCGCAGTTTCACTGGGAACCTCCGGCTGAGTCGGTTCGCTCGTAGGTTCGCTGGTGGGCTCTTCGCTGGGCTCAGGAACAGCGGTAGTCGGATCCTGGCTGGGTTCAGCAGTTTCACTAGGATCTGGATCCGCAGTCGGCTCGGGTGCCTCGGTTGTCGGATCCTCGCTGGGCTGAGGTGCCTCCGTAGTGGGATCCGGTGTCGGTTCAGCCGGTTCCGATCCCGCCGGGTATCCGAGATGCTTTTCCAAACCCTGCAATGCCAAGGCAACGTCAGCATCACTAATCGGGTTATTGAAGTCTTTAACCCCTGCCATACCGGCGGCCATTAAATCACCCTTACAAGTATGGTCAATCCCCAAAAGATGCCCCAGCTCATGGGCAACCGTAGACACCTGGGTAAGCCAACCGCTGCGATCTAAACGCAGATACAGCAGCCGCTGCGCGGCATAAGCGGTACCAATCGCTTTGCCTTCAGAATAGGGAGAGTCAATTACCCGCACTGGGCGATCAGCCATCGAGTCCACGTATTTAAACTTGATTTTCCCACCGCTACGTTCGGTCCACATCTTGGTGGCGGCGTCAATCGCCGGCCGGAACTTGGTGTTACCCAAATACAGCGACAAAGTATAAGAGTCGGCGCTGGTAGCCCCAATCAAAAAGGTATCCAGATTGCTGATCGGCTGTCCCTTTGCCACCTGATTATGCATTACCCGGCATTCGCGTACCGTAGGAGTGCGGTCCGCCGCCTGCACGTTCTGGCTCCCCGAGACTGCAAATAGTCCCCCCAGTGCCAGACCCACCATCGTTAAGGTGGCTACCAAAATGTTCTTTTTTCGACTCATACTCATACTGAAATCTTACCAATCGGTAAGATTAAAGCAAGGTGATAATCTCATTTTTGTTGAGAACTTGGCCATAACTGACTGTTGGTCTAGTTTTATACTCTAAACCCCCAGCTAAAAGCGGCGGGGGCTTGCCTGGCTAAACTAGTCAGGCAAGCCCCCGGAAGGAACTCAACTATTTAGATTAGAGATTCAGACCAAAAGAGTCTTCGAAATTAATGCCCGCCAAAAAGTCGTCATCAATATCGGGAATCTTAAAGTCATCAGCAGACCAACCCATCTTGGCCATCGCTTCCTCAGTAGGCTCCACACTGGCATCACGGAACATCGACAGACCGGTACCAGCCGGAATCAGCTTACCGATAATCACGTTCTCTTTCAGGCCTACCAGCGGATCCTTCTTCGCCGCCATCGCGGCATCAGTTAGCACCTTCGTAGTCTCCTGGAAGGAAGCTGCCGACAACCAAGAATCGGTAGCCAGCGATGCCTTGGTAATCCCCATCAGTTCCGGACGAGCCGCAGCTGGCTCTCCGCCCTCGAAAACTACCTTGCGGTTAATCGAGCGGAACCGAATCGAATCCACCAAAGTACCCGGCAACAGGTCAGTATCGCCGGACTTCAGCACGGTTACCCGCCGCAACATCTGGCGCACAATCACTTCAATATGCTTGGAGTGAATATCTACGCCCTGCGAACGGTAAACCTCTTGCACCTCGTTGACCAGCTGTTTTTGGGTGGAGTTAACGCCCAAAATCCGCAGTACCTTCTTCGGATCTAGACGACCCTCAGTCAGCTGCTCGCCTACCTCTACATGGTCACCATCAGAAATAATCAGCTTCATCCGGCGCGGAGCGTCAATAATCAGATCATCTTGACCATCATCACGCACCACTACCAAATGGCGCGGTTCACCCGGTTCGTCAACTACCTTGACGCGCCCGGCGGCCTCGGTAATCAAAGCTTCACCCTTGGGGGTACGAGCCTCAAATAGCTCCTGTACACGTGGCAAACCCTGAGTAATATCCGCAGCACCCGCGGCACCACCGGTGTGGAAGGTACGCATCGTCAGCTGGGTACCGGGCTCCCCAATCGACTGGGCAGCAATAATCCCCACGGCCTCGCCAATATCAACCCGTTTACCGGTAGCCAGTGAACGTCCGTAACAAGACGCACAAGTGCCGGCTTCGGACTCGCAGGTCAAAACGGAACGCACCGGAATCTCAGTGACTCCCGCCTCGATCAAAACGTCAATCTCGGCGTCACCCACATCGGTGCCCTTAGCAAACACCAAGTTGCCGTCCTTATCGGTAACGTCCTTAGACAAGGTACGTCCATAGGCGGTGGTCTCTACGATATCCAGCTTGTAAACCTGGCCGTTCTCACCGGCGTTACCAATGGGCAGTACCAGGCCGCGGCGAGTACCACAGTCCTGTTCGCGCACAATAACGTCCTGAGAAACGTCCACCAGACGACGAGTCAAATAACCCGAGTCTGCCGTACGCAACGCGGTATCAGCCAAACCTTTACGAGCACCGTGAGTAGCGATGAAGTATTCGAGCACCGACAGACCGGAGCGATAGTTCGATTTAATCGGCTGCTCAATCAGCTTCTGCTTCGGGTCAGCCACCAGGCCACGCATACCCGAAATCTGCCGGATCTGATCCCAGTTACCACGAGCACCAGAAGAAACCATCCGGTTCACCTGGTTACGAGCCGGGAAGTTCTCCCGCATTGCCTCGGCAACTTTAGCCGTACATTCGGTCCACAAATCCACCAGTTCGTTATAGCGATCCTGGGCGGTAATCAAACCGAGATCGGCGTCCTCTTGAACCTGGGTAGCCTTTTCGTCATACTCGGCTAGAATCTTCGCTTTGACCGGTGGTTCTACCACGTCAGCGAAACCGATAGTAGTACCCGACCAGGTTGCCCAGTGGAAACCGGTCTCTTTCAAAGCATCCAAAGAAGCTGCTACATTACCTTTGTCGTAACGCTCAGCCAAAGTGTTGACAATCCGGGATAGCCCCTTCTTGTCCACCTGCTCGTTTACGAACGGGTAAGAAACCGGCAGCGCCTCGTTGAAGAAGCAACGCCCAATGGAGGTTTCAAACTCTACCGGATCGCCCTCTTCGAAGCCTTCCGGAGCCTGCCAATCCTTGGGCGGGACTGTGCCCGGCTCAAAACGGATCAACGCCTTAGCGTTAATGTCCAGGCGATTCTGGTCATAAGCCATAATGGCTTCACCCAGCGAAGAGAACTTGGGGGTAACCGGGTTTCCGTCCTCATCGGTCGGAACCGGTAGCGACGGATCCGGATCCGAAGTCAAGTGGTAAATACCAATCACCATGTCCTGCGAAGGCATAGTAACCGGGCGGCCATCAGCCGGCTTCAAAATGTTATTCGAAGACAGCATCAAAATCCGTGCCTCCGCTTGCGCTTCCGCTCCCAGCGGCAGGTGAACAGCCATCTGGTCACCATCGAAGTCCGCGTTGAACGCGCCACAAGCTAGCGGGTGCAACTGGATAGCTTTACCCTCAATCAGGATCGGTTCGAAAGCCTGAATACCGAGACGGTGCAAAGTAGGTGCACGGTTTAGCAACACCGGATGTTCGGTGATTACCTCATCGAGTACGTCCCACACCTGCGGACGCTGGCGTTCCACCATCCGTTTAGCGGCCTTAACGTTCTGGGCTTCCTGCCGCTCTACCAGCCGTTTCATTACGAACGGCTTGAACAGCTCCAAAGCCATCTGCTTAGGCAGACCGCACTGGTGCAGCCGCAGCTGCGGGCCTACCACGATAACCGAACGACCAGAATAGTCAACCCGCTTACCCAGTAGGTTCTGACGGAAACGTCCCTGCTTGCCCTTGAGCATATCGGACAGGGACTTCAGCGCGCGGTTACCCGGGCCAGTCACCGGACGTCCGCGCCGACCATTATCGAACAGGGCATCCACCGATTCCTGCAGCATCCGCTTTTCGTTATTCACGATGATCTGGGGAGCACCCAAATCCAGCAGCCGTTTTAAACGGTTATTACGGTTAATCACCCGGCGGTACAGATCGTTCAGATCCGAGGTCGCAAACCGGCCTCCGTCTAGCTGCACCATCGGACGCAGATCCGGAGGAATCACCGGGATGCGATCTAGCACCATCGAATCCGGTTTATTCCCGGTCTGCAAGAAAGCAGAAACCACTTTCAGTCGTTTCAGGGCGCGAGTCTTGCGCTGACCGGTTCCGGTCTCCACTTCCTCTTTCAGCTTTTCAGCCTCGGCCTCTAAGTCAAAGTCCTGCAAGCGTTTTTGGACTGCTTGCGCGCCCTTATCGCCCTTGAAGTAAATGCCATAGCGCATCTCCAAGTCGCGGTAAAGCCGCTCGTCGCCCTCCAGGTCGCCTACCTGCAGTTCTTTGAAGCGGGTGAAGACCTCGTCCCGGCGAGTCAGCTCGCGATCCAGTTTGCGCCGCATCTGAGTGACCTCTTTATCGGCGGCTTTACGGATCTTTTCCTTTTCGGCGTTCTTGGCATCTTTAGCTTCTAAGGCCGCCAAATCCTTTTCCAGCTTCTCCTGGCGAGCCATGATTTGCGCCTCGAAGCGTTCATTCAAACGCTGTTTTTCCAGGCTGAGCTCGTTTTCTAGATTCGGTAGATCCTGGTGACGGGCGTCCTCGTCGACCTCGGTAATCATATAGGCCGCGAAATAAATGACCTTCTCCAGGTCTTTCGGCGCTAGATCCAGCAGGTAACCCAAACGGGAGGGCACGCCCTTGAAATACCAAATATGGGTAACCGGGGCAGCCAACTCAATATGTCCCATGCGTTCGCGGCGCACCTTGGAGCGAGTAACCTCTACCCCACAGCGTTCACAAACGATGCCCTTATAGCGCACCCGCTTGTATTTACCGCAGGCACATTCCCAATCCCGGGTAGGACCGAAAATGCGTTCACAGAACAGGCCATCCTTTTCGGGCTTCAGGGTGCGGTAGTTAATAGTTTCCGGCTTCTTGACTTCCCCGAATGACCATTCAGCCACGCCCTCGGCGGTCGCCATGCCGATATGTAGTTGATCGAATTTATTTGCATCCATAATCGACTCTTACCTTCTCTTCCCTGCTGCCTAGATTTCTTCCAAAGAAACATTGGGGTTTGGCCGCGAGCCAATATTGATCCCCAACTCTTCGCTGGCACGCTCAGCACCGTCATCGTCTTCAGCCAGGGACACCACATTATCTTCGGCGTCTAAGGCCTCCACATTCAGGCAGAGGGAGCGCATTTCTTGTATGAGGACGCGGAACGATTCCGGAATGCCAGGCTGCGGAATATCCTCGCCCTTAACAATCGCCTCATAGACCTTCACGCGGCCGGTAATATCATCCGATTTCACGGTGAGCAGTTCCTGTAGCGAATAGGCGGCGCCGTAGGCCTCCATCGCCCAAACTTCCATCTCGCCGAAACGCTGGCCGCCGAACTGGGCTTTACCGCCCAAAGGCTGCTGCGTAATCATCGAGTAAGGGCCGGTGGAACGAGCGTGAATCTTGTCGTCTACCAGGTGGTGCAGCTTCAGCATGTACTTGTAGCCCACCGAAATCGGGTAGGGGAACGGTTCCCCGCTGCGTCCATCAAATAGTTGCGCTTTACCGTCTTCGTTGATGAGGCGATCCCCATCCGCGTTCGGGCGGGTGCAACTGAGCAGACCGGTCAGCACGTCCTCTTCCACACCGTCGAATACCGGGGTGGCCACCTTTTGACCGGCGGGGGGCGAGAATCCCTCCTCGGGGGGGTTTTCAATCCCACCATTGGC